>ENA-UPTF01000463-UPTF01000463.1-marine-metagenome-genome-assembly--contig:-NODE-463-length-28983-cov-3.990313_pt1 | contig 28983 bp, 20 predicted proteins | sample MGYA00238166_ERZ767019 | MGnify/ENA primary metagenome ERZ767019 (study PRJEB28930, sample SAMN06266391) | marine metagenome | isolation source: Sea water from 250 m depth | place: Atlantic Ocean | study... | reverse complement strand
TTTTATAATTACCAAATCTGCTAACTTATTTTCTTCGACTGTGCCAAGTTTATCTAACACACCACACATTTCAGCAGGATTCCGGGTCGCTGCGATCAAAGCATCCATTTCACTTACTCCAGAAAGAACAAATTGTTCAATTTCCAAAATGCCAATTTCTCCGATTGGTGTTGAATCAGATGCTATCACTACTTTTACACCAGCATCAACGGCTTTCTTTAACGCATTTCTTTGGTGTTCTGCGTGTACTTGGGATCGCTCATCTGCATACGCAACTAATACTCTACCATTAACAACCTCTTCATCTTCGGCAAATCCCAGCCTTGCCAATCTTGCTTCACGTTCTTTAATATATGCATCACTAAGGTTACAGATTATTGTAGGGCTATAATAGACACCTTTTTCAGCCATAAGCTTGATGGTTTTATCTGTCAAACCATATCCATGCTCAATACAATCAACTCCCGCTAAAACAGATCGATAGGTTGCCGGTTCCCTGGAATGACTGGTAATTTTCCTGCCTAAGCTATGTGTAGTTTCAATGGCGGCTTCAAGTTCATCAGGCAATAATTCCACATCTACAATTTTTATCCAATCAACGCCATTTTGAATTCTTTGACGAACTGCTTTTCTGATTTCAGGAACACCATCAGAACCAAATTCTACATCTCCACGGTGACCGCCCGTAGCTGTTACAGGTTCTCCACTGGCAAAAATACGGGGACCCATAAAATAGCCCTGATTAAATGCATCTCTCCAAGCAATATCAATATAATCTCTTTCACCAACGGAGCGAATGCTTGTAAAACCATGTCTGATTCCATCCATGGCATTTAGTCCAGCACGTATGGTTGCAGATGCTGTGGATTCATTATCTTGCACATGATTTGGATCAGGTAGTAGGCCCGATAGATGCATATGCATATTCCAAAAACCAGGTAAAACATATCCTCCTTTAAGATCAATTACCTTGGATTTTTTATCTCCTCTTTTCGGTTTATATTTTCCTCTTTTGATTTCTGTAATTTTATTTCCTGCAATAGTAATAGTCATATTTTTCATCAATTTTGAACCAGTACAGCTGATAATATTGCAATTAGTCAAAATAGTATTTTGGTTTTGAATTATTTCATTTTGTCTACTAATCGCTTTTAATGGAAAAATAAAAATAACAATAAGTATTAAAAAACTTGAATAGTTGAAAAGTCTAAGCATAATTGATGATCCCTTTAATTAATGGCTAATTAAATAACAACTTAAATATTAACATTATAGTTTTAATGCATATACTGCCCTCCATTAGCGTAAAAATTTGCACCTGTAGTAAATTTTGCATTGATCATACTTTTAACGATATGAATGATGTCCTCAAATTCACCTAATCGTCCCATTGGTAAAGTCGCGAGCTCTTTTTGTAATCCTTCATCTGTTTCCAAGAAATAACGATCAATAACCTCTCTTGTTTTTACAGATCCTGGAACTAGGCAATTAACTCTAATACGGGGTGCAAGTTCAAGTGCCATACATTTTGTAAGCGCAAAAATTGCTCCTTTAGCACTACAAAAATTTGCACCATTTTTTCGACCAATCTGTCCACAAGCAGCACCAATATTAATTATTACTCCTTCTCGGTCAGGATTATGGGCGACATATTCCTGTCCACAAATAAAATGACCTTTTAAATGAGCTGCGATTACGCTGTCCCACATATCATCAGTTATTTCAGAAAAAGGTGCATCCCTATTAATTCCTGCAAGGTTTATCAAAATGTCAACACGGCCAAACTTTTCTATTGCCCCATCAAACATACCTTTTACTTGTTCTCGATTCGCAACATCTGCCTTAAATGAAAATACCTTATCTTCATTCGCTAACTCAGGATTATTACTACGCAACTGTTCCAAGTCCTTATCAAAATAATAGTTGAGCACCAATCGAAATTCATTCGAAATAAAGTGTTTTGCTAATTCCGATCCTAGACCGGTTGATCCACCGGTGATAACAATTACTCTTTTTTCATTCATATTGATAATCTCCAATTAATCATTTTTTAATTAATTAATTTTTATTTTGTACGCTTCTAATGCATCTTCATCAATTTCAACGCCATAACCAGGACCGGATGGCACCTCTAGATATCCATCAATGGCCTTTAATGGCTTTTTTAAGATTGTACCATCGACCTGTGTCAATTCAGTGAATTCGCTGGCAAGAGGATGAATTCTCATTGATGCAGCTAAATGAATCTTTGCAACAGCGGAAATACCTGGTTCTAATTCCGTGCCAGCAATGCATGGTAAACCCAAGGCCTCAGCCACGTTTTCTACCTTTTTTCCCTGATGTAGACCAGATGTTTTCGCAATCTTAAGATTCAGTAAATCGCAGGCATTATAATCATGAAGCTTCACTGCATCCTGTGGAGTCCAAATACTTTCATCCGCCATTAGAGGTATACCAATATTTTTTCTTATATGAGCCATTCCCTTATAGTCCCAATTTGGAATTGGCTGCTCTAAAAGCTGTAAGTGGCAATCCTCAACTTCTCGCATAATATTGATGGTACTGATAGTGTCCCAGGCGGCATTCGGGTCTAATCTTAATGGTATATCAGGGCCTACAGCTTCACGTACTGCTTTAATTCGAGCAATATCCAGTTCTTTTTCATTCGAACCCTTTATTTTTATGACCTTGATACCCATACCCAAGACTTTCTTGGCGCTTTTAGCCATTATCTTAGGTTTATCTATACCGATTTCACTTGCAACAGGTATTTTATCACGAAATTTCCCACCAAGCAGCTGGTATACGGGAATATTCAGCGCTTTTCCTAAAAGATCATGCAGTGCAAGATCAATACCTTCTTTCACACAGGTAATTCTTGCTAATTCCTGATCAAGGATTTTCATAATTCTATTTATATTGAACGGGTCTTCTCCAATAATCTTAGGAGCTGCATAATTCATTATCATAGCATGTATGGATTCAAAAGATTCACCATAAAATTCAGGTTCCCAAGCGCATGCTTCTCCAAAACCAATAATTCCATCATCCGTAAACAATTTTATTAATACAGCATTTGAATGAGTAAAGGATGTATAAGCATCTGCAAAACCCTTAACGGGAATTCCATAAGGTATTGATTCAACTTTTGTTATTTTCATGTTGGTCCGACTCCACTTATTACTGTTTTCATCCAGTCTGCAGTATTGTGGAAATTTGCTACCACACTACCAGATGGAACTAATTGATCACATACTTTTCTAGTTTCTTCATCAAGCTTCATTTCAAGTACTGGAAGGAGTGGTTCGAGCTGTTCCAATGTTCTGGGCCCAATTAGTGGTGCCGTAATGCCTGGCTGATCTTTACACCAAAGTATAGCCAATTGTGCTGGAGTTAAATTTAGTCTCTTGGCAATCTTAGAAAAAGCCCTACCAACTTCAATACCTTTTTCCGTAACTCTATCAGCGTAAAATCCTCCTCGCAATGCTGCCCGTGAGCCCTTAGGGAATTTGTCTGGGTCATCATATCTACCTGCAAGTACACCCATCGCCATTGGAGCCCATGTAATAATCCCAATACCATATTTTTCGCAAACTGGAATCAATTCGTTTTCAATTCTCCTATCCAACAAATTATAAGGGGGTTGCTCTGAAATAAAACGAACATACCCTTTCATTTCACTTACCAAGACTGCTTCTACTACAGCCCACGCTGGGTGAGTAGAACAACCAATATATCTTATTTTTCCTTGAGTGACTAAATCATCTAATGCTCGTAAAGTTTCATCAATAGGTAAATCAGGTGATTGGCGGTGTAATTGATACAAATCAATATAATCAGTTTGTAATCTTTTTAATGAATTCTCGCATGCCCTAATAATATTTAGTCTTGTATGGCCGTGTTGATTTGGCCCTAGAGAAGGATCATACTCTTCCAAGGTAAAACCTGGCCTCCTTTGCCCATGGTCAACCTTAGTAGCAATCAATACATTTTGTCTTTGTCTACTTTCTTTAAGTATTTTACCTATAATCCGCTCACCTTCGCCATCTGCATAAACATCACCTGTATCAATAAGATTAATTCCAGCACCTATCGCCTTCTTTAATATATTTTCACATTCAGCTGCAGGGGTTGGATCCATAAAATTATCTGTCCCCAACGCTAAACTTGAGACTTGTATACCACTCCTTCCTAGCATACGGTATTCCATTACAATCCTCTACTTTCTATAGTTGCACTTATCTTTTGTAAAATTATGGCCATGAAAATTATTAGATGAAACCTAATAAACGAGGCAAAAACAATGTTATTTCAGGAAACATCGTAATTATAATTAGAGTGAAGATTAAAAATATCAAAAAAGGCAATAAAGGTCTTACTACTGACCCGATCGTAGTCTTACTTATGCCACATGCAACAAATAGACAAATACCGACTGGTGGTGTAATCATACCAATTCCAACATTCGCGGCCACCAAGATGCCTAAGTGTATTGGTTCCATTCCTAATGAAACCGCTACTGGTAAAAATATTGGCATCAATACAATTATTGCAGGCAAGGCGTCCATAACCATCCCAAGCAAAATAAATACAATATGAACGAGAATAATAAATAATATCCAATTATCTGCGTAAGACACAATAAATTGTGCGAGTGCATGGGGAATACGTTCAAAAGTTAAGATAAATGAAAACATGGAAGCTGTAGCAAGAACCAATAGCACTACACCTGATAATGAACAAGTGTTTAATAAAACTTTTGGGATATCCTCTATTGATAGCTCTTTATAAATAAAGAATGATACAATAAAACCATATACAACAGCGACTGATGCTGCTTCCGTAGGGGTAAAAACACCTCCATATATTCCTCCAAGAATGATCCCAATCATTAAAATAGGTAAAATTCCATCCTTTAATACTCTAAGTTTAATAGAAAATGATTCTTTTTTTGCTAGAGGTAAATTCATCTTTCTTGAGAAATAGTAAGCTAGAATCATAATTGCAACCCCATTTACAATTGCAGGGAATATTCCTGCAGCAAAAAGCCCTCCTATTGAAATATTTGCAATAACTCCAATAATAATCAAATCAATTGCTGGGGGGACAAGAGTTGAAACACCGCCAGCAGCCGCTAAAACTGCAGTGGCAAACTCTGGGGGATATTTCAATTTCTTCATAGCTGGAATTGCAACAGAACCTATAGCAGCTGTATTTGCGCTAGGGGATCCAGATATACCAGACATAAGTAATGCTGAAAAAATTACTACCATAGCAAGCCCACCATAGATACGACCAACAAATATAAGTGCCATTGCAATAATTCTTTTTGCGAGCCCTCCACTTGACATTAATTGACCAGCAAGAACAAATAAAGGAATCGCAAGAAGCGGAAAAGAATCTAGACCATATAAAAATTTCTGCGGTAGCATTATTAATACGTCAGGAGAAACATATAACATACCTGCGAATGCAGCTATTCCAAGTGCCATCCCAACTGGCACTGAAATTACCATCGAAAAAATCAATGTAAATGCTACTAACCAGCCCATAATTACAGTTTATTCTTTTCATGCATTATTTTCATATTCTGAACAATATAATAAATCATTAGAACTCCACCCACTATAGATGAAGAATAAGGAATAGACATTGATAAACCAGTTCCTGGTCCAATTTGATCAATAACACTTAGTGTGTATTCAAATGATTTCCATACAAAAATAGATAGAAATAAGAGCACTAAAACATTAACCATTGTATGAATTATGATACGGTGTTTTTTCTGAAACCGATCCACTAAAAACGTTAATGCAAAATGCGATTTTAATTTAAATGCATAAGCAATTGAAAGAGCTGACAACCATAAGAAAATATAGCGAGCCAATTCTTCGGTCCAAGCAAGTGAAAACTGAAAAACGTATCGAAACAATACCTGAGTAAATGTTATTATTACAATCCCAATAAGGAGAAAGCATAAAATCAACTCTAAGGGCTGTAAACGAAATTTATTATTCGAATTCACTTATTAGTAAATCTTTCAACTTTATTGCCTATTAGGAGATACTATTTGATTAATCAATGACATTCCTCCAACTCTATCGGAATGTTTCTGATAAACCAATTTTGCCTTTTCTCTAAACTGTTTTTTCTCAACTTTGTTGAAAACTAATTGTTTTTGGTATAATTGATCCCTTGCTTCCCGTGTCTTTAATTCCATCGCATTTCTTTGCGCCTTGATTGATTCCTTACCTGCTATCAGTAATGCCTTTTGTACATCCTCAGGTAACTTATTGAATTGTTTTTTACTAAATATCAGTGCTACTGATAAATATAGATGTTCTGTATAGGAAACATATTTGGTTACCTCATAAAACTTTTCAACAAGTAAATCAATGTGATCACATTCTGCTCCATCCAAAACCCCCTGTTGTATTGCGGAATAAAGTTCTCCGAATGACATGTTTGTTGCCTGCGCACCAAAAGCATTAAAAGTATCCAAAACGATTGAACTTCCTATAACACGAATTTTCATACCTTCAAGGTCCTTGGGTGTGTAAATCGGCTTTTCAGAATTCCATGTATTTCGAATACCTGAGAACCACCAACCTAGAACAATACAATTAAGTTTCTTTTCTATTTTTTTTGCTATTTTATCGCCAATTGGACCATCAATTACATCATAGAAATGACCTAAGCTGTCAAAAATAAATGGCAGGTTGAATAAATCAACTTCAGGAACAAATCTACTGAGCCCTCCACTACTTGCAGAAGTGGAACCAATCACACCTAACTTAACCATCTCAATCGCCTCTTCTTCACTGGCAATTTGACTTGATGGAAAAATTTCTAATTTTGCACGACCATTAGTCTGCTTCTCTAATATCTCAGATATTTTTTCATATCCCGCTTGATGTGGATGCTGATCACTGCCATTATGGGAAACTTTTATAACAATCTTTTCATTATTCTCCGACCAACAATTAACAGAAATAACTATAAAATAAATAACAAATATTGTTTCTAATAATTTTCGCGATATAACTAACATTAATATGTTCCCTTAATTAATTCTTCCTCACGCGGAACATAATTTATCATTTCAAATTTTGGTTTAGAAATATTCTGGGTTTTTAAAGATATAATTATAAATAAGAACAATATTATTAAAGGGGTTAAAAGCGTATCTAAACCACTCAATGAATCCGGAATTACCAAAAACAAGGTTAAGCGTAATATTGCCCCAAAGATTATAGACGTAATAGCTGCAATAGTATTGGCCTTTTTCCAATATATACCAAGCAGAAGGGGTACAAAACAACCCGCAAGTACAATATCAAAAGCGAGTATTAATAAAACACCAGGTTTAGGGTGGTAATAAGCAATTGTACTGGCCAAGACCATGATTGGTATCGCGATTAATCTTGCAAGGTGTAAAATTTTTTTGTTGTTTTTAACACCGCTAGAATATTTCTGAATTAAGTTACGGGTAATAACGTTGGATAAGTCTAAAATAACGCCTGCGGCAGTAGACATACTGGCACCAATAATACCTAAAATGAGGAAGATTCCAATCATTTCCGGCATATTATTTAAAGCAATATCGACTAGCAGATCCTTTTTTGCCAGTTTATCAAAATGAAAAGCATATAATCCTATTAATGCGGTTGGTATGCCAACCAATAATGTAAGAACACCACCAAGGTAACATCCTTTTTGAGCAGACTGGGGAGATTTTGATGAAATGACCCTTTGAATAAAATCAATTGCAACTATATCACCTAAGGCCATAGAAACAATGGTTGCCCAATTAGCTAATGATCCATTTTTGATTTTAAACAACCCATCTAAATTTTTATGTGCATCTGGTACTTCAGCCATCATTTTTGCCCAGCCAAATTCATTGGTTAACCAAAAAAATGATAATAAAACCCCAACAATAAATACAAATACCTGTAAAACACTTGTTGAAACCGAAGCAATGAATCCTCCGGTTGTAGCATATAGTAATATGATGGTTGATATAAAAATGAGCATGAATAGATAAGAAGAATTGAATATCAGGCTAAATAATAAACCTAGTCCAGCCAGATTTCCTGCAATTAATATTATATTACTAAATAGCATACTAATGGATGCAGCTGTTTCTGTATGTTTATCGTATCTCCGATTATAAAAATCAGGTAGAGTCATTAAATTCATTTTATGCAAAGGTCTAGCAAAAAAGTAACCCGTGATGAATAAACAAATACCTAGCCCTATTGGGATGGACGCTCCTGACCAAAATCCAGCCTCATAACTCATAGCTGCACTACCCATTGATCCATTTGCATCAAATGCCTGAGCACACAGTGTTATACCAATAACCCAGGCGGGCATTGTTGCACCCGCTTTATAGTAGTTTATTGCCCTGCCTTTTATTCTAAAAAAAGACCAGAATCCAATCAGAACTGTAATCCCTACAAATGTTATAACTGCTAATTGGATTAGTGACATTAAAAGTTCAAGTAATATAATTTATTCAAAGGGTAATATATTATTAATATATCAATTATGGTGATTAAATAAAGGATTTACTTTTAACTATTAGTTATTTTTTCGGGGAAGTAATTCATCGCGCATTGCAGTGTGATAGACAAAGGTCGCAATTATTGCCGCATTTCGCTTTAAGCTATCTTTTGACACTAAATCAATAATGTCAAAATTAGTATGTATCTGATGGGTAAAATAGTGCATCGGGTCTTGAATCCATTCAAAAGCCGGGATATTCAATGCATCAAAAGGAACATGATCCGTACAACAAGCATTTTCAACTGTTACTGTCTTTGCTCCAATATCGTGAAAAGGTGTGAGATAATCTTCAAAAATTGGTCTTAATGCCGGATTCCCTTGCAAAAATATTCCACGGATATTATGTCCATTATTATCATGGTTGAAATAAGCGGAAATCTTTGAATGTTCTTTTCTTCTTGTGCCATTTATCACATCACCAACATATTTTTCGCAATAGTCCAAAGATCCATTCAACCCTTGCTCTTCTCCGCCCCATAAAGCAATACGTATTGTTCTTCTTGGCTTAATATCTATTTTTTTTAATATTCGCATAACTTCCATTAAGGTAGCGCAACCCTGGCCGTTATCAGCAGCACCGGTACCACTGTGGTATGAATCATAATGACCACCAATTAACACGATTTGATCCTTTAATTTTTCATCTACTCCAGGTATTTCACCAAAAACATTTACATGATTTTCACTTACATCTTTAAAATTGACATTTAAATGTAACTTAAGTTCAGGATTAAGACCCTTCTTGATCATACCAGAAATCAATCGATGGTCTTCCTTGCCAATTACAAAATGGGGGACCGGTTTCAGATCCCCTTGTTTATGGTAGGGTAGTTGTCGTGCATAAATAATACCGTGATTTGATGGACTACCGGTAATTACTGCAGCTACTTTTTCTTTTAATAAAAATGATTGAATAATATCTGTTTCCTTTTTCTTAGAGATTCGGCGTTTTAATGACTCTGTAAATGGCTCCAGGCCTGAATTATCTAATCCCTTGGGATTATTGGGCATATTATGGCTTGCAGCAGCGGCCAAAACCTCATTTGTGAATGGGCCAGTCCTTACATCATCACGATCACCAACTACAGGATTTAATATTATTTTTCCCCTAAGGTCGCCACTATATTTTTTTAATTCTTCTAAATTATTATGATCAATTAATACTGGGACTCCTTTTATTTTTCCTCTTGTATTTTTTACCCAAGCATAAGGAAGTGCATTAATTTTTAAATACCTTGGTTTAAGTAACTCAATAGAAAATGAATTTATTGACCAACTTCTAAAATCATCGCTATATGATTCAAAATGCACATCCTCAAGTCCCCAAGATTCTAATTGATGCTTGGCCCAACGGGCAGCATCCATGTATATTTTTGATCCGGAAAGTCTCGGACCAAATACGCCTGTTATATGATTCAGTATATCAAAAGCATGTGAATTATCATGACTTTCATTTTTTATTTTATTTACAATTTTATAATCCAGTTCGGTCTGTGCGTATATAGTAAAAGGGATAAAATAGATAACTATTATTAGGAATTTAATTGGATTTGATAAAAAGTAAATAATTGAACTATTTTTTAACATTTACTCAACCTCTATTAGAAAAACACCACCGCCAGATGAATATCCATATTTTCCTGCATCCATTGGACTTAGATATCGTATTTCAACAATATTCATGGAATTTATTGTATTTAATCTTTCTTTAAATCCTATTCTAGTTCCATTTACGAATACGATAGCGTTTTGCCCAGTAGATAAGGAAGTTATTCCTACATAGCGACGGCCATCGCGGGAAAGAAGATGGGGTCTTAAGTATTCTATTACTTCCATTGCATTTTCTGCTTGAGGTACCGATCTGATTTCTTCCTTTGTTATAATATGCCGATCATAGACTTTATTAGAATCTGAGGGTGGCACGCAGGAAAATAAGATAAATAGAATAGGAAGGTTGAATAACTTTACCTTATATCTAATGGCTTTGAAATTTAAAAACATCATTAATTTTCCTTGAAAAGCAAAGTAAGGATTTGAATATTAATCATCAACTAATAACAAACCAAAATGTGTTTGATAATTACAATAAAAAATTAGGTAGTATTATATTACTAAATAGTTTAACTAATAGACCTACTATTTAATCTTACGTATCCCCTGGTCCGGTGGATAGGGAAACACAACCCCACCTTCTGTGACAACTGCACCATCATGGAAAGCTATATATAAGTGTTTTCCAATACCCCATTTGGATACAGGCATATGCACCATATATTCAAAAGTGAATGTGTGTAACAAAGGAATCTTCATATTCCGAACCCAATCCGGTCCTAAAGGAGAAATCCTGGGACCGAGCAATCCACTTCTCCCAACGGCATGGCAATCAAGGTGAATTTGGGTTTTTTTAGGGTCTACACCTTCAGCATAGTGATCAATTGGATTATAGTAGTAACCAGCTTCTTCAATCTTACGAATAAGCAGATTAAGAGTCTCCCCTGCAGTGCGACCTGGCCTAATGTGTTTTTTCAGTATTTTTCGCACGTTCATCGCGTGTTCCCAGATTTCTTTGATCTCCGCGGGTAATTCAGTCTCACCTTCACGAAGTATGTACGCATTTCCACCTAAATCTGAATGGAATATTTTATCACCAGCACCGTGTAGTATAGTAAAAAGATCTCCTCTTTTTAGAACATAAGGGTCGGGATCACTTGCATGGATTTCTCTTCCATCTGGAACTCTGAGAAAAACATTGCCCTCGAGTTCACTTAATTTGGTAATGCCGGGGATAACTTTGTTAAACTCTCTATCTAAATTCTCTGCAGCTATGACGCCAAACTTCTTATAAAGCTCTATTTCCATTGGTACTCTTCCTGCCAAATAATCCATAATTAGATATTCTGCTGATTTAACTCTTCTCGCATATTTCTTACCCAATGTTTCAATTAATAGATTGTAATCTTTGTGGGATATGCCATCGGTTAATGGGCTAAATTCCGAACTAGAAGCTGTTGAAAAATCATCCATATAATTCACAGCAATATTTTTTGGTTGACGCTCAATAACCAATTTTTGTAACCCAGCAAATCTGATATCCAATTCCATTGGGCTTCCAGGTTGTTCTACAGGAGTACCATCTCTGAACGCATTACCAATAATAGATTCATCCCTTGTATTTTCTTTAATAACCTTATCATATATAGTAGGATCCCTTAACTGGTTACTAAAAGCTATCCGTTCAATTCTATCTCCACCATAATCAGTAAAAATAAAAACACCGGAATTTGAACCTAATTCAAAACGAAGAGGATCTGGTATCCAGGACCGTATTATATGAATCCACATATCGATATTATTGTCCCGCATAACCCGAGGAAGAATTCTATCAAACTTTTCCATACGGATTTCATTTTCCAATTCAGTTATAACTTCAGGAAATAGCATATTAAGATTACTTGGATCCTGATTTTGTGCTTGAATTAATCCAACAAGTATAAATAAGTAAAAAATTATTTTAGAATATTCACTTTTAAACACGGTTATTAAACTTTTTACCGTATAGTTTGTATAGCAGAAACCGGTGGAAGAGCAAACTCTACTCCTCGTTCCGTAACAACACCTCGCTCATGAAGACTACAGTAATATAAATGTTTACCCTTCCCCCATTCGGGAACAGGCATATGAACCATATATTCGACTCCTAAAGTTAAAAGAAGTGGTATCTTTTTATCCGAATGCCATTTCGGACCCATAGGAGATACCCTTGGCGCAAGCACTCCCTTGCCAACCTGATGCAGGTCAAGATGAACCTGGGTTTTTTCAGGATCTAAGGTCACATCATATCGGTCCCTGTCAATGTATGCCATACCTTCTCCCTCAAGCTTATCTATGATTCGCTTCAGTGCCTCACGTCCTGTATCACCAATCCTGACATTTCTACTGATTATCTTTCGGACTTTAACAACTTCATCCCAGAGTCTCAAAATCTCTTGAGGCGGTTTGGCTTCTCCATCTTTGAGGATATAGTAGGGAGTCTGTCCGCTTTGGAACATGTCTCCTCTCTGTAGTGGAACGCTACTGAAAGCTTCTTCGTCATGATCCCATTCTCTTGTACAATACCAACCTCCATCTACATCCATAAGCGTTGTTACTCCTGGAACAATCGGATCAAATTGCTGTATTCTTCCCTCTTCAGACCCCCTCCCTGATCCACCAAAAAGAACGATTTCCCCCAATACACTCCTTGTAAGATAGTCTAATATTAAATGTTCTGCTGATACCATTCTACTAGCATACTTATCCCCAAGCGCTTTCGATAAATGAAGATGATCAGCATAAGATATGCCATCCGTAAGTGCCAGTGTATAGGTCTCCGACCCTTCGGCCAAAGAAAGCGTCTCAGCATAGTTAACACCAATACGTTTTGGGTCTCGCTCTAAAACAAATTTACCAAGACCCATAAAACGGTACCCCATCTCTGACGCTGGAACCTTATATGAGTTTTCTTTCACATAATCCATAATCTCATAGTTTTCTTGGTTGATAAATGGGGATTGTCCACGGACAATGTCAAACGCACTGGGATCATCTACTTCTCCTTCAAACACTACACGTTCAATCCTATCATCTCCTTGATCAGTAAACACGATTACGGCAGCATCACTACCGAACTCATACCTAAGAGGATCGGAGCTATCAATACTTCTGTAGTTTAGATTCATATGTTCTAATTTACGGAATTCGGTCCCACTCCATGTCCAAGGTCGTATAACATGAATCCACATATCGATCTTGTGTTCCCGCATTACCAATGGTAAAACAAGATCAAACTTTTCACGACGTATATGATCCAGCATTTCTTTAGTAGCAAAAGGATTATCGCTATCGAATGAAGTATAGTATGCATGACTAATACCAACCATAGCTTCAGGATACTCAGACTGTGCATCCAGTTCCCATAAGAGGAAAAGCATGTAAATAATAGCGGGGAAAATGGTTACTTTTTTCATGGCTTTATTTCCTCGATATGTCGAGCCCCCGTATTATCGGATAATTCTGATACCTTGGATGGGTGCAGCGGGAAACTCTACCCCACGTTCAGTGACAATTACGCCATCGTGGATACAAATATATAAATGTTTTCCCTTTCCCAACTCGGGAACTGGCATGTGAATCATGTATTCAAAAGTAAAGGTGTGATAGAGAGGAATCTTAAGATCTCTTCCCCAGCCGGAAGGTGAAATCCTGGGAGCCTCTTCCTGTGAGATAATCCTACCCATAGCATGGAAATCAATATGGACTTGTGTTTTTTCTGGATCGGCTGTTTTATCATACTGGTCTTTATCTATATATACATAACCCGATTCTTCTAGTTTCTTTATCAGAATCTCTAACTGTTCTGATCCCGTGAGACCTGCTTTTATATTTTTCCGGAAAATATTGCGTGTTATGAGCGCATGTTCCCATATTCGCTGGACTTCTGGAGGTAAGTTTGTTTCTCCTTTACGAAGAACATAGCCAATCCCACCATTGTGCTCACTAAAATCCATCATATTCGCACTATTGAGTATGCCGATTAAGTCACCTGGCTGTACAACATAATCAGTATTATTCTCTTCATTCCCATCGTAATCTCTGACGAATACATTCCCAGAGATGTCACTTAGACGCGTTTTCCCCGGTACAATCTTATTAAACTCCCCTTCTATTTTTTCCGTGCTTATCATTAATAATCTACCAAAAAGTGCTACTTCTGCCATTCCCCTACCAGCCAAATAATCCGCTGCCAAACGGTCGGCTGGTACAATTCTCTTGCTATATTTTTTCCCAATAATCTTAGACAATTGTTTACGATCAGTCAAAGATATACTATTGAAACTGGAAGCTCGGTCAGTATAATTTAATGCGATACGCTTGGGATTACGTTCAGCAACGAATTTTCCAAGATAACTCTCTGGAGCAAGAATGTCGTAGAGTTCTCTATCCACTTGACCACCAAGGACAGCTCTTTCAATTCGGCCACCACCACGATCGGTGAAAATGTAAATACCTGGTTTCTCGCCAAACTCAAAATCAAAAAAATCCGATTTTCTTTTCACGTGAATCCACATATCGACCTTATTATCTCGCATTACGTGAGGGAGGATTACCTCAAACTTCTGCTCACGGATGAGTTTCATAAGTTCCGGAGATGCTTTTGGTTCTTCAAACTGGCTGTGGAGATTCTGTGGAAGTAGAATGGAAAAAAATATCAGAAGTATTTGCACTTTATTCATGATTTTTCCTTCATTATTTAAATTTTCATTCATTTAATACAATTTCTTCATGGACTTTTTAATCTGGTTATTATTGTATTATATGTATTTTGTTTGACCGATCCGGGTATGGAACTTCCATTCCCCGGTCCGTAACCACTCCACCATCGTGGAAAAATCCAGACAACTGTTGTCCTCTAAAATTGTTTGCCCTGTCCCATTCAGGAATAGACATATAGGTCATATACTCAACGGCAAAGGTATGGAAGAGTCGGATCTTCACGTTCCAATGCCACTTCGGACCCATAGGCGAAATCCTGGGTGCAAGAATTCCTTTCCCCTCAGCATGCAAATCAAGATGAACCTGGGTCTTCCTAGGGTGATCTACGTACTTATTGTATTCCTGGTAGTCAGTATAAACAAATCCTGCTTCTTCCAGTTTACGAGCAAGAAGTTTTAGAGTTTTACCCGCCGAAAAACCCACCTGGATATTTTTGCGTAAAATTTCACGGATTTTTTTATCATCATCCCAAAACTTACGTACATACCAAGGTAAATCGGTTTCTCCTTTCAGAAGCACATATGCGTAGCCCTGTGAGCTTTCAATAAGGTCTCCTCGTTGGATTACATAATCATCACTCCCTCTTTCATTGCCATCTTTGTTTATGACGGAAGCTTGACCAATTTCGCCAAGTGTGGTGACGCCCGGTACAATGTTGTCAAAGGTTCTTGTTTTTCCTCCATGGCCCCATCCATCTTGAGCACGCAATGAACCGTAGAGGACGACTTCGGCAGCTACACGTCTGGATAGGTAGTCTAAGATGAGATGTTCAGCCGATACCATCCGTTTCGTGTATTTATCTCCTAGTGCTTTAGATAATTGGACATAGTCCGTATATGAAATACCATCAGTGAGCGCCATCGTGAATGTCTCTGATCCCTCTGGAAACGACAATGATTCCATATAGTTGACTGCAATCCGCTTGGGGTTACGTTCGGCAACAAAATCACCAATCCCTTCAAATCTGAAATCCAACTCCGACTTATACGATTTTCCTGGGTTATCCATTGACCAATCCATGAACTCGTAATCCTGCTGACTGCGATACTTATACCTCTCACCAATGATATCATATGCGTCCGGATCCTGCACATCACCTTCGAAAACTGCTTTCTCTATATTGCCACCCCCTTGATCGGTAAAAATAAATACACCAGACTTACTACCGAATTCGTATCTAAGTGGATCAGTTCCGCCCCAAGCCCAGGGTCGAATCACGTGAATCCACATATCGACCTTGGCTTCCTGCATAACACGTGGTAAAATAAGATAAAACCGTTCTCGGCGAATATGGTTTAGTGCTTTTTCCTCGTTATATGGAGCATTTCCATCAAAAATACCATAATTCGCGTCGCCGATATTTAACATGACATCGGAATAATTTCTCTGTGCAACCACTTTTTGCATAGAAAATACTATGCAAAATAAAGTAAATATTAATTTACAGTAAATTTGGATATCATCCCTTTCTTAATTGTATTCTAATAATTCCATATCAAAAAAATAACTGTATGAATATTTATTAAAATAAACAATTAGGGAATTAAAATTATTTTTTCATTAGGAGGGTAAAGCCATTCTACGCCATTATTTGTAACTATATGGTTATCTTCAAAATTAATACTTATTCTTTTTTCCCATTCGGGTATCCAAGTATGAACCATATATTCAAATGCAAAAAGATGATTTGACTGTATTGTAAATTTTTGTCTATGAATGCTAAATGGTGCAAGTCTAGCTCCTGGTTCTGTATCACCATTTCCAGTGTTACCAAGTGGATGACAATCAATGGAAAATCCTGATTTTTTATTTTTACCGAGCGCATTAATGATTTCTTTATCTATGGATCCGATATCAGAATAAGGAGTATAAACAAATCCCTCTTTTTCCATTGCAATGACAATTGCTTCTAGAACTTCGTGCGCAGGGACCCCAGCCTTGATATGTTTTCTTATAATTTTTCTTGCTTCAAGGCCCCTGTTAAACGCATGCTGAAGGCCTGCAGGTGGTTTGGTCTCACCTTCTTTTAGGATATATGCATTCCGTTTATAATCTGTACCAAAGTTTAAATAGCGGACGCCCCAGTCCCAGGATAGAAAATCGCCACGTTGATAAATATAGTCTGGTTTTCGGGTCTCGGAACTAAATCCTGCTGTTGTTTCACCAAATGTGCCTTTCGATTTAGTAAGATTTTTTGCTTCGGTATAAAGCACACTTGGGCCACTGCCGTTTTGACCAAATCTAGGAACCATAGCTGCTAAAATTAGTTGATCCTCTGCCCACCATCCGATATCTTCCCGTGTGGTGATACCAGGTTGAATTCTACCTATAGCCTCTTCCTGAATTTGTCGTTGAATTTCGCATGCATTTGCAAAAGCAATGATTTCACTTTGAACTCTTCTTACTCGAAAATCGGTAACTACATTCTCAGAAGAAATAAGACGTTTGGTGTATTTTTTTCCTAAAACTTTCGTAAGTCTAAGATAACCCATATAGGATAGACCATCAGCAGCATGAAGCCACTTAGACATGTTAACAGCAATTACTTTTGGATCACGTTCTTCTACAAAGTTCCGCAATCTACTTTCTGTATCAAAAATATCATAAAGACCTCTTTCTGCAGAACCACCAAAGAGTGCACGTTCAATTCTATCACCTCCGCGATCCGTAAAAATATAATACCCTAGTGTATCTGTTACCGTAAAATCTATATTTCCTCCTAGATCCAGGTCGAGCGGGTCGGGATCTCCGTCTTTTGCCACATGAATCCACATATCAATATTATTATCCCGCATGGCATCCGGTAAAATAAGATCAAATTTCTCATGACGAATTAAGCGGAGAATTTCATAATTTTGCTTTGAGACTTGTGCATTTAAATCGAACTGTTGATTAAAAAGAATTATAATTAGTAATAGAGTTAAATTTCTTTTAGAAATCATAAATAATCCTCTTTCATTTTAAGTATTATTGAATTATTACATACGCATAACATTAATCATAAGCCCATTAACAATATATCAAACCTCCTGAAATAAAAAAAGGTGCTCGTCATCAACGACAGAACACCTTTTTTTATTATAACTAATCTATAGAATCTTAGAGAAATATTCTCTTTTTAATTCCGATCAACATTAGGATTCTGAATTATCTCAGAGTCCGGTATAGGTTGATAGTGCCAGTAACTGCCATCAGTAGCCCAATGCCATAAACCCCATCTTCTTTGATCATAATGCCTAACACCTCTCAACCAGCAGGTTTTATCGCGCTCTACAATCAATAACCCTTTTGGTCCCGTAATATTTACTGGGTTAGGATGTGATTCACTAAGCGTGGTTCGTTCTGTGCTCGCACCGCTCTCAGGATTATCAAAATCTGTTGCATCCTGGGCAGTTAATTCTGTAAGGCTATGAAATGTACGTACATTGTTTATATGAGTAAGTGCCGTAGTTAGATCACCTGAATAAGCGTCACTACTACCGGTAGATGGTTGAAGTGCGCACTCAGCAAGAATCATTTCCATTTCTCGCCCATCGATCAAAACAAAACTACTGGACCTACCTACGTAAACATCCTGTTGATATCCTACGCAATCTCCATTTGAACCAGGTGTACAGCCCTCTGTATTTATCAAATTCATAATCCACTCTTCCATTAAAGGAATGCGTTCATTTTGATTAGTAAGTCCACCTCTAGGATTATCGGTTTCATAATGCCCGGGGTCTCCTGGTTCTCCTTCATAACCTCTCAATGAAGCGGTGTAACCATTTGGATCCTCATCTGCAGTAATTGAAGTAATAATCTCGCCCTCACTCCTATCTGCCATTACATAATCAAAAAATCTCCAGTCTGCACTAGCTATATGACGGTGACTAGGACCTCTACCAGAATCATCCCAATATTTAGATGAAAAACTTGTGGATTTTAAAATTTCAAATTGCTCTCCCATCTGCAATCCCTGTTCTGCATGGGCCTTTGCATTGGTATAATCACCCATCCATAGATATACTCTTGCCATAAAAGAGTGAACAACTGCATCGTGCCTTCCACTAGGCACACCGTGAGCATCATCACCAGGAGAATATTTCAGAGCTTCAGTGAATCTATCTATTGCCAATTGGAAAATTGCTTGATCAGTTTGAAACGAACCAAATTCACCAGCTGCAACTTGTTCAATTGTTGTTATAACACCACCCGGTGTTGTGCCATCCTTAGTCAAACCATACATTGAAGCCATCATTGCCCTATACACTCCACCAAAAGTATAGCCCCACCAAAGAGCACGCTCTTTAATACTGTTATCAGTAAAAGTACCAATACGCCCTACTCTTGCTACTATATCATCGGCCAAGAATCTTGCATGATTCATCGGTTCCCATTCATATTCTGAGAATTGCAAATTAAACGGCCATATTTGGGCCCAAGTTATATGATCAGGAGCATGACCAAGAACTCTTGTAGTCATTTCATCACTAAATAGGGCATTTTTCCACATGACATTCTCAATTCCATTATCTTCACCAGCTTCAGAAACGACTCCTAATAGACCTGAAACAAGGAAATCAAGCTGTTTCTCATCATCAAGAGCCTCGTTCAAAAGTGAGTCAGTTAATGGATCAACATCTTGCACCCAGTCTTCACATGATAAGAATACTAAACCAATTATCAGTATTCCTAACATGTTATTTTTTAATAGATTTATTTTACTCATTTTTGTTCCTCTCCTATTAATAATTAAACAATTTAAATAGCAAAGCTTACAAACATAGACCAAGTTTTTGGTGGGGGAATTGTCCCGGCTTGCATCGCGTTTTGCGGGTCGTAGTCACCGAAACCCATGGAATTAATTTCTGGATCAAATCCATGGTAAGCATCTTCCGTTTTAAGCCATAAATTTGAGCCTCTAACACCCACATTCATTCCTTTGAATATATCTTTTAATGCTGATTTTTGTATAAAATTATCCATGTTATAAGAAAGGCTTAATTCTTGTAACCTTACGAAATCTCCAGGTTCTATAAAATTAGCATCATGCGCTATGTTATACCGTGCATATTCGTCTGCAGCTTCAATATACTCCGGACTGCCAGGTGTTAGCGGTTCTGTACCGGTACCTGTGTCACCCCAGCCTATTTTCGATACCAAAACATCATGATCATAATCCTGTGTTCCTGTGCCTGGATTACTGGTTCCATATTCTGGGTTTATCCAATCTGGACCAGCCCACATACCTTCACCCTGTTGATTCCATCTTGACTCATTATAGAAAACCATTCCAGTTTTAAATTGGAACATTCCATAAAAACTAAAACCTTTCCATTGCAAATTCCAAGAAGCACTGCCAATATAATCTGGTGTACCAGTCCCCCTAAATATCCGTCCACCATCAGGATGCTTCATTGTTCCATCTGCATTCATTACTGTTTCAGAAGAAACATCTCCGTAATAGTGACCTGCTGGCATCACTTCACCATATAATGGATGATCACCATTTTCCTGCACATTAGTACCATCTGAAATCAAAGCTGCAACATTCTGAGGATTATAAAATGATAACTTAGGCAGCCCTTCCCAGTAATACTGTTTCCCGCCACCAGGACCACCAGCTACAGGCTCGCCACCGCCTAAACTTGTAACTGTATTTTCTTGGTAACTAAAAGTAGTACTAAGATTTAGACTCCAACCGCCAGCTTGTTTTCCAGCAAAGTTGGCCATTAATTGGGTCTCATAACCAGTTCCTTCGACTTCACCCAGATTAAACATGCGATTGCCTATAGTCTGCCCAGAAGAACCTACTAGGCTCTTGCGAACTAAGCCATCAAAAGCCCATTGCTTATAGGTTGTAAATTCTATTGCAAAAGGTCCAGCTTCCGCTTCAATACCTGCTTCAAATTCTTTAATACGCTCTGGCTTGATATCGGGATTACCAACATGGCTGAGGACACCACCAACGCCGTAAGGTGATGTATTCGTGCCCCAAAGCGTCGGAATAGCATCAATTCTTCCTGGAAGGATGCCAGTCTCTCCATATGCTGCACGCAGTTTTAAAAATGAGACTGTCTCCGGTAAAATTCCGAGCCTATCAACCCGTATTGCAAAACTGGCTCTGGGATATATAATACTAGATGTCCCCGATCCTAGCACACTGGCATAATCCTGTCGTACCATAAATGAGGAGAAATAAGTGTCATCCAAAGAAAAACTGTGTTCTGTAAAAATGCCTGCAGAACGAAAGTTATTGTTTATTTCCATTAATGAAGAATAGTTATTTCCGGCTTCAATTTCCATAAGGGCCGGATTATCAAACAGTGAACTTTCTGCTGAAATGATATCCGTTTTTTGATCAAATGCCTGAAAACCAACAGTAGATATCGCACTTATACTGGATAAATCATAGGAATACCGAACATCACCAGTATAGGTACTAGTAGTACTATGCCTCTGTGATATCGTTCTAGACCCTTCATGACCCCATCCGTAAACTTCACCGCTTCTAGGCGGTTGACTAAACACATTCCTATTATCTTTATCATCAAGGCCTATAGTTAATCTTGCAGATACGTTGCTAAGCCAACTTGAACTTCCTGCCCAAGGTGTCCACTCAGCTGCGATAGAGCCAATATAAGTATTTACATAATTTATATCCGACTCATCATCAAAATATGTAGAATCCAATAAACCCCAAGCTCCATACCAGTCTTTCATTTCGGAATAAATGGCAAACATACCAGCGTATCTTTCTCTACCATAAGTCTGGATTTGTGCTCTATTAAACTGTGCTCCAACCCTTAAATTAAACTTATCACTGGGGAAAAAATCAATATTCGTCCTAACATTATTTTGGTCCATATTATTACGTGGAGTGATACCTTGCTCATCAGCTTGATCCATCGAAAAGTAAACACTTGATTTTTTTGTGCCACCTGTAACACTAACAGCATGTTTTTCGAGTGGACCTCGTGTGAAAAAGTTATTTAACATATCAGGAAATCTAATTTCTTTACCATTGAGCTCATACTCCTTTGGCTGATCATGATACCCAGTAGTGGCCCGGTAAGTCATTCCCCAGTTCTTTCCTGTACCACCTTCTTGCTGTAATTTGCCTCTTTTAGTGGTGATAAGTACAACGCCATTCGACCCTGAAGTACCATAAGATGATGCACCTGCTGGACCTTTAATTACTTCAATACTTTCAATATCGTTTGGATCAAGGTGAATTAATGAAGTTGTACCAGTTCCACCCCCGCCATAATGACCACTACCAGAACCACTACCTCTCCAGTTTGAGTTTTCTACTTTAATACCATCAACATAATAGACAGGCTGGCCAGTTCCAGCTAATCCCGCTCCAGACCGTACATTCATTCGAAATGAAGCTCCAAAATTTCCTTCTCCTTTTTGAACTGAAACACCGGCAATTTTTCCCATAAGCATGTTATCAATGGTTGTATAGTTAACTTTATCTCGTAATTCAACAGCATTAAGACGCTGGACCGCAACTTGAGCGACAGCCTTTGAAGTTTTAGATGCAATTCCAGTAACAACTACTTCCTCAGTTCTTAGAGGGTCAATTTTTAATTCGAAACTGGCGAATGCTTCACCATCCGCTGAAACTTCAACATTCACTCTTTGAGATTTGTAACCTAAATATTGGGCTTCAACTTCATACGAACCAGCTGGTACTTTAAGAATTAGGAAATTACCATCGGCGTCGCTGGCTGCCCCCATTTTTATTTCTTTCACAATGACGTTAGCGCCAGGTAAGGATCTACCTGTACTTTCTTCAATTACCGTACCTGTAATATTCCCTGTTTGAGAGAACGCAAAATTGAAAAGTAAAATAAAACCCATTAAGGTTTTTTGGCTGCAACTATACATATTTATTTCTCCTTATGGTTTGATATTCCTTACAAGTTACTAACATAATTTTCTTTTACTCAATAAAAATTTCAAATTTCTTTGATCTCTCCTAATTATGAAATCAAGTTAAAATATTCTTCCTGTGACTGTATGGGTAAGAGGAAAAACTAGGAAGTAGCCAAAAATAATTTGGTCTCCTCTCACCCAATTACAGTACCTTTATTTGATTTCTATGGTATATATATTTATAATATATCATTGATATCTTACAATATAATAAATTGAATAATTAAAAGAACCAAGCGTTAAAATTTTCTATTTAGAATCAAATTTATAATAAGCTTTGTCTACGATCTTTATTATAAAATAATGCAAAAAAAAGATTTTCAATCAACTGAAATTAGAATTTGGTTAATAAATTAAAATGATCTTATCATTTGGTGGCTGTATCCACTCAACACCATAATTTGTAACTACTTGAGGATTCGAAAAGTTAATTGAAATAGGATAACCAGGTCGCTCTGGAAGATTGGTATGTACTGCATATTCAAATGCAAAAATATGATTTTCATGAATGACAACATGATCCCTGTCCCTTCTAAAGGGAGCTATTGAAGGCCCAACTGTCACCAAGTCTCCACCATTATTACCCATAGCATGTAGATCCAAGTAAAACCCCGACTTATTTGTATTTTTCAGTGCTTTTTGCAACATTAAATAATCTTCTCGTGGATCGTCAGTAAACGGAGTATATATATAACCTTCTGCTTCCATGGCATCAATTATTGCTTGTAATGATTCCCCTGCGGTCATACCTACTGCTACATATTTCCGCATTATACTCTGCGCTTTTTTTCCTTGGTCCCAAGCATACTGAATACTTTTAGGCGGGTTAGTTTCCCCTTCCTTTAATATATATACGTGTGTTTTCGTGTCGACACCAAATGATCCAAACCCAAAATCCATCCACTTAGCACCATCCCCAATAGTAAAAAAATCTCCCCGCTGAAAAACATATCCCGGGTGGCGGATCCAAGATGTTGCTAAAGGTGGGCTTAACGGCTCTGATTTTTCAGAGAAATATATTCGTGCACCTCCTATTTCACCCAAAGTAGTTTTTCCTGGAATGATTTTTTTTATCTTATTAAGAACTTTTTGTCGAGCAATTTCTAATGTATTAGCTTGTACAACAATTTCCCTTAGGACCCTCCTGGATCGAAACTCAGTTATCACATCTTCCGCAGAAACAATTCTTTTGGCATATTTTGGACCCAAAATCCTTTTCAGTTTTTCAAACTGTGTATGGGATATTCCATCAGCTACAGAAATCCAGTCAGAGTAATTCACAGCGATCTTTTTGGGATTATGGATAGATACATAATTGGTTATTTCTTTATATACAGAAAAATCTTGTTTTCCATAATCATAGCCTGTAATAGCGCGACGAAGCTCCGTAGACGCAATTACATCGATATCTTCAATTCCTCCTTCACCACCAAAATATCCAGCAAAAACAGCTTTTTCAATGCGATCACCTAAATCAGTAAAGATTAAATAACCGGAAGTTGATCCAAATTCATACTCCAACGGATCCGGATCTCCTGCTCTTGTGACATGAATCCACATATCGACATTGTTATTTCGCATGGCCAGGGGAAGAACATGTTTTATTTTTTCTTTCCTGATTAGCTGCAGAACTGATTGGGAATCAGGGTTGTATTCATCTGGCTGCGCTGAAAGCGATAAAGAAAAACCCATAAAAATAAATGATAAATGATAAAATTTATTTTTCATAATCTTCTTCCCCATATTTCTTAATAAATGTTGGTATTGGAAAATGATACAATACGATCAACAAATTTTCCACTTTCTACATCAATTAGTATATCCTTGCCATCTCGATCTGGATAATTATCTACAACTTCAATTCGATCTTCCAAAATATTTATTTTGTAATCAGCCGCAGGGCCCCGATACACTGCTGTATCAGCGCCTTTAGACCCATCGATAATATCATTTCCTCCATTACCTTGAAATGAATTATCCCCTTGATTCCCATTCATTTTATTATCGTAATTATTTCCAATCAATATAACATTATTATCACCTTTAATTGTAACGCCTAACAAATGTTGTGATTTATATGTATAAGAAACATTTTTATCGAACTCCATTGAAAAAACTCCATTAAAATTTACCGGCAACTCCGGAATAAATGTTAGGTACGGATGAAAATACTTTTCAATAACTTCATACCCATGAGCATCTTTTTGTTTGATTGCTAATCGGCTATTTGCAAAATATCTCCCAAAATGTGATTTTCCTTCAAAGCTCTGCCCATGATCTGACCGATCTTTTCTACGGCCCATCTCAGCAATTTCCCTACCCTCATACAGCTTTGGCATTATTTTCCATAAATCATAATAATTATCTATTAAAACACCCATATATTCATTTGGGTGTTCTTGTGGTTCATCTTCAGGCCATCCTTTCCAGCCATTTTTTTCAGCAACATCATTGGCAACACGCATTTCTTTTATCATTTTTGGAAGGGTAGGTTTAATTCCATAATCGTGCACCAAATGCCAAATTTCTTCGTAAGAAGCATCCCGGGTAATGTGGTTCATATAATCTTCACTACCAACTGCAGTACACTCATTTGCTCGCAGATCTTGCATACTGAGATCAGTAGCTGATCCTAGTCCTTGCTGAAATGCTTTTCTTAAATCAGGTTCTGTATTAAAGAAAACCATAGTTGCTTTCTGGTCAGACATGGAATTGGCAACTATTGATTTATCATTCCCGTACACTGATCCTTCATAATTTGTTAGAATATGCTCCAGCACATTGCGACCATGTTTGATTTGATCATTTGTCCAACCATCCTGAGCTAATATATGTATGGGCTTACCGTTTGGTGCAATCACTTTTGTATACTTAACAAAGTATTGTTTAAAAATATCGGGTACGTTTTCTGGTAGGGAAACCACACCTTCATCAGCAACCGAAATATCAATGTCAGGCAGCGTGACTTTTCCAGTACATGCACATAAGTAAATTAGTCCAGATAATAATATTATATTGGAACGTATCATTATTACTCCTTTTCAAATTCCTTAAAGTATAAGTTCCAGAAACTAGTTTGCTGATCGGGAAAAGAAATATCAACTTTTTTTCCGTTTTTGAGAACCATTTTCAGTTTTCTAATATTTGATATATGCTCTAAAGGATTATCGGCCAATACGATTAGATCAGCAATCTTCCCTTCTTCAATGGTGCCTACAGTTTCCAAAACATTGCTCATTTCCGCGGAATTCTTTGTTGCAGCAATAATAGCCTGCATCTCTGTCATTCCTGAAAAAACTAACTGCTCAATTTCAAGTAATCCGAGTTCACCTAATGGATTTGAATCAGCACCAACTGTAATTTTTACACCCAATTCTTGAGCCCTTAAAAGAATTTTTCTTTGTTTTAATGCTCGGGAAGGTGAGCGTTCATCTGCATAAGCAACTAAAATTCTACCATCGATCACATCCTGATTGTATTTCAAATCAAGCTCAGCAATTTTTTCTTCTCTTTCAGTTATATATTCAGCACTCAAGTTGCATACTATTGTAGGATCGTAATATGTTCCTTTTTTAGCCATCAATCGCAGTGTTCTGTCAGATAAATCATAACCATGCTCAATGCAATCAACACCAGCTTTAATCGCTCTATAGGCACCTTCTTCAGCAGCATGGGCGACAACCTTTACATTATTTTGGTGTGCAATTTGCACTGCAGCGATAATTTCATTATCCTTTAATTCATCAGCCATAATTTTTATCCAATTCACTCCCATTCGTACATGCTCTCTGACAGCTTTTCGCATTTCTTTTGGTCCATTAATTGCGATAGTCGCAGGCCAAGCGTAATCATCAATACCGTGTCCTCCAACAGCTGCTATTGGGTTACCAGCTGGGTATATTGTAGGCCCTATAAATACTCCATCTTTGAAAGCTTTCCCCCAATACACATCTAAATAATCACGAGATCCAGTTGAACGCAAAGATGTAAATCCACGTTTAATTGCGTCCATTGCATTTCGACCAGCTCTAATAGTGGCTGAAACCGTATTTTCTTTCCCTAAGATATTATTTACATCCGGCAACAAATCTGATAAATGGGAATGATTGTTCCAAAGGCCTGGTAATACGTAACCACCTTTTAGATCAATGACTTCTCTATTTGTTTCAACTTTACTTTTATAGGGACCCTTCTCAATATTACTTATCATATTTTCAGAAATAGTAATAACCATATTTTTTGCAACAGGTTTCCCTGTTCCATCAATAATATTACAATTAATCAGAATAGTTTCTGTTGATCCAAAAGCAGGACTAAATACACCTAGAAAAATTGCAAATAGAACACAATTTTGAATTTGTTTTAACAGTTTAATCATATTAATCCTTTTAATTCTTTATTATTAACTTCTAAATATCAGTAACATCCATCGTCTTATCTAAAAACTTTAACTTTTCCATATTGATCAAAATGTTTTGTCCATCACGCCAATAATTAATGTCATCAACTATAATCCTCCCATCCTGATTCCGTAAAATATATTCTGATTTTTTCCCAATAAAAATTGCTACATCATTTCCTGGTCCCCCATCAATAATATCAAATCCACCCAGAGGTTTAATATTATTATTTCCACTGTTACCAAAAAGAGAGTTATCAAAATTATTACCTGTTAAGTCATTATTATTATTTCCTGTAAGGGCCGCTTTTCGCAGATATTGGGATTTATTCGTGTAGGTTTTATCACTATCCTTTGATAAAGAAAAAGTACCATTATATTCTTTGGCAATTTCAGCCATATACATCCAATGTTTACCCATAAATTGCTCAACAATATTATACATTTTTGGATCATTTACTTTTAGACTGGCATTTGATATGGGTACATACTCACTCTCCCTTGTGCCATCGTTTTCCGGATCATGTGCCCACATATCATAGTATGCTTCAAAACCGCAAATAAAATATTCGTGTGTTTCATCGTAGTTTAATAAATAAATATTTTTTGCTCGTGCATCCCAGAAAGCATCAAACAAATCCTGGCTCAATGTTGGATGAGCTTGTTCAATACCCCATTGTTGTACAAAGTGCATAATTTCTTCATAACTTGCGTCCCTTGTAGGATTTTTTTGAGCCATATATCCATCCGTACCCTCTAAAATAGTTTCATAAGCTCTTAAATCTTGCCCATTAACCTCAAAACCCTTCCGCTCAATATTTCTGAACCAACCTCGAAATGAGTTTGTATCCTTAAATAAAAACAGGATAGACTGATTATTGGCCATAGCGTTTGCAATTGTTGTTTTATCATGACCATACTTTGTCCCCGGCAAATTTGTGAGATGATTTATTAATACCTTACGAGCGTAAATAACTTGTCGGTCATTATAACCAGGCTCAACAACTATGTGTATGGGTTTTCCATTGGGAGCATTAATCTTTGTATACCTATCAAAATCCTTAAATATCTTATCAACATTATTTGGCATCATCACAATTCCATTTGATGATTTGGAAATATCAATATCAATAGGTAGCGCCTTAAAATTGTTATTTTTAGCTGAACAAGGAATTACCAAAAAAACAATAATTAGATAAATGGGAAATATGATTTTTATTTCTTTTTTACACATAAGTTTACATCACTTTCTTATTTTCAATATTGATTACAAAATATTTGAAAGATGGGATGATAATAATCGTTGATGCACTTTCAACTATTTTTTATTGAATCACCATTTTCATCCATCCAGATGTATTGTGAAAGTCTGTGACGGCTGTACCTGGAGAGACCAGGCGATCACAAGCTAAACGAGTCTCATCATCCAGTCTCATTGACATCACTGGGATTAGTTCCTTAAGATGATTCATTGTACGGGGACCCATTAATGGCGCAGTTACACCAGGCTGTTCTTTGACCCATAAAAGTGCTAATTGAGCAGGAGATAAATCAACTTTCTTGGCCAGAATACTAAAATTTTTTCCGATATCCAATCCTGCTTCTGTAACTCGATCTCGATAATAACCACCTCTATAAATTGCGCGCGAACTTTTTGGTAAAGAATTAAGACTTTTGTATCGACCAGCTAAAACGCCCATGGCCATTGGCGCCCAAGTAATCAAACCAATACCATATTTATTTGCGAGTGGAATAAGCTCATTTTCTATCCTTCT
>ENA-UPTF01000462-UPTF01000462.1-marine-metagenome-genome-assembly--contig:-NODE-462-length-29008-cov-5.054474_pt1 | contig 29008 bp, 26 predicted proteins | sample MGYA00238166_ERZ767019 | MGnify/ENA primary metagenome ERZ767019 (study PRJEB28930, sample SAMN06266391) | marine metagenome | isolation source: Sea water from 250 m depth | place: Atlantic Ocean | study... | reverse complement strand
AGCTGAAAAAGAATACCATGGGAACTTCTTGTATCTATGTTTAGGGTCTTATACCCGAAGGGACTAGTGCTAGGACTTTCATCTCTCATATAGATTGGATCTTACTGGAGAACAAGTCAATCAGATAAAACTTCGAGCTTAACATCTGACTCTTTAGGGATAAAGATTCCAGATATTAATAAGGTGGATGATGCTATCGAGCATATTATGAAACCCGCTAGGAATGAACCTGATGCATCTCTGATAATCCCTACCAACACGGGAGAGATGAACATAGATAAGCCCGAAAAAGTTATCAGAGATCCCCAGATTACCGAAACCTTATCTGGTGACATATTTGCTAGCCGCATGGTTTGAGAAAGAAGTGTCGGAACGTAGAGCCAGGAGCCAACTCCCACCAATATAAGAGCAGAATAAATAATTAGAGGGTTTCCCGAAAGGTAACAGGCTGGCCCGCCAAGTAAGATTAGAATTCCTGGTAGGATTAGGTACAATCTTGGTGTCCCAATCTTTAGGGGTAAAACCCCGCCTAGCAAAACTGAAATTACACCTACTAGCGGTAATAAGCTAGTTGCGAATCCTGATTGTGTTGTATCCATGCTCCGAATCTCTGTGAAAAAAGTTGGGAGCCATCCGCTTAAAGCTGTGTATTGGAATAACACACCTGCATCTGCCGCGAGTAATAGTAATATTGCTCGGTTGCTGAGGGTATCTTTGATTATTCTCAGCGGGGGTGAAGGAGACATGGTGTCCTTGGGAGAATTGGGTTTCCCTAGGATCACCCAGAATAGGCCCCCTACCAACCCCAGTATCCCGTAGCTACTTATCGTCAGGTTCCATTCAAACATTCCTGTTAAGGGAGCTGTCAAAGACACTGATGATGCGATACCTAAGCTGAGTGTTGCTGTGTTCAGGGCGTTCATTATTATGATTTCCCTGCCTTTAAACCATTGAATCAAGATCGGGCCAGTGGTGGTTAAGATGAGTCCCGTACCAATCCCGTAAAGTAGCCGTAAACTTATTAGAGGTATAAAGGAGGTCAGGATCGCAGAGAATGTTACCGCCCCCATGAGAAACCACCCTATGGTGAACGCACGGAACCCCCCGAGTTTAATGGCCAGCACTCCGCCTAGAAGTCCAAAGCAAGCAGCTATGAGCAATGGTAAGGAGACCAGCAAACCTGCCTTACTACGGTTCAAATCAAGATCTTGAATGATTTCAGGGAGTATGGGTGATATGGAGAATACGTTAATACCCACCGTGAAATGGGCACAGAGTATTAGTGCGGCTATTACAAATCTAAAACGTGTAACCGAGTCACTATTATTGATATTAGTGATTTGCTACCTCCAATTCGTATAAGATTCAGCATTAAATTAGAAGAATCTGGTGAGCCCGGTTAGTTTAATCCGGACAGATGTTAGTATCAATTCTATTGCAGTCTCCAAAAGACATACGTCTTTTCTTTGGAATCTGATTTAACCCATCTTGACTATATTAAATAACCAACGGAAACTTTAACTGAAACTAGGGATTAGAGTCATTTGGATACGAATACATTTCTGAGGATATATTGATGAGCGAATTGCAATTAACTGCTTCTTTCGGAGATTACAGCCACACGCGAGCTTTAAAGAATGGTACCTACAGTTCTCCAAGAATCGAATTTGAGCATGTACATGTTTCGCCGGTCACTAGTATTTTTCGTAGAATGGTCCGCGAATATGAATTTGATCTGGCAGAAATGGCCCTGTCCACATATTTATGTGCCAGGCATCACGGAAAAAAATTTAGTGGGATACCGATTTTCTTAACTCGGAGCTTCTACCACGGCGGTATCTCATATAACGTCAAGTCTGGGATCCAGTCCGTGGATGATTTGAATGGTAAAAGGATCGGTGTTAGAGGTTATACGGTAACACCTGGTGTTTGGACGCGTGGAATGTTACAGACTGTCCACGGTATTGATTTAAGCTCGATCACTTGGGTATTGTCGGGGGATGAACATGTTGAAGAGTACGTAGCACCAAAAAATGTTCTATCCTCACAAAATAGTAATCTGAATGAGATGTTGGAATCTGGCGAGATAGATGCAGCGATAGGGGCTGGGATAAGTGATAATACAGATATCCGACCGCTATTTGATGATCCCTATGAGTTGGATCGGAATTGGTTTGAAAATACTGGTATCTATCCGATTAGCCATATGGTGGTCTTAAAAGACGATCAGCTTGATCAAAATCCGTGGGTTGCCCAGGAAGTATTCAATTTGTTCCTTAAATCCAAAGAGGAGTGCGTGAGCCGCTTAAAGGCAGGTGTGCAATTATACCCAGAGGATGAGTGGTTGATTAGTCTGTCAGGTATAGTAGGTCCCGATCCGATACCTTACGGATTAGATAGTTCAATTGGAACGCTGGAGACTTTCATAAATTTCAATGTTGAACAACAAGTCATTCCTGAAATAGTTGGGGTTAATGATATTTTCATACCGGTCCATCAATGAAACTTGCGGCCAGATAGGAACAACCGATCGTTACTCGAGTTGTTTCACCAATTTAGCAAAAAATAAAAGCGAGATAGAGAAGCACAAACTAATTGAAGATATGATTGTCATGGTGGTTACTATATCTGTCCATTGAACCATAGAGCTAGTAATCAGGACTGCAACGGGAGTGAATCCGTTGTCAAATTGGTAAACGCTAGTGACCCTTCCTCTCAACTCGTCAGGCACCAAAGATTGGACCAAAGTTGAATTTCCTACACGAAACTGGGTTTGAGCGAACCCCATTATCAGGAACATCAGTATGGTGAAAGGTATCCACGGGATCTGTGCCATGAGTAATATACTGGTCGTCCCAACCACTAAAGATAAGATTACTGTCTTTCCTGTTCCAAGTTGAAATCCTAAAGACGCTATTACTATCGTTGAAACGACTCCCCCAACTCCCATTACAGACAGCAGTAATCCCCCCATCCCTTCGCTTCCACCTAGGGCATCAGTAACGAATATAGGCATGATAAATACCAAGGGTTGAAAAACGAAATTCGGTATCACGGTCATTACAATTAAATGCAAGATAACCCTGTTGTTCCAGATGTAGATTAGCCCCTCTTTCATATTGTTCCAGATCGATTCGTCCCGTGCGGTAGACTCCGTCTGGTATGGTGTTCTCATTAGGAACATCATTACTATTACACAGCAGTAAGCCCCTGCCTCGATGTAAAAATTCCAGCTGAATCCCCCTAAGACCTCAATCAACACTCCGCCTAGCGCTGGTCCCAACAACCTGGTCCCGGTTCGTGTAGTGGCATTTAATGCCATAGCATTTCTTAAAACCGATCTGGGAACAACGTTTGGTATTAGAGCTTGCCTTACTGGCCTCATCAATGTGTGAAGTATTCCTGTGATTATTACGTAGGCAAACAGATGCCAGGTTTTTAATGTGCTGTCACTGGAATATCCAGCACTGAAATCAGTTGAGGCTACTAATATCGCGAATACAATTGCGGATGCGGCTAGCCCGATTTGGGTAAAAGCTATAAGGTATCTGCGGTTTACCCGATCCGCTAGAACTCCTGCCCAAGGTCCTAGGAACAGGATAGGTAAACTTCGGATCCCGACCACAGTTCCTGTTAATAATGCGTTACCGCCTGTCATACGCAGCATTAGCCATCCAACCGTTAAGACTTGAAGCCAATCTGCGGTATTAATCAGGAGGTTACCTGTCCATAAAAACTGGTAATTTCGGTACGTAAGTGACTCGAAAGTTCTATGCCACCCATTGGATGTGCCCTGGGTTAAGTCCGGAGGCGCATTATTGGGACTGTTTAGATCCGGATCGTTAGAGGGTTTATTTGAACTTGTCAACTGGGTGTCCCAAATTGTCGTTCCAAATCAACGATTATTGAAATAGCCAAAATTATTCCTTTGATTATCAACTACGGTTGCGGGGTACCTCGTTGTTTGACGAGTGGTGTAATGATAGCTAGTGCAATTAATAATATTATGCCTGCCGCTGCGTTTAACCCAATAGCCAGGGTTATGCCGAAAGCGCTAGCTATTGCTCCGATTTCGTAGCCACCAATTAGGTGCCCGAGCCCGTTAACCAAGCCTTGGGCTCCTTGCGTCCTACCTCTAAGTTCTTGATGTGATGCCAGCAGAACTATAGTTGCCTGCATGGTACTGAATCCAGCTTGTCCCCATCCACCTATCAATAGAAGTATGAAGGATATAAGAAACCATGGTGACCACGCTACCAGTGTTACTGCAACAGCTATAATCATAGCGCCCCCTACGAAAAGAAGTCCATGCCTGCTGATGTTTCTTTTCATGGCAATCATAGACGCTCCAATTAGATTTCCTATCCCGTCTGCTGAGCCCAGTATCCCCCCTAATACAGTGCTTACCGACAATACGTCACTAGCAATTACGGGTATGAAATATTGGATTGGAAATACTAGGCCGTTCATTACTAATGAGACTATTAAAACTCCTAGTACCGTGCGATTTTTAACCGAATATTTGATGCCTTGTACCAGACTTTCCCTGATTGGGAGAGTTAGACGTTCATCTTTGCTGCGAGTTGGTAGTCGTAGCTTGATCATTAAAACCAGGGCTACTATGTCCAATATAGCTATAAAAGCATAGGCTCCAATGAATCCGGTAACTGCTATTAATACTCCACCCAGTAGAGGGCCAATGATTTTACCGGCGTTATTATTGATGGTCTCAAGGGACATCGCATTAGCGAGGCGAACTTCTCCTGACAAATCTAGTATTGCGGTTCGCCTGGATGGGTCATCCATTACCTTGGCTATACCTTGAAACAGGATAGTTCCAAAAATAAACCAGTGTCCTATAGTGCCGGTTACTATAGTTAATAAGATCGAGATTGCCGATAGCAGGTATGCTGAATGTACTACTATTAATATCAATCGGCGATTAAAACGATCAGCAATGTGTCCGGCGAACAACGATAATACGGGTCTGGGTCCATTGAGGAATACTGAAACCAATCCTACGTGAAAAGCGGAACCAGTTAATTGCAGTATTAAATAGCCCAATACCAGGAGTTCCATGCGTCTGGACATTTCATGAATGGACTTAGATATCCACAGAATTAGAAAATCGCGTTCACCTAAAAGTGCTAGGGCAGGCATTCGCCTATGTTTAGTCAAATATGTTAGTCCTTAAGCTCGATCAACATGTCTGAGACACATCGTTATCGACCCTAGATATATTCTGTGGAATCAAGGAGACTCGCATATCCTTGGATTACAGGGATAGCCTTGATAAGTCGATATTCTTCCTATTTGTACACCCTTTTAGTCCGTGGCTCTGAAGGTTTTGTAAAAATAGCTGCGTGGTGGGAGACTGAGTTCAAAGGGAGCTATTTGGCCCATTCTATCCATTTCCTTTCGAGCGTTTCGGTAATCTTCACATGTTCCTTGCCCAGCCCTGATATTGATTCCAAGTCTAGATGGTCTGAATTTTCCTCTAATTGAATTTCTATTTCCTTTAATCGAGATTCAAGCTCGTCAATTTCTTTCTCCAGGTCGGCTGTTCGGGGCCTGGGAGGTGTTCTTTTTGGGGGATTATCAGTATTTCGGTACCTGACTTTAGGGGTTTGAGACGGTTTTATTGTATCTTCTTTATGTTGAAGGTCTAGTTCGTCAAACGAGCCATCGAAAATTCTCAACTTTTTATTTTCAACGATCCAAATTTGTTGAGATAACAATGATAGTAAATGCCTGTCGTGAGACACAAATAATATTGTTCCTTCGTAAGCAAGCAGCACTTGCTCAAGGGCTTCCCGAGTAGCTATATCTAGATGGGTGGTTGGTTCATCCATAACTAGGAAATTAGGTTGGTTAAGCAACAATCTTGCGAGAGCCAATCGGCTCCGTTCGCCTCCGCTTAATTCATTAACTGTCTGGAATACGTCGTCACCTCGGAACAAGAATCTTGCTAAATATGGGCGAACTTCGTCGAGTGGTATATTTTTAGCGGTCAGCAAAGACTCGTAGACGGAAGCTTCCTCTGGTCCAGGATCAGATTGCTGGCAGAAGTAACCTAGGTCTACTTTGGAATCCAAAGTAACCCGCCCGGAGAATTCTGGTATGGCTCCCAAGATTGTTTGCAGGAATGTAGTTTTACCGCTGCCGTTATCCCCTATTATGGCGGTTCGGCTCCCTCTTTGTAATTGGAGATCAGGGACCTCCAATAATATCCTGGGATCTGATTCCGTAGAGAATCCAATCTTGAGGTTTTCAGTTTTGAGTATTGTCTGGGAAGTCCGGTTGATTGAGATTCCATTAATGTTTATTTCTGTGTCCTTGTCTATGTTTTCCAGTCGCTCTAGTCTTCCAAGCCTTCTAGCTCTACCTTTAGCCTCGGCTGCTCTTTGCCCAGCTTTGTATCTCCTTATGAAAGCTTCTTCCTTGGCTATGAATTCCTGTTGCCGTTCAAAACTTCGCTTTTGCCAAAGGGCCTGCTCTCCTTTTAGGATGCGGTATTTGGAATAATTCCCGATATAGGTATTTAATTTTTCGTGGTCTAACTCCCAGATAGTAGTTACAACTTTATCTAGGAAATGTCGATCGTGAGAAACTACTAGGAAGGCACTCGAATAATGGTTGAGTAATCGCTCGAGCCAGGACAATCCCTTAAGGTCTAAATAGTTAGTCGGCTCGTCTAGGATCAATAAATCGGGGTTAGCCAAAAGAGCTTTAGCCAATGCTGCTCTGGTGCGTTCTCCTCCGCTGGCTAGATGAGCTGGGTTATCTAACGTCTCTGCGTGCAATCCGATGCCGGTTACCATTCGGTCTAATTCGTTTAAATATGAATAGCCTCCCTGATTATCATATTGTTCAACTAATGAAGCGTATTTTGTTTCAAGAAGGTCTTTATCCGATGGTGAAGAATTAGAGAGTTTGGCCAGACAATCTTCTATTTCGGATTCCAAGGATGTCAATTGTGAAAAGGCAGTTTTAATTTCATCACGCAGGGTGTCGCTGGTTGATAAGGGGGCGATTTGAGGCACATACCCAATCTTGATGTTTTCGGGTAAATAAATCTTGCCTGAGTCCGGTGGGATGTCACCTGTAATCATTCGTATCAAAGAAGTTTTGCCCGCGCCATTAGGTCCGACCATTCCTATTCTGGCTTTTTCAGCCACATCTAAACTGATCCCAGAATAAATCAGAGAATCACCATATGAGAGAGACAATTTTGAAGCCGATAAAATTGGCATTTATTGATGTTTTACCCAGTTAATATTTGGATGTAATGAATTCGATCATTGATCTGTTATGGGTTAGAGGATATTGCGTGTATATCCGTCAGTGTAGCTCATTTCAACAGACTATTCTTTTAATAATGGTCTCCATTTATTTGAATAAATCTTTATTAACCTTGTCGGGGATCAAATTTTCTATCTTCAGATCGTCAATTACCGGTGTATCTAATAGTTCACCCAAGGATATTGGATGGTCTAGAGATGGAAGGTCAATATCAGTTAAATCACCCATCAATGCATTGAAATTGGTCTTTGCGATCGTAATATCGGGGAATGAGATTTCTGCCCAGGGGACTTGCCCTTCAGGGACTAGTTCCCATGATTGCTTTGCTGCTATTCGTTCTAAGAGTGCACTTTTGGCCATCCAATCTATGTTTAAACATTCGTTGATTTTTTGTTCATCCGGAGATGCACAGGATTCGTAAAATGCCGTTAGACCTTGGTGTATGGACATTAGATAATGTTTCGGAAAATCAAACGCTTGAAAAAGGGCGTCGGACTGTATCTCAGTGGGATTAACCTGAGATCCAAACTCGCTGATTTGGAACAAAAGTCCGGAATGTTCGTAATCTAGTATTGATCCAGGGACACGGGCTATTGGATCTCCATTTATCACTATTCTATAGCTGTTTGGAACAATCTCTTCGTGTGCCACACGGAAGTCGGATAAACCAACTCGGGGGGATCCGTATGTATAAAGGTTTACAGATCTTTGTCGATTGGAAGCTATATCGAAACTAGCTAATGTTGCTAAAGCCCCACCGAGGCTGTGTCCAGTGATATATATTTCTTTATCCGGATTCTCATCTACGTGATTAATTATCTGGTCTCGGTACCTAAGGTATTCATTGTGAAAACCTGCATGCACACTAATCTTGTTAAACCTTTCAAACTGTGGAGATCCTTCATCGATGAATTCTATTTGCTTAGCATAAGCTTTGAGATCCGTAAGTACATTCAGCGTTGTTCCCCATCCGTCATCTGAAGTAGTAGATCTAAAAACTATCACTATATTCTTGTCTCTCGTGGCTACGTAAGCCTGACCACCACTCATTGGTGGCTGTTCTACACCCCAAAACTCCCTTGCGTTGGAATCATGGTCGGCACCACGGATGACTTCTCCGACCAGAGCAAACTCGTTTTGGGAAAGGGTCTCTTGGATATTCAGTGGATCGTCCAAAACCCAGACTGAATGTTTGAACAGAGCCATAGCTTCGGTTGCAAATTGGGTTTGAAATGGATGGTTAAGGTTAACCTGATTTATGTTGTTATTAACTGGCTCACTAGTTGGGGTAGTGTCGACGAGATTCGGGGAAGTAGGATGAGGAGATGGGGAATCATCAGTTGAAGCGCCGCATGCACAAAACGCAAATAAAGAAAAGATTATAACTAAACTACAAACCGTTCTATGACTTAGGGATGTGGTAGCAAGGGACATCGGTTTTGAATGTACCTCTTTTGTGTTTGTTTAGAGCACGGCCGGTATTATACCTCTCATTTGGAGGATATGGGTACGTTTCCATTAATGGACAAGCTACTAACTTCTAAGGCTACATATATGACGTGAAATTCTTATCGACAACTGGCAGACGTTCGGTCTAGTTGATCCGAATGTTTGTTGCCTGGGGATGTTTGGGTCAGTTTGTTTTATCTTGGGTTATAATGATCTGAGAAATGCAGGCATAAATTAAGCAGTTTATTTGATAGGAGTCTCCTACCATGATCGAACAGGAACGGTTAGTAGCATCATTCTGTGAGTTGGTTCAAATAGACAGTCCATCTGACGAAGAAGAAGATATGGCAATACATCTGACGGATCGGTTGGATCGGTTGGGATTTACTGTCGTTAGGGACGCCCATGGGAATGTCATAGCATCCGAAGAGGGGCAAGACCCTCTTTTACTTTCGGCTCATATGGATACGGTTGAGCCCGGGAGAGGAATTAATCCCATAATCAAAGGCGATCGTATCACTTCAGACGGAACTACCATTTTAGGCGGAGATTGTAAGGCGGGCGTAGCGGCTATAATGGAGGGCCTAGAATCTGTATCTGAAAACAGGATATCTAGACGTCCGTTACAGGTGGTTTTTACGCGCGGAGAAGAAATTGGTTTGGTAGGTGCCACTAATTTAGATTATTCGCTTATTAATGCAAAAGAAGCAGTAGTATTTGATGGTAATGGACCGGTTAACACCATCACAGGTGCAAGCCCTACCTATATGAGATTCGATGTTACCGTCAAAGGGAGAGCTGCTCATGCAGGAGTGGAACCCGAGAAAGGCTTATCTGCTATTCGTATAGCCACTGAAATAATTAATGATCTTCCAAACGGGCGTCTGGACGACGAAACAACGTTTAACGTGGGTCTGATTTCTGGAGGATCCGTTCGAAATGCAGTTCCGGCAGAAGCCACGTTCGGGGGTGAATGGCGAAGTATGAATGCTGAGACATTGGATTCCATTAAGATGCAGCTGCTCGCCACCTTAGATAGCACCCGAGAGCGCTATAAAGAGGCTCAGATACAGGAAGACTTGGAAGTAATGTTTCAAATGTATAATCTGGATCCTGACGAGAAAATAGTGCAACTTGTAACTAGAGTTATGAGAGACATGGCGTTAGAACCGGATATACGGCCGTCGGGTGGTGGAACGGATGGTAACGTGATGCGGCTTCATGGTATCGAAAGTGTCGTCGTAGGTATGTCTACAAATGAAATGCACACTGTAGATGAATACGTAGTTATTCCGGACTTAGTCAACACGGCTAAATTTTGTCAGCAAGTGATTTGTTTCGCTCACTAGATATTAGTGCCCGATAATAGGGTACAGCTAAGTCAATTTTGGTGCATTCGTTATAGCTTCAAATTGGCTGCCAAATTCACGGAGTTGCCAAGCCCTCACTTCTGGCTCAGTGGTAGTTGTATTGACGTCGTATCTATTGGATGGACAGGAAGACCAGCGTTCAAGGCTTATGGTAGGCCATAAGAGAGGGGGATCCAACCCAAGATCTGCTCCTAGATCAGTTCTCCATTGTTTAAACCGTTGAAGCCTAAGTTTAGATTCTTTGGTCCAGAATATCCCTCTTCTCTCCCGAGGAGGCCGGTGATATTCGGGCCCATCTAACCCTTTTGAGACAGCTTGCCGAAACAAATCGCCAAATTTCCTTTCTGAAATGGGGGACATGCCGTTCAATGGATCCAAATCCTTTGTTAATGGATCACATGTAGTAACCACAATGTTTAGCAATGAGTCATTGGATAGGACTCGAGATGGAGGGCAATCTATTTTAGCCGCGAGGCTATCCCGAACCATGAATAGTTCTTTTAATATAGCCAAACCTCTCGGATGGAGTTTGTCACTACCTTTAACCTTCAAGAATGATATTTCTGGAGGATTGGGAGGAGAGTATCTGGTTCCCTCCAAACGTTCACATTCTTCCTTGACCCAATCTAATCTACCCAGTTGTCTTAAATCGTTTTTCAATTTTCGAGCCATAGCTAAAAGATGGATTACATCGTTCGCAGCGTAATCTAGCGCTGGATCGCTTATGGGTCGTTTACTCCAATCAGAAGTTTGTAATCTACGGTTTTTAGGGATGGATATATTTAGTGTATCCTCTAAGACGGATGCAAGGTTCGGGGTGCTAGATCCGATAAATTTTGCAGCAATATGGGTGTCGAATAAATTGTTAATACGGAATCCATAGTCTCTATCCAATGATCTGAGGTCATAATCACTACCGTGAAGTACTTTCACAATGTCTGGGTTAGATAAAATCGAACCTAACTTCGCTAGATTAATTATCTTAAGGGGATCTATTATGAATGTATCTTGTCGTGTACCTATTTGTATGAGACAAGTACGCTCACGATAGCAATATAAGCTATTAGATTCTGTATCTATAGCCAGTTCGGGCTCGTCACTTAATGTAGACGATAATTCATCCCATGCAAATTGATCTTCGATTAAAAATATTTCTGCCAACGCCCGGCTCCAACGTTACTTGACATAACAATCATGCTGAATACTAGACGATGGAATTATATCAAACGCATCCAACACTTTTAATCGAAGTTATTAGTGGATTATCAGTATCTTTGCTGTGATAAAAGCGGATGCTATACTCAAGTTGCGATTCTCATTAGAATAATATTCCAGAAAATAGTTGCCAGACTAAAAATATAATAGATGAGGCTTTTTATGAATGGAGCTGAGTTAAAAGCTACTTTGAAATCCGGTGGCAGGGTATTTGGTACTATGTTGAGCTTGAGTCGTAATCCCAAGTGGATACCTGAACTAGCTAACGTAGGGTTAGATTATGTAGTGATAGACACCGAACACGGTGCCAGGAGTCGGGGTGAGTTGGCAGATTTTTTGACCACTCTCAATACTACGGGAGTTGTGCCAATAGTTAGGATACCCATTCCGGATTCCCACTATGTGACGATGATATTGGATGCAGGAGCTCAAGGGATTTTGGCCCCCTATTGTGAGACGGTTGAGGAAGTGAAGGAAGTAATAGGTGCTGCTAAATGGAGACCATTAAAGGGAGATGCCGTACGGCGGCTAGTGGATACGGGAGAACACATAAGCGAAGATACTAGAGCCTATTTAGAAGAGCGAAACAAGAACAGCGTGGTTATCATTGGGATAGAGAGTGTCCGTGCAGTCAATAATCTCGAAGAAATATTGAAAGTTGAAGGTATCGATGGTATTTTCGTTGGACCCAATGACATGAGCATCTCGTTGGGTATCCCTGATCAATATGATAAACCAGAATATAAAGATACTGTTAAAAAAGTTATTGATACCTCTGAGGCTCATGGTATTCCGGTATTGGTTCATCATCAGACGGCGGATCTATCTAGTTACTGGATAGAGCAAGGGGCACGTTTCGTTCTACATACTACTGATAGACGCATATTAGCTGAGGGGTATAGATCGGATTTTAAACGCTTGCGAGATGTTGCTAAAGGGTTGGAATAATTCGAACCTAGTACCGTGGCGGATGTATTGCTGCTCTAGGAACTGTTCCAGCGCTCTCGGAGACTTTCAACATATACTTTGTCGTAATCTCCATGGTGGCCGGATTTAGGATTATCAACAAGTTCTTCGGCCCACAGGTAATCCACATCTGCCCATTGGATGGGATAAGGAGTTTGATCAAAGAAACTGGTGATGGCTTGATTGGGATTGCCAGCCTCTATGTAGCCCATCATTTGGAAATTGTCGTAAATGTTTCCTGATGCCGATATAAATTGGCCTTTCATTGCGGCCAAAATAATGAATTTAGGCATAGGTAATCCCTTGGTTATTGTTTGAGGATCTTATTTAGATAATATATGGACTGTGGTCACATCTCCCGCCCCGGAACACTGGGCCAATCCTATCTTGGGTCCCGAAGATGGAGATCCGTGGCGTCCATTTACCTGCCGGTCTCCTGCTTCCTGACGAAGCTGTGTGACAGTTTCGTGTATCATCCGTATGCCAGTTGCACCGAAAGGATGGCCCATAGCTAAAAGACCACCATCCGTGTTGGTGGGTATATCGCCGTTTAACGCGGTACGGCCGGATTCAGTCGCTTTCCAGGCCTCACCTTTTTCGATGAGGTGGAGAGATTCCAACTGCTGAAGTTCACCTATAGTGGATGCGTCGTGTACTTGTACTAAATCAACTTCCTCGGGGTTTATGTTGCTGCTTTGGTACGCTTCTATGGCGGCTGGTTCTGTACGGTAAGGACTGAATGCAGAGTGGTCGCTACCTCTCCCATTATAATTTCCTGACCGCAAAACGGCAGCAGATATGCTGATAGACCTCTCTTCATCGATACCATATTTCTTTAGAGACTCTTTTGCACAAAGCACTGCAGCTGCAGATCCTTCACTAGTAGGGCAGCATTGAAATAAAGTTAAAGGATCTGCTATAAGCCGGGACTCTAATACCTCTTCAATCGTATAAATTTCGTTTCGGTGAGCAAATGGATTTAACGTAGCGTTTTGACGGGCTTTTACTGCTACCTGTGCGAGGGAACGATCCGTTGCTCCTGTTTCTTCCATGTACCTTCTCATTCGGAGAGCGTATCCTGCCATCATGTGATCTGATCCGATATATCTCTCAGGGCTTTCTGACGCAGTTACTGTGACTGGTCCACTTGGAACTTTTTCTGCTCCGAATGCTAATGCCAAATCGAACATTCCAGTAGTTACTCCCCAGTATGCTTGCCAGAAAGCAGTTGAACCACTTGAACATGCGTTTTCTACATTTATGATTGGTATTCCCGTTAATCCTAAGGCTGATAATGCTGTTTCACCTATCGACATTCCTTGATAATATACGTGGCCAAAATATGCTACAGGAATATCTGACCATTTGATGCCGCCATCTACCAGAGCTTCCGTTACGGCATCCCGGGCCAGAGATGCCAGGTCGCGCTCCGGGAATCTGCCGAACGGATGTAATCCTACTCCCGCTACAACAACTTCTCTTCCAGGTTTAAACTGAACCATAAAAACGCCCTCTTAATTAGTCGTGATATCTACACTATAATTTGTCATTAACTAGGTTTCCATTTATATACAGATATTACCCTGTTGTTTTCAGGAATAGAGACTAACTCTATAGCGAGGTCCATTTGCATGCCTATCTTAATGTCACTATATGCGCATTCAATGACCTCCGCTAGAACATGTGGTCCCTCTGGTAGTTCGACTTCTCCGAGCGTATAGGGTACTCTGCCGGGCCACTCTCGAGGCGGTACTCTAACTACGGTATAACTATAGAGTGTACCCTGTTTATCTAGTTGGATGGGCTCAAGATCGTTTGAAGTACATGATTGACAAAAAGTTGCTAATCCAAACACTGATACGTTGCAAGATTTGCACCGATGACCCCGTAATACTCCTTGAGTCCCAGTATTGTCAGTGAGTTCGAGTCTGCTTGGATCGACAGATTGTGCTATTCCTGTTGAATTATTCGCCATGTGCAATCCCATGAAATTAATGTTTAATTAAGGGTAGTTGTTTAAGACATCTGGGTCAGGTTAAGCTAGCACTCAAAGTGTGTCAACCGAGATAAAGTTCTATTGACCCGGTCCTTGGCTCATGATAATTTGGCCACATTGAACGCCGGTTGCCCTATATGATCTCATAGGGAACGAAATCCTGAATAACTGCTATTAAAGGATCTTAGATGAACGGATATAAGAGTCAACCTTGGAACATGTCGATTGGGGAGTTTTTTAGGAATGCAGTTAAGGAAAACTCCACGGGAGTGTTTATTGAGATCTCGGGGGAAAAAATTACCTATCAGGAATGTTTTGATCGGTCATTGCAAACCGCGGCTATGTTCAGGGAATTTGGCATCACTAAGGGGGACAGAGTAGCTTTATTTTTGCCCAACTGTCCTGAATTTTTATATTGTTGGTTTGGGTTATCTATGATAGGCGCGATCAGTGTACCCATTAACACTGCTTACAAAAAGGATGAGACATTTTACATTCTGGATAACTCAGATGCATCAGCTTTCGTAGCCCATCAAACCCTTTTATCTGTTGCGGTTCCGGCGGGACAAATGTCGAAAAATCTGAAAGCCCAGTTGTACGTCCTAGATGGAAATGTTGGTGGATTAGAAACAACTACAAACATGAAGGATTGGAAAGAATTTTACGAATGTTGGGATTCCCAACCGTCTGGGGATCTTGATAATACTGTGTTACCAGATGACATTTCTATGTTGGTTTATACATCGGGCACTACCGGAAACCCGAAAGGTGTTCAGGTGACTCATCTGATGTATGTGGCCGCTGGGCAAGGATTTGCTTATTGGACTCACGCGACATCACGCGACAGATTTTTTACATGTCTTCCATATTTCCATGCTAACGCACAATATTATTCAACTATGGGAACCATGGCTGCAGGGGCCACTTTGATTGTAGAGAGTAGGTTTAGTGCCTCCCGGTTTTGGTCTCAGGTTAAAGAATCCCGAGCGACGGTTGTTAATTTTATTGGCATGATGATGCCGGTACTTTCAAAGCAACCTTCATCTCATGATGACAGAGAAAACGAAGTTCGCTTGTTTTATGGATCACCAGCCTTCTCCAAAGAATTTTTAGAGGAGTTCCAGGAACGATTCGGGACTCAAATTATTGTTGGATTTGGGATGACCGAGACGTGTTATGGAACCATAGAGGAATTGGGAGATTCCAGACGGTCCAATTCATCCGGATTACCCAGAAAACATCCGGATGAGGGTTTTGTGAACCAGTTGAAAATTGCCGATGAACTAGGGAATGCTCTGCCTACGGGGCAAGTTGGTGAGATATCTATCAAGAACCCTGCTATTACCCCTGGATATTGGCGAAATGAAGAACAATCTAGATTATCTCTACGTGATGGATGGCTTTACACTGGAGATCTTGGCTGGTTAGATGAGGACGGATACTTATATTTTGTAGACCGGAAGAAGGATGTTATAAGACGTAGAGGAGAAAACATATCTTCTCAGGAAGTAGAGGACGTAATTAAACGGCACGCATCAGTGCTAGATTGCGCCGTAATCGCGGTCCCTTCAGACTTAGGTGAAGATGAAGTGAAAGCATACGTGTTGCCTAGAGATGGGATCAAACTTCAGCCAGAGGATATTATCTATTGGTGTGCCGATAATCTAGCTTATTTTAAATGCCCTCGTTACATAGAGTTAAGAGAAGATCTACCTAGAACACCCAGTCTGAGGGTTCGGAAGGATGTGTTAAGGCAAGAACGAGATGACTTGGTTCAGGGGTGTTTCGACAGGGAGCAGGCAGGGATAGTTATCAGGTAGCGACTATATGATCCTGGGCTTGCCGCGATTATATTAGTAATCGGAACAAAGAAACACTGAAAGAAACACTGAAAGAAACACTGAAAGAAACACTGTATGAGGGATATCACTGTGGAAAGAAAATTTTGGCTCTTTAAATCTGAACCCACTGCGTACTCTCTTGACGATTTATTCAATGAGGATGATCAGACTGCAGAATGGGATGGAGTTCGGAATTATCAAGTCCGCAATTTTATGCGAGATGAGATGAAAGTGGGGGATTTTGTTTTGTTTTATCACAGTAATGCGAAGCCTACTGCTGTGGTGGGTACTGCGACTATAGTAGGGGAATCCTACCCAGATGTTACAGCCTGGGATTCTAATGCAAAATATTACGACCCCAAGGCTTCACCTGATAACCCAATTTGGCTGGTCGTAGACATCAAAGCAAACACCAAGTTTTCGAGGCCAGTAACCCTGGCGGAGATAAAAGGGAATCCAGTGTTTGCTGATATGTTATTAATACGAAAAGGTATGAGACTTTCGGTTCAACCCGTTAGCCAGACTGACTACGACCGTATTGTCGAACTAGGCGGCTAGTCAGCCTAAGTATATATCATCCATTCCAAGAGGTTCTCATCTGGATCACGGGCGTACATGCTCACAGCAGGGAGTATTCCGTTTTTGCGTGCGCCTTTTCTTGCCCCTGGGCCACGGATCACTTCGACCCCTGAATCGCTTAACATTTTTTGACATTCTTCCACGCTGCCTTCCCAAACAAAACAAATATCTGTGCAACCCGGGACTGCTGTTGGCCCCTTGTAGGAAGCAGTGTAACCCTCAGGGTGGACGTTGATTTTGGAATCACCTATTTGTATAGAGAAAATATTAGCTGTACCAGAACGCCACTCTGCCTCGTCGTTAATGGCGAACCCAAGTTTCTTATAAAACTGGATGAGTCGTTCTGCGTTCGCTGTGGGCATTGCTATGTGATCAATTCCTACAGTGGTCATCCTTATATACGCTCCTCGTAAATTATTTGTGATCGGTAGGTGGATAGTTAAGATTTCAGTTGACTGGGATATCGACCCGATTTTGGGAATCTACTTTATCTAAGAACTCGACAATTAAGTTACCCGTTATCATTGGCTCGTTTGAAAGCAGACCATGCCCAGCGTTAGGAATTACAACAAATTCGGATTGAGCTATGGATGAATGCAGTTGAAGACCGCATTCGAGCGGGATACGATTATCCTGATCACCGTGCATTATTAAAGTGGGAACAGATATCGCTTCTAACCTACGTTCTAAAGAATCTTTTATGTCCAAATAACTTCGTATTGTATTAGCTAACGCCCTGTTTTGGGATATCTCTTGTTGGCTCGAGGAGATGGACTGATTTGTATTTAGATTTAGAGTGGAGGTCTCCATATTCTGGATTGCTGACAGAACGCGTTCCAATTCTGTTTTCCTAACTTGACGTTGGGTTTCTTGATGATAGGACATGGTATTTACTAGTAACAAGCTTTGCGTCATTTCAGGGTGTTCCAGTGCAAATTGCATAGCTATAGGCCCGCCGGCTGAAGAACCTAGTACATGAACTTGGCTTATACCTAAATGGCCTAATAGTTGATGAGCATCTGCAGAGTAATTGGCTAACGAGTACCCATCTTCAGGGGTCTCCGATTGTCCTGCTGAACGGCGATCGTAGAATACTACTTGGTGCCGCTCAGAGAGCCGCAGGCTATGGTGTCGCTTAATAGAAGCTGATCCCTCTCCTCCGCCTAACCCTCCATGTATCATGAGCAACGGAGATCCATTCCCCTGTGTTTCATAATGCATTCGGTATCCATTGATGAGAGATACAGACATACACCCTCACAATTAGATTTCGGTTATGTGAAAATCACTCTACACCCGTACTGTGAGTATGACAACTTGAATGCATACCGATCCTCTTTCATCACTACTGATTATCCTATTCTATTTCCTTGACAACCTGTTACAGCGAACCCTACAATCCGAAATAGTGTAGCGGTAACGATATATATGTAATGTTGTTACTGGTACGCGACAAAGATCCTTACTGTGAAAGGAGAAGTTTATGTATCGTTGGCCAAAAGTTAGCTACAAAGAAGAAGGCCTCCGGGAAGGTATGCAGATCGAAGACGCAAATATCAGCGTTGACGATAAGGTTAGCCTGCTGGATGCTCTTTCTGAGACTGGTTTAGAACAAATAGTCGTTGGGTCATTTGTCAGTCCGAAATGGACTCCTCAGATGGAAAGAATTGACGAAATAGTTACGAAGTTCAATCCAAAGCCTGGTGTGACATATACAGCTTTGGCCCTTAATTCCCGAGGTGTAGAGCGTGCACGGGCTTATTCTCCCCCTCTAACTATTGAAAGAGATTCCTTCCCCCGCTTAACCTGCCACATGTGTGATGTATTCGTTAGACGTAATACCAATCGGTCACAAATGCAGGAAATGGAACGATGGCCGCAAATAGTTGCCCAGGCTCAAGAGTTAAATATCAAAGAGGCTGGGATAGGTTGTAACGCAAGCTGGGGCTCGAACTTCTTGGGAGAGTTCCAGGTTGATAGCCTAATGACTCTCTTAGAGAAAGAACACAATATGTGGGACGAAGTGGGAATCAAAGTTGCCAGTGTTGCCATGGGGGACCCGATGAGCCACTGTACACCTGCCAAGGTAGAAGAAAGTTTGTATCGAGTCAAGGAGAAATGGCCAGAGATTAAGCATTTCAGATTGCACCTTCACAACGGCAGAAATATGGCCATTGCATCTGCTTATGCCGCAATGCGAACTCTGGAACCCGAAGACACTTTAGAACTTGATGGTACCATCGGTGGATTTGGGGGTTGCCCGTACTGCGGAAATGGACGTGCAACAGGGATGGCCCCTACTGAAGATTTGCTTCATATGATGGAAGATATGGGCATACCAACCGGGGTAGATATTGATAAGCTGATCGACTGTGTTTGGATGGCTGAAGGTATCATGGGGCGAGAGCTATTTGGGCATGTTTCCAAGGCCGGTCCTAGGCCCAAACACCTTGAACAACTATATGATATTGATATGCCTTTCGTAGAGACATTGGAACAAGCTACTCACTTCAAAAAGGGTCCGCAGCAATACGAAGGTGGAATTTATCCATACCAGGAACCTATCACTAGTCCGTACCGGGATCGAGTTGAAAAAGGACAGCCTAATTATGATCCTGCTAATGGGGATTATCCCTGGAAGCAAGATTGGTTCCCGTCGAAATAATTAGAATAACCAGGTCCCTGAAAACAACCGGCACCTTATGCACTAAGTGCCGGTTGTTATTTTCCGAAGATAGGAATTTACAAATATGGAGTTGGGATAATGACTATGAATCCTGTTGACCCCAATCGAGTGCTTTTAACGGGCGAGAATTCATTCATCAGGCTATCTGAATCCGATGGAAGTCCGCATCTTACAAGGGTCAGCCATTGGAGAATCTTATTATCGCCGCAAGGTCCTGGCCACGTTCTATTTTTTAAAAGCGACGTGGTAGGTGATGAAATAATAATTTATTCCGATAACATAGGTCTTACTAGGTGGCTTCAGGGAGAAATAGAGTCAGTTTTGTTCCCAGAATTTGCTGATCAGGAAATTCCAGTTATAGATGCAGAGTTTACTAAAGTGGGAGACGGCAAATCGTTTTGGATTGAAAAGATAACCAGTGAAGAAGATAGCATATCTTTAGCATGGCATGATTTCCTAGAACCTTTTATGCTAACTGTAGAAGCAGGGTCTAACCCGAACAGGCCTCATGGCGTTTATAGCTGCTTTATACCTGCTCAACAGGCCCAAGTAACTTTTAATGGGTTGGTCGCTGAGGGTAAAGTGTTTTTAGAGCCTCGAGGTGACAGACAAAGTAGCGGGGCTTGTCTCGCTTGGTCGGAGACATGGGTGCGTCCCTAGGGATTACTAGTTGATAATGATGTTATCTTAGAACGTCCAGTCTTCTCGCCAGCTCAATGCAGATGACTCTAATTATGAATGTCAAGAGTCACTGGAGGATAGCCACGTTTCAATTATTAATTGGTCCCGAGAGAAGGCTAAAGTCGGAAGATTATCTGGAGAATAGAATCCTAATTCCAACGCTTCCGGTCCTGCCTTAAGGCGTCCTCCTGTTTCAGTTGCCGTATACGCTGCAACTAGCACTGGATTTCCCTGTTCAGAGAATAGCCCTAATAATTTATCTGTTTTGACCTTTAAGCCAGTTTCTTCTAAAACCTCCCGGGCTGCAGCATTTTCGACTATTTCCCCTCTGTCAACATAGCCTCCTGGCAAGCTCCAGAGCCCATATCCCACCTGTACGGCGCGTTTTATAATCAATATGTGATTATCACGTTCTATTAAAGCAGTTGCTACGATCTTAGGATCGTAATAAATTACGCGTTCACATTCAGGACACACAGGGTGATCTTTCCCTTCAATATTCCGAATTTCCAGTAAAATGCCGCAACCCGGACAATATTTATCATGCATTCTTTCTCTCCAAACCGGGAGCTAAAGCTCCGTTATAAGAATGGATATACATTTCACATATAACTCGCTGTTACAAAAGACCGGTATCATCTAAAAACGGTATCAACAAGGTTTCTTATAAGAGATAGTTGGCCGCTATAACACAGAGTTTTTAATTCCCCAGAAGTCTATCCACGTCATCTTTCATAGGCATAGAATCTTGTGCACCTGTCTTCGTTACAGCTAAGGCTCCCGCTGCAGATGCGATTTCTACACATGATCTCAAATCTAGCCCTGCTCCTAAACCCACCGCAAGAGCGCCGTTGAAAGCATCACCTGCTCCTACCGAATCGACTGCATTTACGTTAAATGGGCTAATAAATCCTGAATCTCCTTCAGTCGTAAAATATGATCCTGCAGATCCGAGTTTTATAACCACTGCGGTTGGGCCCATTTGGAGTAGCTTCATTGAGGCTTCTACTACATCCGATTGATTTTTGATAGAAAATCCTACTAGGGCCTCAGTTTCGGTTTCATTGGGAGTTATCACTGAGCTATGGAGTAATAGTCCCCGGGGAATTGGCCTCACAGGCCCTGGGTCAAGTATTACAGTTTTACCTTGAGATCTCGCTTCTTGGGCCGTTTCTAACGAAAAGGTGGGATTTACTTCCAACTGAAGCATCAATATCGATGCTTCAGGGAGGATTTTTGAGATTTCATTAACTTGCCTATGGTCGCAAGTATCATTCGCCCCAAGTATTTGGATGATACGGTTCTGAGAAGAAGAGTCTATTTCGATTATAGCTAATCCTGAACTCGTGTTGGGTTCAATAGCTATCCCTTCTATCTCTACCCCTGAAGAATCTAATAATCGTAAGAGTTGATTTCCGAAATCGTCGTCTCCAACTTTGCCGACCATTTTAACTTGGGCTCCCATTCGGGCTGCTGCAACTGCCTGGTTTGCTCCTTTACCACCTGCATATTGGAGAAACTTAGTGCCAACAACAGTTTCTCCGGATTCCGGGAATTTTTCTGAGAATGTGACCAGATCCATGTTTATACCGCCAAAAACGATCACTTGAGGTTCAGAATCTATTGTCATGGGCTACCTCTCATGGACGGTACGCTTATATATGGAATTAAAACAATTATGCCATGCTATAATGCCGAGGGTCTGGTGGCAATGATTTTTTAGTCCGGGGACATTTATGACAGCAGTTTTAGATGGTATAAAAGTTTTGGATTTCACGAGGACTTTAGCTGGACCTTTCTGTACGATGATGATGGGTGATATGGGGGCGGATGTAATTAAAATTGAAGAACCTACCAAGGGGGACGAGACACGTTCGTGGACCCCTTTCTGGAATGAAGAGAGCACCCAATTTCTATCTTTCAACAGAAATAAAAGAAGTTTAAGTTTGAATTTAAAAGATTCAGATGCTATTAAGATAGCATTAACGTTGGCGGCAGATGCTGATGTTATCGTAGAAAGTTTCAGGGCCGGAGCACTAGATAGAATGGGACTTGGTTACCAGGATATAAAAGATGTGAATCCCGACATAGTTTATTGCTCCGTTTCCGGATATGGGCGTACCGGACCCATGACCGATAAACCCGGATATGACCTGATCATTCAGGCCTATAGCGGACTAATGTATCTGACTGGTGAGCCTGATGGATCTCCCCTTAGGGTTGGCTTTTCATTAGTAGATTTATTTACGGGGATGATGGCGTATGGTTCGATTATGACTGCCCTTTACCACAGAGATAAAACCGGAGAAGGTCAATGGATTGAAGCTGCACTTTTGGATGGGCAAGTTGCAGCTATGAGTTACCATGGGACAGGATTCCTTGGGACTGGAGTTGAGCCTCAGCGCATGGGATCGGGCCATCCAAGCTTGGTTCCATATCAGAGTTTTCCTGGTGAAGATGGTTATTTTATACTGGGGTGTGCTAATCAAGGGCTGTGGGAGAAAATGTGTGTGGCTATAGGACATCCAGAGTTATTGGAAGATACAAGGTTTGCGGATAACACCGCCCGAGTTGCTCACCGTGATGATTGTGTGAGTCTACTCAGTAACATTTTTAAATCAGAGAAGGTTTCTTTCTGGGTAAATAAGATAGAACAAGCAGGAGTCCCATGTGGTCCAATTAATAAAATTTCAGATGTAGTCAGCGACGAACAAGTGCTTGCTCGTAATATGGTAGTAGATATACCTCATCCAAATGTCCCAGATCTTAGGGTGCCAAATTCCCCACTCAAGTTAACTGAAACTCCTCCTAACGTTAGGTTGGCTCCTCCTTTATTAGGTCAACATAACGAAGATATTTTAGTCGAAATGGGATATGGAATGGGTGAGATTGCTAGTCTACGTGAAAAAGGTGTTATAGGTGGCTAAAAAAAACATAAAACTAGTTCATACTTCAGATACCCATCTGGGCGGAGATTGGCATAGTCAACTGTCTAGAGATGCCTTTAAAACTATAGTACAAAGCGTCAGTCAAGTAGAGGCAGATGCTTTACTGATAGTTGGTGATGTGTTTGATCACGCTCGCATAGAGGACGAATTACTCAAATTTTTCTTAGGTCAAATAGCCAGTATCAATCAACCCGTTGTAATTTTGCCAGGAAACCACGATATATACGACAGTAACTCTCTCTATTTACGTACGCCCTTTTTAAAAGCCCCACCCAATTTTAATATATTGAAAGCCTTCGATGGAGAGGTTATTTCGTTTCCAGACTTGTGTTTGGACATTTGGGGACGTGCCATGCTGGTACATACTCCTGAGTTCAAGCCATTGGAGGGAATGCGGCATTCTGGGAATGATCACTGGCTGATAGCTTTAGCTCACGGACATTTCCATTTTGACGATGATAAAGATATTCGATCAGCGCCAATCTATCCTCATGAAGTGGAACACGCTGTATGTGACTACTTGGCGCTCGGGCATTGGGATCGCCATGTCGATGTGTCCCAAGGCGATGTGAGAGCGGTTTACAGCGGAGCTCCATTGGGGGCAGTTCAAACCAACGATACGGTTGCTTTTACTTTAGTAGAACTAGACCCTTTCAACGGAGTGTTAACACAGCAAGTAACCACACCAATATTATCGGAATAGCCAATCAACATGGAGGTTAGGAGTTGGAGTTTTTAAGCCGTGATCATAAGATTTATATTTTGGATCCCAACGCAGAAGCTGCAATAACCATTGATTCTGGTGACGAATTGATGGTTGAGACATGGGATGCGTTCGAAGGTGTTAGAGATCCTGAAGTATTGGAAGCGAAATCTCTGAAAGGTCCAGCAACAGGTCCTATTTGTGTTAATGGTGCTGAGCCCGGAGATGCTCTGAAAGTGGAGTTTATAAAGATAACTCCGAAAGATGGCGCAGCACATATGGTTATGCCGGGTAGAGGCTTTTTGGAAGAGGAATTTAGAGATGCCTATCCTACAGTTATGACTCTAGAAGATGGCCACGTGATACTTCCGAGTTCGATAAAACTCCCCGTGATACCATCCATGGGTGTGGTCGCAACTACACCGACATATCCTCAAAACACTGCAAGTGATAGTGGCCCATATGGCGGGGATATAGACATGAAAGAGTTAGTAGAAGGTAGTACATTGTATCTGCCAGTATTCGTTCCAGGTGGGATGTTGGCTCTAGGTGATTGTCACGCTGTTGTTGGTGATGGAGCAGTTGCGGGTACGGGTGCTGAGTGTTCGTCGGAAACTCACATACGAGTTACATTAGAGAAAGGAATGTCTATTGACTCTCCTCGTGCACTAACACCGGATTACTTTGTAGTTTTGTCGTATGGAGAAGACCTGGGTCCTGCTATGAAGCAGGCAGTTCGCGAAATGGTTAACTTTTTGGTTTCTGAAAAAGATATGAGTCCATATGATGCTTACACTCTATGTAGTCTAGCAGGTGACGTTAGGGTTTCCAGAACATTCAGACCGATCAGCCCAGTAAAAATGATGTTGTCACGACAGGCACTAAATCAACTGTAGCTGATTCACATAACTGAATATCCGCCATCTACCGTTAATACGGCACCAGTTATATAGTCTGAAGCGCTGCTGGATAAAAATATTGCTGCTCCTTGTAGTTCTTCAGGGCTGCCCCAACGTCCTACCGGGATACGCCTGCTAATCAGATCGTATCGCTCTGGTTGGGTGGAGGGGATTGCTTCAGTTAATTCCGTCATGAACCAGCCTGGCAATATAGTATTCGATTGGATGTTATCCTTAGCCCATGCTACGGCTAAACTCTTGGAGAGTTGTACTACTCCTCCTTTACTCGAGGAGTAAGGAGCCCCGCTACCGCCGCCTCCGAATAATGAGAACATCGAACCTATATTAATGATTTTCCCGCCACCCTGGTTTTTCATGTGCTGGTAAACTTCTCTCGAAGATAGGAAAGCAGAACGTAAGTTCACGTCTATTACATTGTCCCATTCCTCGGCAGATAAATTTTGAGGCTCTTTACGCACCGTTGTGCCAGCATTATTAACCAGTACATCTATCTTTCCGAAGATATCTATAGATTTAGAGACCATATCGATAATTTGTGATTCTTGAGTTACATCTACACATATGCCTTCCACCCGGACCCCATGCGACTCAATAGTTGAGACAGCTCGAGAGATTTTTTCTTGATCCCTGGCGGCGATAATTATATTAGATCCGGCTGAGGCTAACCCTTCAGCCATCGCAAGGCCTAGACCTCCGTTACCTCCGGTTACGAGAGATACTCTACCGCTTAGATCAAATAATTTATTCATGATTTCTCCTGATACTAATACCGATACTCTAACACAACAGCCAGAGGTGGGATGAGTAATTGGTATTTAATGGATTAGAATATTGCTTGACACTAAAAAACCATTGTGATACCTTCCGCAGGTTTATAATTCAGCCTTGTAGATATAGGAAAGAGGTATTTAATGTTGTCGATAATTTTAGCTCTGGTTGCGGGAGGGATAGCTCTCGTTTTTGCTGCAATCATGGCGATAAGAGTCAATGCGGCTGATACAGGTAATGATGCTATGCGTCAAATTGGAGATGCAATCAGGGAAGGCTCTTCAGCCTTCCTGAAACGTGAGTATGTAGCTCTTATACCTTTCGTCGTTATTGTAACGGTTGTGCTCTGGGTTTTGATTGATTGGCTTACCTTAGGTAATACGATTCCTAAAACGGCTATTTCGTATTTAGCAGGAACAGTTTGTTCTGCTATTGCCGGTTTAGTCGGTATGAACGTAGCAGTGAGAGCTAATGTTCGAACTGCGGCAGCGGCCATGAGAGGGCTAAATCCAGCATTGCGAGTGGCTTTCTCAAGTGGAACCGTCATGGGGCTAACAGTGGTGGGCATTGGACTCCTCGGAGTCACTGTCCTCTACGTTGTATGGCAGGATATCGGCTTAGTAACTGGATTTGGTTTCGGTGCTAGTTCTATAGCGTTGTTCGCTAGGGTAGGAGGAGGTATATTTACCAAGGCTGCTGATGTGGGTAGTGATCTGGTTGGTAAAATAGAAGCCGGAATTCCAGAAGACGATCCCAGGAACGCTGGAGTTATTGCCGACAACGTTGGTGACAACGTTGGTGACGTTGCAGGTATGGGAGCAGATTTATTTGAATCGTACGTAGGATCTATCATATCTGCAATATTTCTTGCTGGCGCAGTTGCATACACAAGCGAGATGGCGGTATTACCATTGCTATTGGCAGGTGCCGGAATACTGGCATCGATCCTGGGTACATTCTTAGTTCGTAGTGGTGAAGAAGCTGATTTCGGTCAATTGTTGTGGTCTCTGAGAAGAGGTATTTTCACATCCGCCGCATTATTGGCGATATTTGCCTTGGTAATAGTTCTGGTAATGGATCTAGATTTCCGATGGTTCTGGGCGATTATATCGGGTCTGATCGCGGGTATAGTTATTGGTTCGGCTACTGAGTATTACACTTCTTACGAGTATAGCCCAACAAAAAAGGTGTCTGAAGCTTCTCAGACCGGCGCTGCTACTGTGATGATTAGTGGGATAGCCACCGGGATGATGAGTACATTGATCCCTGTGATTGCAATTGGTATCACCATACTCGTAGCGTTCCAGCTTGCTGGGTTCTACGGGGTCGCGTTAGCAGGGGTAGGATTACTTTCCACTCTAGGTATTACTTTGGCGACTGATGCTTATGGCCCTGTTGCGGATAACGCCGGTGGTATAGCAGAACAGGCTGAACTGGACCCCCAAGTGAGAGAGAGGACAGACGCGTTAGATGCTTTAGGAAATACAACTGCGGCCACTGGGAAGGGGTTTGCGATCGGTTCAGCTGCGCTGACTTCATTAGCGTTACTGGCAGCCTATGCAATAGCAGCAAAGATAGAGATAATTAATCTCCTATCACACACTACTTTAGTAGGATTGTTAGTAGGAGCTATGCTTCCTTTCCTATTTTCAGCCTTTACCATGAAAGCAGTCGGCCGTGCTGCATTCTCCATTGTTACTGAAGTACGGCGACAGTTTCGAGAGATCCCCGGGATTATGGAAGGTACAGCACGCCCCGATTATGCGAGATGTGTGGATATCAGCACCAGAGGCGCACTCAAGGAGATGATACTCCCCGGAGTAATGGCTGTGTTAGCTCCTATAGCTACAGGATTCATATTAGGTGTCGAGGCCCTTGGTGGCATGCTGGTTGGTGCGGTATCTGCCGGATTTATGCTGGCTATTATGATGGCCACTGCCGGTGGTGCATGGGACAACGCCAAAAAATATGTGGAGTTGGGCAATTTCGGGGGAAAGGGCTCTGAAGCTCATAAAGCGGCGGTAGAAGGTGATGTAGTGGGAGATCCATTTAAAGATACTTCAGGACCATCACTTAATATTCTTCTGAAGCTTATGGCAATAGTATCATTGGTATTTGCTCCTGTATTTTTAAAGGTAACTCCCTTGATAGGTTTGATTTAGGATAGTCGTAACTACACGTTTGGACTCAAGTATGATTTGAAAAGAAGAGGTGTTGTTTTAAAACAACACCTCTTCTTTTCAGAAAAATGTGACCAGTCTCGATTTTACAGCGTTAACTAACGTGATTCTTTTAATTGCATTCTAGGTTATTCAACTCTTTCAGATTTATAATACGGATGTCTACTGATCCATTTACTATGTCTAATATTCCTAATGTCCCTAAACTCCCGGGTATGTGCCTACGTCCTGGATAGGTCGGACTTCCAGGATTAATGAATATTAAGCCATCACAATAACAGATCAATTCTTCATGAGTATCTCCGAAAGCGACTATATCCACGTCTTCTCCAAATTTCTTTCGGACCAGGTCTTTGACTCCAACTGATGGTAATTCTAAGGATGTTCCGTCGCGACTGGTATATATACTTGGAGTTGGCCATTGAATGTCATGAACCATGCCTATGTTAATACTCTCTATAGAAACGACTCGGGTTGTGTTGGCCAAACGATCTCCGTGTTCTATAGGGTCCTCATAACCTCGAACAGCTACAACGGGTGCTATACTTTCTAGACTGTCAAGGACTCCTATACATTCAAGATCCCCGCAGTGAAGTATCATTTCCACTCCGGTTAGTGCTTGAAATACTTCTTGAGGAAGATCCTGCCCGCTGCCGGCAGAATGTGTGTCCGATATGAGGCCAATTTTCATATTCTACCTGTCATAGTTAAAATCATTATCTAGCTTTCGGTGCAAGGGCTCGGATTGTCTCCATAATTGAATCGGGAGTTGCTCTGTGATGAAAGGCTATGACCGGTACATCTGCACCCATTTGTCGGAAACGTTCTATCTTAGATCGACAAGTCTCAGGATTTCCTATCACTGTGATATTATCCAACATTTGATTAGTGATTAAGCTCGCGGCTATTTTGCGGTTCCCGCTCATCCATGCGTTTTTAATGGCATTTGCCTCGGCTTGGTATCCAAACCGACAGAATAAATCGTGATAATATTCGCCCATTCCACCTATGTAATACGACATATGCTCTCTAACGTCATTTTGGGCTTTGTATAACTCTTTCGCGTTATTCGTCACACAGCACATAATTTGAGGAGCTATAGTTATATCAGATATATTTCTCCCTACAGATGTGGCCGAATCAGAGATTTGTCCTATCAGAGTGGGTAATTTTTTTAGGTCAGTCCAGATAGGTAACCAACCATCTGCTAGTTGTCCTGTCAATCTCAAATTAGATGGCCCAATACTGGCTAAGTATAGAGGTATATTTTTTTGGACAGGAGAAATGGCTAGCTTGAATCGATTAGTTTGAAAAAAATTGCCATTGTAATTGACAGGGGAATTATTTAAGGCAATACGTATTATCTCCAGATATTCCTTTGATCGTTCAATTGGGCGTTCATAT
>ENA-UPTF01000460-UPTF01000460.1-marine-metagenome-genome-assembly--contig:-NODE-460-length-29124-cov-3.510001_pt1 | contig 29124 bp, 33 predicted proteins | sample MGYA00238166_ERZ767019 | MGnify/ENA primary metagenome ERZ767019 (study PRJEB28930, sample SAMN06266391) | marine metagenome | isolation source: Sea water from 250 m depth | place: Atlantic Ocean | study... | reverse complement strand
AAAATATTATCTAACAAGAATTATTTTTTTCTTCATTTATGTAAAAACTAATTACTGATTCATGAATAAATGTCAAGAAAAATCTGATTCATCACATGCAAACATTCGAGAATGTGATATACATGAATTTAACTACAGGTCAAAAGACTAAGTTCATTTCCTGTTAATAGTTTACAGAATTACCGGTGCAATCAAGGTACAGTGCATCTTTTATAATACAATATAAATTGGTTAGATTCTCGTCGAGAATGGGGCCGTAGCTCAGTTGGGAGAGCGCTGCGTTCGCAATGCAGAGGTCGTCGGTTCGATCCCGGTCGGCTCCACTGTATATAAGAGTTTAATGAGAATTAGATTTGAGATTTGGTGTGTCACTTTTAAAGGCCGTGCTAGATGGGGAGTTAGCGGTGCCCTGTAGCCTGCAATCCGCTATAGCAGGATTGATACTGTTGCCAGGTCATTGCCGAGTAATTTGGCCGGATCAAACGGTGTTGAAGTTTCAATCTGTTGCAATGAGTAGCTGGTGAACCCCGTCAGGCCCGGAAGGGAGCAGCGGTAAGCTTTGCGATTCATGTGCTGGCAGACATTTGAAACTGAGCTGGTTGCTTTGTACTAAATTATGTCCGGAATGGTCAAACAACGGCGCACGGCCGATTAATAAAAATGTCTTACAAAATACTATCATTAAAATGGCGACCGCAAATATTTAAGGATATTATTGGTCAGGATCATATTACTCAAACCCTTGTTAATGCTTTAAAACAGAACAGGATTGCTCAGGGGTATCTTTTTACTGGTCCAAGGGGTGTTGGAAAAACTACCACAGCCCGTATTCTATCCATGGCATTGAATAGTCCAGATGGACCAACTGCTGATTTTGACCCTGATACCGAAATAGCACGTGAGATCGCTGATGGGCGAGCGCTGGATGTATTGGAAATAGATGGTGCATCCAATCGTGGGATCGATGAGATTCGAAGATTACGTGAGCAGATCAAATTTGCCCCTATGAATTGTTCCTATAAGGTCATTATCATCGATGAAGTACACATGTTAACAACGCCAGCGTTTAATGCGCTGCTACGTACACTGGAAGAACCACCAGCACATGGGAAATTTATCTTCTGTACCACAGATGTGCACAAAGTTCCAGCAACGATTATTTCTCGTTGCCAGCGGTTTGATTTCAATCGTATTTCTCTACAGGTCATCTCTGACAGGCTGAAATCCGTTGTGAAAGCTGAAAATATCATAATAGAGAAGGAATCATTAGCGTCCATTTCCCGGAAAGCGGATGGTAGTATGCGAGATGCTTTGAGTCTGTTAGATCAAGTCATATCTTTTTGTGGTTCCAGCGTTCTTCATGAGGATGTTGTGATAGCTCTTGGTCTTATACCACAGGATCTGTATTTTGATTTTACTCGGTCCATTAGAGAAAAAAATAATGAGCTAATGATTACATTATTATCCAAGTTCACAAGTTTTGGAATTTCTGCTGCTGAAGTATTGAATGGTATAGGTGAGCATATACGGAACTTGCTCTATGCAGGAGTGAAGAATGGTCAGGAACTATTGGAGATGAATCAGGAGTATCGCAAGCTTTATGTCCAGGAATCTGCAGAATGGGATAAAAGGGACCTCATACGCGTTGGCCAGACCTTGGGTGATGTCTCAGCATACATTAGGCAAGCCGAAGATCCCTATTTGCTATTGGAGATGACCGCCTTTAAACTTCTCGAGTTGGATAGATCGATCTCCATTGATCAATTACTATCAGGTGATATGCCAGCACCCTCAAGTACAAAGAATACCATTCTCCCTCCCACGAATACGGTAGATGAGAAATCAACTTATTCGAAACCTGCGGACGCTTTCGATCAACACATGATAGGCAAGGGTATTAAATCAGCCAAGCCAGATACAAAAGCTGGAAAATCAGATGAGCAAAAATCAAGGGATGAGTCTATTCCGGGAAAAACTTCAGATCTGCAATCTGAAAAGAAAAAAATAGGTCATGAAAATGATGATGATTCGAACATATCATTACAGGATATTGAAACAGCGTGGCCAAATGTTTTAGTAGACATACTTACCAAAAGGCCGTCCATAGGCACCATACTTGAGAATAGTAAACCGATAGATTATGATGGTCAAATTGTAACCATCCAATCATCCAGCCAGAGTGAGTTTAATTTGAAAATGGTGGAAAAACATGCCAAAATCGTTGAAGAAATAATTAGTGTTAAGATTGGTCGTGGGTTGCGTATCAGATTAATACAAGGCAAAGGTGATGCGAAGGGTAAAAATGATACAAAAGGTGAAAAGTCTGAAAAGAAATTAAAAACCGATAATAAAAAAACACTTAACAGAATAGTCGAATTGTTTGATGGTGAGATTTTAAGATAGGAGATAGAATGCTAAAGGGGAATATGAATACCTTGCTTAAGCAGGCACAAGAGGTTCAAAAACAGATTGAGAACGTTCAGCAGGAACTTTCGGCATTGATCATTGATGCTGAATCTGGCGGTGGTATGGTATCAATACAGGTTAACGGGAAACTAGAAGTTCTTGCACTCAATATTGATGCTGAAGCACTGGAAGAAGATAAGGAAGTAGTAGAAGATCTAATTATTTCTGCAATGAATAAGGCCATTACAAAAGCACAATCTGAATCTCAGAAAAAAATGAACGCGGTCACCGGAGGAATGCTTTCCGGGTTAAAGATACCAGGAATGTAAATTGAATTCCTTTCCAGAAAGTGTTAATCAACTGATTAGAGAGTTATCGAGGTTGCCAGGCATTGGTCAGAAGACTGCTCAACGTCTAACATTCCATATATTAAAATCAGACCAAAATGATGTTGAACGATTGGCAAGGTCATTAATGGATATCAAAGAAAAAACAGGTTCATGCACTATTTGTGGTGCAATAACAGAAACTGATCCTTGCGGGATTTGTAGTGATTCCAAAAGAGATGATTATCTGATCTGTATAGTTGAAGATGCTCAAGATATTTATGCTTTTGAAAAGACCAATTCTTTTCGAGGAAAATATCATGTGCTTGGCGGGGTTATTTCTCCACTGGATGGAATTGGTCCTGATGACCTTAATCTGGAGAAGCTATATGACAGGATTGAGTCTGGTACAGAAATTGTTTTGGCCACAAATCCAAGCGTAGAGGGTGATACAACAGCATTATATTTGGCAAAGGTACTTACTAAGAAAAAAGTTAAGATTACTCGTCTTGCAAGAGGAATCCCTGTTGGCAGCGAAATAGAATACATGGATGAGATCACATTGATTCGTGCTATGGAAGGTAGAACAATCCTTTAATGGCTCCAAATATCCTCACAATCGTTCGAATCATACTGACACCATTATTTATCATTTGTCTTTTTTCGAGCTATCCTACTGCAAAATTTTGGTCCCTTGTGATTTTTGTGGTTGCTGCTATAACTGATGCCTATGATGGCCATCTTGCACGGAAATATGATCAGGTGACTATCGAAGGAAAATTCTTAGATCCTTTAGCAGATAAAATACTGGTTTTATCTGCATTTATTTCGTTCGCAATCATGGGAATCATAGACTATTGGATGGTTGGTTTGATTATTTTCCGAGATCTATTTGTGACTGGTCTACGCTTTGCATTGGTGAGTAAAGGTTTAGAAATGGTTACCAGTAGATTAGCTAAGTTTAAAACAGGGATTCAGATTACCGTCATTATCTTCACTTTGATCTTTCTTGGATTACAGCAGAGCATAGCTTGGGAATGGACAATGCCCATTTTGGCTATTATTGAGCAATACCGACTTATTTATATTCTGACATTTATTGTCACATTATTCACCATTTATACTGGCGTGAATTATCTTTACCATAATAGACCAATCATACAGAAATATTTAAGTAGATCAATATGAGAAAATTAGCTGAAATATTTGCAACTGTAGTATATATTGGTCGCTTGCCCCTTGCTCCTGGAACCTGGTGCAGTTTTGTCTCACTGGTTGCCTGGTACATACTGAGATTCTGGATGGCTGACAACTTTTTTCTTTATGGTAGCCTTATCCTATTCTTTGTTGGGGTTGCAGTATCAACAATTCATGCTGAAACATTGGGTGAAGATGACCCATCTGAAATTGTTATCGATGAGTGGGTTGGGCAGTGGCTTGCACTATGGATGCTACCACACTCATTTCTTTGGGGGTTGGTGGCGTTCGTATTTTTTAGGATCTTCGATATTTTTAAACCTGGACCAGTACAAACGATGGATGATATTAAATCAGGGGTCGGAATTATGATGGACGATGTGATAGCAGGTATTTTATCCTTATTTGTGACTCAAAGCCTGGTCTATTTTATGGGATGAAAGCAGCTATCCTGACCATTGGAGATGAAATACTTTCCGGAAACACGATCAATACGAATTCATCTTGGATTAGCAAAACTATAGAGAGTACAGGTTGTCAGATTGTTTGTCATTTGACTGTACCTGATTCTAAAAAACATATCAATAATGGTCTTGATCAATTGTTTTTGTATTCCCTTGATCTAATTTTATGCACAGGTGGTTTGGGTCCAACCAAAGACGATATAACCAGGGAAACATTATGTGACTATTTTAATACTACCTCGGATTTTGACAAAAATTATTGGCAAGAGTTAAAGACACGTTTTAAAAGTATTGGTCATGTTATTCCCGAGTCGAATAGGTCCCAGGCCTTAGTCCCAAAGGTGGGAAAGGTATTCCCCAATCCAATAGGATCAGCAAGGGGACTGTGGTTTGAACAGGGTCAGGTCACATTAATTGCGTTGCCCGGTGTGCCAAACGAAATGAAAGCTATGATAATGGCAACCATATTACCTTGGATGAAGGAAAGAACCACTGTGCCAATCCACGTACAAACTATACGCACAACTGAATCACCGGAATCAGTTCTTATTGAAAAAATTAATAAAATCGTTGAAACAGACCATGGTTGTAAGATCGGTTACTATCCGTCCTCTCTCGGTGTTGATATTCGTTTAGCCAGTACGAAAAAAAGGGCAATTTCTCAATTGAAAGAGAAATTGTGTTTTGCTTTAGGTACCTTGGTCTATGCTTATGGGAAAAAGGAATTGGAAGAAATCGTAGTGGATTCTTTGAAAGATAGTGATCAAACAATTTCTACAGCAGAGTCATGTACGGGAGGACTAATAGGACACCGTCTAACACAGGTTCCAGGTAGCTCCAATGTTTACTGCGGTGGTGTAATTGTTTATAGTGATTATGCAAAAATGGATTTACTTAATGTGAAAAAATCAACATTAAAAATTCATGGTGCTGTTAGTTCAGAGACTGCAGGGGAGATGTCTCAGGCAGTGATGCAGCGTTTTAAGACATCTATAGGAGTCTCAGTGACAGGAATCTCTGGGCCAGGTGGGGACACAAAAAATAAACCAGTAGGGCTTGTATATGCAGGGCTTACAGATTCAAATGGAAACAAGACCAAAAAATTCATTTTTAATGGTGATCGAGATTCCAATAAACTCCGTAGTAGTCAGGCCGTTTTGAATTGGATCAGATTAGTGATGCAGAATGCCAAATAAGTTGGTTAGAACCTTTATTTCTGCCCCAGTACCGGATAGGGTAAAAAAAGTAAAGCAAATGTTATTTTCTACCTTGGAAGGTGAAAAAGTCAAAATAAAATGGGTGAGAAATATACAGATTCATCTCACCCTGAAATTCTTAGGTTTTACTCCCGATATAGATATAAATAGATTAAAGGGGATCATAGCTGATGTAACCGCAAAGTTTGAGCCTTTTGAATTAACTATTAGAAATACTGGGTGTTTTCCTTTACCCAACCGGCCACGAGTCCTTTGGTTGGGTGTTAATGATGAAAAAAATCAATTAGTATTATTGGTAAATGATTTGGAACAAGTTTTGGAGGGTGAAGGTTTTCCTAGAGCTGACAAGCCTTTCTCTCCGCATATTACCTTAGCACGTATTAGCTATCCACAGAAATACACACCAAATATTTCTCGATACCTTCAGTCTTCTTATGATGAGATTGTTTTACCACTAAATCGGGTGCAATTTTTCAGTAGCGAATTGCTTCCATATGGGGCAGTTCATACTTTATTAGGTACCTTTCCAATGGGTGAGAATATTTAAGGAGTTATAATGACTAATCGAACTAAAAAAACCAAAGCATTGGACCTGGCCATGACACAGATAGACCGCCAATTTGGTAAAGGGTCTATAATGCGATTAGGCTCTGATAGTGTGCGTATTAAAGAAAATGTTATTTCTACTGGGTGCTTATCTCTCGATGTGGCTTTGGGTGTTGGCGGAATCCCCAGGGGAAGAATTATCGAGATATTTGGGCCTGAGGCTTCGGGGAAAACAACACTCGCACTTCACATTGTTGCTGAAGCTCAGAAAGGAAAAGGATATGCGGCTTTTATAGATGCAGAACATGCATTAGACCCTGAGTATTCTAAAAACTTGGGTGTTAATATTGATGATTTACTAGTTTCGCAACCAGATTCGGGCGAACAGTCCCTTGAGATCACAGAAACATTGGTTCGTAGTGGGGCGATAGATGTGATTGTCATAGATTCTGTTGCAGCCTTGGTTCCTCGTGCAGAATTAGAAGGTGAAATGGGAGATGCTCATGTAGGGCTCCAAGCACGTCTAATGTCGCAGGCTTTGCGGAAATTAACTGGCACGGTAAATCGTTCGAACACAACGGTTATATTTGTTAATCAGATCCGTGAAAAAATTGGTGTTATGTTTGGTAACCCGGAAACGACACCTGGTGGGAGGGCATTGAAATTTTACTCTTCTTTAAGGATAGATATTCGTCGCATAGGTAGTCTAAAAGATGGGGGAGAAATTGTCGGGAACCGTGTGCGGGTCAGAGTTGTAAAGAACAAGGTCGCTCCTCCTTTTAAAGATACAGAATTCGATATTATGTATGGGAAGGGAATCTCAAAAGAAGGTGATATACTTGATTTGGCCTTAATGGGTGATATTGTAGAAAAGACCGGTTCATGGTTTTCCTATGGAGAAGTGAAAATTGGGCAAGGTAGAGAGAACGCAAAACAGTATCTTACAGATAATATTGATATACTTAATGAGATTATTGTGAAAGTGCGAGCATTCATGGGGATTGATGGGGACAACGAAAATTAGAGTTATATCTGTTTCACATCAGAAAAAAAGAAAAAACAGATATTCGATTAGATTAAGTAATGGGGAGGTCTTTGGTATTTCCGAAAACGTTTTATTATCTAACCCGGTCCACGTAGACGACCTACTCGATCACCATGCAATAGAGAGATTAATTGAATTAGAAGGTTTGAACAAGGTGCGTGAATCAGCACTATCTTTGATTAGTTATAGAATGAGAAGTAAAAAAGAATTAGCACTCAGACTGCATAGAAAAGGATTTACTACGATACAGATCGAATCAACTATAGGAGAGCTTGAGGGAAAAGGATTGATCGATGATGAAAAATTCGGATTATTTTTTGCTAGAGATAATGTAAAAAGAAGTCTATTAGGGCCGGTTGCCTTAAAACATCGATTGAAAAGTCATTTCTCGTCTTTTGAGATAATAGAAAAAATTTGCAATAATATTTACCAAGAATTTCCGATTGATTCACTTATTAAAGATATTATTAATAAACATTCTTTAAAAGATCTTAAGAGCCATTCGAAAAATAAAAAACGACTAATAAATAAATTAAAGAGGAAAGGTTATTGTTGGAATGATATTGAGCCTGTTCTCAAATATTACAACATATAATAAGAAACACTCTATTGCATATAATGCTAATAATCAATGGTCTGCTTAATATAGGTACATTAATAACATAAACGTTACAATGTGGGCTACCATTTTCTTAACTATTGAAAATGGCTTGTTTACTGTAAATCATAATAAATAGATTAATAAAATGATTGGGATTATAACCTCAAATAGCAAGACTATTAATTTGAGCGTTATAGCCGCAATATTACGTGCAATGGGTAATGATGTATTTTATTTTTTATATATTTAATAATACTATAAATATAATAATTAATAAATATATATAATTAAATTAAAGTTTTACTTTATAATATAAAAATAAAAATTGGGGCAGACCTCACAATGACCTCGGTGCAAAGTGAACGTCTACCCCTTCCACATACCAAAGGTACCAAACCAGCACCTTCAGCGCTTAAAGTATCGGTTTATTTGATGCAAGTCAAGAAGAAATTATAGCTTATTTTCAATACGAAAGGTAACCTGAACAAGTACCGAGGGAGGGACTCGAACCCCCACGGGCTTACACCCACCAGATTTTGAGTCAGGCGCGTCTACCAATTCCGCCACCCCGGCAATTTTACCCAAATTCTATTAAACAAAGTTATTCTAATCCTAATTGATGAGTCAAGTCGATGGAATTGTATGGTGCCATTTTTGCATTTAAATTCTGCTTTGATAATAATGCTCACCTAATAGGAGATTCCATGGAAAACACAAAAATAAATACCACAACAGTTGCTCATCTATTCGAGCAAGCTGCAAATCGAGGTGATGAAGCTGCTATTGCATATAAAAAGGATGACAAATGGAATGAAATCACTTGGAAGGAATACGCACAAGATGTTCGAAGAGCTGCTGCAGGATTGGTATCCATGGGAGTTGGTAAGGGTGACAAAGTTTGCATATTAGGTTTTAATTGTTACGAGTGGGTTGTAATGGACCTAGCTTCCATTATGATCGGAGCTATACCGGCCGGCATATATGCAACCTGTTCACCACAAGAAGTGGCATACATACTGGATCATTCTGAAGCTTCGGTGCTTTTGCTTGAAAATCGGGAGCAATGGGATAAGATTGTTGCGGAAAGAGATAATCTTCAATATCTAAAACATGTTGTTGGCATGATCAGGTGCGAAAATATCGATGATACGATTAGCTGTACATGGGAATCATTTTTAGACATGGGTTCCAATAGTGATAGAAATACTTCTGAGGACCTATATGGTCAGGTTGTAAGTGATGATATAGCAACCTTTATCTACACATCGGGTACCACAGGCCCACCGAAAGCAGTAATGCTCTCAAATAATAATTTGGTATGGACAGCCTCCCAAGCAATAGATATGTTAAAACTAACAAACGATAATACTTCATTATCATATTTACCATTGTCTCATATTGCTGAACAGATGTTTACTATACATGCACCAATTATTGCAGGTTGGAAAGTTTATTTTGCGACTGGTATTTTGGATGTACTTGATAATTTGAAGGAGGTTCAGCCAACAATATTATTTGGTGTGCCAAGAATTTGGGAAAAATTCTATGCTGGTCTTAAAGAAAAATTGGGCGAGGCATCAGGTATAAAGAAAAAAATCGTTGATTTTTCCTTAAATGCTGGTTGGGAGCACAACTCTGATATCTTTCAAGGTGGCGCTGGTGGTGGCTGGAAATACGGTTTGGCAAATAAATTATTGTTCAGCAAGGTAAAGCAAGCATTGGGTCTTAATAATCTAAGAATAGGTGTTACTGGTGCAGCTCCGATCAATGCTGAAATTTTAAAACTGTTTTCTAGCCTGGATATAGTTGTGATTGAGGTCTATGGCCAATCTGAGGGATCTGGACCAACGTCGTTTAACCGACCATGGCAGAATAAGGTTGGATCAGTTGGACCAGCCTATCCTGGCACAGATGTAAAAATTGCTGATGATGGTGAGATCTTATTGAAGGGACCTAATGTTTTTCTTGGTTATTATAAAGACCAACAAGAAACGGATGGATGTTTGATAGATGGTTGGCTGTATTCTGGAGATGTAGGGAGGTTTGATGATGACGGTTATCTATATATCACGGGGCGTAAGAAAGAAATAATAGTTACCTCTGGAGGTAAAAATATCGCCCCGATACCTATTGAAGAAGAGCTAAAACAAATAACCGCCGTTTCTCAGGCTGTCATGGTCGGTGATAATAGGAATTATTGCACCGCATTATTGACCTTGGATGCGGGATATTTATTGAAAGTCAAAATGGGTGTGGATATTACGGGAATTAAACCTACAGAACTTGTAGCAGCTATGGAGAAACATGGAAAGGAGATCAAAGATTTTGCTGTTGACCCAGGTATTCTTGAAGAAATTCAAACTGGGGTCGATGAAGTGAATAGTAGATTTGCTAGGGTGGAAAATATCCGCAAATTTTCATTGCTTCCTCGGGATTTCACTATGTCGGATGATGAGTTAACTCCTACTTTCAAAATAAAGCGATCGAAAGTATATCGGAATTGGTCGAAAACGATTGAAAATATGTATTCTGAATAATTTGTAAATAATATGACAACGAAAGTTGCTTTCCTGGGTTGCGGTTCGTGGGGCGCAGCCCTAGGACAGGTTCTGGCGGAAAAAAATGTGCCAATAACTATGTGGCATCGAGATTCCAAAATAGTTAAAAAAATGTGCACTACTCGTAAACATTATTTGATCCCATCGCTTTCTATTCACAATGATATAACTATTACGTCCCAGCTAAGTAATGCCTTAAATGATGCTGACATCGTTGTCCTTGCAATTCCCTCCCAATCAATCAGATCATTGTTAAAAACGACCAAGTCCTTTTTACGAAATGCATCTTATATTGTCAATGTAGCAAAGGGAATTGAGAATGGTACTCTAATGACTATGAGTGAAGTTATCTATGATGAATTACATATTTTGCCTAATGTAATTACTTTGTCTGGCCCTAGTCATGCAGAAGAAGTGATTGAAGGACATCCAACGACCTTAGTTAGTGCATCTTCAGATTCCCAATCGGCACAGTATGTTCAGCAATTGTTTTCAAATGACCGACTGCGGGTTTATACCAGTAAAGATATCAGAGGAGTAGAATTAGGAGGCTCCATTAAAAATGTGGTAGCGATAGCAGCTGGATTTTGCGATGGTACAGGTTATGGTGATAATACAAAGGCAGCACTTATGACCAGAGGTATAAAAGAAATATCACGTCTTGGTTTGCACCTAGGTGCAAAACCAGATACATTCTCCGGATTATCTGGGATTGGGGATCTCATTGTAACATGTTCCAGTAAGTACAGTAGAAATCGAAAGGTTGGTGAGGAAATTGGCAGAGGTGAAATTTTGGAAAATATTTTAGCTGGAACTCATATGATTCCAGAAGGAGTTCAAACAGCACTATCTGTTCATCAATTGTCAAAAAAGGTAAATATTGAAATGCCCATATGTGAAGCTGTCTACAATGTTCTGTTTAAAAAGGGAGACCCTCAAAAGTCTGTCCATTCTTTGATGACCAGAGACCTTAAACCGGAATACCTTGAATAAATATCAAGCTTGGTCAGCGATTTTCAATCTATGTAATTTCATATGATGCCCTTGTAGTTCAATGGATAGAACAAGTGCCTCCTAAGCATTAGATGCAGGTTCGATTCCTGCCGAGGGTACCAATCGTGAAAATGAGAGAAAGGAAGATATGTTAAAACCAAAAAGAAAGATTACTCGCAAAGAAATAAAGCGTGACCCGCTTCTTGAGACTGTGGACAAACTTGAGTCTAATATTAATAAAAATAAGAAATTATACATTAATATTATTATCGGCCTGATGCTTGCTACCATTGCCTTTAATATAATAAAAAATAAAAGGGCTGAACGGTTACAAACAGCAAATTCTTCTTTAGGGAGAGCATTGGTTGCAATTGATCAAGGCGATTTGGATAATGCACGTTTCCAATTAGAGACAATTATTCTTGAGTATGATGGCGAAACTATTGCATCGACAGCTGGTTACTACTTGGGTAAGATAAGTTTTGATGATGGTGATTTCGACCGTGCGAAAAATTATCTCGATGAATACATGAAAGACCACCATATCGATATTTTTGTTCCTGGTGCTTCAAAGATGTTAGCAGCTATTGCAATAATTAATGGTGATTCGAATGCTGCGGAAAAGTATCTGGATAATGGCATAGAGATCACATATAGCGAAACTGATAAAATGGGATTAAAGCTGGAGAAAGCACGAATAATTTTAAATGCCAATAGATTATCTGAAGCCCGGTCAATTATCAAAGAAATATCAAGCACTGAAAATATTCCGCAAAGGATTAAACAAAAAACGGAAGAATTGCATGGTATGTTACCGAGTTAATACCTTGTAAAATTTATAGAAAATTAATAATTTGTAGCGTGAGAAAGTGGGTTGAAAAGCCCACTTTTCTTTTGTCTGGATATGGACCAATTAGCTGACATAGTTCAACAATATCTAAAACCAGGTATGGTCTTGATTGATTTGCAGCATAATCGTCAAACAGACCTGATAAAGGTAACAATTGATGGTGAAGAACCATTGAATATTGGTGACACAGAAGCTCTGGCACGTTCACTGAGAGTATCTCACGAATTAGTGCACCAGTTCCCTCATGGATTCCAGTTGGAGGTGAGTACTTCGGGAATATATAGTCCCTTAATTGAACCGTACCAATTTCGCAAGAATAAAGGACGAATTCTCATTGTTGATTATGTTGATAATAAAATACAAAAGCAAGTATTTGGTAAACTGATCGATGCGAATGATCAGGAGATTAGCTTAGATGTTGATGGGAGCAGAAGTATTATATCTTATGACAAAATTAATAATGCCAAAGTTAAAATTTCATTCGGTTAAAACTGGGAGGTATTTTGATTAATCGGGAGCTAATTGAAGTATTTTCAGAGATTGCGAGGGAGAAAAATGTTGAACGATCTGAACTGGCATCTATCATGGAAGATTTGTTTCTTTATGTTATAGAGAAAGAATATGGTGATTCATCAAATTGCAGTTGTATTGTAAATCTAGATAAAGGTGAGATTGAAATCTATGCTGAAAAAACCATTGTTGATGTGGTTGATGATTATAAAGTTGAAATAACCATGGAAGATGCTATTGCCAAAGAACCTGATGCAGTTGATGGTTTGAATATCGGAGATATTTTTGTAGAAGTCATAGACCTCAATTTATTTGGAAGACGACTTATAACAACTGCGAAGCAATTCTTTGCACAACGTCTTCGTGATGTGGAACGAAATTACATTTATGAGGATTATGCCAATCGTATTGGTGAGATTGTGATTGGTGTTGTGCACCAGGTACAGCGTGATAATGTCTTTATCAATATAGAGCAGGCTGAACTTCGAATGCCGAAAAAAGAGCAAATACTTTCTGAAAGATACCGGCGTAATGACACAATTCGTGCAGTAATTAAATCAGTTGAAGTGACCTCGAAAGGGCCGGATATAGTTGTTAGTAGAAGTGACAATCATTTTTTACATAAATTATTCGAAATGGAAGTACCAGAGATTGAAGACTCAATTATCGAGATTATATCCATTGCAAGGTATCCAGGCGAACGTGCAAAAATTATTGTTCGGTCTAATGATCGTAGAATAGATCCTGTAGGTGCCTGCGTTGGAATGCGCGGTAGTCGTATCCAAGCAATTGTACGTGAGTTAAATAATGAAAAGATTGATATCGTCGATTATAGTGATCAACCCGAGATATTGATAACACGCGCCTTATCTCCCGCTAAGCCTGTAAACCTTTACATTGATGAAGATAAAGAATATTGTATTGCAATTTTTGATAATGACAGCCTTGATGCAGCAATTGGAAGGCATGGGGTGAATATTAATTTAGCTTCAAAAATTTCAGAGTATCGTATTGATGCTTATGGTGAAAAAGAATATCAAAGAATACAAAACGATCAGAATACTCCGTTGACTGATGTCTATGGGATTAATTCAACAGTATCTAGTGGTCTTGATAGTGTAGGAATTAAATTGGTATCGGATTTACTTGATGCAGATGAAAGTTTATTACTTTCTGTGAAAGGTATTGGTGAAAAAACCTTGGAAGGTATCTATGATTCGGTGCAAAAATTTATTGAGCGTATAGACGAACCTTTACCAGATGAGGAGAAATTAGATAGAATAGTTTCCAATCAGGAGTTAGGGGGAAATGAATACAATGAAAATGGCTCTATTAACAATTCTAATAAAAAGTTAGATATCAATTCTGATTCTTCGGAATATATTTCTGATGAGGGTAATATTATTCATGAAGAAGAATAACTTATATTGATAATTCCCGATAACCTAAGAACTATTTTCAAAAACTTAAGTTTATGTCAGTAAAAAGAATATTTCAAATTGCAAAAGAACTGAATATTTCTCATACAGATATTCTCAATTTTCTACAGTCTAGAGATGTGGAGATAAATAGCCATATGTCTCCAGTTGATGAAGATATTTATCAACTTATTATGTCAGAATTTGCTAAAGATAAGCAGTTAGTGGACCGATTTAGGAAGGAACAAGTTCGTCGTGAGATTCATGATACAAGGTTAAAGGAGCAGCAACAATCTACAAAGAAACTTCAATTGCTTACGCTTGAGGAACAGCGAAAGTTGGAAAAGAAGGAACTTGAAGAAGAGAAAAAGAAAAAACAGGAAATACAAAAAATAGAATTGGAGAAACAACAAAGTGAGCAAGACAAAATAAATAAAAAACGGAATGCAGAAACTGCAGTAATGGAAACCGATATTGAATTAGACACGCGAAAAAAACCACAAAGCAACCGCGGAAACGAGATAAAGAAAAAATTTGGTGGTCCAAAAAAACAAAAACTAAGGAAGATTAATCTTTCAAATATTCAATCAGAGATTGGGCAAGGAATTCCACGAAAGGTCAAAAAACATGAGAAAGAAGAGCCAGTTCATAAGAGTGTTCAAACAAAGGTAAAGGAAACACTGGCAGCTATAGAGACCAAAAAAAAGAAAAAATCCTACAAAAAAACAAAAATCAACTATGATGAATCGCACAATGAGAATAAAGATTCCCAAACAACAGTCCGGATACCCGAGTTCGCTAGTGTGGAAGAACTTTCCAAGATATTTGAAGTTACTGCTAGCGATATTGTTCAAGTATGTATCGAATTGGGAATGTTGGTTACAATTAACCAGCGGTTGGATTGGGACTTAATAGAACTTTTGGCTTCACACTATGGGTGTAATGCCGAGAAAGTTGTCGAGATGGGGGAAGAATTATTTTCATTAGAAGAAACAGAAGAAGATAAGGAAAAGGCCGTAACTAAAGCACCTGTGGTGACAGTTATGGGGCATGTAGACCATGGTAAAACCAGTTTGCTCGATTATATTCGGAATTCCAATGTTGTTGCAGGTGAATCAGGAAGTATCACACAGCACATTGGTGCATATAAGGTCGAACTAGAAGATGAAAAACATGTTACATTTCTTGATACACCTGGGCATGAAGCGTTCACAGCCATGCGTGCTCGTGGTGCGCAGGTCACCGATATTGTCATCCTTGTTGTGGCTGCTGATGACGCCGTAATGCCACAAACTATTGAAGCTATTAATCATGCCAAAGCAGCTAATGTACCAATTATTGTGGCTATCAATAAAATGGATAAGCCAGGTGCTGACCCAGATAGGGTAAGAAGGGCTTTATCAGAAAATGATGTACTCGTGGAGAACTGGGGTGGAAAGGTGCAATCAGTAGAGATTAGTGCAAAAACAGGTGAAGGTATTAATGATTTATTGGATAGTCTATTATTAGAGACGGAAGTAATGGATTTGAAAGCGAATAAAGATTGTAAGGCGATAGGTACAGTAGTTGATTCACGATTGGATAAAGGGCTAGGCCCTATAGGAACCATACTTATCCAGAAAGGTACCCTAAAATTAAGTGATCCATTTATGTGCAATGATTTTTCTGGTAAAGTCCGTGCCATCGTGAATGAAAGAGGACAAAAAATTAAAGAGGCAGGACCGTCGGATGCCGTTCAAATCCAAGGATTCGCACAGGTCCCACAAGTTGCAGATATTTTGGCTGTTGTGAATAATGAAAAAGATTTAAAAAGAATTTCTTCTGAACGACAGAGAGTAAGACGAGAAATTGAGCATAAGAAGATTTCCTTTTCTCTTGATGGAATGTCATCAATGATTAAGGAAGGGATTATTAAAACATTGCCGGTGATTATTAAGGCTGATGTTGACGGTTCAGTGGATGTTCTTTCTGATACATTTATCAAACTTAATACTGATGAAGTAGAGATTAAGATTATTCATAAAGCAGTGGGGATGATCACTGAATCTGATGTTTTGCTTGCGGAAGCATCCAATGCTGTTATTGTTGGATTTAACGTACAGGTTGGATCGAATGCTAAATTGCAAGCCAATCAGTCTGGCGTGGATATACGTACCTATAATGTCATATATAATGTTGTTGATGAGCTAAAATTGGCGATGGAGGGGCTACTTGAACCGGATAAAGTTGAGACAATACTTGGAAAAGCCATAGTTCAACAACAGTTCAAGATTCCAAAAATAGGATTCATAGCTGGTTGCAAGGTTGATGATGGGTTAATTGTCAGAAATGCTAAGTCACGATTGATAAGAGACCAGGAGATTATTGGCGAAGGGCCCATTACTTCTTTGAAACGTTTCAAGGATGATGCTCGCGAGGTAAAAGAAGGGCTAGAATGTGGAATCGGTATCGAAGGTATAAAGAAATATCAGGATGGAGATATTATTGAAGTTTATGAGGTTCGTGAAGTAAAGCGAAAACTGGTTTTAAATTGAGGAATAATCGACCCTATAAACGTACAGACAGGATTAGCAAGCAGATCCTGGAAATATTATGTGAAATACTAATTCGGCACATAGATTTAAATTATTTAGGTTTTGTAACATTCACTTCTGTGCAAATATCTCCAGATTTAAGAAATGCAAGGGTTTGTTATAGTATATTGAATCCATCTAAATCGTGGCAACAGATTAATGACGAGATTAATAACCACCGTAAAGCATTTAAAAAATTCATGGGTCCGAAACTTCGTTTAAAATATATTCCAGATCTTAGATTCTATCGTGATGAAAGAATGGAATATGGTGATAGAATCTCCAAACTTTTTCGTGATTTGGAACTTGGAGACCATGATACTGAACATCGATAAACCAGTTGGCTGGACGTCATTCGACGTTGTAAAAAAAGTCCGGGGTATTACTAAAGAAAAAAAGGTCGGGCATGCAGGTACACTGGACCCATTTGCAAGTGGTGTATTAATAATTGGGACTGGGAAGGACACCAAAATATTAACGAGCATTTCTAATAAAGATAAGAAATATATTGCTGAATTGACCCTGGGAAAGACTACTGATACGCTTGATACTGAGGGGAAGATTATTCATTCGCAGTCCGTACCTGAATTAGACCTTGATTCTATCAAGGGTAAATTAATATCATTTTTAGGTAAGCAAGAACAAGTGCCACCCATGTTTTCGGCAAAGAAAAAGAATGGTACCCGATTATATAAATTGGCTAGAAAGAAAATTGTTGTTGATAGAGAGCCTATTATTATTGATATCAAGGAAATTGAGCTTGTTCACTTGAAAAATAATTGTATTTTATTCTCTGTATGCTGCTCTAAGGGAACCTATATCCGAGTCCTGGGAAAGGATATGGCAGAGAAGTTGGGGACGGTCGGGTATCTTACGTCATTAAAAAGAATAAAAATCGGTCATTATGATTTAAAATATTCTCAAACAATTAGTGAATTCGAGAGTGAATGGAGATCTACCGCTCATTAAATGAATTTATTCCGATTGGTAGTTCTGTAATCACCATAGGCTCATATGATGGGTTACATCGTGGGCACCATGAGATTATTCGCTCGGTAGTTAATCATGCTCAAGCTAAGAATGTAATCTCTTCCATTGTTACATTTGATCCCCACCCCAAACATGTGTTAGATAAATCTCGTGTAAAGTTGCCACTTATAATGAGTATGGACCAGAAGCTGAATATTTTACAATCTTTAGGAATCAGTAAGGTATTGATTATTCCATTTACATCAGAATTTTCGCGAGTTCCAGCTAAGGTATTCATGGATAATATTATTCTTCCAAATTTCAATCCTCAGGTTATTGTTGCAGGTTATGATCATCATTTTGGCTATCAGCGAGAAGGTGGGCCAGAATTTCTGAAACGATATTGTCTTGACCATGGAATCGATTTAGAATTAACAGAGCCTATAAAAGATGGTGATGTAATTATTTCTAGTAATAATATCCGTACCTTGATTCAAAAAGGGTATTTACGCCGAGCAAATTTTGAATTAGGTTCTTTTTTTGGGTTTATGGCCAAAGTAGTTCATGGAGCCGGCCGTGGAAAAGGATTACACTTCCCCACTGCTAATTTGATTCCTACCGATCAAAATCAACTAATGCCTAAACCAGGTGTATATTTCACTCGAGGAACGATTAATGGACTTCATCTGTTTGGTATGTGTAACTTTGGTGTAAGACCCACATTCGAAGAAAAAGAATTAGTATTGGAAGTTCATTTATTTTATGATGACCTTGATGATATCTATGAAAAGGTCGTATGGGTGGAGTTTTTGGAGAGGATAAGGGATGAAAAGAAATTTCCTTCCCCACTGGAATTAAAAAAACAATTAGAAATAGATAAAATTAAATGTCTTGAATTACAAGGCAAGTACACTCAGGAGTAAATAAATGCCTATTACAAAAGAAGAAAAAAAGAAGATTATTAAAAAATTTGGAAAAAATGAAAATGATACTGGATCGACTGAAGTACAGATTGCACTTTTAACTCACAGGATACGTGAATTAACTGAGCATTTGAAATTTCATAAAAAAGATAAACATACGCGCCGAGGGTTAGTCCAATTAGTATCGCAGCGAAAAAAATTCATGAAATATTTGGTGCGCATAGATGCCAAGGCATACATGAACGTCGTTAAGCAATTATCTTTGCGCGGTTAAACAACTAAAATTGAAAGAAGAAAAATAATATGATTAATGTAGAAAGAGAAATTGGCGGTAGAGTTCTTAAGTTTCAAACAGGAAAGGTTGCTCGGCAGTCAGCAGGCTCTGTTATTGTAACGTATGGTGAAACAGTGATTTTAGTAGCAGTAAATTCTGCGAAAGAGCCTAGGGCAGATATAAATTATTTTCCGCTTCAGGTTGAATACAGAGAGAAACATTACGCTGGTGGGAAAATCCCTGGGGGTTTCTTTAAACGAGAGGCTCGACCATCTGAAGGTGAAGTGCTCACTAGTCGTCTAACGGACCGTCCGATTCGCCCATTATTCCCGAAAGGATTTAAAAATGAGACTCAGGTTATAATCAATGTGCTTCAGAGTGATGGTGAAAATATGCCTGATGTTTGGGCAGGTGTGGGCGCCTCATTAGCGCTCATGATATCCAATATACCTTGGAACGGACCTATTGCAACGGTTAGAGTGGGGCAGATTGACGGGGATTTTATTTTAAATCCAACACGATCTCAGATAGATAATTGTGATTTAGAATTGATTGTATCTGGAAATGATGAAACTATTGTAATGGTGGAAGGCGAAGCAAATGAACAGAGTGAAAAAACAGTTGTTGAATCATTAAAATTCGCTCATGAGCATATTCGTAATATAATCGATTTGGAGAAGGAATTGTTTGATGCTGTACAGGTTGAGAAGCTGCCCGAGCCTGAGTCAGATTTGAATTCTGAATTGGAAGCAGCTGTTGGTGGTAAGCTGGGGAGTAAGATAAATGATATCATTAGCATCAAGGAAAAACAAGATCAAAGCGATGCAAAAGAAGAATTGAAAAAAGGGATCTTGGAAGATTTGAAGGAAGATTTTCCGGAACAGGAAAATGAAATAAATTCGATTATCGAGGATTGTTTCAAAACCTCCATTCGAGAAATGATCTTAACAAAAGGATCACGCACTGATGGCCGAAAGACCAATGAGATTCGAGATATTACTATTGACCCTAATTTTCTTTCAAGAGTACATGGATCTACACTGTTCACAAGAGGTGAGACACAGGCATTCGTGGTCACTACTTTAGGTACAAAGAGGGATGAGATGATCATTGATAATATGGATGAGGATTATAAAAAGAATTACTATCTCCATTATAATTTCCCCCCATATTGTGTGGGTGAGGTTGGGCGAATTGGTTTTACAAGTCGTAGAGAGATCGGTCACGGGAATTTAGCTCAAAGGGCCATTAAGCCTGTCCTACCTGCTTACGATGATTTTCCATATACGATTCGTCTTGTGTCAGAGATTACTGAATCCAATGGTTCATCATCTATGGCATCGGTCTGTGGAGGCTCACTTTCTCTTATGTGTTCTGGAGTACCGCTAAAAGGGCATGTAGCAGGCATTGCCATGGGTTTGATTACAGATGGAAAGAGGAATGCTATCCTTAGTGATATCCTGGGGTTAGAGGATCACTTGGGCGATATGGATTTTAAAGTTGCAGGAACCCGAGATGGTATCACGGCAATTCAGCTGGATCTGAAGATAGAAGGTATTTCGTTCGATCTTATAACAGAGGCATTAGAGCAGGCAAAGGAAGGCAGAACATTTATTCTGGATAAAATGTATGAAGCTATGCCGGAGCCTGGTGAATTATCTGAACATGTTCCTCGAATTTTATCCATACAGATCAATCCCGATAAAATTGGTGGTTTGATTGGTCCAGGAGGAAAGAATATTAAAAAGATCATTGAAGACACACAGTGTGAGGTTAATGTGGATGATGATGGAATTGTAACTGTTGCAGGTGTGGATCCAGTTAGATGCCAAGATGCGATTGATTTGATCCAAGCAATTACCTTCGACCCTGAAATAGGTATGGAATTTGATGGAACAGTTACCAGAATCATGAATTTCGGAGCCTTTGTAGAATTTGCTCCCGGACGCGAAGGTCTTGTGCATATTTCTGAGTTTGAATGGCACCGTGTAGATAAGGTAGAAGATATATGTAAATCCGGAGATTCGATGAAGGTCAAGCTTATCAAAATAGATGATCAGGGACGACTTGATTTTAGTAGAAAAGCTCTGTTGCCGAAACCAGAAGGCTGGACCCCTCCCCGGCCTCGTCGTGATAATCGCAATAGTGGTAAGCATAAACGGCCTTTCAAAAAAAGAAAATTCTAGGGTCTTTAAGCTATTTCAATAACCTGAAACAATCAGGGTGATGGAGTTATAGTGAGGTATTTTTGGTTTAGGTTTTTCCATTTTTTATGATGAGATGACACCAAAGTTATCTGATCATTATGAAAAACGAAAACCGTCGGCGATTCGCCAGTCCCAAATTACTTTCTCTAAGCGTAGAGATAAAGACCAGGTACAGGTAATCAACCTAGCTATCGGTAATGTATCATTACCAATGCATCCCGCAATGCAATCACGTCTCAAGGCATTGGGAGATTCCAGATCACCATTTGGCAATGGAATAGTTAAGTATACACCAAGTGCCGGAACGGATGAATGCCAGGATGCATTTCTAAATATAATTCGCTCTGAAGGGAGTTCACCTACAGAACAAATCAGTTGTGTAATTACTGATGGTGGATCTCAGGCCATGGAATTAATGATGTTGGGCGTTTGTGGTCCGAATTCTTCAAAGCCTGTACTGCTACTGGAACCAGTATATACGAACTATATAGAATTTGCAAAAAGATTATCAATCCCAATTGTTACTATTAATAGAACGATAAATGATTCTGGCAGGTTCAATGAACTGGATCTTCAGAGCATAGAGGAGATAATAGATTTAGAACAAGTGAATGGTTTAGTCGTGATACCTGGAGATAATCCAACAGGGCAATTCTTTAAACAAGAAATACTGATCAAATTGGGGCGAATCTGCGTTGAAAAGGATATTTGGTTTATTAGTGATGAAGCCTATCGGCAGTTATACTATGGTAGCGATGAAGTTTCAAGTATATGGAAGATTAGTGAAAAACAAGTTCCCGGTATTGCGGGACACCGCATTAGTATCGAATCAGCTTCAAAAATATGGAATGCATGCGGCCTTCGTATTGGAGCATTGTTGACGGATAACCGAGAGTTTCATAGGAGAGCGTTATCTGAATACACTGCAAACCTTTGTGCAAATACTATTGGACAATACATTTTTGGCGCCTTGGCAAATATTACAACAGAAAAATTGAATGATTGGTATCAACAGCAGAGAAATTATTATACAAAAATAATGGTACAATTGAGAGAGGGTCTTTTAGATGCTCTACCAGGTCTTATTGTCACTCACCCAGAAGCTGCCATATATCTTGTGGCCGATTTTAAGAATTTAGTATCAGTTGACTTCAATATTTCAGACTTTATCCACTTTTGTGCTTTTGAAGGAAGTGTTAATGTTGAAGGTAAATCATATACGGTGTTGTTGGCATCGATGGATGGATTTTATTTGAATAATGATACTGGAAAAACGCAAGCGCGTATTGCTATCGTAGAGTCACCAGATCAGATTAATATGGTTCCAGCGGTCCTGACAGAATTATTTAATATGTATTGCCAGCGTTCAGACTAAATCATACAATTATTCTTTATTTCTAATTTCCTTGAAGATAGACCTTGGTTTATTTAATTTAAAGTATAGGTTGAAGTATTAATGGTCAACACAAAACCGAAAATAAAGAAATTATATTATTCTATTGGTGAAGTTAGTGAGATTACTGGCTTAAAGGCTTATGTCCTACGCTATTGGGAAACAGAGTTTAAACAGATTTCTCCTCCAAAGAATCGTGCAGGGAACCGTACATATCGACAAAAGGATATTAACCTTATTCAAGATATTAAAGATTTGCTTTATGAGCAACAATATACAATTGAAGGTGCCCGTAAAATATTAGGTAGGAAGGATGGAAGAGAAAAGAAACAATCCAATAAGTACTTATCAAATGATCAAAAAGTTGTTCTGAGTAAAATCCGTGACGAGTTAAAGGAGATTTTGCTTGTTATCAATGAATAATACGGAGCGTGGCGCAGTCCGGTAGCGCACTGCAATGGGGTTGCAGGGGTCGCAGGTTCAAATCCTGTCGCTCCGACATATTATTAGCCGCAAATATATCATTGTGGCTTTTTTATGAAGAAAAAATAATACATTGCTGAATAATGATTATGGCTTTGTTTATCACCACCTTTGTTCTTGTAGTTTTAATTTTTGTGGCATTCCGTTTGAAGATACCCATGGCGGTAGGACCGTTGGTTGTAGTGTATTTTCTTCATATTGGATATTCACTATTCAATCAATATACACAACCAAAAATTGAAATGCCGCATGTTGATGCGATTAAAGAGATTCCTGATTCAAGAATGAATAAAGAAAAGTTTCTTCAACCAAGGGCTATACCAGTAGTCCCAGATAACCCAAGGCCGTTAATACTAGATTCAGTGCCAATAAAAATCCTCACACCACCAGATCTTGTTGAAGAAAATATCAAAAATGAACTTAAACCCCCAAATATACCCGTACCAAACCTTGCTACTAAGGTGACAGAAGAAAACTTGGTTCTAAAAGAAATGCTAATCTGTCAAGGAATAATTAAACGTACTCCAGTCAAGCCAGGGAAGAGATTCAGTAATATGGTAGACTCACTATACTGCTATACTAAAATATCTAACTCTGGAGGGAAGCAGGAACTACAGCATGTTTGGTACTATAATGATCGGGAGATGACTCGGGTACTTTACAATGTTAAACCTTCATTTAATTACAGATCTTGGAGTAAAAAAACGATCTATCCTGAGAATATAGGAAAATGGCGTGTTGATGTAATGGCCCAAGATGGTAAAATATTAGGCTCAAGATCTTTTACTATAGACAGTGCATCTTCGAATTTTTAAGTACTTTGAATATAGTTTTTCTTATTTATACTCTATCATTCTTTGCGTGTAGCCCTGTTATCCGCCAAGAAAAAATTAATATGTACTGGGAACAAATGGATATTGAATTACCAAGTGGAATAATAGTTTTTTCAGGTGAGAATAAGACCATTCCATTAAAAGCATGGGTTGCAAAAGTCGATTACTCAAATCGTGATAATAAAATAGCAATTTTATCCTCGACAGATTCTGACCACAAAGAAACTCCAGAACAATTTGCGCAGCGTACTAATGCTATTATTGTTATCAATGCTGGTTATTTTTTAACGGAAACTCAATCAGCCCGCCATGTTGGTTTATTGAAAACAGAAGGATTATTAAAGGAGCCAGCAAGTCACACAGTATATCGTGATAATTCTCAATACTATGTTTCCCGGGGTGCATTTGGTATTGATTCTTTTGGCACAGTTGATATAGCCTGGGCTTCCACTAGGAATGATACGATCTTTGTTTGGGATCAAGTGATTCAAAACCGTCCGGGCAAGCCTATCCTATCACTTGATTTTGCAAAAGGAAAACCTTGGAATATGTCCGAAGCTGTACATGCAGGTCCTGTATTAATAACTGATGGAAAAATCAATATTACTACTGAAGAAGAAGTGTTTTTTAATACTCCTATCGCTGGTGTTCAACCCAGATCTGCCATAGGTTATACAAAATATGGTGAATTAATAATTATGGTGGTCGATGGTCGTCAGGCTGATAGTAGGGGTGTATATCTGGAAGAGTTAGCCTTGCTTATGTCACAGTTTCATTGCTTGGAAGCCATGAACCTTGATGGAGGTGGTTCTAGTGCAATGGTGCTAAACAGGGAATTGATAAATCGTCCATCAGGACTATTTTTGCAGCGCGAAGTGATGTCAGCAATTGGAGTATATCACCAAGAATAAATGAAACTAATAAGAAATTTATACAATTGGGTCTTGACTTGGTCCGATAGACCAAATGGTCCAAGAGTTTTAGGTATCTTGTCTATTGCGGAAGCTTCTTTTTTCCCAATTCCGCCAGATGTACTATTAATTCCATTAGCATTGGGTTCTCGTTTAAAAGCTTACCGGTTCGCATTTATATGCAGCATTTGCTCTATAATAGGTGCGATCATTGGATATGGTATTGGGTATTTAGCTTGGTGGGATTCTATAGAAAATTTTACAGCATTTGCCCAATTATTTTTCAATCATATTCCAGGTTTCACAATAGATGGATTTTATCGGATACAGGCATTATATGAGCACTGGAATTTTTGGATTGTTTTTACAGCTGGTTTTACACCGATTCCCTTCAAATTATTTACTATATCTGCAGGAGCGTTCAATATCCATTTTCCAATGTTCATTCTGGGCAGCATTATTAGCCGCAGTGCACGTTTCTTTCTTATAGCTTGTTTGGTTAAGATCTTTGGAGAACCTATACTGGATTTTATTGATCGATATTTTAATTGGTTAGCAATATTTTTTACTATTCTTTTAATAGCTGGTTTTGTTGCTATAAAATACTTGTTATAGAGAGATTGTAGAGTAAGCAGATTACTATTCTTTGTCTAAAATAAAGTAAATGGTTTTCGGGGTGTAGCGCAGTCCGGTTAGCGCGCGTCGTTCGGGACGACGAGGTCGGAGGTTCGAATCCTCTCACCCCGACAAAATTATCTTACTTTCCATCCATAATTAACAATTCTGTAAATTCAGTTAATTCATGGAACTTTTTCGACCAATACTGAGAGTAGTAGGGTATCTATTTTTGACTATTTTTACCATCCAATTATTAAATATTTATTTCAATTGGTTTGTGAGCAATAATTTTATGATTATGCCGTCTCTTTATATCGGTATTGGAGCACTGTTTATCTTGGTGCTGATTGATCGTTTGGTTAGCAAGGAAGATAATTATTATGAAAAAAATGTGGAGAAGTAATAAATGATTATTACTACGCAAGACAAACTAGAAGATTACGATATCACAAAAACAATTGGTTTAGTTCAGGGAAGTTCTATCCGGGCCAGGCATATCGGCAATGACATTTTAGCGGGTCTACGAAATATAGTTGGTGGGGAGGTCCATGAATATACCAAAATGTTGGCAGAATCTCGTGAACAAGCTTTAGATAGGATGAAGAAATCCGCAGAAAACATGGGCGCAGATGCTATTGTTTGTATGCGTTTCACTACGTCTACGGTGATGCAAGGAATGGCTGAATTTTTATCTTATGGTACTGCGGTGAAAATAAAGCGTCGATCCTAATGGAGCATTGGAAGATGTTTAATAGCTTAGCATATAATGGTTCAGTATTGTAATTAGTTTTTTCAGCGCCTATATTCATAAAGAGATTATTTATATGAATCATTTATTCCATACAGATGAAGAGGATGAAGAGCGTCAATGGCTGGAGGGGATGGAGAATCAGGATGAACCAGAGATAAAAGAAGCTGTGCGTATACAGGACTCAATATCCAAGATGATGATGTCCAAACCATTGACAGTCGAATTGGGGACCAGTCTTCGCCATGTGCTTGACCAAATGCAGGACCATGGCCAGAACTGTGCTTTAGTGGTAGACAATGGGATATTAACTGGTATTTTAACTGAGCGAGATATATTATTAAAAATAACGGGTAAAGGATATGATTTTGATGTCTCAGTCGTTGATGAATTCATGTCCCCCAATCCGGAAACTCTAACCCCCGAAGATTCTTTAGCTTACGCGTTAAATAAAATGCATATTGGAGGTTTCCGCAATGTTCCTATTGTTGATGATGAGCATTGTCCTGTTGGTAGCATTGGGATTACGGATATTATTTCCATCATAGCTGATTATTTTAGTACGGAGATCATAAATCTGCCTCCTTTGGATAAAGCTATTGATACCCAAACACCCGAAGGTGGTTAAAGTAAACTGGCTATTATCCTTTACCACTATTTACCCTGAATAGGGCCCTAAATATTTGCCAAATTTCAATGGCGAAAAAACAGACCAGGAATAATAAAAAGGAACTTATCATTGAAGTTGGTTGGAGAGAATGGATTTCTTTTCCGAAATACAATGATTTTTCTTTAAAAGCAAAAATTGATACAGGTGCGCGTTCATCAGCACTACATGCCACCCATATTAAAGAATTCAAGATAAAAAGTAAAAATTGGGTCAGTTTTCGTATCTATCAATCCGGTAAATTCATAAACGTAGAACGGCCTGTAAAAGGATACAGGGTTATAAAAAGTTCGATTGGTAAGAAACAGGTGCGCCCTGTCATTCGAATGAAGATCAAATTAGGAACCAAGAGTTGGTTCACCGATGTTACCCTGACACGTAGGTCGGGAATGTCTTATCCAGTGTTGATCGGTAGATCATCTTTAGCAGAACGATATCGGATACATCCACGTAGATCATTTTTATTTGGTCATATAAATGGAAAAACATCATGAAAATTCTTATCCTTTCCAGAAATAAGAATTTGTACTCAACCCGTCGAATTTTTAATGCAGGAATCAATCGTGGGCATGAAGTACGTGTGGTAGATTATTTACGCTGCTATATGAATATAACTTCCCGGAAACCGACAGTGTATTATGGGGGCGAATCTCTTGAGAAGGCGGATGCTGTGATACCGCGCATAGGTGCATCACAAACCTTCTATGGGACTGCGGTGGTTCGGCAGTTTGAAACAATGGGAAGCTATTGTGTGAACTCATCAGAAGCTATAACTGCTTCCAGAGATAAGCTCAAGTCCCTACAGATACTTGCGCAAGATGGCATTAATATGCCGGTCACTGGTTTTGCCAGCCATACCATGGATATTGAAGGCGTGATTGAAAAAGTTGGCAGTGTACCATTAGTAATGAAATTACTTCAGGGAACCCAGGGGCAGGGTATTGTTCTTGCGGAAACAAGAAAAGCGGCTGAATCAGTTATGAGCGCTTTTCGACAACTTGAAGCTGACATACTTGTACAGGAATTCATCAAAGAATCAAGCGGAACGGATATACGAGCCCTGGTCGTAGGTGACAATGTAGTGGCAGCTATGCGACGTATAGCTCCTGAAGGGGAATTTCGATCCAATGTTCATCGTGGTGGCAGAACGGAACAAATCATTCTTAACCAGGAAGAAGAAAAAATTGCGGTTGAAGCGGCGAGTGTGTTAGGATTAAGAATAGCCGGTGTAGATCTCATGCGTTCAATGCGAGGTCCACTTGTCCTAGAGGTGAATTCATCACCGGGGTTGGAAGGGATCGAAGCATCCTCAGGTGTAGATGTTGCTGGAAATATTGTACGTTTTATTGAAAGTGATTACAAAAATTAATTCTGTGTTATCAATATCAGCGCGTATGTAGGGTGGTCGTATTAACCTTTATTTTTCGGCAATGTTTTTTTCAATAAGGAGTTTTCCTATCTTTGAATAATGTATTTTTCTTTATTTTGTATTATAGACGACTTTATGAAATTCATTAAGGGCGATTAGCTCAGGTGGTCAGAGCGCTGTCTTCACACGGCAGAGGTCACTGGTTCAAGTCCAGTATCGCCCACGCACCAACTTGCTCTGAATAAGCCCCCGTTTTCTGACGGGGGCTTTGCTTTTATATTCTATTGACTTGTAGTTACATTTACTTGTCATGTTGTGTCAATTATATTCATATAATACCAATTTCGGGACACGCTTTTTCGGGACACGCTCAACATGATGAAAAGATCACTCGCCACCGTCGTGATACTTGCTTTGATCACTCCCGCAATTGCAGAGGAAAAAAGCGAACTTATCGGGACACAAGCTCTGCCTATCTCCTTATTCAAACTTTCCGACAATAAATATTTCCGCTCCAAGGACCTGCTTGGTAAGAAGCACCTGGTCGTGAGTTTCTTTGCTACATGGTGTGTTCCATGTGCGAAAGAGATACCAAAACTGCAGGAGATGGCTGCCGAGATGAAGGGAAAGGATCTTGAATTCATTCTGGTAGATGTAAATGAGAAAAAGGATAAAGTAGCAAAGCATATCGCTAAAAAAGAATATACGCTTCCAGTGATACTGGATAAGTATGGGAAGGCATTTGAAAACTTTAAAGGAGTGACACTCCCATTATTGGTCGTCATCAATAAAAAAGGGATCATCACCTATCATCGTACCGGATATAAAGATGGGGAGGAGCTTGAGCTTATCGCTCATCTGAAGACGCTTTGAAGAAGATCGTGATAAATCTAATTGTTTTAGCTGGTCTTTTTGCCCAGGATGGCAAACTGGCTGTCAGTATCCTTGATTTCACGGGTGAGGATGTCAAGGACAAGGTACTAAGGGCCTGCTTCCAGCAGCTTGAGACAAGCCTGATCGAATCC
>ENA-UPTF01000459-UPTF01000459.1-marine-metagenome-genome-assembly--contig:-NODE-459-length-29190-cov-3.316285_pt1 | contig 29190 bp, 28 predicted proteins | sample MGYA00238166_ERZ767019 | MGnify/ENA primary metagenome ERZ767019 (study PRJEB28930, sample SAMN06266391) | marine metagenome | isolation source: Sea water from 250 m depth | place: Atlantic Ocean | study... | reverse complement strand
ATTTGATTGTGAGCTTTCTTTACTACTTTAAGGATCTTTTTACAGCGCTCATCTTGCGCCCCTTAATTCGTGATCCATTTCGGACCATCATCACCATTTTTGGCGTTGCTGTGGGGGTTGCTGTCTTTCTTAGTATCCGCCTCGCCAATCAGCAAACGATGATGTCATTTACCGAAAGTGTCGATCTGGTACTCGGTCGTGCCGATGCCGTGATTCGCGCCGAAGGCATAGACTTTGACGAAATCCATTTTGAAAAGCTCCATGCACTGAGAAAAGAAATTAAAGTCTATCCCGTAATCGAAGGTTATGGTCTGGAATCTACCAGCGGTGAAGTTGTGGAAATTATTGGCACCGATCTTTTACAAGACAGCGGAATTCGAGATTTTTCACTCAAAACAATGGATAAAGATCTAAAAGGTCTATTGCCACTGATCATGGATCCGGCTGGAGTGATCCTTCCAGAAAAATTCATACCTGATGTCCAGTTTGGTGTAGGCAGTACTCTACAATTTTTGATCAAGGGAAAAGAAAAAACACTCAAGGTAAATGCAGTACTTGAAAATAAGGGTATAGGCAAAGCCCTGAATGGAAATTTTGCACTGATGGATATCGCAGCAGCTCAGAAAGTCTTCGAAAAACTTGGCCGACTCGATCGAATCGATATTCAATTTCTAAAAAAAGTAAATTTTGAGGTCATGCAAAAAAAGATTTCTGCTTTACTACCCGAACATCTTCAAGTGGAACGACCACAACGTAAAAACCAACAAGTAGAAAAAATGCTGCAGGCGTTTCAATATAATCTCACGGCCCTGAGTTTCGTTGCCCTACTTGTAGCCCTATACCTCATCTACAATATGATCGCGCTTTCTGTCGTGCGGAGGAGGGTTGAAATCGGGACATTACGTGCGCTTGGCGCAACCCCCACGTTAGTCGCCCTGATATTTTTTCTGGAAGCGGGAGTCATTGGTACCGTTGGTTCCATTTTGGGAATTGGGCTGGGATATTACTTTGCGCAATTTTCACTGGATGCCATTTCCATGACCGTCAACAACCTATACGCTCCGAGTTATGTCACTGAAATTGATTTCCAATGGCACGAAATGGGACCCTATTTTTTATTAGGGGTCATACTTTCATTCATTTCAGCTCTCATACCTGCCTGGGATGCAGCCACAACACCTCCCACTTCAGTTATGCGGCGCGGAAGTTATGATCTAAAACTTTTTCGTGGGAGTAGACAGTTAAATTTTTCGGCGGGAGGCGTTTTTCTGCTCGCCGGATTCTGCACACAATTCCCACCTATCAATCAATTCCCCTATTTCGGTTTCTTTTCTGTTTTCTTAATTATCCTTGGCTTGTCTATGCTATCGCCAGCAGCCTTACTTTGGACTCGTGACAGATTTCATAATTTCTTTAAAAAAGTGATGGGAGGAGAAGGTCTATTGGCCTGCATGAATCTCTCGCAAAATGTTGGGAGAAACGCACTAGCTGTTTCCTCCCTGGCCATTGCATTTATGATGGTCATCAGCATGTCCATCATGGTTCATAGCTTTCGACAAACTGTAATTGTCTGGATCGACCAGACTTTAAAAGCTGATTTATTTGTTCGCGTTGCGGGAGGGCGAGATATTGACTACCAACATACTTTGCCGTCCGAACAAGTCGAAAAACTAAAATTGGTTTCTGGCATAACAGCGATTGATCAGTTTCGAGCTATGGATATTTCCTACAACAATCTTCCAGTTGTCCTAGCTACGGGCGATTTTTCTGTATTGTCTAAATTTGGAAACCTTGTGATCAAAGCAGGACCCTCTGCAAATGAACTAGACCAGTATATGGTTGGTAAAAATCGTGCGATTGTTTCAGAAGCTTTTTCTCTCAAACACAAAGTTCAAGTAGGCGATACCCTGAATTTAAAAAGCCCGAAGGGCCCGGTAAAACTGGAAATTGCAGCCATTTATTTCGACTACTCCCGAGAAAGGGGTTACATCATTCTTGACCGAACCACCTTTTTAAAATATTACCAGAAAAGTCAAATCAACAGTTTCGTGATCTATCTCAATGATAAAACCAAATTGAATAGAGTTCGAAAAGAAATTTTAAATAGACTTAGCGAACACAAATTGATCCTTCGATCCAACTCAGAGCTCAAAAAACAGGTTCTGGAAGTGTTCGATAAAACTTTTGCCATCACCTATTCGCTCGAAATTATAGCCATTTTAGTGGCTGTGCTGGGACTGTTCAACACTCTGGTCTCTCTAATTCTTGAACGAAAAAGGGAAATAGGTATTCTAAGATTTATAGGTGCCTTCACCAGCCAGGTCAAACGGATGGTAATGATAGAAGCTGGAATATTAGGGTTGATCGGGTCTGCAATGGGTTTGATCGCAGGAATTATTGTTTCCTATATTCTAATTTTTGTTATCAATAAACAATCCTTTGGCTGGACCATCCAGATTCATTTCCCTTATTTTTATATTTTCCTATTGGTTGGGTTTTCCTGGGGAATTTCTATTCTTGCCGGACTCTACCCCGCTCGCCTCGCTCAAAAATTGAATCCCAAAGAAGCTGTAAGGGTTGAATAGTAAGTTAAGTCCTTGGATACAAGAGACCACTTCTCCAAAAAAATATTTCCACACTTATAGATTTAGAATCAAAGTAGAAAACGAATTTCACATCCCTCTTAAATCTAACAGTCTCAATTCTAGTTTTTCACGTCCATTCCAAGTATTGAGGTGAAGTTCGTATGCTATATCAAAAACTTCATTAGCAATATCAATCGAATCGAATATATGGGCAAAGTTGAAGGCAACCACTTCGATACTTATTACCCCTTGAGTAGCACAAAAACGAATATGGTTTTTTTCCTTACCAATATATTTTATTTCTTTAATTTTTACTTTATTTGATTGAAAAGTTGGAACTGGGTTTTCAGCGCCAAAGGGTTCCAGCAAAGAAAGGCTTTTATATAGTGCAAAATCAATTTGTGAAAGCTTAAGAATGGTATCTATTCTCAATTTAGGAATTAAATCTTTTTCTTGCAAATATCGACTTCCTACTTTGTTCATGGCAACACAGAAGTTATCTATATTCTCTTCTTCTATAGATAATCCTGCTGCATAGGCATGACCCCCAAATTGTATGAGATGTGAGGAACAATCCGTAAAAGCTCTGAATAGATTGAATTTTGGTATGCTTCGACCCGACCCTTTCCCTAGTCCTTCCTCTATTGCAATCAAAACCGTCGGACGATGATATTTATCAACTATTTTGGAAGCAGCGATGCCGATAACTCCAGGGTGAAAAATTTCTGATGCCAATACAATCACTCTCTTATTTTTAAGATCCCCATCGTTACGCAATAATGATTCTGCTTCCAGAAAAGTCTCCTCCTGAATTTTCTTTCTTTCCTGATTTATTTTTTCCAGCTCATTCGCTAGAACTTTGGCGGCCGAAAGGTCAGTTGCTGTTAACAAATGTAACCCATTATCTGCTTTACCCAATCGACCCGCAGCGTTGAGTCGTGGTCCCAGGCCGAATCCTACTGAACGCGCATCAACATTTCCTACAATTCCCGCCACCTCTTTCAATGCCACTAGCCCCGGCTTAGTGGAAGTGGATAAAACATCTAATCCATGCCGAGTTAATATATGGTTTTCTCCCGTCAAAGGAGCGACATCAGCAATGGTTCCCAAGGCAAATAAATCTAAATGGCGTTTCAAGTTTGGTAAGTCTTCTTTTTTCCTTCCAGCTTTATACAACTCTTTTCGAACTCCTACAGCTAATTTAAACGCCAGACCCACACCGCTTAAAAAGCGAAAGGGATAATCGCATTCATCGCGATGTGGATTCAAGACAGCCACTGCCTTAGGCAAACCTTCCTCACCAACCTGATGATGATCAGTAACAATCACATCCAAACCCAACTCATTTGCCAAAGCCACTTCTTTAACACCTGTAATACCGCAGTCGGCGGTTATCATCAGAGTAGTCCCTTGCTCCCGTATTTTTCGAACTGCGTCTGAATTTAGACCGTACCCTTCTATATGGCGTTCCGGAAGATAGGCTGTTACCGAACAGTTGAGGTCGCGAAAAAAATGTGTCAGGAAAGCCGCTGAAGTCACACCATCGACATCATAATCACAAAATACGGTGATAGATTCCTCATCATCTATAGCACGGATCACCCGCTTTACGGCCTCACCCATACCAGCCATCAGAAAAGGATCGTGTAATAATGCAAGGTCGGCGTGGAGAAAATGCTTTGCTTCTTCTGTGGTCGTTACACCGCGATTAATCATTAACACCGCTATGGTAACTGGAATATCAAGTTCTTTGGCTAAAGCTAAGGACTTGTCCGTAGAAACTTCCGTGAGACACCATTTTTTTTTCGAGAATGAAAGCATAAAATATTTATCGATTTATATATTCTGAAACGCCCTTGAACTTACTGCGATGAATTGGACAGGGACCATGCTCTTGAATCAAAGTTCGATGTAATTTTGTGCCGTACCCTTTATGACGATTAAATGCGTATTGTGGGTAAAGCTTATGGTAGTCGTCCATAATGCGGTCGCGTGTGACCTTCGCAAGAACCGATGCTGCGGCAATAGATAAGCTTTTAGAGTCGCCTTTCACAATCGCCCATTGATCTATACTGGATTCAATTTTTTGATTTCCATCAATGAGCAATAGATCAGGAATAGGATTTAATTGATCCACCGCTTGCTTCATAGCTAGCCGTGCCGCTTGTAGAATGTTGATCTCATCAATTATCTTATGGCCTATGACTGCAACTCCATAAGCAGTAGCTCTTTCCTGAATTTCTGGGAACAGTTCTTCGCGTTTTTTCGGAGATAATTTTTTAGAATCGTCCAAATCTACGATATCGATATTGGGAGAAAAGATTACCGCAGCGGCAACTACAGGCCCAGCAAGAGGCCCACGACCGGCTTCGTCGACTCCTGAGATATTTCTAAAACCCTGGTTCGCCGCTTTGGTCTCATACTCCATTAAATTCATCACCAAAGCATAATGTATCCAAATCCAGCACGCAACCCACCTCTCAAAGGCTGGGTTGAAATACATGGGTTAGACTTTTATAATTAATTTATGCAAAAGCATTTTATTTTTATAATACTATCCGGCCTTGTCATTTCTGCATGTACCACAACACCTGTCTCTAATCGGTCCGCCTTGATTCTTATTCCTAAGTCACAGGAAATTTCGTTAGGAATACAATCGTACAATGAGATATTAAAAAGAGAAAAGGAATCAGAAGACACACAATTGAATCAAATTATCCGCAGAGTAGGACAACGAATTGCTTCCGTTAGCGATATGCCAAAGCTGGAATGGGAGATTAAGCTCATTGAGTCAGATCAAAAGAATGCCTTCGCCTTACCGGGAGGTAAAATTGCTATTTATACCGGCATTCTTTCTGTAGCGAAAAACGAAGCAGGATTGGCTACCGTAATGAGCCATGAAATTGCACATGTCATTGCCCGTCATGGTGCTCAAAGAATGACCCAACAAATGTTATTACAAGGAGCAATGATCGGGGCTGGCTTGAGCATGAAAAACAGTACGCAAAAAAATATTGTTCTTTCTGCGTTGGGGGTTGGTGTTCTTTATGGTTTCACCCTACCATTTAGCCGATTGCATGAAAGTGAAGCAGACCAAATTGGATTGATCTATATGGCAAAAGCAGGCTACGATCCAAATGAAGCAATTAACTTCTGGCAGAGATTCGGTCAAGTAAAAGGAGGCAAAGGGGTCCCTGAATGGGCTTCAACCCATCCGGCTGATGCAACACGCATACAAGGGCTCAGGAGTTATCTTTCGCGAGCAAAATACGATTATCAAAATGTAAAAGTAAAATACGGTCTCGGGCAATCCTTCAGGCTACCACAATCTGACCAACCCATAATCCTTCAACCTACACCTGGTGTCTCAGTTGAAGCCCTCACTCCCTAATAAAAGAGATATTTGTCATACCTAGATCCCTCACAACAAAAGTAGTATCGCGTGTGGTATAAAAATTTCTCTACCATACAAAACACGATTAGGAAGAAGCTTTAGCGGCTTTGGCTTTTTTCCCTCGCTTAGGTTTCCTCTTGGCTTTCGTAGTAGGTCGGATAGGCTTGAGCTCCTTCAATCTTGCAGCCTTACCACGCAGCTCTCTAAGGTAATACAGCTTGGCCTGACGAATTTTAGCACGCTTGACAATGTCAATTTTTTCAACTCTGGGAGAATGAATTGGAAAAATACGCTCGACACCAATGCCAAATGAAATTTTTCTTACTGTCAGAGTCTTTCGTGCTCCACCACCGCGCATCTTGATGACCACACCTTCGATCACTTGAATACGTTCCTTTTCACCTTCAACAATGCGCATATGCACCTTGACGGTGTCGCCAATATGAACATCCGCAACTTCTTTTTTCATTTCCTTAGCTTCAACTTGGTCTACTAAATTCATTTACCTTTCTCCTAGGGTTGTGCTTAAAACAATTATCTTTATTTAAAAACTTTTCGTTAATCTACCGAGGGTTCGCGAAGACCTAGCAAACGATCAAGAATAATAGCAATGGCACCGCGAACTGGCAGATGATTGAATCCATTAATACCCTCAATGGGCAGCAGAACATGATCTGCATTTTGAATCAGGTTTTTTTCTAATCCCCACCCTGTACCAAAAACAAGAAGGCTAGGCTCATCCTTTTTCAATTCTTTTTTCAAAGCCTCATAGCCAATACTCTGAGGTGCTTTTTTTGCTCCTGTAACAATAACACGAAGTTTTTTCTCACTTTCCTCCGTAATTTCTTTAATTACATCGTTGAGGTTGTTTTTTACAACCGTTTTCAGCAGTGCTTCTTTTCGAGTCGGATTATATTCAGCACCATACCCAGTCAACCAATGGCCAATCAACCGCCCCACCAGTTCTTGCTGGGTTTTAAGTGGGGTGATCACATAAAATGTCCCTACTCCATAAGTTCTGCAAACACGCGATATATCATGAATATCCAAAGTTGTAACAGATGAAACGATCACTTCCCCAGATTTATTGTAAACAGGGAAATGGACTAGCGCCAAATGAATATTCGAATTCGATACCTCGGCGACCTGTTTCAAAATTTTATTTTCTAATTCGACCGTTTATTTTTTTCAAAAAGATCAGGGCGAACACTTTCTGTTTTTTTTAATGCTTCCGTTTTCTGCCAAGCACGAATTTTTTTAGGATCACCGGAAACCAGAACATCTGGAACCTTAAATCCCTTATAGTCTCTTGGTCTAGTGTACTGCGGATATTCCAGCATCCCATCTGAGAATGACTCTTCAACGATAGATTCGGAATCACCCAAAATGCCCGGTATTAAACGGGACACAGCTTCAACCAAAACCATCGCTGGAATTTCTCCGCCTGTCAAAATATAATCGCCAATAGAAATTTCTTCATCCGCAAAGTGTAGTCGAATCCGTTCATCTATCCCTTCATAGCGACCACAAATCAGGATTAAACTTTCCTGAAAAGAAAGTTCACTCGCCTTTTCTTGGTCAAAAGGACTGCCACCCGGTGAAAGCAAAATCGTCTTAGCTTTTGGTACTTCTTTCTTTATAGCCTCCAAGGCTCTGGCAATAGGCTCAACATTCATTACCATACCCACGCCACCACCGAAGGGCGTGTCATCCACCTTACGATGCTTGTTCAAAGTATAATCGCGCAGGTCGTGAATCCGTATATCCAGCAATCCCTTATCGCGCGCACGTTCAATAATGCTATCGCCAAAGGGGGATTCAAACATCCCCGGGAAAATACTAACAATGTCAAACCGGAGTGTCTTCAAACAATCCCTCAACACAATGAAATATAAGCTTGCCCTTTTCGATGTCGATGGTTTGCACCACCGAGTCGATCATCGGGATTAACCATTCTTTACCTTCACCTCGAACAGCAAAGACATCGTTACTTCCAGTTGCTATTACAACTTCGACAATACCGTAATATTTTCCGGTATCATCATATGCTTTTAATCCCTCTATTTCGAAGTGGTAATACTCACCCTCAGGTAGCGGTTCGAAATCTTCTCTCGCAACCCGGAGTTCCTGACCCGTTAAATTTTTTGTAGCCTCGATGTTATTGATTCCATCGAACTTAATAATAAAAGGAGATTTGGCACCACGAACCGACTCAATCTTTAATTGAGTTTCTCCCAAACGAACCCGTTGTGCTCTTTGCAATATGACATCATCTCTGTTGGAGGGGAAAAATTTTAACTCCCCTTTCAAACCATGAGATCGAGTTATTCTCCCTACCGGAATCCAATCCATGTCACCCAATAATTTCAAGCACGCCAGTTTGTTTTAACTTGGTCGCAGTTGCATTTAAAATAGTACGAATGGAGTGGGCTTTTTCCCCCTGCTTATCTATCACTTTGCCAAGATCTTCTTCAGCCACCCTCAGCCGCAGGACCTTAGTTTTACTGTCTTTTCTTTCCACCACTTTCACTTCATCGGATTTATCGATCGGCGAAGTGATACAAAGACTATGCACCGACCCCGACTTTTTTGAAAAGGGAGCCCACTGTTTTACTAGGTTTTGCACCTTTCTTAATCCATTCAACTGCCTTTTCCGCATCCACCTTACAACCATTTTCTTTTAGCATAGGGTCGTATGTTCCCAGGATCTCGAGAAATCTACCATCTCTCGGCATCCTAGAATCGGCTGCAACAATTCGGTAGAAAGGTTTCTTTTTTGCTCCTCGTCGAGTTAATCTAATTACTACTGCCAATGTTTTCTCCTTCTTGAAATTCAGCCTTCCCAAAAAAGGAAAGACTCATAAAATTACACTCAATCTAAAAAACTAAGTCTTTATTAACGGCCCATGAATCCGCCGCCGCCCATCAGGCTTCCGAAATTGAGTCCACCACCTCGTGAAACCTTTTTCATCATCTTTTGCATTTGCGCAAACTGTTTTAACAATTTATTAATATCATTCACGCGAGTTCCGCTCCCTTGGGCAATTCTGCGCTTGCGGCTTGCGTTTATAATATTATGTTTTACTCTTTCTTTGAGCGTCATCGAATTAATTATCGCTTCGATTTGCACAAAAGCTTTATTGTCAACCTTAAGACCTTTCAATTTTCCAGCACCCGGTATCATTCCCAATAACTGTTCCATGGAACCCATTTTCTGAATTTGCTTCAACTGATCGCGAAAATCTTCAAGAGTAAAAGCGTTAGTCTTAAACTTCTTTTGCAGTTCTTCTTGTTCTTCTCTTTCAAAATTTTCTTCTGCCTTTTCGACCAGCGACATAACATCGCCCATCCCAAGGATGCGCGAAACTATCCTGTCGGGATGAAAAGGTTCAAGGGCATCCAACTTTTCTCCCATACCTATAAAGCGAATGGGTTTACCGGTAATAGACTTAATGGAGAGTGCTGCACCACCACGGGCATCACCATCCATCTTCGTTAAAACAACGCCATCGATACCAATGGCATCGTTGAAAGTTTTTGCAATTTCTGCGGACTGCTGGCCCATCATCGCATCAGCAACAAATAACACTTCATGTGGTTGAACTGTTTCCTTAATGCGCTTGAGCTCATCCATCAAATCTTCATCAACCTGTTGGCGACCTGCAGTGTCGATGATGACTACCTGACTCATTTTATCTGTTGCGTCATCCAAAGCTTTTTTACAAATGGTAATCGGGTCTAGTTCTTCGCCGCCTTCATAAACAGCAACATCCAGATCTCGACCTAGAACATGCAATTGCTCAATCGCAGCTGGACGATACACATCGGCAGGAACCAGAAGACAGCTTTTACCTTTTTCCTTAAAGCGTTTCGCTAGTTTGCCCACCGTCGTGGTTTTACCCGATCCTTGCAAACCGGCCATTAAAATTATGGTCGGTGGTTTGGAGGCAAACTGTATATCTGTGAATTCATCACCTATTAAAACCGTTAACTCGTCATTAACAATTTTAACCATCTGATGCCCCGGAGTCAGACTCTTCAAAACTTCCTGGCCGACCGCTTTTTCGCGAACTAGCGCAAGAAAATCTTTGATCACTGTCAGGCTGACATCAGCTTCTATCAATGCAACACGAATTTCCCGTAGTGCTTCATCGACATCGGCCTCTTTTAATATCCCTCGACCTTTTAAATTTTTGTAGATTCGTTCAAGACGATCCGATAAATTTTCAAACATGAAAACTGTATAAACCCTTAAAAATTCAGGGGGAATGTTCGGTCTGATTTTAAATAAGTTAGTATATAATAACCCCTAGAAACAGGCAATATATAATATGTATTTATCCTGCAATGGGTCTTAAACTATGAAAAACAAAGCAGTAGTGCTATTAAGCGGTGGTTTGGATTCCGCAACAACACTAGCAATTGCAAAAAATCAGGGTTTTGAGGTCTATGCCCTCAGTTTCGATTACGGACAACGACAACGGGTGGAATTGAAAAAAGCCAAAGAAATTGCAAAAAAATTAGCCGTCACCGATCACCAGATCATGACCATTGACCTGCGACAATTTGGTGGATCAGCACTAACTGACTCCATCGATGTCCCTATGAATCGCGATGAAGAAGAAATGAGCAAAGAAATTCCCATAACCTACGTTCCTGCTCGCAATACTATTTTTCTTTCTTTTTGTCTGGCATACGCAGAAGTGAAAACAGCACAGAACATTTTTCTTGGAGTCAACGCCATAGACTATAGTGGTTACCCAGATTGTCGCCCCGAGTTCATAGCTGCATTTGAAACTCTAGCCAATCTCGCAACCAAAGTGGGAGTGGAGCAAAAAGAAAAATTAAAAATACACACTCCATTAATCCAACTTACAAAAGCAGAGATTATACTTAAAGGAGTAAATTTGGGTCTGGATTATTCACTTACCCACAGTTGTTATAATCCTAAAGAAAACGGTAGTAGTTGCGGTAGCTGTGATAGTTGCCAACTGCGCTTGAAAGGATTCAAGGAAGCTGGGCTTAAAGATCCGATTGAATACACAAAATCTGATTAACCAAATACGAGAATAGAGCTCACCATCCTTTTATCAAACCAGCTTGGTGGGTCCTGCTATCCACTATAATTCACTGGTAAGTTTTACTACCTTCTTCCATGTGTTGGTGTTGCGCTTCTTTCATTTCATAGCCTCGTCTTTCATTGTACTGCCTTCTTTTTTCACATAATCTTTTTTGTGCTCGTATTTGCCGTACTTCTTTTCGTAGTATTCTTTAGAGTGTTCCATTCCCAAGTGTTCACCCTTCATGTTTGAATGATCATCTTTCATACCACTGCTACCTTCTTCTTTATATTCGTGTCCCATAGCACGGGATTGATGATCCATTTCCATCGCCGAACCACCACTACCTTCTTCATATATACCATGATCACCCTGTTCAGCCTCATGCGCACCGTCATGTGCGAGAGCAGTCGAAACAAACAACAGCAACATTCCCATCTGGGTCAATAAAATCATAGTAAACATTTTTTTCATTTGAATCTCCTTAGTATTGAAATGGGAAACGTAACTTATATATCAAGAGTATCAGTTTTTATTTTTCCAAAGAAACAAAATTATAAATGCTGCCAACTTTCAGCACCATCCACAAAAAGCGTGTCTCCATTAACGAATTGATTTTCTATTAAATAGTCCAAAGCCTGGAGCAGGTTTTCTGTTTTTCCGTAAGTACGAGTGGGCACTTTTCTAGCGGCTTTCTCTAAATAGTCGGGTGCCCTTCCTTGAGGCGGCAGAATAAGTCCTGGCGCGATGCCATTTACGCGAACAGTTTCTCCCCATTCTACTGCAGCCAGTTCAGTTAAATATTTTAATCCAACTTTACTAACGGAGTAAGCCCCAAAAGTGGAAATATGCTTCCGCACTCGTTCATCGATAATATTGACGACCATACCTTTATTAATGGTTCGCTTATAGTCACGCATTAACAGATAAGGAGACATTAGATTTAAATGCAGAGTATCAATCAAAGTATCCCGTTGGGTTTCTTCCAGGTTTTCTTGGATAAAGTTTGCCGCTGAATTAATGAGCAACTCCACATCATCAAAATCGGCAAGTACCCTTGCGATAAATTGTTCTGCTTGGATTAGATTAGAAAAATCACATGAATAACTTTGGCAATGCACACCATATGACTTTATTTCTTCAATCACTGCTGACGGATTCGACTTATGATAATGCAAGGCAATATTGAATCCTTTGTCTGCTAGATGCAGAGCCATGACTCTGCCAATGCGAACGGCGCCTCCTGTTATGATTGCTGTAGGCATTTTTGCTCCCTGTTTGGCTTATGGTATACTTGAAACATTTAACTTTAAATTTCTTATTAAATCCACCTAAATTCAAAGCATTATTCGAACGGATTTGCAGGTAATTTTGTGAACAGGAGCTCAGGTTGTGATTGAAAAAAAATGTGTGAACATTGCTGTGCTAACCGTTTCTGACACGAGGACGGAAGCAGATGATAAATCGGGTCAGTTTCTGGTCGATCGAATTAAAGGTGCCGGACATCATCTGGCAGAAAAAAAGATTATCAAGGATGAAAAAGATTTAATTCAGGGGCAATTGAAAAAATGGATCGCCAGTTCAGAGGTAGACGTTGTTATCGCCACTGGAGGAACCGGTGTCACTGGCCGTGATATTACTCCGGAAGCCTTTGAAGAATTGTATGACAAATCCATTCCCGGGTTTGGTGAATTGTTTCGGATGCTGAGTTACCAAAACATAAAGACTTCCACCATGCAATCACGCTGCACCGGCGGCGTTACAAATGGCACTTTCCTTTTCGCCTTGCCGGGCTCCACAGGTGCCTGTAAAGATGGCTGGGATCAGATACTGGTCCATCAATTTGACAGCACGCACAAGCCCTGCAATCTGGTAGAGCTGATGCCTCGCCTTCTAGAATAGCGGCAGGCCTCTCCTGATAATGGGTCAAAGGCATTTTATGCGAACAGTTATCGTTATGCTTCTGGATTACGAATTCAAAGAGTTTCGCACGCAAGACATAGGAAAACCATGCAACATTATCAATTTGAGGTAGACGAAGCTTCGAGCAAAAAACGTCTTGATGTTTTTCTATCTGAAAACCTGCCGGAGATCAGTCGCTCGCGGCTTAAAAAGTTGATCGATGAAAAACGGGTGACGGTCAATGAAAGGTCGCGCCCCGCAGGTTATAAAGTTCGGGTCAAAGAGAAAATTGAGTTTCATATTCCTCCTCTTGAGAAGTTGGACACCGCACCTGAAAATATTCCTTTAGATATTATTTTTGAAGACGAACATATGCTAGCAGTGAACAAACCTGCTGGAATGGTAGTACATCCAGCACCGGGCCATTCCAGAGGAACCTTAGTCAATGCTCTCCTCCATCACTGCAAGGATCTATCTGGAATTGGCGGTGTTGAACGACCAGGAATTGTTCACCGTTTGGATAAAGAAACATCTGGACTGGTCTTAATCGCCAAAACAGAAGCTGCGCATAAAAATCTCGCAGCACAATTTAAAAAACGCGAAATAAAAAAAGAATACCTAGCCTTTGTAAAAGGCAACGTGAAAAAAGAAAATGGCACCATCAGTTCTCCAGTTGGCAGACACCAGACGCAGCGCAAAAAGATGGATACTCGTCCTGAATACGGACGTCCAGCCTGCACTCATTATGAGGTGCTGCAAAGAGGTAAAAACTGGACCTATATAAAGCTATACCCCGAAACAGGAAGAACCCATCAGATTCGAGTTCACCTAGCATCTATTCATCATCCGGTCATTGGTGACAAGTTATATGGTGGGAAAAATCCAAATTCCGGGACCCTAAAAATGGAAAGACAGGCTCTTCACGCTCGCTATCTTGAATTGAATCACCCTTTTTCTGGAACGCAACTTTCTTTTTCTGCCAACCTGCCTTTTGACATGGAAAGCTTTCTTCAATCCCAGAAATAAAACACATAATTACAAGCTTTAAGCCAATTTTATATTGTGAATAACTTGTTAGTAAAAAGTATCCAGTCTCGACTCTCTAATTTTGATAATTAAGAACGGGAAAAATTAATCGCCTAAAAAACATTACAACTCATTAAATTTCAATATTTTATAAAAACCTATTCTTATTCTAATATTTTTTTTGACACCCCCTTCCAAATAAAACCGTTTTTCACATATTTATATTTTTTTTATACGCACTAGCCAGGTTGAAAGCTAGGGAGGCATTTAACTATCAAATTTTTGTCAGTCAAAAAATTAAAAATAACCCTAAAAATAAGTGTCAAAACCATTGTTCATTAACCAATATTAAAATATTGCTCTATCACCCAACTGTAAAGGCTCTTTCAGATTGTCTAAATTTTGACGCAAGCTATTCCCTCGTATTTAAAGAGGAAAAGATAATTCTTGACCTAACTACAGAGTTTTCACCCTAGACAGAACATTTTGCGCCCATCTTATGGTTTAAAAGTTTTTAAATAAGCCTGTGTAAATAGATACTGCGGGATTTTCTTGTAGGAAAAGGACTTGCGGAGGGGTAATCGTATGTCTAATTTTTTCCACAATAATTGTTAATAACCTGTGGAAAAGCTTATACGTAAATTTTTAGGATAGGATGAATAGAGGCTTTTAGGTTTATCGATTAAAAAATGTGCATTATAAATAAACATTGATTTACATAGGCTTAAGGTATTCTCATTATGTGTTTTTATAAGTTTTTAAAGTAGTATTAAAAACTATATTTTTAAATTTTTTTCAGAAATTTTCATACAGTAGATTGCAAATAAATTGTGAGATATTGGAATCAGAAAAAAATCAAATACAGCACTTTTTGTATTTTTTGCCGCTTCCACATGGACAGGGATCATTTCGACCGACTTTTGCATCGTCACGAATAAATGTCTTGGGGGGTGTTTTTGCAGATCCCGGGACCGGAGGGAGAGTAGAATCTTTTCTGCTATAGACCCAGCGTCCGTTAATTTTATAAAACCTGGAAGACTCTCGAAGGGTCTGCGGGGTACCGTCTTTTATATAATGCGCCACAAAATCGACCTGCCCTTCACTATCCTGCATACCACCCTTACTAGTATCTAGTATTTCCAGTTTTTTCCATTTGGCGCCCTGATCTACCAGATCAGATTCTAGTCGGGCCATTTCTTTTTTCTCTTCTGGGTGGCTGGTTAATACCAGATACTCCCAGTTATTTTCAGTAAACGCAGTATAACGAGAGCGCATCAGGTCTTCCGCTGTATCAGCAAAACTGGTGCAACGAATTAAAGGACCACAACAGTCTGTGTATGGGAAATTAGAGCCACAGGGACAATCTTTCATTTAATTATTTCCTTAGGAAATTTTTAAAGACTTCCTCTTTTAAAAGGAAAGGCTTTGCGCTGACCCTTGCGCTCTGCTAAGCGGGCATTTTGCTTTTCTCGTTCCTCTTTTTCTCGTTCCTCTATTGTTTCTTTTTTACTTTTCTCGGAAACTTCATCCGTTTTTTTTTCTTGATCCTTATTTTCCATAAACGACCTCCTGTTCTTAAGGTAGCCCAAAATCTCGACATTCTCAACGTTTGTTCAAACGACCACCTCATATAAAACTACATCATATTTTTCAAATCGTTGTGGTAAAATTCTGATTATGATTGATCGTCGTATAGTATCCCATTTCAATTGGTTGTACTTCCTCGCCATCCTAACAGTATCTGTGATCGGAGTTGTCACGATCTATAGTGCCAACCATGCGCGTCCGGAAGAGTTTTTTCGTGGGTTATACATCAAACAAATCTACTGGATCGCCTACGGTCTCATTGCAATGTTCGTTGCTCTGGCGTTGGACTATCGCTGGTTCAGCCGCTATGCCTATCTCATCTACGCATTTACTATTATCGGCCTGGGTTATGTTCTGATCAATGGTGTCGTGGCGTCAGGGTCAAAACGTTGGATATATATAGGTTCGATAAGTATTCAAGTGTCAGAGTTTGCTAAGATAGCCATTGTCATTGTTCTTGCAAAATATTTTGAGTCAGGAAAACTTTCAGGCCAATACACCTTGCGCGACCTTATCACTCCTGCCCTACTAACAGCTACATTGGGTGGGCTCATCGTGGTACAACCCGACCTGGGTACTACCATGATGATCCTATTCATCTTCCTTGCATTCATTGTCGCCATCGAAATCGACCGGTTAACATTAATCAAGTTATTTGTCGGTGGTCTTGCTTTAGCACCAGCTCTATGGTTTGTTCTCAAGGACTATCAAAAAGCTAGACTTCACACATTATTTAATCCTGAACTTGACCCCTTGGGTGCTGGATATCACTCTATTCAATCTAAAATAGCAATTGGATCGGGAGGCTTTTGGGGAAAGGGATTATTCGCCGGCACCCAGAGTCGGCTTAACTTCCTTCCAGAAAAACATACCGACTTTATTTTTTCCGTTTTCGCAGAAGAAACCGGATTTATTGGTGTGATCCTTCTTATTTCATTATTAACTTTTATTATTTTAAAAGGATTGAATATTGCCTTTCGCGCAGCAGACCGATTCGGATTTTTTCTCTCCCTAGGCCTTATTATTTCAATTTCGTTTTATATGATTTTTAATATTGGAATGACTATTGGCATCTTTCCCATCACAGGCATACCCTTACCTTTTTTGAGTTACGGTGGTTCGTCACTCATAACGAATTTTTTTGCGGTAGGTTTGCTACTCAACGTAGAAATGCGTCGCACGCTCCGCTAAGACATTACAATCTACTTTACGATTAGTTTAAAGCAATACGTGTTATAATTTATTGTTATCCATTATTAAAAAATAATTTATGTCTTCTGAAATATTCATTAATTCAAACCAGCGAGAAATTAGGGTTGCCCTGATGGAAAATGACCTGCTGGTGGAATTGTTTATTGAGCATAAATCCCAAAAAGGAATTGTTGGGAATATTTATCAGGGTAAAGTAACCAAAATTCTTCCAGGAATGCAGGTCGCCTTCGTGGACATTGGATTAGAAAAAGCCGGATTTCTCTATGTCGGCGATATTGATGTCAAAGATATGCTTGACCTTGAAGACAAAATAGATCTGCCCGTTATTAGAGAAGATGATCAAGATCATCCGTTTGAAGGCAAACCCGGCCGCCCCAACCACAATATAAAAATCCAGGATATCCTCCATGAAGGTCAGGAGATTATGGTACAGGTTGCAAAAAACCCATTAGGAACCAAAGGGGCACGTATCACCAATTACATCACACTCCCTGGACGTCATCTGGTTTATATGCCTACAATAAATCATATAAGTGTTTCCCGAAGAATAGAAGATGAAAACGAAAAAGAGCGTTTAAAACAACTTGTCAAAGAAATAGGAAATGAAGGGGAAGGCTATATTGTGCGCACGGCAGCCCAGGATGCGCAAAGGATGGATTTTGATGCAGACATTAAATTTTTCCATCGACTTTGGAAAAATCTGAAAAAAAATTCCCAAGGCGTCAACGCTCCACATTTGATATACGAAGACCTCAACCTTATTTCTCGATCTATTCGCGATCTATTTACCAAGAGCACCGAACGGCTGGTCATAGATTCTATATCAGATTTCAACAAATCTCTGGAGTTTTGTTCCAATTACATGCCACATTTATCTGACAAAATCACTTTATATAAAGACCCAATGCCAATTTTCGATCATTATGGCATTGAGCTGGATATAAATCGTGCCTTGGACCGCGTCATCTGGTTAAAGTCTGGAGGCTACATTATAATTGATCAAACCGAAGCCCTCATTTCAATTGATGTTAATACGGGGAAATTTGTAGGGCATAGTGACCCAGAAGATACTATTCTTAAAACTAACCTCGAAGCTTTAAAAGAAATCGTATATCAGCTACGTTTAAGAAACATCGGTGGGATAATTATTGTAGATTTCATTGACATGGCTAATGAAGAAAGCAAAGAAATTGTTTCAAATGCGCTGAAACAGGCTTTGAAAAGTGATCGGTCGCGCACCCGTATTCTAAAAATTTCTGAGCTAGGGCTGGTAGAAATGACACGTAAACGCGTTCGTGAAAGCCTGATTCAAACTTTATGCGATCCATGCGATTACTGCGGAGGAAAAGGATATATTAAAAGTCCTTCAACCGTCTGTAATGAAATCATCCGAGAAATCCAACGCCTAGGCACTGATAATATCACCAATAAAAAACTTGAAATTAAAGTGCATCCCATAATTTACGATATGCTTTTTGAAGAAGATAGCGGGCTTCTTGAGGAAATAGAAAAACAAAGTAACCTAGAAATCACTTTTAACATCAACCCAAAACTCCATCGCGAAAAATACCATATCAAGTCCTCATGAATAAAACCGGACCATATAAAACTATCTATTTTTTAAGAACCAGTCTAGCTGTATTGTTGCTGACTATATTTTTTTTAGGGTGTGGGACCATCGGTAAAGATTTTGACGAATCGCTATATGCCAACATAGCGAAAGGTACAACGACCCACAAAGAGATCCAAGCGATGTTTGGCTCTCCCTTCAAAAAAGGCGTACAAAATGGATACCCCGTTTGGACTTACGAATTTAATTACGTCAACTCCTTCGACACCGACATCATCAAGGATATGATCATCGTTTTTGAAAAAAACGGCGTGGTCAAGTCCCACCAGTTGATGACCAATACCCCTGATTAATCCTCTAAAAACTGATGCTAGGTTTCACTGAAACACAGTCGCGCACCCTGCATTTGACATGGATCGCTTTTTTTCTGACATTTGTTGCGTGGTTCAATATGGCTCCGTTCAACACAACGATCATGCATCAGTTAGGACTGACAGAAACTCAAATAAATATTTTAATGATATGTAATGTAGTTCTAACGATTCCAGCTCGAATCATTATCGGCACCCTTACTGACCACTATGGACCCCAAAAGGTTTTTAGCGGGTTACTTCTTTTTGCAGGAGTGGTCTGCATCACCTTTTCTCTTGCACAGAGTTTCGAGGGGTTGTTGATAAATCGCTTATTGATGGGCATGGTCGGAGGCGGTTTCGTGGTTGGCATTAAAATGATCGCAGAGTGGTTTCCTGACAATAAAATGGGCACCGCCCAGGGCATCTATGCAGGCTGGGGAAACTTTGGCGCTGCTGCTGCAACATTTTTCCTTCCACTCATTGCCCTACTATTTTCTACAGACATTGGCTGGAGAATTGCCACCGCCTTTACTGGCCTGCTATGCATGATCTGGGCTTTTATCTATTTTCGATTTTGTCCAGACATTCCAGAAAGAAGTCCTGATTTTGAGACAGCCATTCACGGGGCATTTGAAGTTCAATCTAAGAAGGATTTAATTTTACAATCCATCGTTTTGTTCCCCATTTATGGAGCTTTAATGCTTTTCATCTGGAAACTATCCGGCCATCCTTACACGTTAATAACTTCTTCATTATCCTGGTTACTAATCGCAGGACTTTTTGGAATATTTATTGGTAACATTATTCAATGCTGGAAGTTTAATTTACCGCGCATAGAACAGCCAACCCCTGAAGATAAAGCATATTCGTTCAGCCAGATCGCTATACTGAGTCTGGTCTATTCTCTTACCTTTGGTTGCGAGTTGGCTGTCATTTCCATTTTTCCGCAATTTCTGGAGACTACTTTTTCAATTTCCGTTAGATTAGCAGGCATGTTGGGAGCCAGTTATGCATTCATGAATCTGGTAGCTCGCCCTGGTGGAGGTTGGGTTTCTGATCGGTTTGGACGCAGGAGAACCCTTTTCGTTCTAATACTGGGAGGTTTGGTGAGCCACTGGCTTCTCGGAGAGGTGAATTCCAATTGGCCGCTTTCCACGGCCATAGTCCTTGCTTTATTCGGATCCATATTTTTTAAAGCAGGTAATGGTGCCTGTTTTGCAGCTGTCCCTTTAATTCAAAAAAACCTTACAGGAAAAATGGCTGGGTTAGCGGGGGCTTATGGGAGTGTCGGTGCGGTTTGTTTTCTTACTCTTTATAGTTTCGTATCGCCTCAGGATTTTTTTAAAATTATCGCCGCCTACGCTTTTCTGGTATTCTTGGCCCTGTTTTTTCTTAAACCATTCCGAGTAACATCTCCTAACTAATAAAAGGAAATTGTTTTATGGGATTTACCTGTGGCCTCGTCGGCCTTCCTAATGCTGGAAAATCTACTCTATTCGGTGCATTGACACGGACCAAAGCTCAGTCAGGAAACTATGCTTTCACCACCATCGAACCGAACAGTGGCATCGTACCGGTTCCTGATAAACGTCTGGATATTATAACTTCGTATATTCAAACCAAAAAAATAGTTCCCACCACTATAGAGTTTGTCGATATTGCGGGACTGATTAAAGGCGCCTCTAAAGGCGAAGGTTTAGGAAACAAATTTCTTGGTCATATCCGTGAAGTTGATGCCATCGCGCACGTGGTACGTTGTTTTGAAGACGGCAATGTCCCCCATGTCAGCGAAACGATCGATCCCGCCTCTGATATTGATACGATCAATACTGAACTCATGATTTCGGATATGGAAACCCTGGATCGGCGAAAAACAAAAATTGAAAAACTCGCAAAATCCGGTGATAAGGAAGCCCGCTCACAAATGGAAGTGATTAAAAAATTGATTCAAAGCATAGATAGAAATATTCCAGCCAGAGCCATTACCGATTTTACCGACGAGGAAAAAAAGTTTGCAAAAAGTCTGACCTTGTTGAGTGCTAAACCCGTTCTATATATCTGCAATGTCATGGATCCAGGAGATACCAAAAGTGATCTAGTACAGAAAGTAAAAGACATCGCCAAACAAGATGGTTCCGCAGTGGTGGCCCTTGCTGGGAAAATCGAAGGTGAAATCATGGAGATGGAAGATCCCGAAGAACAAAAAATGTTTATGGAGGAAATGGGGCTCACAGAAACTGGGCTCGATCGTATGATTGCTACTGGTTATGGCTTGCTCGAGCTTTCCACCTATTTCACAGCAGGAGAAAAAGAAACCCGGGCATGGACGATTCCAAAAAACTCTAAAGCTCCACAGGCAGCAGGGGCTATCCATTCAGATTTTGAAAAAGGTTTTATCCGAGCCGAAGTGTATAGCCTAGAAGACTTGGAAAAATACAAAACCGAAGCCGGTATCAAGGAAGCCGGTAAACTACGAATTGAAGGCAAAGACTACGTTGTTCAGGATGGCGACATTATGCATTTTCGGTTTAATGTTTGAAACTTATTGTCCCCAAGATGGCACCAGACAACGAGGAGGTTTATTCTGCAATACATCCAAAACGTTATCTGCGACAAGATCCGCCATTATATTTCTGGTTTTATGAGTGGCGCTACCGATATGTGGAAGCAACATCAAGTTTTCCAGTTTCGTCATACCTTCGGTTAAAGCAGGCTCGTTTTCATAAACATCAAGAGCCGCACCCGCAATACTCCTCTCCTTCAATGCTTCAACCAAAGCTTGATCATCGACCACCTTTCCTCGTGCAGTATGAATAAAGTAAGCAGTAGGCTTCATCATCAAAAATTGTTTTCTGCCAATCATATTTTTTGTTTGGTCAGTGAGTGGAGTATGTACCGTCACAAAATCGGATTTTTGTAAGAGGTCTTCTAGCGTTACAAATTCTGCATTCAAGACCTTTTCCGTTGCTTCAGGTATTCGATTTCGATTGAAATAGAGGACTTTCATATTGAATCCCGCTGCCCGTCGCGCTACCGCAGAACCTATCTCGCCCAAACCTATCACGCCAAGAGTCTTGCCAAAAACATCTCCTCCCAAATACATATTTGCTGACCATCCTTTAAACTTGTTTTCACGGGTAAAACGATCTGCGGGAATAATATTTCGAGCAGCTCCCAAAATCATGGCCCATGTCAAGTCGGCTGTTGTCTCGTGCAATACCCCGGGGGTATTGGTGACCCAGATTTTCTTTCCTGCTGCATGGCCTACATCAATATTATTAAATCCGGCTCCATAATTTGCGATTAGCTTTAATTTTTGTCCTTTATCTATTATGCCCGCATCAATTTTGTCAGATAAGTAAGTGACCATGACAACGCTTTCAGAGGCAATTTTTTCCAAACCCGAGATGGAAATAGGGTTTTCGGTCTGATTGGTTCTTAAATCACAATGTGGACTTAATTTTTTCAACGCTTTTTCAGGGAACACATTGGTGACTGTGACAATAGGCTTCACTCTAGACCGTCCTCTCAAAATAATTTAAGCAAAATAAAACCCTGATTTTAAAGGATAAAGTTGTTGAAGCCCATTAAAATTTATTTATCGTGTCACCTGAAAATATTTCCCTTAAATTTTTAACGATCAAAGTACTAGAAAAAGGGTTTTTATTGGTTTTGATGGGATGTGATTAACGCTTTTATGGTGGCAATGACCAACGGCTTCTAAAACAACCAAAATACTGGTATAAAATCCTTAAACATTAATCGTTAAATAGTTTAACCCCTAAGTTTATAGTCTTGAACCCGGTTTATAATTGAAGTAGAGAAATGATTAAAATTAATGAAATCTATTTAAGCGTTCAGGGAGAGTCCACCCACACAGGGCTACCTTGTATTTTTATCAGGCTGACGGGCTGCAATCTTCGATGCTCTTGGTGTGACACTGCTTATGCTTTTCACGAAGGTAAAAACATGAGCATTGATGAAATTCTTCAAAAGGTTGAGAATTTTGGAATCCACCTGGTTGAAATTACAGGCGGCGAACCGCTGATGCAGGATAATGTTTACACTCTAATGAGGAGGCTTATTGAAAAGGGATACAAGGTTATGCTTGAAACGGGGGGCTCAATATCTCTAGAAAGAGTGCCTAAAGATGTTATAAAAATTATGGATCTAAAATGTCCTGGCAGTGGCGAGCAAGAAAAAAACAATCTGGATAATTTAAAACTTCTTGCTCCACATGATGAAGTCAAATTTGTAATCCTCGATAAAAAGGATTATGAATGGAGCCGCGATATTATAAAAAAGTTTAAGATCAACGAAACCGCGCACATTTTACTTTCCCCGGTATTTGACAAGCTGGAACTAAAAGAAATGGTCAAATGGATTCTAGAAGATCGACTTCCAGTTCGCCTGCAAACACAATTACACAAAATAATCTGGGATAAAAATACGATAGGCGTCTAATCTGCAACGCAGGAGAAAACAGGCCTCGCACCTAAAACAAAAATAAGTTTTCCTCGCATTATGCTTGCACCCAATAAAATCAAAACTTTTCAGTCGAGATTATTAAATTGGTATAACAACCAAAAACGGGAAATGCCTTGGCGTAAAAACCGTGATCCTTATCGAATTCTCGTTTCAGAGTTTATGTTGCAACAAACTCAGGTGAAAACGGTTATTCCTTACTTCAAAAAATGGATGGAATCATTTCCGACTGTGAAAAAACTAGCATCAGCGAGTGAGTCGAATGTACTAAAACATTGGGAAGGGTTAGGGTATTATTCGCGCGCACGGAACTTGCTAAAGTCGGCAATTCAAATCCAAAGAGACTATGCAGGGAAGGTTCCTGATTCTTTGCATGAAATATTGAAACTGCCAGGAGTCGGCCGTTATACAGCAGGTGCTGTCTTAAGTATTGCATTTGATAAAAGAGTTCCAGTTTTAGATGGCAATGTAAAACGAGTTTTATCACGATTAATGTTATTAAATGAAAATGGTAATAATCAAAAATCTGAAACGCGACTCTGGGATACTATGGAAAGGCTTCTCCCAGAAAACGATTGCGGTGATTTTAATCAGGCGTTTATGGATTTGGGTGCAACTGTCTGTCTACCAAAAAACCCTTTTTGCAAAGAGTGCCCATTAAAGCAACTGTGTAAGGCAAGGCAATCAGGAAAACAAAAGTTATTTCCTCCCAAAAAAACCGCAGCTAAAATATCCAAAATTCAGGTAAGCACCGGAGTTATTTTTAAAAAAGGCTACGTATACATTCAAAAACGCAAAGCAGAGGGTTTATTGGGTGGGCTTTGGGAGTTCCCTGGAGGTAAAATGAAAACGGGAGAAACAGAAAAAGAATGTCTACGAAGAGAAATTAGAGAAGAGTTGGGTGTCAATATCCGAATTGGCGAAAAGATAATGACGCATCATCATAGTTATACCCGCTTTCGGGTTACGCTCCATGTTTTTCAATGCCAAATACATTCGGGAAAATTTTTTCCCGCCGAATGTGACGAATGGAAATGGGTAAAACCCGAAGAGCTCAACCAATTTCCCTTTCCGGCTGCAAATGTAAAAATAATTAAATTTCTAAATAAGAATGCCAATTAGCATATGACGTCTGGAAAAAAAGCTATCGCCATAGGAACCGCCGAAAACCTATTTAATCTTCAACGGCCATTTTTTTTAGAGTGTCCCCCTCCCATTCATAATTTAATTTAGGCCTTCCCTTATACAGTCCTTTTTGAAAAGCATGACCATAGATTAAAGGCAAAGAAATACTCGGTTCTACAAACGCCATACTATGGTTTGCCTGTTTATTTACCTTACCCCAAGATTGAGCTTCACCGAGTGTACTGCCACTTAATCCACCCCAATGTGGTGAATCAGTCGTCACCTGTATGGCGTATTTATGACCTCCAGTATCCTTACCAAAAATATATGCCATGACGATGGAATCGTTAATATAATTTTTAGGCACTCCGCCCGCAACATAAAATGCTGCGGTCCTGGATGAATTAACTACAATCTGGGTAAGCTCATAATTATCGCGTATGGAATCTATAGCAATAGGTTGACGGCCTTTCTTACGGCTGTTGTAATAATGTTCAGTGAGTCCAATCCCAATGCTGGAATCGTTAAGAGCAGGACAAAAGACAGGAATATTTTTTTTGCGTGCCGTGACTAGGATAGATTCTTCGTCATCGATGGTTTCAGAAAGTAGGGCAATAAACTCGCGACTCGAATAATTTCTTTGCTCCAACTTATCAGCAAACTTTCCTATCAAGGTGTCATCTTCGCAGAAAAGTTCTTCATCAACATAGGTATCATAAATCCGGTTGATGAAAAGTTCGCGAAGCTTTGTATCATCTGCTGCGGGACTTCCATAATAATGGCCTCCGCCCAAAGCGTTGTAATAATCCTGATATAGAACTGCACCTGTGGAAACAATGACATCCACCATATTGTGGTGAACCATATCTCGTATGACTTTTCTTAACCCAGCAGCAATCAATGGACCGGCAAGGCCCAGCATTATTGTAGGGCGCTCTTCATCTTGTAGCATTTTCCCAAAAATCTGTGCACATTGACCAAGGTTCCTCGCCTGAATGGAAGCAGATTGAAAAGATTCAACCAGGTCTCCCACATCATTGATTTTTTCAAAATCTACTGGGGAGATTCGTGTTTGAAGAATTTCCTTTTTTTTCTTCTTTTTTTTATCGTCAAGAGGTTCAGGAATTAGGGAATCCTTATAACCCATAAGTCACTCCATCATAATTTAATACTTACAACACAGTTATTTTAATATCGAGAGCACAAATCCTTCGAATGGTTTTTGGTATCTACGTTTTCAATACTTTCGAGTATTTTTCCGTCTTCGCCAATCACATAACTTATTCGTGCGGCATACTGGTCCTCTTTACTTTTTACAGCCTGATAACCCAAAGCGATCTCTCTATTTATGTCACACAGTAAAGGATAGGGAAAAGAAAACTTTTCAGCGAATGCCTTATTATCATTTTCATTGTCTAGACTTACCCCAAAAATCTGAATGTCCTTCTCTTCAAACTTCTTGAAATCATCGCGGAAACCTTGTCCTTCCATAGTGCACCCAGGGGTATCGGCCTTAGGATAAAACCAGAGTACAATTTTTTTTCCTCGATAATCTTTTAATTGAATTGTATTACCATTGTGATCGTTGACCGAAAATTCTGGCGCATCAGCTCCTGGTTGCAACATTTTATTTCTCCTGATTGTAATTAAAGTTTTGAATCTGAATTATTTAATAAGATGCTTCTCTTCATTTGCAGATACATCTTTTTCTGAATCGATTATGTTTCTGGAAAGAGCCTGGAAATAAAAGCTTTACTCAACTCCAAATCTTCGGGTCGTGTAATCTTTATATTCTGTTCTAAGCCCTCTACAATTTTTACCGGTTCCCCAAGGTGTTCTATCAAGGCGCCCTCATCGGTTCCATAAAAATTTTCTGATTTTGCCTTATTGAATGCGTCTAGTAAAAGAGAGTAACGAAAAGCTTGAGGAGTTTGTACCCTCCAAAGACCCTCCCGGTCAATTGTTTGCGATACCAAACCCGAAGTGTCTACACGTTTTATTGTGTCATGCACAGGTATCGCGGTAATAGCTGCACCATATTCTCTCGCAGCATCAATAGAATTAGCGATCATTTTTTGAGAAAGAAAAGGCCGAACACCATCATGCACTAATACAATTTCAGAATCTTGAGAAGCTTCGCAAAATCCGTTGTAGACAGAGTCCTGTCTTTTTTCACCCCCTATAACAACTTTTTTGACTATTTCCAGCTTGCCCAACCAATCGGTGTGGGCAGTCTCATATTCCTTTTCTGGAACTACCAGAATTATTTCGGAGATGGTTCCGCAATTCTGCAAGGTTTTGAGTGTATGATAAAGAATTGGTTTTCCATTCAAGGACTGAAATTGTTTTGGAACAGTCCCTCCCATACGAGTTCCCGATCCTCCAGCCGGTACTATTGCGCAAACACTCATTTAAATCTTCCGTTAAAAAATTTGTTCAAATACTTCCGTCAGGTTTTTCGCAAAACTAATTTCAATACCATCGGTCAAAAGCGTTTTTGCTTTTTTGGCCGAATGTGGAACGATGCAGCGCTTAAAACCTAACCTTCGAGCTTCAATCAATCGGGCCTCAAGTTGCATAACCGTACGAACCTCCCCCGTCAAACCTATTTCTCCCAACAAAACAAGTTCTGCGTCAATGGGTCGGTCTTGAAAGCTACTGGCAATGGCAGCGGCTACTCCCAAATCCAAAGCCGGTTCAGTAATTTTAATCCCACCCGCAAGGTTTACAAAAATATCTTCGCCCTGCAGATTCATTCCCAACCGCTTTTCCATAATCGCAATCAAAAGAGACATGCGATTGTGATCAAATCCGGTTGCCATCCGTCTTGGCATACCAATAGAAGACGAAGTGCTGACCAATGCCTGCACTTCAACAAGCAGGGTACGACTTCCTTCCAGCGTTGCAACAATGGCCGAACCCGAAGAATCTTCCGGACGTTCTGCTAGAAACCATTCCGAAGGGTTCTCAACAGGAATCAAACCCGTTGGTGCCATTTTAAAAACTCCGATTTCAGGCGTGGGACCAAATCTATTTTTAATCGCCCTTAAAGCCCGGTAAGCATGCCCCTGTTCACCCTCAAAATATACTACTGTATCCACAATGTGCTCCAAAGATTTCGGCCCTGCAATAGCCCCATCTTTGTTTATATGACCAATCAAAAGTGTTGGAAGGTTTCGACGCTTTATTTCCTGAAAAATTTTAAATGCTACCTCACGAACCTGCCCAATACTACCCGGAGCGGATTGTAAATCCTCCGTATAAAATGTTTGCACAGAATCTAGCACCAGAACTTCTGGTCGAATTTTTTCGATCCATTGGATAATACCTTCCACACAAATTTCGGAACAAATCAAAAGGTTTTCAGAAAGAGCATCCAAACGCTCTGCCCTTAATTTGATTTGTGAACCCGACTCTTCTCCAGAAACGTAAAGAACTTTTTTTCCCTGTTTGGAAAGATGTCCCATACTTTGCAATGTGAGGGTAGACTTACCTATGCCAGGTTCCCCTCCAATAAGAATTAGTGACCCTTTTACCATACCGCCACCCAAAACCCTGTCAAACTCCCCAATACCTGTCATCATACGATTTTCCTGAACAGGCTGAACTTCGGTAATTGTTAAGGGAGCGGGGGATTCGAAATTATTTCGGGACTTGGAGGATGAGGGCTGCAGTTGCCGCTCTTCAGAAAAACTATTCCAAGAATTACATTCAGGACACTTTCCCAACCACTTTGACACTTGATGGCCGCATTCCTGACATATAAAAATAGTTCTAGTTTTAGCCATATTGCAAAAGAGTTATTTACATATTCTGCGGTGTCTATCTAGGGCAAAAAAATAGTATCCTAAGTTGAAAGGAATAGGTAAGACCGCATAATCATGATTCTAATTTTTTGAAGATTTTGAGGAAACAGATGAATTACTTTTTTTTCATCGCACCCAAAGTCTTTTTTATATTATCGGTTTTGGAAAGGCTCAAATTTGCTTTTCGGCGCAAATCGGCAAGAGCTTCCTTAATACTTTCTTGATTTTTTATTAATCCAGCTTGTGCTTTATTCAATCCACTCCGCACCTTTACAGCCTGAGCTAATTTATCCTGTTCTTTGGCAATGGCTTTTAAAATTTCAATCAAAAGTGCAAGTTTTTCATTAGCTAAATTTATTTTATCTTGACTCGAATCTGCTTTATATAATGACTGCTGCATTTCGTTTATCACTGTTTTTTCTAGCTGATTCACATGAACAGTTAATTGAGCAGAATTCTTTATAAGCTTATTAGTCTTTTCATCTGCCAATTGATCGAATTCCTGCGCCTTGATCAGATCATTTTTTAATGCTTCAAGGGTTGTACTTGAAGCAAAATGCTGGACTTGAAGAGACTTCATGGTCTCAGCCAACTTATTAATTTTTTCATCTGCAATCATCAGGTTTTTGTTATTTACCGCTATATTTTGACTAGCAGCCGCAACATTTTTATCAATAGATTCCACTTGATTTTTTGTATCTACACCTTGAATTAAATTTTCCCGAAGAATACTACTCAGCTCTTTGCTCAGCTTTTGGTTTTCGTCTGACAAACGTTTTAAGCCTTCATCGTTGTTCTTACGCGAAGCTAAAAGGTCGTCATGAACCTTGGCCTGATTATCTTTTATAGTTGGAATAAGCTGGGAAATGAAAAGTCCCTTTGTGCCTTCAAAGTTTTTTATTGTGGTCTCCTCCAGAGAATCCAATTTTTGGGCAATCTTTTCCAAATTACTTTTATTACCTAAAGCAAAAGTTTGAAAATTCTCTTTGTTCAGTTTTTCAAATTTCTCTAGGTCCTGAGCTAGGCCTAATTTTAGCTTTTGCTGGTCTTCCCTAATATTGTTTAGAATTTTATTTTGTTGACTT
>ENA-UPTF01000458-UPTF01000458.1-marine-metagenome-genome-assembly--contig:-NODE-458-length-29218-cov-9.486874_pt1 | contig 29218 bp, 22 predicted proteins | sample MGYA00238166_ERZ767019 | MGnify/ENA primary metagenome ERZ767019 (study PRJEB28930, sample SAMN06266391) | marine metagenome | isolation source: Sea water from 250 m depth | place: Atlantic Ocean | study... | reverse complement strand
AATGCTTCATTCATGGCACAAGATTCGTTTTATTTGGGGAATATTATACCAAGAATTGTGTTCATATCGCCAATGGACACTATATTTCTACCCGATAGTGGCGGTGTAAAATTTGATACGGTTAAAGCTACGGTTCATGATGCGAATGGATTAGATGATATTCGCAGAGTTGGTTTCTTTTCATACCATGTGGATGATAGCACATTTTTAAATGAAGGAAATATTATCAATCTTTACGATGATGGTAGCGAAGTAATTCTTTATGAACCGAATTTCACCAGTGGTGACGCAGCTGCAAATGATGGAATATATAGTTTCAGGGTCCCTGTGTTTGGTCCGGGGAACTTGGACTCTGAACTAGAAACAAAAACTGGTACATTTTTGTGGATCTTTGATGCGGTAGATATGGCCAATACCCATTCGAATCCGGATACTCAAACGGTGGTAGTTGTGGATACTTTTACAGTAGTTACACCATGAAAACATTGATCATTCTGGGGATTTTCACTGTGAATATTCATTCACTGTCAGCACAAAAATTAGTGCCCACTGATTTTTTGTTTCGGTCCATGGCTGTTGGAAATACTGATTCCACGGTTAATAATATGCGGAGTAATGTTATAACAGAAATAATTCTGAAAGAAGATTTACAGACTAATTCGACGTTAGTTTGGCTGGGTACCGGATTAGGTGTATCTGTTATTATAAATTCTGATACGGTGGAAGCTATACCGGACATATCCGAGTTAGCTAATAGCCTATCATCTTCAAGCGATACAACAACAACAAATCGACTGCCGGAGGGTGGTATATCAGCAATGGCCGCGGGAAATGATGGGACATTGTTTATAGCTTTTGCTGGTAGTGAAAACGATATACCAGTAGGGCAAGGTTTTGCATTAACATCCAACGCGTCTGCATTCTACGCTAGTGATAGCACTATCAACTGGACATATTTTAATCAGCAGATAGAAAATAATGATAAACCTTATTTCGAATTTTGGCAATTTAAAAGCGAAGCTCTTCCTATAACAGTTCCCCATCAAAATGTTACATATGATATTGCACTTAGTCATCTTGATGAAGATACATCTTATGCATATACAGCCAGTTGGGCTGGAGGGCTACGGCGTTTAAAATTTAAAAATGAATATAATTCCAATGGTGATATCATTGGTATTATACCTATTAAATGGGAACGAGTACCTATACCAATGGATAATCAGTTCAAACTCAATACATGCGAACTCACATCCTATGACACAGTTCCAGATCCATATGACCCCCCAAATGAAATGCTAATACTAAAAGATTATTATTTTAATCCGAGGGATCCAATAGATGGCGGCAATCATAACCATAAAGTTTTTTCTATCCTTACCTATGGTGATACAATATGGGTAGGAACTGCGAATGGTATTAACCGGGGTATTTTTGGCGGTTATTCACAAACATTTGGATATTGTATAAACTGGGAGCATTACTCATATCCAGAATATAATCTATCTGGTAATTTTGTAGTTGGCCTAGCTTTGCAAATGCACAAAGGTAAACGTGTAATCTGGGCAGCAACAGTAAACGCAGATGATCCAACAGAACAGCGGGGTGTAAGTTATACTACCAATGATGGCTTATCCTGGAATACAGCACTTTTAGGCGAACGGGTTTATAATATTACCGCACAGGATTCGTTGGTATTTGCTGCTACTGCCAATGGTTTATGGATGACAGAGGATGGAATAAATTGGGCGAAGTATAAACCAGCCCAGCAGCATACCCCCTATAGTACCGATGAGATTTTAGCAAATGAAGTATATAGCGTCGCGTTTGATACCAGCGATACTTCAATATGGATAGGTACCGGAGATGGTGTAGCTCATTCCTATGATTTAGATGGATTGGACTGGAAAATATTTAGGGCGGAATATGATATAGAAGAAGATTATGCCTACCCTAACCCATTTTCCCCATACACCCATAATGTGCTTGGTGGAGATGGTTACGTTCGTTTTCATACAAATGAATGGTCAGGATCTTCTGAAATAAAACTTGATGTATATAATTTTGCGATGGAAAAGGTATTTGCAGGATCATTTGATAGAACAGCCACATCTTCTGGTGCACTAAAATGGAATGGGCGGGATATGGAAGGTAGACTTGTCAATAATGGAGTCTATTTTGTTAAACTAACTTATCCCGAAGGCTACAACATTAAACCTTCCCCCCATTGGGTAAAACTGATTGTGGTAAAATGAATGCATAAGTATTTATTCATTATAATAACCACATCATTGTGTATTGCAGCGGATTACGCTGGTTATTCGGGGGCCTTTTTGCGCATGGGTACGTCAGCGAGATCTTTGGCAATGGGTAGTGGCTTTACTGCTGAAATTGACCAAGGATTTACTTCCTATCATAACCCGGCAGGTGTGGCATTCCTTGATAAAAGGCAGCTAGGGTTTTCATATCATGCATTAAATTTAGATCGTCGCTTGATGATGTCTAGTATTTCTACTGGTTTACCACCCACTGCCGGCATGGGAGTGGCCTGGGTTAGCAGTGGCGTTGATAACATTCAGGGTCGTTCAACTGCGGGTTCTAAAACACAAGTTTTATCAACCAGTGAAGATGCACTACTCATTAGTTTTGCTCAGCGGATAACTCCCTGGCTCGCACTGGGCATAAATGTAAAGGTTCTTAACCATCAATTACCTATGAATGAGAGCCAATTAGCAGGTAAAGGGACTGGATTTGATGTTGGTTTTATGGTACTTCCTGATGAAAAATTGCATTTTGCATTCGTGATCCAAGATCTAAATACCAATTACCAATGGAATACTGGGGACGTATTTGAGGGGGAAGGGCGGGTATATAAAGAATCTTTTCCTGCAATGTATCGTCTCGGTACAACATTTACCTTTCAACGTATTTATTTTACCGGTGATATCGGAGTCGTAGCGCACCAAGATGATATTCTAGGAGCGACAATAAGATTTGGCGGAGAATATCGCCTGGAAGAAAACTATTTTATACGAGCTGGTTTTGGTAATAATCGATTTTCCCTAGGCGCAGGTTTGAACTTTACCTTCCTTAAATTAAATGATGCATTCTTTGATTATGCGGTTGTAGTTGAGCCGCATTCTGTATCACAGGGCATGATTCATGTTTTTACCTATGCGTTTAATTTCTAGAATTTTAATTAACACAGTTATACTGGTTAATATAGGATTCGGATTAGGGACCCAGTTTTTATCTGTACCATCCAATGCAATTGATCTGGCTTTTGGATGCAATCCACTTCTTGGTAAGGTTGCAATGAATAATCCTGCTCTACTCAACGCCTCTCCGCAAGGCATCAATCTGCACATGTCTTACGGTTCCTGGCTGAGCAATGTATCAGCCTCTTCCTTTGCATTGGCATCAAAATTGAACCGTGGGACTATTGGTCTACAGTTACGACATATGGGGCTTAATGATCTTGAACTTCGTACGACTACACCTACTGATTATCCATTGGCAACATTTGGTTCTAGTGCCCTTGCTTTAGATGGTAGTTATTCACAATCTTTTGGTGGTCTTATAATTGGTGCTTCTTTGAAATACATTTTTGTACAGTTGCATACGGAAAAGATCGCTGGTTATGCCGTTGATGCTGGTATCACACATTCGATTAGTAAAAATATTCAAATGGGCATTTCTGCATTAAATCTTGGCTTCATGAACCAATCAGATACATATAATCAATCTTTACCAATGCGTTTATTATCAGCAATATCTTATCAATTCTCTAGATCCACGTGGGATCATACTGTTTGTTTTTCTGCAGAAAAATCATCCTTTGTCAATGGACCAATTTTTGGAGTTGCCAATGAAACAAGATATAATAAGTTAGACATTCGTTTTGGATCTCACTTTTCTGATAAGGTTACTGTATTTTCAGGAGGTTTCGGAATTCGCTTAGGAATATTGGATTTACATTATGGTATACAAGTCGGATCCCAGCATTTGGGTATACCACAAATGATTGATTTATCATTACGGTTGCCTTGATCAGAGTCGATTTGTAAACACAATGTGAAAAAATAGATTGAATCAATTACGCAATTATTTTGTCTTGGCAGTACTTATTCTATCTGCCTGTATTCTGTATATATTGAAATCAAAAACAGATGAGCCTGCTCCTACTAGAAGGACAGTTACTATACCAAAAATTGAAATTGAAGAAGATGTTCGGGGCAATATTGTCATCATAATAGATGATTTTGGTTATAGGGATGATCATGTTTCAGAAGGTTTTTTATCCTTGGATGCAGACCTTACATTCGCGGTTATACCAGGCCATCAAAATAGCAAGGTGTTTGCTGCGAAGGCTGATCAGAAAGGGTATGAGGTTATTGTGCACATGCCCATGGAATCCACCAATGAAACACGTGGTGAAAAAGAGTATAAGCTGACCACGTCTATGACCAGTGATGAAATAGAGAGCAGGGTAGAAGAAGTTATTTCTGAATTTCCAGAAGCTGTGGGAATGAATAATCATCAGGGTTCAAAGGCAACTACAGATAAACGGATCATGAATATAGTGGGCAATGTATTAAAACGGCATGGAAAATATTTCATCGATAGCCGCACATCTTCAGAAACTGTAGCTGAAACTACAATGCGGTCTCGCGGTGTACCTACAATTCGCCGCCATGTATTTCTTGATAATGAAGACAATAATAATAAAATACGTGAACAGTTATACAAGCTTGCTGATAAAGCAGAATTGAAAGGTTTAGCAGTTGGGATTGGTCATGCAAAGACAAACACCCTAAAAGTACTAAAACAAGAAATCCCAAGACTGAAGGAACATGGTTTTAAATTTCAATTTGCTTCCTTTGCGGTAGAATGAACGATGCCGATTCTCTGTAAAATTCATCGTGGTGATTTCATTGAAAGTATCCATGTAGCTTATGCGGTAGTAGTTAATGAAAAAGGTGAAATTGTATACAGTACTGGTGATCCCCATTATCTAACATGCGTTCGGTCAGCGCTCAAACCTTTCCAGGCCTCAGCAGCGGTAAAAGAGGGCGCTACAAAAGCAGTTAGATTTACACCTGCAGAAATTGCACTGATGTGTGCATCGCACAATGGGGAGGATATTCATGTAAATACTGCAAAAAGCATGTTGGATAAAATTGGATTTGACACATCATATTATGAATGTGGAACTCATTTTCCATATGATAAGGAATCCAGGATAAAATTGATACAAAATGAGGAAAAATCCTCTGCGTTGCATAATAATTGTAGTGGTAAACACGCAGGCATGTTATGTCTATCAAAATATTTACAGGTAGATCCTAAAGGATATACTGACCCGGACCATAAAGTGCAGCAACTTATTATGAAACAGGTCAAACAATTTTCTGAATTAGAAGAATTTCCTCTGGTAATCGATGGCTGTAGTGCACCAGTGCCCTTTTTGCCTCTTTTTAACATTGCATTGATGTACCAGAAGTTTGCTAGTGGTAATTATGATGAATTAAACACTCTTTTTGATGCTGTAACTTCCAATCCCTATTTGATAGCTGGTAAAAAGCGTTTCGATACAGACTTCATTGAAGCAATGGATGGTAAAGCAGTGACCAAAGTTGGCGGGGAAGCGGTTCGTGGTCTGGGGATTCGCTCGGGTAATGGCGAGGTGTTCGGCATTGCCTTAAAGGTTTTAGATGGTAACCAACGTTGTTCTCCAATTGCAACAATAGCGGTATTGGATGAATTGGATTTATTAACTAAGGACCAATCAGAAAAATTAAGTTCATACAAAAAAACAGTATTAAGAAACCATCGTAAGATCGAAACTGGTATAATTGCAGTGGAGTTATAGACAAATTTTTACCCACCGATACTATATCATAATTTTTGGTTTACTTTCATATGTTGCTGCGCAATCCGATTATACTTTTTTGACTTATAATCTTCTGAATTACGAAAATGAGGATGATCGCGAACCTTACTATCAAGAAATTATAGGCGAGATTCAACCTGATTTAATCGTCTGTCAGGAAATAATCGGAAATACAGGGTATAACCATTTTCTGGATGATGTATTAAATGTGATTCAGCCCAATGATTGGTCTGGGGCTGACTTTACCAACCAGACTGCCAGTCAAGATATAGCGCTTTACTATAAGCCAGAGTTTTTCTCTTTTATCAGTACAGCTATTATTAATACAGCGCAATCATCAGGCACAAGGGATGTGGTTGAATGGGTGATGGAACACGTTGAATCGGGAGTGCAGTTTCGTATTTATAGTCTGCATCTAAAAGCTAGTTCAGGTAATTCTAATGCCCAACAGCGGCTACAAGAAGCAACCATACTACGAAATTATTTAAATGAATTACCAAGCGGATCTCATTTTATTGTTGGTGGGGATTTCAATATTTACAGTAACAATTCATCTTCTGAACCTGCTTTTGATATGCTTACTGCTGCAGGTTCTGATACCGATGGCCAACTTTTTGATCCGATAAATCGTATTGGCCACTGGCATAATAACAATGCTTTCGCAGATGTGCACACTCAGTCTCCACGTACCACACAGTTTGGTGGTGGCGCTAATGGTGGAATGGATGACCGGTTTGATTGGATATTCGTTTCATCCGCAGTTCTTGAAGACACCTATGATATAAATTATGTTGATGATACTTATATTGCATTTGGCAATGATGGACAGCATTTCAATCAAGCCATCAACAGCGGGACAAATAGTGTCGTAAGCCAGACAATGGCAGATGCATTGCATGCAGCATCTGATCATCTGCCTGTATTTGCATCATTTCGATTTCCAGATGGTGATGCATCTAACTTTCAATTGGTTATTACGGAAATAATGCCCAACCCGGCCTCAGTATCTGATAGTCGGGGTGAGTGGTTCGAAATACTAAATATGGATTCAATTGTAATTGATCTAAACGGTTGGACTATTATGGATCAAGGTAATGATACACATTTAATTACAACAAGTATTGAAATCGCACCTGGACAATACATAGTCCTTGGGCGCAATGGCAATGAGGCTGAAAACGGAGGTTATGAACCTGATTATATATATTCATCGTTTCAATTGGGAAACACAGAGGATCAGATAGTTATTTTAGATGATGATGAAAAAATTGTAGACGATGTTTCCTATGGGAATGCCTTTCCTTATTCCAGCGGTGTTTCCATGTATTTAAAGAACGCTGCCTACGATAACAATCTTGATACCAGTTGGGCTGCTTCCTTCAGTACGTTTGGGGATGGAGACATGGGTACCCCTGGTCATGCCTGGGATGATACCAGCACAATTGCCGTCATTTCAGATAATTTCCAGCCGGAAGAAATAAAGTTATATCCGTCTTATCCCAATCCATTTAATCCTACTACAACTATTTCACTAGGCATATCAAATACGGCGTTTATCAAAGTAAGTATTTATGATGTAAATGGCAGGTTGGTAGATAATTTGTACAATTCAATAATTTCATCTGGATATCATCAGATAGCATGGAACGCAACCAATATAGCAAGTGGGATATATATTGTTTTACTGGAATCCGCTGGTCAAATAAAAACCCAGAAACTAGTGTTGATGAAATAATCCCTTTGCCCAATCCATTGGCTTATTCCCCGACGTTTCATTAATTTGAATCGCTTTATTAAGCAATCCAAAACCGGGGAAAGGGATGAAAAAAAAGCTACTTTATACGATTCGTGTATTATTATTTATAGTATTATTCTTTTCCTTTGCCTATACCCAGTCTTTTGAAGATATTTACGATAAATATACTTCTGTTGGTCAGTTGGGTCTCACCGTCACCAATTTTGGCGTTTTAGGCAATGGCTGGAATAAAATCAATGGTCGAATTCTCCCTTCATGTCAATATAAACAGAATACCGAAATACTTAGGGACCAGGTAGAACATTTTTCTTACGCTGGCCTATGGATTGGAGGTGTAGTCAATGGTCAGCGTCTGGTGTCTACCGCTATAGTAGATGGTGTATTTGAATCTGGCCAGGAAGGATTTGAATTATTTGCTGCAGATAATATTGATATTATATCATCTATTTCTTCCACATCTTTAGATTCCATTGCCCAGTATTTTTCACCCTACGCAACATCACACCAGGATTTGAAGACAGAGTTTCGGGATTATGGAACTACGCCAATTGATAATATGAATATTCCCAATCATACACCATTAGGAATCGATATTAAGCTTGAATCCTATGCCTGGAATTTTTCTTTTGCTGATGCATTTGTTATTCTCAACTATTCCATAAAAAATGTTTCTGATCAAACCATTGAAAATATTTATGCGGGTATTTGGACTGATGCCTCTGTGGCCAATATGAATTACACCAATAAATATGAGCCTGGAGGTGGGTTTACATGGTATGATAATCTAGATGGGTATGACACATCGTTAGACGATTCAGAATACAGCCGGGATATAGCATACCAGTATGACCTAGATGGGGATGATGGTTGGGCCCAAAGTTATATTGGTATTACCTGGCTAGGCGGGAATGTATCTCGACCTTATGTTCAATCACATTATAACCAGTGGGTTTGGACAAATTCAAATAATTCGTCCTATCCAGTTTATAGTATGCCGCTCACTGATTATGAACGTTATCAAAAATTGTCAAGTTCTGTTCAAATGGGAACTGGGCCGGAATACACAGCGGCGGGTTATCCCAATCAACCAAATAGCTGGATCTTTCTTTTTTCCGCCGGCCCATTTGGCAGTATTCCTATAGAACCCGATTCATCGGTTTGGGAATTACCACCTGGCGATTCCTGTAATATTGTAATGGCGGTTGTAACCGCTAAATGGAATGGAACGGATGACGATTCACCAACGCGGCGCAGAAATTTACATGTGAACTCGGACTGGGCACAGCGTGCTTATAATGGTGAGGATAAAAACAGGAATAATATTCTTGATGATGATGAAGACCTTGATGAAGATGGTGAAATAGACCGCTACATTTTACCAGAGCCACCACCTGTACCCAATATGGCTGTAGATGTAGATGATCAGGTAGTTACAGTCTACTGGCAAGGCAATGCCGAAAATTTTATTGATCCAATCAGCCGTGAGGTGGATTTCGAAGGCTACCGCATTTACGGTGCTAGAAAGACAATGAATAATTCCAATGAAGAATTTACTTTGCTTGGAGAATTTGATCTGGCCCTTGCCGAATACATGGGTACTGGCTATAACACAGGTTTCGACTTTATAAGAATTGTTGACGAGTTTGGTGAACAAGATAGTATTAAAATAGATGGAAATTTTTACCATTATAAATTTGTTAATAATCATGTAAAAAACGGCTGGCTAAACTATTACGCAGTTACGGCCTATGATCGGGGCGATCCAGATGCTAATCTAGCAAGCCTGGAAAGTTCGGTCTATGCCAATCGACGGTATGTATATCCCGGTGTTAAGCCAGATGCTGCTAACTGGGAAGGCGATCCCAGTGTATATCCTAATCCTTATAAAGGGCAGGCTAGATGGGATGGCTATGGCAGTCGAGCCCAAATGATCTGGTTTTCTAATCTGCCGCGTAAAGCAGAAATCCGCATTTTTACACTAGCAGGTGACCTGGTGGATATTTTGGATCATGATCAAGAATACCAGGGCAGTGATATTTACAATATCGATGAATATAAAGCACCACAACTTAGTGGCGGAGAACATGCATGGGATCTCATTACTAGGGATGACCAGGCGATTGCATCCGGACTATATTTATTTACGGTTGAAAATTTAGATAACGAAAGTTTGTCTTATGGCAAGATAAAAGAAGGTAAATTTCTAATTATTAAATAATCTTAATAAGAGGGTAAATCATGAAAAAATCACTTTGGGCACCATTTTTCCTAACATTTTTAATTGCACAAGATAATAACTTATTATTTTCTGAGTATGCAGAAGGAACAGGCAATAATAAATATTTAGAAATCTATAATGGTACTGGATCGGATGTAGACCTTGCCAATTATGCTATAGTCAGATATAACAATGGATCAACAACCAACGAAAACCTTTATCCCTTATCTGGTACGTTAACTAATGGCGAAGTTTATATAATTGCTAATGACCAGGCAGATCCTACTGGCATTCTTCCCTATAACGATGATAATGGTTCCAGTATGACGGTAACATTTTATAATGGCAATGATTACCTTGGCTTAATCCAAGATTCAAATAACGATGGTGTATTTGATAATTCTTCTGAGGTGATAGATGTTATTGGTGTTTTAGGAGAAGACCCTGCATCGGGTGCATGGGATGTGGCTGGCACTTCTGCTGCTACCGCAGAACACACTCTTATCCGTAAATCTACCATTACCAGCGGTAATACAAATTGGTCGGCTTCTGCAGGTAATACAACTGATAATTCTGAGTGGATTGTATTGGCTCAGAATACTTGGGATTATATTGATTCACATCCGCACCCTGAGCTCGAATCAACTGATCCTGCTATTTCAATTACAAATCCAACAGCTGGCGCAACCCTTTACTCATCTGATGTGACAGTGTCTTTCATAGTAAGTAATTTTACCGTGGCGACAAGTGGTGGAGATGGTCACATACACTATTCGTTTGATGGGGGTTCTACGGTTATGCAGTATAATGTGAATGATATTGAATTAGAAGACCTTGCAGAGACATCCCACGTGTTGATTATCTGGTTGGTAGACAACAGTCATTCAAACTTGGATCCTCACGTTGCAGATACCGTTTCCTTTACTGTATCAGCACCACTGAATTACATTACTATTGCCGAGGCCAGAGCCCAGGCAGTGGGTACCAATGCAACCGTGCGGGGAATTGTGACAACACCAAATTTCCAGACAGACAATACAGAATATGGACTACAAGATAATTCAGGTGGACTTGTTATTTTTAATTTTGGAGAGCCTTTTGTTTCATTGGCGGTTGGCGATAGTGTGGAAGTCAGCGGCACACTCCTTGAATACATGGGTAAATTTGAAATTGAACCTGCCAGCGATGATGATATAACTATAATTAGTCAGAATAATCCCCTGCCAGCTTTTCAGGCTATCACAGTGGCAAGCTTGGTTGCAAATGGCGAAGACTATGAGTCCGAATTAATCCGTATTAATGGTGCTAGTATTACTTCAGGTACTTGGCCAACAAGTCAAAGTGCCAATTTGGATATCAGCGATGATGGTGGCACATCAACGGTAGCCATGCGTATTGATAGCGATATGGATATTATAGGCAATCCTGAGCCGGCAGCACCGTTTGATGTTCAGGGAATTGGAGGGCAATATACTACTTACCAAATATTACCGCGTTATTATACTGACTTTACTCCTGCAACAGATGTTGTAGAAGCGCCAGAACTTGTTATCAATGAATTTCTAGCAGCCACTGAATTATGTTGCGATGACGGCACTGGTGAAATAGAAGATTTTATTGAAATATATAATCCTGGGGATGAAGCAGTAGATATTGGTGGCTTGTGGATTACAGATGACCTTGATGATACGTCTCAATGGGAACAAATACCCACTACCGATTCAACCACAACAACTGTAGCGGCAGGTGGATTTATTGTTATCTGGGCAGATAAAGATCAAGATAGCCAGGGGATACTACATACAGCTGATATCAAATTAGCTGCTGATGGGGAAGAAATTGGTCTCATTTTTATTTCTGGGGCGGATACTATTTTTGTTGATTCGCTGAGCTTTGGTGCGCAGACAGATGATATATCCTATGGCAGACATCCAGATGGATCAGCAAACTGGGAATTTTTTAGCACACCCACACCTGGGGCAGCAAACCAGATGGATTCTGTAACAATAACATCCATTTATGATATTCAGTATGTAGCAGATCCAACTACAAATGATACCAGTGCGTTGAATGGTCAGGAAGTTACTATTTCTGGTATTGTTACTACTGAATTCTGGGGCGGTGGTAATAGTCACTTGTATGTGCAGGATAGTGATAGTGGCTGGAGTGGTATTATCGTTTATCAAAGTGGCGGCTGGGATAATTTTAACTTTTCATCACCACAGGGGACAGTTAATTCTGTTGCTGAAGGAGATAGCGTTACATTGACCGGGACGGTTAATGAATATTATAATTTGACCCAAATTAAGGATGTGACGGCATTCATGATTCATGGACCTGCAGCAGTAATGATACCGCCTACAGTAGTTACACCAGGACAAATCATGACGGGCGGAACAGATGCAGAAAAATATGAGAGTTGTCTTATAAAAGTTGTAGATGTAACTGTTAATGATCCAGATCTAGGATATGGCGAATGGTCAGTGAGCGACTGGACGAACTCTGTCAGGGTAGATGATCGTTGGGATTATTATTACTGGCCCGATTCATTACAGGTGTTAGCAGAGGTGGTAGGTTGTCTTGATTATTCTTTCAGCAATACAAAGATCCAGCCGAGGCTTGCCCGGGACGTTGTTATATCGTCAGGTTGGGGTCAAAATCAACTCACTAGGATCCAGCGTGTTCAACAGGTTTTATATAGTGACCTTATAAAAGCTGGGATAGATGAGGAATCTGATATGTCATACATGTATGGTGATACCGTTACGATTGAAGGAATCGTAACAATGCCTACGGGACTAAGCTATGCTGGGAATGGAGTAAAATTTATTTTCCAGGATGAACATGGTGGACCGTGGAGTTCCATTCTATCATATGATCCGGATAGTTCTGCATTCCCAATCCTCTTTGAAGGAGATCGTGTCCAATGTACAGGATATGTCTATGAATATTCAACTGGCCCAGCGAATATGACTGAATTATTTATTACTGAACCAGTTAATATCATTGGAGTAGGTGCTGTCTTACCTGACACTGCTGATGTGAACACAGGCGATTTACGCTGGCCGACAGAAGCAGAACAATGGGGGACGGTAATGGTAAGAGCTACAGATGCTATCGTAATTGAAAATGATCTACCCTATGGAGAATGGTCTATCGATGATGGCACTGGAAAAGTTAATGTCGATGATGATTCGGATAGCATTTCAGTTTGGCAAGAAGATGTCGGAAGACCACCGGTTGGTTCCTATGTCAGCTCTATTCGTGGCTGGGTTTATCATCATTACGGCAGTAATGCTGATTCTACAGCTTACAAAATCGAACCACTGTATGTTGCAGATATTGAATTTGGAGCTGGACCCCCAAATATTATGGATGTTTCCCGTGATCCATGCGTGCCCGGGGTAGATGATATGGTGAACTTTAGTGCAAATATCGTTGATAATTCAACCATCTCGGAAGCTAGTGTTTATTATAGAATGAATGATGGAGATTGGAATATTGTTGCAATGACCAATACAACTGGTGATACTTGGTCTGGATCGATCTCACCCAGCTCAACAGATGGCGCATTCATTGAATATTTTATTAAAGCTGCTGATGATGGATTGGACCAATCTGAAATCAAGTGGTCTGAATTTCCAGACACTGATAATGGAAATTATCTTGGATACAATACATCAAGTAGCGCATTAACAATAAATAATATCCAGCACTCTCCTTGGCCAAATGGTGAATCGCCTTATAATGGCTGTGATGTAACCGTTACTGGTATTGTTACTGCTGATACTGCCCAATACAATAGTGGTTATGGGGCCTATGCATTTCAAAGTGCAAGCGCGCAGTGGAATGGTATCATTTTCGATGGCTGGGATGATTCCATGCTTAGCCGCGGCGATGAAGTTACAGTATCAGGAACAGTGGAAGAATTTGATCCAGAATATCACTTTAAGTATGATGGAAATACAAAACTTATCAATGTATCCGCTGTAACAGTTAATAGTGCTGGTAATACTATGGCGCCCATGAGCGTGAGTACTGTTGACTTAGCTCAGGATGGAGAAGAAGTAGAGTCTTATGAAGGTTGTCTGGTAACAGTATCAAATGTAACAGTGTCTGCAGTCAATGCATATGATTGGGGTATTGTAGATGATTCAGGTGTGGAATGTCTCATTGATGATGACATGGCTACTATGGCGGCAGACAATTACCTGAGCACTCTTGAAAATGGTTCTACGCTAGGCCAGGTAACAGGTATTTTCAATTTCAGTTTTGGAACATACAAGATCCAGGTACGAGATTTGGCGGATCTTGGTCAACTGGGGGTGGATGAAGATTTCGAATCTTTGCCGCGGCGGTTCGCGTTGTATGATAATTTCCCCAACCCTTTCAATCCAGAAACCCGGATTAGGTTTGAGATTGCTAATCAAGAAAATGTACAGTTGATCATCTATGATATGTTGGGCCGTAAGGTTCGAACCTTGGTAAATGATAATTATAATCCAGGGATGTATGTGATTAATTGGGATGGTATGAACGATAATCGCCAGCCAGTAAGTTCTGGCCCATATTTATACCGGATCAAAGCTGGTGAATTTATTGATCATAAGAAGATGATTCTGGTACGTTAATTCGTGTTTAAGGCAGGGGTTTTATAGCCCCTGCCTTTTTTGTTTGTGAACAGATTATACCTAATCAGCAGTGCTTTATTAATTTTTTCCTGCTCATTGTGGGAATACGAGGATCAATCAAATCCAATTGATCCCCGTCCTCCTGATACATATTTATCCTTAATAGCATCAGATACTGTATTTGCTGCCATTGATTCATTAACTGGCGAACCGGTTTATGCTATTAATGAAATACCAGCGCCAGGCATGGTATGGGATACCTTGACGCAAGCATTCACAACCATAACTACCAGCAAGCAGCAACTTCATTGGTGGGGTGAAGATGCTGATGGTGAGATAGTAGGCTATTATTATAAATGGAATGTGGATTCTGCATGGTCATTTACCACTACTGAGGCAGGCCTTTTTTATGTACCAATACGGTCAGATTTGGATGTGTTCTGGTTTGAAATCAAGGCTCTTGATAACGATAGTTTAGTCGATGCAACACCGGCAAAAATTGTTCTGCCGATACGTAATTCAAAACCCAGTATTAATTTTCGATTCCGCAGTAATCCATTTGTGGCTGATATTGGTGGTGATACCAGTTTTACTTTTCCAACTCGAACGTTTGTATGGGATGTCGAAGACCAGGATGGTGTAGAAACAATCACTGACGTTTACTATGCTTTGAATGATACGTGTACAACTTGTTGGACAGAATTATCAGCAGCAGCTTATTCAAGTATAACCCTGACAGACCTGGAATCAGGATATCATACATTTTACCTTAAGGCAAGAGATATAGCTGGGGCGGAGAGTGAAATTATCCAATTCCCAGATATTCAAAACCCAAGTGAACCAAATTACTGGAAAGTACTTCCTGTGCAGGGCAATGTACTATTAGTCGATGATTTTGTTCAAGATAGCCAGAATAATGCCCAACAATGGTATCGAAGTGTTTTAGATACAGCCCTAGGTCTGCAAAATTATTCCGTTTGGGAAATTGGTAGAGAATTGCCGTATTCCAGTACTGATCTTTCGGCCACGCTTAATTATTTTAATCATGTTATTTGGTATTCTGCCTATACGGGTATAGAAACATATTTGGATGCAAGTGCGAACATATCCAATTTTATAGCCTCCGGTGGAAATATATTATTAAATGCGGCTGAATTAAAAGATTCAACATTTGTGTTCTTTCCATTGGATTCATCATTTATTTTAAATCCGCAGGGTCGGATTTTTGCCGGTAGTGTGTTGGAATCGCAAGTTTCAACAGATTTAAATCTTATTGTCTCAAGTTTAATTGCGGTTCGGGTAAGAGGATTCATACCCGATGCGGCTCAATTTGCAACCTTGCAAACTCTCTATAATTTAGCTGAGCCAGGTGTTGACGATCAATGGACAGGTACCCCCACTGTTTGTTCAATGGGGCAGTTTCAGGTTTCACCAACACAGCTATCTGGAAAAGTTGTACTTATGTCTATCCCCTTGCATAATGGTAGCCAGCCATTATTAGATGGGAATGATTCTGGGGGGAAATTCATCAGTTATTTATTGAAGGTAGCATTTCAATGACAAGGGTGTTATTTATTTTCTTATGGATTTCAATTCTTACAGGTCAGGGGGTAGGCAAACTAACAGGCCGTATTACCAATAGCGAGACCGGTGAAGGCTTAGCAGGTGTCAACGTGATGGTGAAAGGCACGTATTATGGGGCAGCGTCTGATGTAGATGGATATTATAATATTTCGCAAATAAACCCTGGGATATATGATATTGAAGCTTCGATCATTGGCTATAAAGTAGTCTTGCAAACGGGCATCAAATTAGAATCAGCCCAATCCATTACTCTAGATTTTATTATGGAAGAAACTGTCCTAACGATTGGAGAGGAAGTAGTGGTGATGGGTAAAAAACCTCTTTTTGATGTGAATGAAACGTCATCCATGACCCGAGTAAGCAGTACTGAAATAGCAAACAAGGTTGTTAGTAGCGTAGAAGACATTCTTGCGGAACAGATTGGTGTTACCAAACAAGATAATGAGATTCATATCCGCGGTGGCCGTATTGATGAAAGTCTTTTTGTGGTTGATGGCTTATCCATTAAGGATCCGTTATCAGGATATTCCGGTAACCTATTTATTAATGCAGATGCAATTCAGGATCTTGAGATCGTTACTGGAGGCTACAATGCGGAATATGGCCAGGCCATGTCAGGTGTGGTAAATATCACTTTGAAGGAAGGGCAAGATCATTTCGAAGGTGCGTTCAAATATGTCAGTGATAATTGGGGTATGACAAAGGATGTGGTAGAGCACTATAATACAGATAGAATCGAATTTAATCTTGGCGGTCCTGACCCTATTTTGGAATTACTACCAAAAGCTATAGGCACTGATTTACCAGGAAAATTTTCCATGTTTTTTAACGGATACGGTAAGGTATACGATGGTAACCTTCCTGTTGCAGGCACACTTTATCCCCATCGTAATTGGGCACCACCTTTGGGTATGAATGAAGAATCAGCCGATCAATTCCTGCAGTCTCTGGCACGGCGATCGAACAATGACTGGCATGTACTTTATAAACTGACCTGGGATATTTCTGCCAAAAGAAAACTTAGCTTATCCTATGATCTATCATTGAACATTAACCAGGGGTTTTTCATGCCCCGAGCTTTCTCATCTACGTACTTCCCGTACAGTTATATACAGATCTTGGATAATTATAATACGGTCACCCGTGAAACTCGTTTAATAAATATTAATTGGACCCATACACTGAACACCCAATCTTTTTATGAAGTGACTATGGGCCGATTTATCACAATTGAGCACAGCGCTGTCCAGGATTTGCATTGGGCCGAATACAAGGAACGGCTGGATCTGGAACCAATAAACTATACAGTCACAGACCGTGATGGGAATATACTGATCACCTATGGTGATGAATTTTATGATACTGGCTTCGCCCCAGAATGGTATGACCTAATCAGCGATAACTACCGCTTGGATGCTGATTGGACTTATCGTACACAGACTAGGCATAAAATTAAGGCAGGGATTGAAAATACACTCACCAGGATCCAGGTGCTGGATATTGATGAACCTTGGACCGGCAGCACTGGTTTTGGTGCGAATTATGATGCCTATAAAGCTAACACAATGTTTGGTGCATTATATTTCCAGGACCGCATCACTTTTGAAGGTATGACAGTGAATTTGGGTATGCGGTATGATTACTGGTTCCCGGGAAAATATGTTGAGGATGCAATAAATGACCCCAATACAGTCATTATTACAGATGCGGCTCGGCAGAAATTTCTTGATGAAACATTTAGTCTTTTTGATCACAGAGTGAAAGGGCGCTTCAGTCCACGTTTTGGTATATCTCACCCGGTGACTGATAATGATGTGTTGTATTTCTACTATGGTCATTTTTCACAATTACCCACCTTTCAATATGTATATGCCAAACTGCAGTCTACATCCCAATCCACCTATCAAGTTTTTGGTAACCCAAACCTTAGTCCCAAGACAACTGTACAATATGAATTGGGTCTAAAACACCGTTTTAGTGAGGATCAGGTATTGGAAATGAAAGCCTACTGGAAAGACATGTTTGATTATGAAACATCCCAGACGATTTCACCATCGAACCCTAAATATGCTCACCTGCGCTTCAATATGTATTTTAATGCAGACTACGCAAGGGCCAGAGGTGTAGAGATCATATTGAAAAGTCGTGTCCTGGAAAACTGGTTTGCTGATGTCAATTTTAATTATTCCATCATTACAGGCAAGAGTTCAACACCGCTGGATAATCTCCTGGTCCAGGCTGGCGAATTACAAGAGAAACCATTGGGTGAAAATTATATGAGTTGGGATAGACCGCTGCAATTTTTCAGCAATCTCTATTATAACCACCCTTCCAATTGGGGTTTTTCACTTAGAATTGAAGTAGGATCAAATCGTCGTTATACGAGATCAATCCCTGGCACCAGGGAATATCCAGATGGAATTATTCAAGTAAATGGACAAGAATATTATATCGGTACTAGGGAAGATGATAAACCCTATGCTTACTTGGGTAATTACACACCAAAACTGTTCCGTATGCTGGGCCTCGGCGATTTGAATGGTACCAGCACAATTGATGTAAAACTATTTAAAACATTTCAAATCAATACTATAAAAATGAAATTATTTTTGGAAATTGAAAATTTACTTGATGAAATGATCCCACGTAGAATTAATTCATTTACAGGTTTGGGCTATGGGCCAGGAGTCATTTTACCATATAGCATGATTAATAGTCCCAATCCAAATTATGATCCATCACGTTTTCGCCGTCCACGAACAATTGAATTAGGCCTGCAGTTTTTCTTTTAATGTTATACTCATATAGATACATGGTTCTTCTTGTTTTTCTGACTACTTCGATACTTGGTCAAAACTTTTTTCCTATTCTGGGAGGCCAAAGAGCTGGTACCTCTATATTTACTTTTTTAAAGATCGGTGTCAGTGCACGCGCAGAGGGCATGGGTGAAGCAGTTGTTGCGCTGCAACAGGATGCTGCATCTATTTATTATAATCCCGGGACAATCGCTCAATTTTCAGGTACAAAATTCTCAGCATCGCGAATCAAATGGCCAGCTGAAATAAACTATGACTATTTTGCTTTTACTCGAAAATTAACAGGGCGACATAGTATCGGTTTCAGTGCAGGAATTTTACACATGGCACCAATGATGGAAACCACTGAGTATTTACCTCACGGTACAGGAAATTATTTCACTTACCAGGATCGATTTATTGGTTTTACTTACGGCGCCAGAATGACTGATCGTTTTAGTTTTGGTATTACCATCAAACATGTCCAGGAAGATCTAGCTGGACATCAGCTAAGCACGCCGATGATGGATATGGGGACTTTTTATTGGACTGGATACAAGTCACTACGTTTTTCAGCTTCCCTATCTCATTTTGGCAGTCAGGCAAAACCAGCCGGTACATTTGAAAAGAAGTATTTGGATTCAGAAACGGGTGAAGAAACAATTTCCCAAACAGAATTTCAGGAGTTTTCTCCGCCTTCTATCTTTCGCGTTGGTGCGGCAATGGATGTGATCGATAAACCGGGACAGGTAATGGTATTAGCTCTGCAACTGAATCACCCTGTAGATAATGCAGAAAATATTGCTGCCGGATTGGAATATACCTTCATTAAGATGTTACATATTCGTGCGGGATACCGTATTAATAAAATAGAACAGAATTATTCATTTGGTGCAGGGTTAAATATTCCCGCCGGTCCAGTAATTCTTAATGTTGATTATGCCTATTCCAATTTCATCCATCTTACTGATCCGGTACGTTTTACATTAGGAATCTCTTTAAAATGAAATTGCGCATTCTATATTTATTCCTTGTCTTGCTAATCTTAGGCTGTATCGAGAAGATGACTCTACCAACCGCAATTAATACTAATACTGAGTTTGCGGCAGGAGACACCACATATTTAATAGTTAATCCCGTATGGGATGAAACCTACGGTTTTGTTGCACCCATTGAGATTTCCATTGCGCCAGATGGACACATTTTTGTCGCAGATTCTGCGGCGAATTGCATATTTGTTTTAGATCAAAGTGGAAATGTACTCAGTGGTTATGATGAATTGAAGGGCTTGGATAATATTGATAATACTACAGTAAGTCCAATTGATGTAGATGTGGATCAAAAAATGAATGTCTATTTTATTGATGGTAGTAATAGAATATATCGCTGGAATCATTATTGGAATAATGTGGGCGTTGAATCTTTTGCTGCAGCCGCCATTTTTTCAAATACAGCAAACGGAGATACAATCAGGTTAGGCCATCAGGATCCCCAGTGGTTCGAGTTATTGAATCATCCTGAATGGATAATGACTAGTATTGAGTGGTCGAATGAACAGACAGTGATAGATTCAATCTTAGGCCCACATGTGTTTTTTGAGGGATCTTGGGCGCGTAATACATTCGCTGATTTATATTATGAGAGCGAGAACAATAGCTTTTCAGGTATTGCCGCTACTTTGGATAGTGATAATTATATTTATGCGCAGGATTATCATCATAATCGGATCATTAAAATTATCCTAGAGCGATCCCAGTACATACAGTTATCAAATGGAGAATTTGTTTGGGTGCATTCTGGGACTTTTGGTCAAACCGTAATAGCAGAGGGTACAGGCGCTGGTACTGTAAATGTACCATTGGGTATCGATGTGGATTATGCTGGTAATCTGTATTATTCTCAGGGGGGAGAATTTTTTTCGGTTCATAAAGTTAGGCCTGTTGTAACTGGGGCCTATACAGTTTATCAATCAGTATTTCAGGAGGGGACTAATGAAATCATGGATCTCTTCCGATTTGGTTCCCCTGCAGATGTAGCTGTAGATTTGAACCAGAATATTTATGTTGCCAACACTGGGGGACAGGAAATACAGGTTTTTAATTCTAATGGGCAGTTATTTAAAAAAGCTGGTGTAGAAGAAGTGACTGTTGATACTACAATGTGGGTTACTCACGGGAATACGGATGTTGAAGTAGATACATTTATTGTGAAAGAGATGAAGGGACTATTAATTAGTCCGCAGGCAGTAACCGTAGATAAGCGCGGTGTAATTTATATATGTGATACACCTACAAGTCGAATTTTACGGTATCGTTTATCAAATAAGCTGGATGAAGATTTACAACCCCTACAATGATTAGGTTTATAACTTACTTTATTTTTCTAATGGGGTTATTGTTATCTCAGGAAGCAACAGCATTTATTAAATATTTTAACAATGATCGTGATTTTCTTGGCGATAAACCTATGCTGGCGAGTGAAAGAAGTGCTGTAAAACATATACGCGTTTCTTATAATGAGGCTAAACAGCCGATCCTTAAGGAATGGATCAATACACAGGGTCAGCCCCATAAGCGAGAAATATTTTCTTATGACAAGGAAGGTAAATTATTGAGCCGTGCTACTCTTAAAAAAAATAATAAACCAGACAAAGTGACTACCTATGGTGATTCAGAACCATGGGGCATTGAGTTTCGTAAATATTTTTATAATGATAATGTGAATATACCCTATGTTGATCAGCGCTCGGAATTCCAGATGTCAGCTGGGAACCAGATTGAACAAATAAACTTTTTTACGGTAGACAACCGCCATTATGGATCCATTGCATTTGCTTATGATCGTTTGGGCTTTGTAACGAATGAAATCTGGATAAAAGAACCAGAAAATCAAATTGTGCGCCGTTTTAAATACCAGTACGATATAATAGCACAGGTAAAACAAATTTGGGAATACGACCGTACTGGTAATTTGATAAGCCATCAAGCGCTACAGCAGGCACCAGCGGATGAACTGTATAAAAAACCACCCCCGCGAACGGGGAATGCGCTCAGTGAAGCAGGTCTAATTATCGAAGAATTACGGTACAGTAGAATGCTAGCACCGAATCCAGCATTTATCCCAGTTACTCTATGGGATCAACTTGTTACTAATAATAAAGATCGGTTTGATATAGACTTTATTAGTGTTAATGAAAACAATGTGGAATTTAGAGAACCCAATGGTCAGGATATTTTATCAATTTCTTTAGATCGTGTCGCATCCGTTGTTTCACGCTTTGGTGAAATAATCTACCCCTGATATTGCTTTTCAAAAATTTTGGGAAGTAAATTGCACTACCACTGGATGGATAAATCCAACCATATACCATGAATAAAAGCCAAACGACTCCAGCGCTGGCATTACTTTTATTAATTTTATCAACTCTGTTTGGTCAGGGCACATCATACCCGCCACCAACTACACTGGTGACCATACCAACAGCTGGAACCCTTGTCCGCGGTAGTTTCTCTATGGAAATGCGCGTTCAAAAAGGCGGTGGAATGTCTACTGCGCTTCAAGCGGGTATTACTGACCGGTTTCAGTTTGGATTATCATACGGTGCTTCCAATCTTATTGGTGATGACAGTTTGCGTTGGTATCCACGACCAGAAGCAAATCTTAAATATCAATTAATTGATGAGACAACATCTATGCCTGGTGTTGCTATGGGAATTAATACACAGGGTTTTGGTGGATATAATGATGCTGATTCCTTGAAACGATATGATACAAAAGCCTATGGATTTTATACATCTGCCAGCAAGAACTGGCAGACACCATTGGGGAATGCTGGGTTGCATGCTGGGATGAGTTATAATTTTCTTGAAATAGCGGATGGTGACGAGGACCCCAATTTATTTTTCGGAATGGATCTTGAATTCAACCCAGAGCTATCTGTATTAATAGAGTGGAATGCTGCTTTAAACGAAAATGATATGCAAAGTAAAAGTTTGGCAATTAATAAAGGTGGGTATCTTAATGCAGCCGTGCGGTGGACATTTGTTGATCATCTGCATATTGAATTAGATTTTAATAACCTGCTATTTGATGATGAAAAAGTAGACTACTTTAATAGGGAATTAAAAATAACCTATATCGAATATTTTTAAAGCACTTCATCAATGTTTCCCAGGTGTGTATTGTTTTGTTTCATGGTTGTCCATGGCATATGCAGCCAGAATGAATTAGAAAAAGGAATTACTAATTACAATCAACGCCTTGAAGGCAGTGTTAAGAGTTCAGCAAAACCTGGGCCGATCACCAAGGCAATAAATAATTTTCAGTATGCGCTAAAGAACACTGCTACTGAAACTGATGCTGCTCTATATCTTCTAAAATCTTATTACTTTCGGGGAAAGTATGCTCATAAGGATAAAGAAAAACAAAAATTCGATTTTAGTAAAGGCAAAGAATTAGGTGAAAAATATGTCAAAAAATATCCTGATTCAGTTCCTTTTCAGTTTTGGTATTTAGTAAATCTCGGCAGTTGGTCTGAGGTTTATGGAATAATAACTGCCGCTCGTGAAGGTGTAGCTGAAATTATGAAAGAGCACTCTGAAATAATTATTTCTCTCGATCCTGAATATGAAAATGGTGGTGGTTATTTCATGCTCGGCGCTGTTCATTTCAAATCACCCTATATTCCCTTTTTACTTTCTTGGCCAGATAATGATGATGCTATCAAGTACCTAAAAAAAGCATTAAATATTGGTGATGCAACTCCAAACCAAATGGTATATTTAGCACAAGCAATGTATAAAGACGGACAAAAAAGTCAAGCAATTGAAATGTTGAAAGAGGTTGCAAATATGGAACCTTCAGTAGATGAAATAGTCAGAGATTGGGAACAGATTGAACTTGCCGAACAATTATTATCAGAATATCGCTGACTTTATAATACCTAGACTATTTATATATACTAGTAATAAAAAAATGACTGATTTAAAAGAATCCAAAATATCTTCAGAAAATGTATATAAAGGTAGTTTTTTAGATATTAGAAAAGATAGAGTAACGCTGCCCAATGGGAAAACATCCACCAGAGAATGGATCAAACATCCAGGTGCTGCTTGTATCATACCTTTTATGTCTGATGGTAACATTGCACTAATAAAGCAGTACCGTTATCCAGTGCAATCTGAAATGATTGAACTTCCCGCAGGGAAATTAGATCCAGGTGAAGACCCAGAAAAGTGTGCAAGTAGGGAGTTGGAAGAAGAAATTGGATATACAGCTGGTAAATTAACTTTTATCTGCAAAATTCATCCAGCAATTGGTTTTGCCAGTGAAGTAATGTGGATTTACCTTGCTGAAAACTTAACCAAAAGCTCAAAGAATACCGATCATGATGAATTTGTTGAACTTTTACCCACAGATTTGAATGTTGCTGTTCAAATGGTTTGGAATGGAGAAATCACTGATGTAAAGACAATCATCGGTATTTTGTGGGCCGAACGCCTGCTTTCGTAATCACTATCTTTTTTCCTACATTTAGTTATGTCAGAATCCTTAGCAAACTGTATTAAGGCAAAATCGTATGATCTTGGTTTCCAAAAAGTAGGCATAACAAAAGCAGTATCTATTTCTGAAGAAAAAGAAAAATTGGAAACATGGTTATCACGCGGGCACCATGGAACAATGTCATGGTTGGCAGAGCGGAAGCATGAGCGAGGGGATATCTTTACTTATTTTCCGGATGTAAAATCAGTCATCTCACTGGGTATGAATTATTATACTGGTTATGGTCAGGATGAATTGAATTCGGAGAATAAATTCAGCAATTATGCCTGGGGTGAGGACTATCATGATATATTGAAATTGAGGTTATATAAATTGTTAAACTGGCTGAAAATAGAAATACCAAACCTAAACGGAATTGCCTGTGTTGACACGTCTCCAGTCATGGATAAGGTATGGGCACAACGTGCAGGGTTAGGTTGGCAGGGAAAACATACCAATCTAATTACCAAAGATTTTGGCAGTTGGTTATTCCTTGGAGAATTGCTTATCGATATTGAGTTGGATTATGATGAACTATTCAATGAAGATCTATGTGGTTCATGTACTGCATGCATTGATGCTTGCCCAACGCAAGCACTGGGAGAATATGAGATCTACGCAGAAAAATGCATTTCCTATTTAACAATTGAGCATCGGGGAGATTTCTCCGATAATCATTCAGAATTACATCATTGGATTTATGGCTGTGACATATGCCAGGAAGTTTGTCCATGGAACGAAAAATTTGCTCAAGTTACTACTCAAAATTATTTTTATCCAAAAAAGGAGATATTATATTGGACGAATGAAGATTGGGAAAAAATTGATGAAGAAGGTTTTCGTAAATTATTCAAAGGAAGTGCTGTAAAAAGAACAAAGTATTCAGGATTGTCAAGAAATATAAATACCAATAGGTAAGGAGGAATTATGCCTAAAGTTGGAGTAGTTTTCTCAGGGTGCGGTGTAAATGATGGTTCAGAGATTCACGAAGCAGTCATTACTATGCTAGAGCTTGATAAAGCAGGTGCAGATATGGTTTTAATGGCACCTAATATTGATCAATTACATGTTATCAATCATGCCACTGGTGACGAAATGGATGATTCCAGAAACGTATTGGTAGAATCTGCGCGCATTGCTCGTGGTAATATTAAAGATGTTGCAGACATTACATCAGATGATCTGGATGCATTGATTTTCCCGGGAGGGTTTGGTGTAGCAAAGAATTTATCTGATTATGCGATGGCAGGTGCTGAGTGTTCTATAAACCCGGATGTACAAAGGCTTTCAAAGGAAATTCACAATGATGGGAAACCTATAGGCGTAATTTGTATTGCACCAGCTATGATGGCTAAAATACTTGGCGAGAACACTGAATTGACTATTGGTTTTGATGATCAAACAGCCAGTGATATAAATACTATGGGAGCAAAGCATATTACTTGCTCTGTAGAAGAAATTGTTATCGATGAGGACAAAAAAGTTGTCTCAACCCCTGCTTATATGGAGGCCAATTCTATAAAAGAAGCAGCGGAGGGCATCCAGAAATTGGTGGAACAAGTCTTGCGAATGGCGAAGTAGACAATTGAATTCGAAAAAATACTATAATTACTATTCATTGTTTAATTAATAATGAGATATTGGTTTTATCCTGAAACCGGTAGCAAAAATAGGTAATATTCCCGACTGTGGAAGTAAGTTGATCATGGTGGATGATCAACCTATAGCATTATTTAAAATAGGCGGTAAAATTCTTGCTTGGGATAATCGCTGTCCTCATAGGGGTGCGTCACTGGCCGATGGTAATATTTCAGAAGATGTGATACAGTGTAAATTTCACCTGTGGGAATTTGATACTCACACAGAATGCGCAATTGAAAATCCTACAATTAAGGTGCGGTCGTATCCTGTAAAATTACAGGATGATATTGTATATATTGATGTGCCAGCGGTCAGGGATAAAATCTAAAGACCCGTTTCAGATACTGTCTTTTGCACAGCAACTAGCGTATTGTTCAGAGCTTCTTTTTCATGATCTTGGAGTTCAAACTCAAGTATACGTTCTACACCATCTGCACCGATAACGGTGGGTACTCCAATAAAATAACCGTCAACACCAAACTCGCCCTGACACAGAGATGCGCATGGAATAACTCTTTTTTTGTCCTTTATATATGATTCAGCCATCTCGATCGCAGATTGCGCCGGGGCATAGAAAGCAGATCCATTGCCAAACAACTTAACAATCTCACCGCCGGCAAATCGCGTTCTTTCTTCAATTTCAGATAGACGTTCTGCAGAAACCAAGTCAGATACAGGAACCCCACCGATAGTTGCCAAACGTGTTATGGGTACCATAGTATCACCATGGCCACCAAGCACCATGCAGGTGACATCCTGGACAGAATAACCAGTCTCCATCGCGATGAAAGTCCTTAGTCGTGTACTATCGAGAGCCCCAGCCATACCTACAACTTGGTTTTTAGGAAATTCTGAAATTTTATAAAAAGCATATACCATCGCATCAAGAGGATTTGAAATCACAATTACAAAAGACTGGGGAGCTTGTTCTTTAATATTCTCAGCTACATCTTTCATGATGCCTAAATTGATTTCCAGTAGATCTTCCCGGTCCATACCCGGTTTTCTGGGAATTCCGGCAGTAATAATGAAGACATCAGCATCTTTAACATCTTTCCAATTTGAGGTACCAGTAATATTGGCATCGTAGCCATCGTGGGGACGAAGTTGCATGAGATCAAGCGCTTTACCTTTAACCATGCCTTCAGCCTTTGGAATATCAAAAATAATAATGTTACCAAGTTCTTTCTGTGCAGCTAATAAGGCCAGGTTTCCACCAATTTGACCACCGCCAATTAATGCGATTGTTTTCCTAGACATTTATACCTCCATTAGGGGATCATTAACGTGTAATGAACTTACAATATGATAACTATTTTCTGATATGAAAAACCCCACTAAGTGGGGTTTTAAAGGGATGAACTAGGTATTCTAATCATTCAACAGGTAAAACGTTGACAATTTTTCTTGTTTTCCCCTTTTGACTGAATTTTACTACACCATCTGTTGTGGAAAATAACGTATCGTCACTAGCGCGCTTAACATTTAAGCCGGGATGTGTTTTCGTTCCCCGTTGGCGGAGTATGATACTGCCAGCTAGTATTGATTGTCCGTCTGTTACTTTGATCCCTAGCCTCTTTGCATTAGAATCTCGACCGTTTCTACTACTACCAACCCCCTTTTTATGTGCCATTATTTTGCCCCCTTTTTCTTTGGAGGTGACGTTTTAGTATCTTTAGGAGAATTATTTTTCTGGACTTTTTTTGTATTGGGCGCTTTAAGGGCATTTACCTTTAATAATGTATATCCTTGCCGATGTCCATTTTTTCTTTGGTATCCTTTACGGCGTTTCTTTTTATAAATAAGTAGTTTTTTTTCACGGTTATGTTCAAGTATTTCTGCAGTCACTGAAGCGCCAGCAACTGTAGGAGTACCAACTGTAATATTTTTCCCGTTATCCATTAGTAATACTTGGTCAAAATTTACCCGGTCCCCAACTTTCCAATCTTGAGATGATACTTTTATGGTATCGCCTTTAGATACACGATATTGTTTTCCTGATATTGCTACTATTACGTACATATTTTACCTTAAAAGTCCGCGAAGTTACACGCAAGCGGATTTCTATACAATATCAACCTTATTAGTAACATCTTTACCATCTTTTACCCGGTAAAACCGATATTGATCTCTTTTTATAGAGGGATTGGCTACAATAGAAATATGTACAAAGTTTTGCCACATAAGCCCACGCAGTATTTTTTTCTTATTGGTGTTCAAAAATTCTGCATTTTCAGGGTGTAGATCCAAGCGAAGTCGCAAATCACTGAATTTACTTTTATATCTGCGTAACCAGTGGTCGATTCTTGTGATAAGTGTTTCAAGAGAAATAATTTTACCAGCACCATGGCATGTAGGGCATTCATCACTCATTGAGTCAAGCAAACTTAGTCGAATACGTTGTCGCGTCATTTCCAGCAGTCCAAATTCGCTAATAGGTGATACGGCAACTTTTGCACGGTCTTTATTCAATTCTTTACGCAATTCATGATATACCTTGCGCTGATTATTAACTTCGCGCATATCAATGAAATCAATCACGATCAATCCTGAGAGGTCACGCAGGCGTAATTGTCGAGCAACTTCCCGCGCTGCCTCCAGGTTAATTTTAACAGAGTTTTCCTCATGTCCTTTTTTACCTACGAACCGTCCGCTATTCACATCCACAACAACCATGGCTTCTGTTTTTTCAATAATTAGATATGCACCGCTTTTTAGCCAAACTTTTGGTCGTAACAACTTGGCAATATCATCTTCAATACCCATGCCTTCAAATATTGGAGTTTTCAGTTTGTAATAGTCTAATCTGGAGGCCATGTTAGGAGATACTTCATCCAGGTAGGTTTGTGTCTTGCGATACAATTTTTTTGAATCGATAACTATTTTTTCCACATCTGAACTGAACAAATCACGGATTACGCTGGAAGCTGTTTCTAGGTCTTCATAAACAATACACGGTGCCTTTGCTCGTTTTGTCTTGCTTTTCAGAGTCTGCCATTTTTTTACAAGTGTCTTGTAATCATTTGTCAATTGTTCCTCTGATTTTCCCTCAGCTACAGTTCTTATAATCAATCCAAAATTATCTTCTTTTAAAGAATTCGCAATTTTTTTCAACCTCCTACGTTCATACTTATCCCACACCTTTTTTGAAATACCAAT
>ENA-UPTF01000457-UPTF01000457.1-marine-metagenome-genome-assembly--contig:-NODE-457-length-29222-cov-8.918374_pt1 | contig 29222 bp, 30 predicted proteins | sample MGYA00238166_ERZ767019 | MGnify/ENA primary metagenome ERZ767019 (study PRJEB28930, sample SAMN06266391) | marine metagenome | isolation source: Sea water from 250 m depth | place: Atlantic Ocean | study... | reverse complement strand
TTTATAACCATTTTCCAATAAGAAAGAACATACGCCATCTCCAAAACCACCATTAATCACGCCTTCTTCAATTGTGAGCACTTTATTAAATCCTCGGATAATAATTGACTCTAAATAAGCTGTGTCCATAGGTTTTATAAACCTACAGTTAACTACCTCACAAGATAATCCTTCATCTTCTAAATCTGATGCAACAGCAGAAGCACTATAGACCATAGGTCCAACAGCAAGCAATACTACATCTTCTCCCTTTTTTTCTACTTCCCAAGATCCAATGGGCAAGAGTTTTGCCTGACCATTTTCGTCAAACTCTACAGAACTACATTTGGGATATCTTATGCCAAATGGACTACTATGATTGAGAGCAGTGTAGAGAAGGTGCCTAAACTCATTCCCATTTTTTGGTGCAGCTAAAACCATACCCTGTATGCATCGGAAGTAAGCAATATCTAAAGATCCATGGTGAGTTGGTCCATCTTCACCTGCTATACCAGCTCTGTCCATACAAAATATCACTGGCAAGTCTTGAATCGATACATCATGCACAATATGATCAAAAGCTCTTTGTAAAAATGAAGAATAAACTGCAACAATAGGACGAATTCCTTGGGTTGCTAATCCTGCAGAAAAGGTTACAGCATGACCCTCAGCAATACCAACATCATAATATCTATCTGCAAATTTTTTTGCGTAGGGGACTAAACCAGTCCCTTCACGCATTGCGGCAGTAATACACACTACATCTTTCCTGTTCTCTGCTATCTCACATGATAAATGACCAAAAGCGTCTTGAAAAGAAGGGACTACTATTTTATTTTTATCTTTTTTAAGACTTCCATTTGCTTTAACACCATGATATTTTACTGGATCATCCTCGGCTACAGACATACCCTTCCCTTTTTTCGTGATAACATGAAGCAAAACAGGTCTATCAATATCTTTTATTGTGTCTAATGTTATTAATAATTCATCTAAATCATGACCATCTATTGGGCCAAAATAACGAAATCCCATTTCTTCAAAAAGCATTCCAGGAACAATAATATTTTTTATACTTTTATCTAATCTACTTAAGAAAGACTGAATAGTCCCTCTAGCAAGCGGCAGCTTTTTCGTTATTTCCCAAGCTTCTGTTTTAAGTCTGTTATATGTAGGATTAGAAATTAATCTAGTGAAGTACTTGCTTATTGCTCCAACATTGGGACTGATGGACATCTCGTTATCATTTAAGATTACTGTCAACTGTCTACCAAGATGTCCGGCATTATTAATGGCCTCAAACGCTAATCCTCCAGTCATTGCTCCGTCACCAATAATGGCAGCGACACGATAATTATCCTTGTTTTGAAACCTGGCTTCAGAGACTCCAAGAGCTGCCGATATCGCAGTAGAAGCATGCCCGGCACCAAAAACATCATACACACTCTCTTTCCGTTTAAGAAATCCGCTTAATCCACCATACTGCCTAATACTTGGAAACTCATCAAGACGACCAGTTAAAAGTTTGTGCGCATAAGCCTGATGACCTACATCCCAAATAAGCTTATCTTTTGGGGTATTATAAATATAATGTAGTGCAGTAGTAAGTTCTATAACACCTAATGTCGGAGCTAAATGCCCTCCAATTTCAGTGATGGTGTTCACTATGTGAAAGCGCAGCTCTTCACAAAGCCTATGCAGAGCCTCATTGTCTAATTTCTTTACATCTTTAGGAGATTTTATTTGGTTTAGATATTTAAGCCGCATCAACTTTATTTAGGTTGGTCCAATAAAATTTACTAGAAGGTTTATATAAGATCTCATGAAAAATAGTGATGCCATCTAACTCAGGATGAAAAGACATGCCAAGATGCTTCCCCTGGAGTACAATTGCAGGGTAATCTTTAATCATTGTAAGAACCCTGACATTATCGCTTAAACCAGTAATTTTAGGTGCTCTTATTAATGTAGCATTGAAAGATATTGATTCGTTGTTTAATTCCATACTTATTGGCTCTTTTCTTGACATTATTTGTCTTCCATAAGCATTTCTATTTACAGTCACATCAAGTATCTCAAGTGGTTTTACTTTAGACTCGTTCTCAATTTTCTTTGCCATCATGATTAAACCCGCACAGGTACCCATTATAGGATTTTCCTTTGCAAAATCTAGTATTGGTTTTCTCAGTCTAAACCTATCTAATAATAGAGACATCGTCGTAGACTCTCCGCCTGGAATAACCAATCCATCCACACTATCAAGATCTTTAGGAAGTTTTACTCCTTTTGAACTGATTCCTAAATCAGAGAATATCTTATGATGCAGCGCATAATTACCCTGCAGTTCAAGAACACCTATATTTGTCACCAACCACGCTCCTGTAAACGTTCATCCTCAGGAATCTCAGACATATCTAGTCCTTTCATAGCAGACTTTAATCCTGTACTTGCCTCTAATACTTTTTCAGGATCTTGGTAGTGCGTGGTTGCCTCTACAACTGCCTTTGCTCTTGCTTCAGGGTCTTCACTTTTAAAAATCCCTGAGCCAACAAACACAGTTTCTGCACCAAGCTGCATCATTAAGGAAGCATCAGCTGGAGTCGCAATCCCCCCTGCAGCAAAATTAGGAACAGGTAATTTACCTGTTTCTGATACTTGGATAACTAAGTCCAATGGCGCTCCCATATTCTTTGATTCACCAACCAATTGATCATGCTTCAGAGTAGTTAATCTTTTGATATCATTTACAACAGTTCTCATATGGCGCACGGCCTCTACAATATTCCCACTTCCGGCTTCGCCTTTTGTCCTAATCAAAGCTGCACCTTCTGCAATTCTCCTTAGTGCCTCTCCAAGGTTCCTACATCCACATACAAACGGTACTTTAAAATCATGTTTCCATACATGATTGTGTTCATCCGCAGGAGTTAGTACCTCACTCTCATCTATAAAATCAATTTCTAAGGCTTCAAGTACTTGTGCTTCTGCAAAATGTCCTATCCTACATTTAGCCATAACTGGAATAGAAACTGACTTTTGTATTTCTTTGATCATCTCCGGATCACTCATTCTTGATATGCCACCATCTTTACGTATGTCTGACGGTATCCTCTCAAGAGCCATTACAGCACAGGCTCCTGCTTCCTCAGCTATTATTGCTTGCTCATGGTTGGTGACATCCATAATTACCCCGCCTTTTAACATCTCTGCTAAACCAGCCTTCACGTCAAAGGGACTGCTGCTCATATATTTCTTCCTTTTTATTAATTCTTGAAATTGTTTTTACTTTTTTTATGACCTTCTGAATTATACTATCTGGAGTAGAAGCGCCGGCTGAGATGCCTACACTATCAATATTACTAAACCAAGATTCATCAATATCATTTTCATCCGTCACCTGATATGAATTGCTATTTCGCTCCAAAGACAACTGCGTTAACCTTTTTGAGTTAGCACTAGTAAATGAGCCGATAACAATCATTAAATCACATATTTCCGCCAGCTCTTTAATCTGTTCATGATTCCTACGAGTTGGAAAGCAAATGGTATTCACAAACCTCAGGTCAAACACTTTTTCCATTAATACATTCATAATTTCTTGAACATTTTCTATCATTTGGGTGGACTGACTAACTACTCCAGCTCTCTTCATTTTTTTAAGTGAACGTGCCTCTTCTACATTTGAAATTATGATCGGGCGTTTAACTTGAGCAGCAATACCAACAACCTCATCATGGTTATGATCACCAATAATGATTGTTTTTCTATTTTCAGATTCTAAAATCTTTATTTCCTCATGAATTTCTGTAACTAAAGGACATGTTGCATCAATAACATTTAATTTTTTCTTCTGAGCATCTTTCCAGATCTTTGGATCTGTTCCATGCGCACGAAACAAAACAGGTTTGTCTTGAGGAATTTGATCCAAACTATTCACCACAATGGAGCCAGACTTACTTAGGTCATCTACAACATTCTCATTATGAACAATATCACCAAGCATATAAACCGCTTCATACTCTTGACCACTTTTGTGAGCAAGATTAACCGCATCCCGAACTCCAAAACAATATCCAGCATCTTTTGCAACTAATATCTTCATTTTTAATTTTTTCTCTGCTCTAGAATCATATTTTTTGTAGTATTAATGATCATCTCTTTTGCCTCATCGAGTGACTTATTAATCACGGCACCAGAAGCAAATGCGTGACCCCCTCCACCAAATGATTTTGCAATATTGTTAACGGTATACTTTCCTTTAGAACGGAAATTTATTCTACAGGAACTCAAATCTACCTCGTAAATAATTAAAGCGACTTCTACTCCTATTATAGAACGTATAAAGTCTGCAAAACCTTCTAAATCATTTTTCGTAGCATGATATTTATTCATCATATTATTGGTAACGATTGACCATGCAAATTCTCCATCTAAATCATAACCAATATTAGAGATCATTTCGCCTAAAACGCTGACACGTGTTTTTGAACTGTTTTCATAGATTTTCTGATAAATAAAGTTTGTGTTTACCCCCTTATCTAAACATTCTATGGCTATCGAGTGACAGTATGTATCTGTATTGCTATATCTAAAGCACCCTGTGTCAGTCATAACAGCCACATAAATACCTTCACAAATTTCTTTTGTGAGAGGTGTATCTCTAGCTTCTTTTAAATAACTACGTACCATACAACCCGTGGCTGCTGACTTTATATCAACTATATTATAGGAAAAGCCATGGTTATCAGGATGAGGGTGGTGATCAATGTTCATCACTGGGATATCATTACTATCTATCACATCTTTCAACGAACGGGTTCGTTCAAAATCACCAACATCAAAAACAATAGCAAGGTCTGCATTTTTTACCCACTCTGAATGTTTATTTTCATTATATGTCTCGATGCAACTATTAGTATTTAAAAAGTCATACATATCTGGGGTGGTTGAACAATTAATAATTTTTACTTCCTTCCCTATTTCATTAAGATGGTGATACAGTGCTACCTCTGATCCTAGACCATCACCATCGGGGTTTTCATGTGTAGTAAGAAAAATTTTATTCGCTGAGGATATAATTTCATCCACTTTACCCCAGTCAATATATGTATTATTATAGTTCATTTTTCAAGGTCCCAGTGTTCTTCTTTCACGCCTTCATTATGTTTTACTAATCGCGCTAATAAAAACAAATAATCAGAAAGACGGTTCATGTACTTCGCATGTAACTGATTAAGGTTTTCATTACCGTACATAGAGATCAGAGACCGTTCTGCATTCCGGCAACTGGTTCTAGCAATATGCAGTCTTGAAATAAGCTCACTCCCTCCTGGCAAAATAAATTCTTTAAGAGGCGGAAGCTTATTAGCAATGATATCAATATGATCTTCTATATCTTTTATACGCTCTTTTTTTAATAATACAGACTCACTATCTGGTAAAGATATATCGCCACTAATATTAAAAATATCTTGCTGAATTTTTTTTAACTCTTGGCCTATCTGACTATCTGAAAAGGAGCTAACAGTCCAACCAATAACAGAGTTGAGATAATCTAAGTCTCCAAGCGCATTAACCCGAGGATGATCTTTTCTTACTCTCTCGCCTGTCCCCAGGCTAGTTTCTCCTTTATCTCCAGTCTTCGTTGTTACTTTAGTTATTCTCATCCGAAAAATAACCAGCTTACAATTATAAATAGCGGCATGAGTACAGGTATCGCCCATTTAAAAAAGAAACCAAAAAAACTTGGCATCTCTATTCCTGAAGACTCAGATATAGACTTTACCATAAAATTTGGAGCGTTTCCAATATAAGTATTTGCTCCCATAAAAACGGCACCCATTGAGATTGCCAAAAGAGTATTTTTCATTTCACCCATTAAAGTAATAGGGTCACCTCCTGCGGTATTAAAAAATACCAAATAGGTTGGAGCGTTATCCAAGAAGCTTGATAATATACCTGTATACCAAAAATACATCATATTGATTGGACCACTTTCATTAGAGACTGAGCTAATTATACCCGCTAGTGCACCATTAGTTCCTGCTTTTAATATTGCAATCGCAGGGATAATTGTTATAAAAATTCCTGCGAATAGTTTTGCGACCTCAATGATTGGAAACCATGTGTATTCATTATCTTTTCTAATCTGCTGCGGTGTATAGGTCCAGCTTGCATATGCTAATGCTAATAATAATAAATCTCGAACTATATTTTGCAGCTCTAGATGTACGCCATGATATATTTCAAGACTAATATGTGGCTTCCAAAAACCGCTGACCAAGACAGCTCCAATAACGCCTAGTATAAGACCTAGGTTAAATACGCCCTCTACTCCGAGTTTTGTTTTTTCATCGCTAGATTGAATATTTATGTTTTCTTTTTTTAGATAATATGAATCTAGGAAATAAAAAATAATAAGCAACGACACAACCATAAATAACATTGGTAATAGCATAGCACTGGTTGTCCAAAAAAAGTCAACTCCTTTCAAGAACCCTAAAAATAATGGCGGGTCACCAAGCGGAGTTAGTGAGCCTCCAATATTTGCAACAAGAAATATAAAAAAGACAATAATGTGAACCTTGTTTTTTCTATGTTTATTTGCATTGATTATCGGCCTAATCAAAAGCATAGCAGCGCCAGTCGTTCCCATCCAGCTAGCTAGCAGAGTACCAATTAGAATAATAAGCAGGTTAACTATAGGGGTACCTACTAATGTTCCTGTAAGCCTTACTCCTCCTGAAATAGTAAACAGAGCAAGCAATAAAATAATAAATGGAAAATACTCTAATAGCCCAACATGCAGAAGCTCATACAAGGTAATAGAAACACCCTCTTTGATTAGAAAAGGAATTATTAAAATAGAGGCCCAAAATAGTGACACTTTCCCAAAATTATGGTGCCAAAATTCTGGAAGAACAAGCGGAAAGATTGCAATAGACAGCAATATACCTGCAAATGGCACTACCCAGATAATACTCATGTTTTCTATGCTGCCATCTAAATGAAAACCAGAAGCTTGGCCACCGCCAGCACCTAGGCATAGAATGGGCATTAAAAAAGATAAAACTATAATTAATTTCCTTTGCATTAAATACACCTTTGTTCGACAATTATAATAAACATTAAACTTACACAATTTTCTTTATGATAAGTAATAGTGATACTATCGTAAATTTGGATACTGTGACAGTATATTTATCTATAATTATTCTTGGCTTAGCCATACTAGGACTATCAATAGGTGTAATATTTGACAATAAGCCTATCCAGGGAAGCTGTGGCGGAATTGGAGCAGATGAAGACTGCACAATCTGTGGTGGTGACCCACAAAAATGTGAGACGCTTGAAGCTACCTAATTAGCCTCTATTTAAAAAAACCGCTCGAACTATAGTTCTCAAAACTATTACCATTATTTAATACAATCCATAGAGCCTCGATAGTATTATCCTGCTCTACCTTTTCTATCCCATCTTCATATGATAAAACCATTAACGCAGTTGCCCACGCGTCTGCATTAAGACAATTATCTGATTTAACACTAACAGAGACAATATTTGTTTCTTTAGGAAAACCTGAAGCTGGATCTATAGTGTGATTTATTGTTTGACCATCTTGGACTCTATAATTTCTATAACTTCCAGAGGTTGCCAGTGCTTTGTTTTCTAATTGCAAAGTTGTGTATAATTCCTGACCAGGAACGGATGATTTAATTGGCATGTCTATGCCCACTGTCCATTGTTTTTTAGAAATATTCAATCCACTACACCTAATCTCCCCGCCAATTTCAACAAATATATTAGAAAAGCCCCTCACCTCTAACCAATCATGTACTTGGTCTACGGCATATCCTTTTGCGATTGCATTCAGGTCTAACTGCATTTTGGGGTATAGTTTTTTTATGAATGGATATTCTAGTTTAATCTTATCTATTCCAACATAGCTTAATATTTGCTCTATATCAGATTTTTCTGGAGCTTTCTGTTTTTTTTCTAAATTAGGTCCAAAACCCCAAAGTTCAGCAATTGGGTATATGGTATAGTCAAATGCACCATCAGTTTTATCATTAATAAGTTTCCCTTTCTGTAGAACATAATAAAAATCATCTGATATTTTATAAGGCGTAACGGACAAACTTTTATTAAATAATGAAATCTCACTATCCTCAATCCACGTAGACATCTGCTGATTAAGATTAATCAAGATTGAGTCTATAGATTTATTAATCATATTCATTTCATATTTCGTATTATTAAAAACTAGCTTGACCGAGTATGTCGTTCCCATTGTAGTGCCAGAAATATTATAACTATTATAATGGCTATCGCATGATGTAAATAAAAATAAAAAGCCCAATATCAATTGGGCTCTAGTAATTCGTTTATTAGACTGACTACTAGCCAAAACTATCAAACGCAATCATTTCTTTTTCTACACCAAGATTATCAAGCATATCTTCAACAGCCTTGATCATTGGAGGTGGCCCGCACATATAATATTCTATCTCCGTTGGGTCTTCATGCTTGCTGAGGTAATTATCATGGGTAACCTGATGAATAAAACCGGTTGGACCAGTCCAATTATCTTCAGGCAATGGCTCAGATAGAGCAACATGATAACTAAAGTTGGGAAACTGCTCTGCTATTGTTTTGAACTCATCATCATAAAACATTTCTCTTAATGATCTTGCTCCATACCAGAATGAAACCTTACGGCCAGTTTTTAGAGTGTGAAAAAGATGAAACAAGTGCGAACGCATTGGAGCCATTCCTGCTCCGCCACCTATGTATACCATCTCACGATCTGTGTCTTTGATAAAAAACTCACCATAGGCGCCTGAAATAGTAACTGGATCACCAGCTTTCAAATTATAAATATAGGATGATGCAATGCCGGGAGGAACATCATTCCACAGAGCCGGAGGTGGAGTTGCTATCCGGACATTTAACATTACCTTGTTTCCCTCTGCCGGATGGTTTGCCATGGAATATGCACGAAACTCTGGTTCTTCATTGTTTGCTACAAGCCCCCATATATTGTACTTATCCCAGTCTTCGTGATATTTTTTATCAATATCAAAATTCTTAAAATCAAGATTGTGATATTCAGGAATATCAATTTGAATATATCCACCTGCTTTAAAGTCTAAATTTTCGCCTGGAGGAAGATCGATTACAAATTCTCTTATAAACGTGGCAACGTCAATGTTTGACTTAACCGTACAGTCCCACTTACGGACACTAAAAACCTCATCCGGAACATGAATTTTCATATCTTGCTTCACCTTTACCTGACAAGCAAGTCGCCAGTTTTCTTTAGCCTCTGGCCTACTAATGTGGCCCGTTTCTGTAGGTAGAATATCACCTCCTCCTTCAAAAATCTGACACTTACACATTGCACATGTGCCACCACCGCCACAGGCAGATGGCAAAAAAACATTTTGTCCGCTTAACACACCAAGCAATGTGCCTCCGGTTCCAACCGTTATTGCTTTATCAGGCTCATCATTAATTAAAATTGAGACATCGCCCTGTGGAAGTAAGTTTTTTTCTGCAATATTAAGAATTAATACCAGCAAAACTATTATACTTGTAAAAACCAAAGTGCTGATGATTGTAAACGCCATATTGTTCAAATACTCCTACAGACTAATACCAGAAAAACCAAGAAAGGCCATAGAAATAAGACCGGTTAAAAGCATACTCATACCTACCCCTCTTAGAGTCGGAGGAACATTAGAGTATCTCATTCTTTTCCTGATTGTTGCTAGAGAAACAATCGCCAAGAAGAAACCCAATCCAGATCCAAATCCATATACGGTTGCCTCTGCAAGATTATATTCCCTTTCAACAAGAAACAAAGAACAGCCCAATATCGAACAGTTTACGGTGATTAAAGGAAGAAATATTCCAAGATTATAATACAGAACTGGAGAAAACCTATCCAATAACATTTCAACAAGCTGAACCATAGCAGCGATCACTGATATAAAAACAATAAACTGTAAAAAATCAAGATTAATATCTTCTAATCCTGCCCAAGCCAAAGCTCCTTCAGCGAGAAGATATTCGTTGAGCGCCCAGTTAGCGGGTGCGGTTATTGATAATACAAAGACAACAGCGAAGCCCAAGCCAATAGAAGTTTCTACTTTTTTTGATATTGACAGGAACGAACACATACCTAAGAAATAAACGAGAACTATATTCTCAATAAAGATACTATTGATTATGATATTGATGTAGTGCTGCATGTTTACTCTTTGTCTACCACTTTAGTATAGGACCTATGCACCCAAACAATTAAACCTAAAATAATAAAGGCGCCTGGTGACAGTATCATCAATCCATTGTTCTCGTAACCACTAAAATATATGTTATCATTAATTACATTGTATCCATAAATGCTGCCAAAACCAAAAAGCTCTCTAAAAAATGCGACTGCTATTAAGATTGCACCATAGCCTAATCCATTGCCCATGCCATCTAAAAAAGCTTTACCAGGAGAGTTTTGCATTGCAAATGCTTCTAATCTTCCAAGAACAATGCAGTTTGTAATGATCAGACCTAAAAAAACGCCGAGGAGCTTGCTCATATCATAGTAGTAGGCTGCTAGTATCTCATCGGTGATGCTCACTAGGGAGGCAATAACGCTCATTTGAATGATTATCCTTACCTTATTTGGTATAAGTTTTCTTAGCAAAGCAACCACAGTATTTGATATAGAAAGTACAGCAACCACTGCAAGCGTCATTACAACAGCGGTATCAATCTTTGTTGTAATTGCAAGCGCTGAACATATCCCTAATATGTGAATTGAGATCGGGTTCTCTCCCATTAGAGGGTCTTTAATAATTTTTTTATCTTTTCTGCTAAAGAGATTCAATTTCATTCAACATTCTAATTTTTTTAAAATAAGGTTCATACTTATTAAGATCTTTTTTTAAAAAGGTTGTGACACCTTTACCGGTAATGGTCGCTCCTGATATACCATCCACTTTTCTATAGGCTTCCGGATCTTTATCTGAGACGAACCCTTTAATTACTTCTATACTGACTAATTTCCCATCATTATCAACTAGTCGCTTGCCAATAAAATTGTTTTTAAACCACTCCTTGTCTACCTCGCCTCCAAGGCCTGGTGTCTCTTTATGCCTATAAAATGTTATACCTTTCACCGTAACCGCGTCTGGCTCTATTGCAAAATAGCCATACATTGTACCCCACAATCCTTTACCTTCTATGGGGATCGCATAGCCAGTAATTAAACCATTATCTATACGCTGGTAAATCTTAAGAGGATTCTTTTCGATATCTTTTTGTTTTTGATAGGCCGTTCCTTTATGATCAAGGTATATTTCATTTATACTATTGTTATATAAACTCTCAACTATTTTATTAGTCCATGGGTTATCAATATTCTGTTTATATCCAAGAGCATATAAAATATTTTTCTTTATATCTAGTTCTTCATTTGTTTTTTGCCGTTCTCTCAGATTATCAGCAGTGGTAGCTATTATAATACCTAACACTATGGTAACGCAGGAGGTGAAGATTAGTGTGTATGAATTATTGCGCATACCTTCTTAGCCTTCTATTTATATTTACCTTTATCACAAAATAATCAATTAGCGATGCAAATGCGTTCATTAGTAAGATCGCAAGCATGACACCTTCCGGATAGGCGGGGTTGATCGATCTAATTATCACTGTTAAAACACCAATAAAAAACCCATAGATCAGTCTACCAGTATCTGTGTGTGAACCTGTCACAGGCTCAGTTGCCATGAAAGTTAGACCAAAAGCAAAGCTGCCCATCACAAGATGATAGTGAGGTGGAATAGATAGCATTGAATTATCAGAATAAGGGGAAATTAACATACCTATGTATGACATAGCAAAAAGTCCGCTTACTCCACCTAGTATCACACGCCAAGAAATCAATCTCATCAGCATTAGCGCTAAAGCAGCGATAAGAATAATAAACTTATTTGTTTCTCCAACCGATCCGGGTATCCATCCATAGGCAAGATTTAACCATGAATAATCAAACTGTGTAACCCCATCTAATAGTACTACTGCATCCGCACTATTTATAGATGCAGGAATAGAAAGCGCTGTCGCCCCGGAATACCCATCGGGTCCAACTAACCAAACGGTATCCCCTGAAATCTTACTTGGATATGAAAAGAAAATAAATGCTCTAGCTACAAGCGCAGGATTAAAAATATTCATTCCAACACCACCAAATATCTCTTTTCCAATAACAATCCCGAATGTAGTAGCAATAGATAACTGCCAAAGAGGAATCGATGGCGGCATGGTTAAAGGGATCAGGGCACAGGTAACTAAAAATCCTTCAGAAACTTCATGCTTTCTAACAATCGAAAATAATATCTCCCATAGTCCACCTGTGATAAACGTAATCGCAATAATCGGAAGGATAACCTTGGCACCATAGAATAAGTTTTCAATCCAGGTTCTTTCAATACCTAACGCCTGAGCATTCTGATAGCCGACATTCATCGCACCAAATACATAACAGGGAATCAGTGACACCACAACCAAGATCATTACTCTTTTGATATCGATACTATCTCTGATATGCGGAGCGGTTGAGGTTCTCTCATCCGTACTAAACAATATAGTCTCAGTTGCCTCATAGACTGGATAGAGCCAATGCAATTTTTCGCCTTCCTCAAAATTGGGCTTAATTTTTAGTAAAAACTCTAGAAGCCAGTTCATTTCTATCCCTCAGCCCGCAGCATTTCTAATCCTCTGCGTATTACACCACTTACATCCGTTTTACTGGGACAGGAAAATGAACAAAGAGCAAAGTCCTCATCATCACACTCTATAAGACCTAGTTTCTCCATCTCATCAATGTCTTCTGCCAAAATAGATCTGTATAACTCGTTTGGTAAAATATCCATCGGCAATACCCTTTCCCAGGCGCTTATTGGCACAATCGCTCTATGGCTCCCATTTTGAGCAGTATTAAATGGAAATAATATTTTACCAAAAGAAAAAAACACAGGGGTAAGGCTATATCTATTCTTACTGCTTCCAGGATTGAGCATGCCTACAAATTCTCTTCTAACTTGGTCAGAAATAACACTAACTGTATAATCATAAAAACTAAGATAGTCATCGGCAGAAGAGGTCCTACCCGTTAGAATATCACCAGAGATTATTCTTGATTTATCTTGAGTTAATCGATCACCGATTATTGATGATATCTTCGCTCCTGTCATAACACGAAAATGTCCAGGATCACGGACACAAGGTCCGGCCAGAGTTATGACTCTAGTAGGATCATAGATGCCATTTAGAAATAATTTTCCAATGGCTATTACATCTTGGGCGTTAATTGTCCAAACACTTTGGCCAGGTTTTAAATGCGCTATATGATGAATCTGTATGCCAATGTTACCAGCAGGATGTGGGCCAGAAATAGTATTTAATTCTACATTTTGAATGGAAGACAAAATCGATTTGGGTTTAGTCGTAAGATACACCTTACCACTAGTTATAGTATTTAAAGCATCAATGCCAGCTTGGAAACTTTGATTTTCATTTTCCATCACTACTTCTAGGTCAACAGAAAGTGGCGCAGTATTAATAGCAGAAACAAAAATATCTCTGGGAATAATACTTGGATCCGGTATCGTATTAAATGGTCTCTGCCTAAACATTGGAAAAATATTGGCTCCTAGTATGATATTCAATGCTTCTTGCCTGCCTAGGCTAATGATATCACTATTATTATATTTTTGTTTTTCTATTTGGTCCTGATTATCATTTAAGGAAATTTCAATTTTTTGAATAATTCGTCTTCGGCCATATTCAATACTCTTTACAGTACCAGATGCAGGAGACCCCCATTTAATATCTGGATTCATTTTATCAAAGAATAAAGGTGATCCTATTTTTACTTCTTCACCCTCTTTAATAATAAGTTTAGGCTTTACACCTTTAAAATCAGTTGGGAGTATGGCCACTGTTTCGAAGTTGTTTATTTCGACTATATTTTTATCTGGTGTGCCAGATATACGTAAATTGTGACCTTTTTTAATATTGATATGTGGCATTAACTAAAAGATTTTGTAACAATATATTAGTAACTAAAATTACATATAATTTTTAATATTTTATTATCCTAATTAAAGTGTCTGCGTATAAAAAACTAAAGATTCTTTTACCCATGATATGAGAGGGTTCCAATATAGACCAAGGAGCAATGAAGGGACAGCCGTTACAACTAATAAACCAAACATTGTTACCGGAGGCTGTATAACCTTGTCACTTCTTTTACCATCTAAAAACATTACTTTGACAACATGAAAATAGTAATAAAGAGAGACCACACTATTTAAACCTCCAGCTATAACTAGCCAGTAAAAACTATTTCCAGCACCTACAAGAGTTTTAAAAATATAGAACTTTCCAACAAAACCTGCTGTTGGTGGAAGCCCTGTTAGTGAAAGCATAAAAAGTGTCATCACACACCCAACAAATGGCATCTCCCACCCAAGACCTTTATAATCATCAAAAGTCTCACCTCCTGTTTTATTTTTTACTGTGATTACAATAAAAAATGCACCAAGGTTCATAAAAAGATATACAAACAAATAGATCATTATTGCTTCTATCGCATCAGCTGATATTACCGGCAATGCAAGCATCATATAACCCGCATGCGCGATACTTGAATATGCAAGCATCCGTTTTATACTTTCTTGCTGAATGGCCACTAGGTTTCCCAAGGTCATAGTTACAACTGCCAATACGCCCATGATCTCTGGCCAAGGCATATCCGTTGTTCCAATCATGTTTGAACTAAGCGCATGACTATCTGAAAAAACCTGATGAAAGAATCGAATTATCATTGCAAATCCAGCTGCTTTTGGAGCAACAGATAAATATGCAGTAATGGTTGTTGGAGAACCCTCGTATACATCAGGAGTCCAAAAATGAAATGGAACCGCTGAAATCTTATATCCAAAACCGGCAAAGATCATTAACAACCCCATTACTAGAGCAGGATTAGCGGAGCTATCAAGAGCCGCAAGAGACTCTTGTATTACAAAATAATTTGTACTGCCCGTAAGACCATATACTATACTTAATCCAAATAACATTACGCCTGAGCTAAATGCACCATAAATAACATACTTTAGACCTGCCTCATTAGAGCGGGTATCAAGCTTTAAATATGCTGCAAGCACAAAAGACATTATAGACACAACCTCAATTGAAATATATAGCATTATAATATCAACTGAAGAAGACATTAAAAACAGGCCTATAACCATTATTCCCATAATGGTAAAATATTCTCCTTTTCGATAATCATTTAGCTCATGATTATTCCAACTAGCTACGATTACGAGAAGAGTAGATAGTATGATAACTATCTTAATAAAAGAACTGAATGGGTCGATAACAATCATATCTAAGAATAAGGTGGTTGGTGGCACATGTCGCAAGTTTATAATAGACAGGGCCACAACAATTAAACCAATACCTAAAACCCAGCCAATAAGATCTGTTTTTGATTTTTTAAGAAATAAATCCGTTATTAAAGCGGCAATAACTATAATAACTAGAATTATTTCTGGAACAAAAAATTCTAAACTCTGGAGATTTGTCATCTATTTATTTCCTACATAGAAGCAAAGTTAGCCACAAAAGCAACCTTCTCAATTATCTGGTCCATCGTGGCTCTTATTAAATCAAGATATGGTCGAGGATAAAGACCAAAGAATAAGGTTATGACTGCTAATGGGATAACTGTAAACAGCTCAAGCCCATTGATCTCAGTCATATCTTTATATTTTTCATTAAGCTTTCCAAAAAATATTCGCTGAAAAGCCCAAAGAAAATATGCTGCATTTAGCAGTATACCTATCGTACTTAGCACGACAATAGTTTTAAAAACCGGAAATGCACCGATAAAACACATGGCCTCACTAACAAAGCCAGAGAAACCAGGTAGTCCTAGTCCAGCAAAAAATGCTAGGGCCGTGACACCTGTATATATCGGCATCTGACTAGCCAATCCACCAAAGCCATCTATATCTCGATGATGTGCTCTCTCATACACAACTCCGACAAGGATAAACAACATTGCGGATATTGTCCCATGATTAAACATCTGAAACACTGCTCCACTCAATCCAGCCTGGGCGGCTTTTAGGTCACCACCATTCGCGGCACCAGCTGCGACAACTGCAGCCATACCTAATAAAGAATATCCCATATGGTTAATACTTGAGTACGCAACAAGCCTTTTTAAATCAGTCTGGGCGAGCGCACAAAGCCCTCCCCAGATAACATTAACCAAACCTAGAATTGCAAGCCCGCCTGCGAACCACCATACAGCATTAGGAAGAATTCCATAGTTAACCCTGATAATCCCATACACTCCTAGTTTTAATAATATTCCGGCCAGTATTACTGATATAGCAGTAGGCGCCTCAACGTGAACAAGTGGGAGCCAGGTGTGGAATGGAAACACTGGTACTTTAATTGCAAAACCAATAAAGAGTAATACCCAAATAACTTTTGCTGCGCTCATACCCCACCATAGTACACCATCTAATGCTTCTGGTGCTCTTTCCATTATTAGTAAAATATCAAATGTCTTTCCACAGGTAAAATAAAGACCAAGTATACCAACCAGCATAAGGACTGACCCGAAAAGTGTATAAAGAAAAAATTTGATTGCGGCATACTCTCTCTGCGGGCCTCCCCACATGCCTATTAGGAAATACATAGGCAGTAGCATAACCTCCCAAAATATATAAAAAAGGAAAAAATCTAAAGATAGAAAAACACCTACTACGCCAGCGTCTAACAAAAGATACAGAGCAAAGTATCCTTTAACAGCCTTATTAATATTCCAACTAACAAAAACGCCTATAAAAAACAACATGGCCGTTAGGATAACCATAGGGAGACTTAATCCGTCCACACCCAGTATATAGGAAATGTTTAAAGAAGGTATCCACTCTAACCTTTCCATAAACTGCATTGAGCCATTTCCTGGCTCAAATTTTCTCCATAATAGGATAGCAATAATAAATTGTACACCTGTAAAACCAGCTGCTGTATATCGAATAATGCCTTCCTTATCTCTTGGTATAAATGCGACTACAATTGCACCAAGGATAGGCAGCCATATTAGTAAACTAAGAATATTGTCCATATCTATATCTCTTTAAACTCTATTAGTTAAAATGCCTGAATAATAATAATGACTAAAATACCGGCGACGACATAAAGCAAATAGTTTTGTAATCGTCCGGTCTGTATCTTTCTTAAGTTTTGTCCGGCAACGCCAGATATTCTTCCTAAACCATCGACAAGACCTTGATCAATCCCATCATAATCAAATTTCCCGGATAGCCTACTTAATAGACTGGTTATACGGCCAAATCCATTAATAAAATATTTGTCATAGAGCTCCCAGTCTAGCCATGATACAGTCTCTGATAGTTTTAAGAATGGCTGATATAAAAACCTGTTATAGTTCTCATCAAAGTAAAATTTGTTCAGGCTCCAATCATATAAAAACCCAAATCTATCTGAAAGTTTTTTGGGGGATATAACATTTTTAACATACATAAGAACGGCTAATAAAATACCAATCGCAGCTACCCCTATTGATAGTCCCATAGCCAGATAGTGAGCATGGTGGGCGTGCTCTCTTATCTCATTTGCGGTCATACTCCCTGGTACAGCGGAAGTTTGCGGCACAACTAAGTCTGTAAACCAGCCATGATCTGATATTGGATTAAAATAAGGAAGAGTATAAAAAATGAAAAAGCTAAGCGTCCCTAAAAGTACAATCGGACCAGTCATTTCTTTTGGAGATTCATGTATATCTTTAAATGTATCTTTCATGCTAGGCTTACCATGAAATGTCATAAAAATTAAACGAAACATATAAAAAGCTGTTATTGCTGCAGCACCAAAACCAAAAAGCGGCAACAGAAAATGTTGTGGATGATGCTGTGCAAACGCAAGAGTCCCTGCTAAGATAGCATCCTTAGATAAAAATCCTGAAAATAGAGGCACCCCTGCGATCGCTAACGTGCTTATTAACATAGACCAATAGGTAACCGGCATTTTCTCTTTAAAGCCCCCCATATTTCTCATATCCTGAGGGTCTGTCTTCTCATCATGCACCTTATGCAGCGCATGGTGCATAGAGTGAATCACTGAACCGCTACAGTAAAACAAATTTGCCTTAAACATAGCGTGAGTAAGAAGATGAAAAAATGCGGCCGTGTAAACTCCAGTCCCAACAGCTAAAATCATGTAACCAAGCTGGCTTACGGTTGAGTATGCAAGAACTTTTTTTATATCATTTTGTGTAATAGCTATTAAAGCAGCCAGTATAGCGGTAATGCCGCCCGTATAGGCGATGACAAGCAAAGCATCTGGGGTAAAAATTGGAAAAAGCCTTACCGCCATATACACGCCCGCGGCAACCATTGTGGCAGCATGCATTAAGGCAGAAACAGGCGTAGGCCCTTCCATAGCATCAGGAAGCCATATATGCAGCGGAAACTGTGATGATTTACCTACAGCGCCCATAAATATTCCTAGACCAGCTAAAGTTAGGGTTAGTCCGGTAATTGCATCCCCGCTAGCGATAGAGTCAAATATTGGACCAAATGCAAAGGAACCCACAGCAGAGTATAATAGCATTATGCCAATGAAAAACCCTATGTCACCAACTCTATTTGTTAAAAATGCTTTCTTACTAGCATCTGCTGCACTATCCTTTTCGAACCAGTGCCCAATGAGTAAGTATGAGCTTACACCAACGAGCTCCCAGGACATATACATGGAAATTAGATTATCAGCCAGAACAATTCCGTTCATTGAAAAAGTAAACAGTCCTAGGTACGCAAAATACCTGCTGTAGCGAATATCACCTTCCATATATTTTAAAGAAAATATATGAGTACAGCTTGAGACCAATGTAACAATCAGAAGCATTACAACCGTAACATTATCAACAAGAATACCTAGATCAATCTTAAACGCATCAAGGTCAATCCATGAAAAACTAGCCCCATGACTAAATCCAGGATCATACTCCAGGATCATTTGAATAAACAGGTATATTGCAAAGAAAAAAGTAGCAACAATAGATCCTACGGCTACCCAGTCACCTTGTCTTGGTAATTTTTTACCAAAGAATATTAAAATAATAAATGAAACAAGCGGTAAAAATAGAATTAACAGCGGCAATGTTATCATTATATTATCCATTATTGCCTCAGCTCCGCGGCATCATCTACATTAATCGAGTTCAAATTATTATATATATTAATTATTATAGCTAAGGCAACTGCAGCCTCTGCTGCGGCCAATACGATTACAAATAATCCAAAAATATGACCATCTAGATTCATACCGTTAAACTTTGAAAATGCTACAAAATTAATATTTGCAGCATTAAGTATTAGCTCCACACCCATTAAAACAGCAATCGCATTACGCCTTGTCATTACCCCAAAGACGCCAAGACAGAAAAGCATAGCAGAGATAAAAAGGTAAGAATCAAGGCTGTGCATTAGGCATCGCCTCTTGAGAGAACAGCAGCACCAATAAGAGCGCCAAGCAATAACAAGGAAATAATCTCAAAAGGAAGAAGATAATCTATGAGCAGAAGTATTCCAATCTCCCGTACCGTCCCGCTTGGCTCTACAGCCGCACTAATAGCCCACGGTGCTTTTGATAGCGCAAGACTCAAAAAAATAAAAAGCCATAGCGCGACCGCACCGCCAACACCCTGTTGCATACTTTTATGAGATATCCGAACTGATTTAATCTTATTTGTTAACATAATCCCAAAGATAACCAAAACTAAAATTCCACCAACATAGACTAAAATCTGAATACCAGCAATAAAATCAGCCCATAAAAACACATAAATACCAGCCACCCCAAACAGGGTAAACAAAAGAGCGACCGCAGAATAAATGAGCTGGTTGTTTAAAACAACAAACCCAGCAGAGATAATAGTAATCGCCGCAACAAACCAAAAAACAAGTTCCGCCATCTAACTAGGCTCCAGTCTCTTGTTCTGCATTTATTTTTTCTAGCCCATCTTTAGTGCCTTTTTTTGCAAACCTGTAAATGAGATCACTACGATCTGGCTCAGAAAACTCATAGTCAATTGGGTGTTTTTTAGCATTAGGTCCACCAGTCATGTATATGCACTCCTCTGGACAAGGATAGACGCACAGATTACAGTAGCAACATTCAGACATGTCAATATCAAACCTGGTAACAACCAGTGCCTTCCTTGTTCCCTTGGCCGTTATTCCTTTGTGTTTTATTGCCTTTATATCTTCACCTCTTGCGGGTGCTTTTTCTGTTACAATTTTGATACAGTCAACAGGACAAGCCCGTTCACATTTTAAACAACCTATACAGTCATCCATGTCAACATGAAGCCTGGAACGAATAACATTATAATTACTATGATCAAAACCAATATTCCTCTCAGGCCTTGGCCATTTTTCTTCGGGATATTGGAGTGTAACATTATCATTTCTTGCTCGAAATAGATGCACAAGCGTGATCCCCATTCCGCCTAAAATAGAGCTTATACTCTCAAATATATCAGTAAAATATCGTTTCATAACTTTTGCCTTATTGGTTAAATACTACGGTCCATATGGCTACACCAAAAATATTAATCAGAGCTACTGGTAAGAATACTTTCCAGCAAACATTCATTAGCTGGTCGACCCTTAGTCTTGGCAGCGTCCAACGAAGCCATATCATAATAAAAATCAAGAAAAATGTTTTACTTATCATCCAGAAGACGCCCCAAGCTGGTGAGTCCATAAATCCGGAGATAGGGCTGTGCCAACCGCCAAGAAAGCAGGCCGCTGCAACCGCACTAACAACAAACATATTTGCATACTCACTGAGAAAGAAAAAAGCATAACGCATGCCTGAGTATTCTGTCGCAAAGCCGGCTACAAGTTCGGACTCTGACTCTGGAAGATCAAACGGGGTCCTATTCGTCTCAGCAATTGCACTGATAAAGTAAACGACAAAAGCAATGGGAACAAAAGGATTGTCAAACAAAATCCAGCTGAACATGCCTCCCATCTGGTACCTGATTATATCTTGCATGTTTAATGTACCAGCAAGCATTATCACTACAATCAAAGAAAGGCCTGCTGGTATCTCATAGCTAACGATCTGCGCTGCAGACCTCATACCACCATATAGAGACCATTTATTGTTTGATGACCAGCCGGCCAAGATCAAAGAGAGAACGGCAATCGATCCAACACCAAGTATGTAAAAAAGACCGATATTTAAGTCAGCTACGATAATTGACTCACCAAATGGTAGTGCAACAAAACTTATAAACGCGCCAATGAAAATCATGAAAGGAGCTAAAATAAATAAAGGTCTATCCGCACTAGATGGGATAATATCCTCTTTTAATAAAAGCTTGAGCGCATCAGCTATCGGCTGTAGCAAGCCCCATTTACCAGCGTGTAAACCAACTCCCTGTCCCATTGGCCCCACTTTGTCTTGGATGAATGATGAAACTTTTAGCTCTGCATAGATTACAATTAAGGCATAGATAGTAATAAATCCAAATAGCATTAAGCATGGAATAAGCATAGAAATAATTAAAACCGGCCCTGAACCTATCAGGTCTGACAACAGTTCGCTTAAAAAATCAAATAAAAAATCAACAGTCATCGGTCAATCTCTCCAAGAACAATATCTAAGCTTCCAAGAATACCTAGAACATCAGACATAAGCCAGCCAGCACCAATCTCATTTAGCACGGAAAGAGCTGTAAAAGCAGGAGAACGCATTTTAACTCTGTATGGGGTATCACTTCCGTCACTCTCAATATAATAACCGAGGTCACCTCTTGGTGACTCAGTTCTTCGATAGATTGATCCTTTCGGAGGCCTTATTTTTTTTGGCATTGCCTGGTGAACATCGCCCTCTTTTGGCAACTGATCGATCGCCTGCCTTACGATTTTTATACTTTCTCTTATTTCATGAATTCTTACATAGAATCTGTCCCAGCAGTCACCCACGGTACCTTTCATACCTTTACCAACAGGTACATTGAAATCAAAACGATCATATATAGAATACGGATCATCTATCCTCAAGTCCCATTTAACACCTGAACCTCGAAGATTTGGCCCAGTTACGCCGTAGCTTATTGCTACCTCTGCAGGCATTATGCCTATATCGGCTGTTCTTTCAACAAAAATTTTATTGTGCCCTAATAAATTTTCAAATTCATCAACTTTTGGCTCAAAATAATCAAGAAAATTTAGTGTTGCCTCTACAAAGCCTGTTGGCAGGTCATGGCTCAATCCCCCAACCCACATATAGTTATATAGCAATCTTGCCCCACATGTCATCTCAAATATATCTAAAATCCTTTCTCTATCTCTTAGCATATGTAAAAATGGTGTGAAAGCTCCCAAGTCTAATCCAAAAGCACCTATGCCAAGTAAGTGGCTTGCGATACGCTGCAACTCAGCCATAATAACTCTGATATATTCTACCCTATCATTAACCTTAATCTCCATCAGCTGTTCCATCGCAACGACATAACCAAAGTTCATCGTCATAGATGCTAGATAGTCACACCGGTCTGTAAATGGGATAACCTGCTCATAGGTTACATTTTCACAGTGTTTTTCAAAGCATCGATGTAAATAACCCATATACGGAGTTATCTCTGATATTATCTCACCATCTGTTTTTACCTGCAGACGAAGAACACCATGAGTAGCAGGGTGCTGTGGTCCTATGTTTAGGACCATTTCCTGTCCGTGTACTACTCCCATCCTTCTTTCACTTTCGGGACTATAATACCGTGATAAGTCTCTTGCTCTTCATAGTCCTTTCGCAAGGGCCATCCTTCCCAATCATCAGGAAGAAGGATACGTCTTAGGTCTCTGTGTCCAATGAAATTTATTCCAAACATGTCATAGGTTTCTCTCTCAAACCAGTCAGCAACTCTCCAGACTTGCTCGACAGATGGAATATCAGGTTTTTCAGCAGATACTTTTATCCTAATTTCCACCTTATGAAGGTGCTTCATCGAGTGCAAATTATAACGTGATTCCAATACTCCTTCGCCCAGATCCATACCCGTGTTACACTGTAGAGAATCAAAAAACAGCTCTTCATCAGACTTAAGCCATTTAGCAATCTTAAGCCAATTTTCAGGCTTTAACTGTATCCAATCGTTGTTTTGGTCACCATCAATAGAATCTGAAAATTTTTCAGATATTTTTTTGCATAGAGTCTGGTTGAAGTTTATTTTTTCTTCAACCTTAGACTCACTAGCATTATCCTCTTTCGTTGAGTCTTCATCACTGACAACCTTAGCGCGTTTCGCCTTTACCAACGCGGCCTTTGCCTTTGACCTGGTTACACGATCTTCAATATTATTGATCGTATCCATATCTCCCTGAAGGGCTTTCTCAACCGCCTCAGAGATTATTTTTTCTTTATCTTCGCTCAACCTGTTTTCCTAGTCAGAGGTCTTTCTTCTAAGATCTGTTCTTGAAGTTTCAGCAAGCCTTCAATTAATGCCTCTGGCCTTGGTGGGCATCCTGGTACATATACATCAACCGGAATAACAATATCGACCCCTTTTAATACGTGGTAACCATGCTGCCAATAGGGGCCTCCGCTTGTAGCACATGAGCCCATAGCAACAACATATTTTGGATCCGCCATTTGCTCATAAAGTTTTTTTACGCGGAGCGCCATTTTCATTGTAACAGTACCAGCAACGATCATCACATCGGCCTGTCTTGGCGACGAACGCGGTATAATACCAATCCTCATAAGATCATGCCTGCTCGCAGCCGCTGCCATCATTTCAATAGCGCAGCACGCAGTACCAAATTGAAAAAACCAAGGCGAGGTAGACCTAGACCAACTGAGCAGCTTGTCTAGTTTTTCAACTATTATGTTGTCAGTAAATTTATTTTCTAATAGGCCCATTTAATCCTCCGTAGTAGCCGTTAGACTTTTGTAGCGTCCGCCTCCATATTTTACTTTACGCTTTACCCAGTCTAGATCCGATTTGACCCATACATAGGCCAGTCCTGCAATAAGTATTAGTAAGAAAATTCCCATTTCAATTAGCGCGAGTAGGCCCATTTCTTTAAAGACTACTGCCCATGGAAATAAGAAAACAACCTCAACATCAAATATTAAAAATATTAAGGCGATAATATAAAATCTGATATTAAACTGCAGCCATGCTGAGCCCTCTGCCTCTTCACCACATTCGTATGTGTCCAGCTTATCCTTTGTCTTGTTTGATGGTGCGACCAGCCAGCTGATCACAAGCGGTATCGCGACCATGACGATGCCAAGCATTACAGCAAAAAAAACGGTTCCAAAATCTCTGTACATTTTTAAATAGAGTTGTCTATATGAGCGTAGAATTTAGAAGATTGTGTTTTCCTTAGTCAATCTAAACTTAGGAAATAAATACTCAATTATTATTAATCATAATATGAGGTATATGAGGTTAAATTTTTTGTATTATAAAAATAATTATTTAAATATATGATTAATAATCTAATGGCATCAACAATCCCCTTGCTTCCCAAATGGTTTGTAAGATTTTTTTCAAGTCCGTATGTTGCCGGAGAGACAATAGAAACAGCACTGGGGCATGTAAAAAGTATAAATAATAAGGGTTTCTCAGCTACGATTGATATACTAGGTGAACACGTATTAGACACTAATACTTCACATGTAATCACAGCTGACTATTGTGAACTATACGAAAAAATCGATCAAATGTCTCTTGACTGCAACCTGTCAATAAAACCAACACACCTTGGACTTGATCTTTCATTTGATACCGCTATAAAAAATTTTGAAATAATAATCAATAAGGCAAAAGAAAGTTCGAATTTTCTTCGTCTCGATATGGAAAGTTCAGCTCACACTGATAACACATTCAGAATATATGATTATTGTAAAAATCAATATCCAGAGGTTGGCGTTGTCTTTCAGGCTTATCTAAAAAGAAGCATAGAAGATATGGAGCGTCTAGCGAGGCCTGGTTTTAATGCGCGAATATGCAAAGGTATCTACAAAGAAAAGTTAAATATCGCATACCATGATCCAGATGAAATCAGAAATAACTATCTGAGTCTGGTAAAGATAATGATACAAAAAAAAGCGTATGCTTGTTATGCTACTCATGATCAGTATTTGATTGATAGAATCATAGAAGTAATAAAAAATCAAAAATTAAGTAATGATCAATTTGAGTTTCAGGTGTTGTATGGTGTGCCCATGAACGGAAGACTGGAAGAGCTAGTTCATAGTGGATATAAAGTTAGAGTATATGTGCCTTTTGGACCTGAGTGGTATAAATACTCGCTAAGAAGACTTAAAGAGAACCCTGATATTGTGGGCTATGTAATAAAAAACATTTTTTCGAATAATTCTTATTAATTAGAATTTCCTCTAGTTCCCCAGCCCATTTTAGTTCTAAGAGTTTGAAAATAATCATTATCTGAAAAGTCAATTAATCCAATTTCAAAATCTGAGTTTGTGATCAAAACAGTATCATCAGTGCTGAGCGGTTCATGCAATTGCCCATCCGTAATAAACGTAATATTCTGATTATAAGATGAAAAATTAATTTTTATAGTAGACTTGGCTGATACTACTAAAGGTCTAGAATTAAGTGTGTGTGCAGAGATTGGGGTAATTACAAAACTATCTACATCTGGAGAAATAATTGGGCCTCCAGAGGATAATGAATAAGCAGTAGAGCCTGTAGGCGTGGCAATAATCAGCCCATCGGCCTTGTACTCTGAGACTCGATTATCATCAACATAAACCTCTGCGATCAGCATGCGATGTGACTCACCATTACTTACCACAAAATCATTAAGGCCATATTGGGTTAGGCTAGAGCCATTCTTTAATATTGATGCCTTGACCATAGATCTTTTTTCTACTGAAAATTTTCCTTCTGCAACTTGATCTAAACGTTGAAAAATATTTTCTAGAGTTACCTTCGCTAAAAATCCAAGATCACCTAGGTGAATACCAAGAATTGGTGTGGGCCTATGTTCAACCGCTCGGGCACAACTAAGAAACGTGCCGTCGCCGCCAAGAACCAGCATAAAATCCAATTCTGAGATCTTATTTTTTGAATCAATTATCGGTTGATTAAATTTGTTCGCTCTAGTGTCTGATAATATTTTTTCAGTTAAAAATAATTCAATGTTTTTGCTCTCAGCCCATATGATAATTTCTGGAAGGATATTCCAAAAAGCATCTTTTTCAATATTGCCCCAAACACCAAAAGTTTTTGGTAGGCTCATCCTAGCCCTTCACTATCAAGTTCACTATCTGACTCATCTATAAGCGTTTTTACCCTTGCCTCTGCTTGATCTAATTTCTCTTTACCTTCTTTAATTAGTTTCATTCCTTTTTCAAAAAAGTCCAAACTTTTTTCTAAAGAAATATCTCCAGAATCCATTTTTTGAACAATTTTTTCTAGCTCTTCAAAAATTTTTTCGTATGAATCTTGTGATTTATTTTTATTCATTTTCTAATCTAACAATTTATAATTTTATTTCTGATATTTTTTCCGCTTCTAATGAGCCGTCACCAGTTTTTAGATAAAATCTATCACCCTCTAACAACGTTTTGGATGAACGAATTATTTTATTTGTATTTTTAGTAATTGCTAGAGAATAACCTCTGTCTAATACTTGTTTTGGGCCCAAGCTATTAAGGTGTTTTTCATAGCCAATTAATTGGCTATCGCCACTTTCCAACTTTTCAATAATTAATTTTGTGATTTTACTATAGGAATGACTCAACCATTTTTTATTAAATGTAATTTTATTTAGAGGCTGTAACATACTAAGTCTATCACTAGCATTTTCTACTTTTAAATATTCAGATTTTATCATACTCACAACTGCACTATTCATTTTATTATATAAACTTTCAAATGTTTGAAGTATTTCTTCTTTACTTATACATATTATTTCTGCTGCGACAGAGGGTGTCGCCGCTCTCGCATCTGCGACAAAGTCTGCTATTGTATAATCAGTCTCATGCCCAACAGCCGATATTATAGGAGTCTTACAGTTAAATATTGTTCTTGCTAAGACTTCTTCATTAAAGGCCCATAAATCCTCAATTGAGCCACCACCTCTGCCAATGATTATTGTATCAATATTGTTATTATTTGATAATTCCATTATCCCATTAGAAATATCTTCGGCGGCGCCTGGCCCTTGAACCCGTGCTGGACGAACTATAATATTTACAAATGGTGCTCTCCTCTTTAAAACATGAATAATGTCTCTTAAGGCGGCCCCTTCACCTGAGGTTATAATGCCAACTGATTTTGGTATTGAATTAAGAGGCTTCTTATGTTCTAATGAAAAAAGCCCTTCATTTTCCAGTTTATTTTTTAGCGCTTCAAAAGCCTGATATAATGCTCCAATGCCAGAGACTTGTAATTTTTCTACAACAAACTGCATTTGTCCTCTCGACTCGAATACTGATAATGCACCATAAACCATAATACGCATTCCATCTTCCAATTGAAATCGCAGAGACTTGTTTGAATGTTGAAACATAGCACACCTAATCTCAGACAAACTATCTTTCAAGGTAAAATAAATATGGCCTGAAGAGTGGTAGTGAACATTAGAAGTCTCACCATCCACCCAGATATTTTTAAATGATAACTCTAAAATCTGTCGAGTCTTAGAAATGAGCTCTGATACTGAATAGTGTGATTTAGTCACCGTATTTGGAACTCCCAGACCGATAGAATATGGATAAGATTAACTAGAAAATAACCTTGTGCTTATTACACGTTTTTCTTTTTATGTCGGTTCGCACGTAATCGCTTTTTTCGTTTGTGCGTATTCATTTTTCGCTTTTTTCGTTTTTTACCGCAGGGCATAATTTCCTTTATTATTTTTTAGTTAACTCATTTACGCGAGATCGCATAATCTTACTTGGTTTGAACGTAGGAACAAATCTTTCAGGCAGATATATTGCATCACCCGTACCAGGATTCCTAGCTTTTTTGGGCATTCGATGTTTTATGCCAAATGTACCAAATCCTCTTAGTTCAACTCTATTATTCGAAGCTAGAGAGTCTATAATTGTTTTCATGACTCCATTCATTACTACCTCTGTTTCAACCTTGGTAAGACCAGTGGCTTCAGAGACAATATCGATTATATTTTGCTTTGTCATTTTTTTATCCTTCCTTGACCCATATCTTAAGTTTTTGACCAGGATAGATTAGGCTCGAGCCATATTTTAACCCATTCCATCTCCTTATTCTACTTGCTTTTGATTTATAGTCTTCAGCGATTTGGCCTAGCGTATCACCTCTTTTAACCTTATAGGTTACTTTATAATGACCCGCTGGACCTCCGTTATCCTTTGTCCCCCAAGTTCTTAGCACGCCTCCTTTAAGTGGAACTTTCAATTTGTTTCCAACTTTAATTTTATGACGGTTTCGTATCTTGTTTACTGCTGCTATATCATGAATTGAGGCACCATATTTTTTTGATATTGTCCATAGACTTTCACCATATCTAACTCGATGAACAATGAACTGAGGAGCAAACCTTTCAGATTCAGGAATAGAGTTCCATCTTGCTAAGAACTGTTCTTTTTTTCCTTTTGGAAGTTTTAACAGGTAGGGATTATCCGCCGGAGTAGCAGACTGCCTTAGCTCAGGATTATACTTGCGCAATGTTTTAACCTTGATCCCAGCAACCCTAGAAAGAACCGCGAGATCAGCACTGTGTTCTAACACTACTTCTTCATAAGAGAACGGCTTTACTTTGGGAATAGTAAAACCATATTCTCCAGGATCCTTTGCAATTATTGCTGCAGCAAGATAGTAAGGTATATAATTTCTTGACTCCCGTGGGAGTGAGTGCATTTGCCAAAAGTCATAGGTTTGATGTAGCTTGGACGCTCGAGAGACTCTCCCTGAACCGCAATTATATGCTGCAAGAGCTAAGTACCAATTATCAAACTGTTCATTTAGATCCTTTAAATATTCACAGGCTGCGTGTGTTGCCTTAATTGGGTCACGCCTCTCATCAATATACCAGTCCCTTTTTAGACCGTAATTCTTTCCTGTTGAATAAATGAATTGCCACATGCCAGATGCATTA
>ENA-UPTF01000456-UPTF01000456.1-marine-metagenome-genome-assembly--contig:-NODE-456-length-29260-cov-4.980091_pt1 | contig 29260 bp, 22 predicted proteins | sample MGYA00238166_ERZ767019 | MGnify/ENA primary metagenome ERZ767019 (study PRJEB28930, sample SAMN06266391) | marine metagenome | isolation source: Sea water from 250 m depth | place: Atlantic Ocean | study... | reverse complement strand
CCCATTCAAGCTCAGGCGAGATACTAAGACAACCAGGGAGGAGCAAACAAAAGAAACCTATTATAATTAAGCGCATTAGATCTCAACCCTTATTCCAAAGGTAAGGAAGAACGGGAACATGGGTACAGCCGCACGCTGAACTCCCATTGTCTCACCGGTCAATCTATTTGTCCTGTTCCGATACTGATATGTCAGGGCGTTAACATGATTGGTCACGTTCACAAGCTGGACATATCTCTCATACGGAAAACCAAAGAACGATTTATTCTGCTTTAGCCCCACATCCATCCTAAAATAGGGTGGTAATCTCTCAGAGTTCTTATCACCTACCAGATAACCTGAGTTAAAATACCATGAGGGCTCGTAGGCATCATGTTGAGCGTTCCACTGCTGATACCGGCCCAGCCCGGGTGTGTGAGGCTGGCCACTGGAAGCCTGGAGCGCACTACTAAAATGCAGGTTCTCCAGGATTGCAAGATCCCCAACAATGTTCAATGTGTGTGTACGATCGTACATCGGATGGTACCAGCCATGTTTGTCAATATATTTTTTAACCTCAGCGAACGTGTAACCTATCCACCCACGAAGCCTGCCGGCTGTTTTCTTGATCAGGAACTCCAGACCATAGGCATAGGCCCGTGTTTCATAGAATTCATTAAAAGGAGTGAACTGAACCTGCCCTTCGTTCTCTCCTTCTGTGAACAGTTCACCCTGCTTAAGCGTGATCAGGTTCTCAAAATGTTTGTAATAGGTCTCCGCACGCAGGATCCAGCTCTCAGGAGCCAGATACTCAATACCTACGATCGCATGATCGGCAAACGTAGCGGGCCGATCTTCAGGAAGGCCCAGCCAGAAATCAACGAGCCGCCAGCTCTCATCCTCCGCATTGGCAATGGTAAGGAACTGGTGGTACCGGCCAAGAGACAGTTTCAGGGACAGATCTTGCCGGAGCAGATACTTTAATCCGAACCGTGGGTCAAGATAAACTGTATCATGGAGAGAGTAATTGGTCGTCCGGCCTCCCAGCTGCAGAACAAGCTTTGGAGAGATGTCCCACTTATCCTGAAAGAAAATAGAATTCTCAACCGTTCGATCTTTCATTTGCAAGGGGCTCACTGAAAAAGTAGTGTCCAGATCTGTGAATGCGAATTTCATGCCCAGATCATAGTCTACCTGTTTCACCTGGATCCCTGCCATGAGCTGGTGGTCCGGGATCCCATGCCAGGATACTTCCGTCTCGATCGTCCTATCATCTATAATATCAAAAAAATCAAAACTGAACTCTGATTTATAATTTCCTGTCTCACTACCCTGTCTCCAGGTTCCTTCTTCGCTCACGGTCATATCAAAATCAAAGCGATAGCGGCTATTGGCGACAAAAGTACGGAAAATAAGTTTTGGGCTGAACAACCAGCGCCAGGTAAGGCTGTTAGTATGGTTTCCCCATGGCCAGTTGATAGCAAAAGTGGACTCATAGTTTTCTGAATAATCCTCTATAATATCATAGGTCTCTATACTTTCCGTAAAACTGAAATCAAGCACATCGTCACCATAGAAACGACTGTATGTAAAACGATGGTCCTGGTTCAGGTCCATGATCACTTTAATTTGATAATCATAAAAATAGTACGGAAACTGGGGATCATCCCCCTCTCTGGATACACTCGAACCTGAACCCTCATCACCAAGATCCTCTTCATCTGTGCCATCATTAGCGTTCTTCAATAATGGGTTGATCAATTGATCAAAATAGGTTCGCCTTCCCGCTACCATCCATGAACCCTTGATCCCAAGGATCTTAGGTAGCGGACCTTCCAGCAAACCCTTGCTGGAAATGAGTGAGATATTTGCATTACCCTGTATCCTTTCTGTGTTCCCTTCCCGGTTTATCACATTCAGGATGGCACCCATGCGACCACCATATCGTGCTGGAAATCCACCAGCGTGAAAGTCTGCTTCCTTTATCGCATCTGTATTGAACGTAGAGAATATTCCCCCCAGATGATAGGGATTATAGATAGTGATCCCATCAAGCATTATAAGGTTCTGGTCTGGTGTACTACCACGGACATAGAGGGCGCTCGAGTAATCATTAAGTGTCTGCACACCAGGAAGCATTTGAACGGTTCGAAACAGATCAGGTTCTATGAACGCGGGCATTGTTTCCAGGGTCCGCAGATCGAGTGTGATCCTACTGGGCTCAACCAGCTGACGCATTTTCTCCGCTTCGCCAAATACATCCACCGCCTGTCCTTCCACCACGGTGCGCTCAAGCCTGAAATCCAGGCGCAGGTTCTCATTTTCCGTGATATTTATCGTTTTGACCGCCATCTCATAGCCAATAACAGAAACAGCGATCTTCTGTTCACCAGTGGGGACATTTGTAATGACGAAGTATCCTTCCATGTCTGACGCTGCGCCGATACTGGTCCCCTGTACAAATACATTGGAATAGCCCAAAGGCTCACCCGTAGCGTTCTCACGGACGAAACCACTGACGGTCTGCGCAGCTATAAAATGACAGACCATTAACAAGGGCAGAAGGGTTTTAATTAAAAAATACAATCTAAGGAATAACAATTGAATACAAGTACAAGGCTACGGACTTTTTACTGTTTGGTCAATAAAATTCATTTAATTTTTGGGTTCTATTATCAATATTTTTATGGCCTATTTGACCATTCGAACATTAATCAATTAAGGAGTAATTATGGATCTATCAGAACAGATCAAACATGATATTGAGACAAATCCTATTATCCTATACATGAAAGGGTCCAAGGACATGCCTATGTGTGGATTCTCTAATTCTGTTGTCCAGGTCTTGAACCATTATGGTGTAAGCTATAAGGACGTGAACGTTCTTGATGATCCCATGATCCGGGTAAAACTGAGCGAGCACTCCAACTGGCCTACCATCCCTCAGCTGTTTGTCAATGGGGACCTGATCGGTGGAGCAGATATCACAGCGGAACTGCACCAGAATGGTCAGCTATTGGATATCCTTGACAAGGCAAACTCTGAGCAAGCTTAAACCGGTTGAAAAAGGGTTTCCGGCACATTTTTGTCCCGATAAATTGACCGATACTGTTTTATAATAATCCAGAATCTTTGGCCCGTTCGTCTAGTGGTTAGGACTCCAGGTTTTCATCCTGGCAACAGGAGTTCGATTCTCCTACGGGCTACTCTTACTTTATGGATATAGGTACATTGAGAACATAATAATCACACCATGGATGCTCATCCCTATATTGTACATTTTCCTATTGCTCTTATCATCCTGTCCTTTTTCTATCAATGCTTAACAGTGTTCGTGCCATCCCGACTGCCCACTCATCTCACCCTATGGGCCCTGGTACCAGGGGTCCTGGCAACTATTCCGGCAGTTTTAACGGGTGAAAAGGCAGAAGGTTCTCTCACTGATATTCCAGAAGAGGTCCATGATCTGATCGAGACCCATGAGCTTTTTGCGAACATCACCACCTGGGGAGGTATTATTTTATTGTGTATGTGGCTATACCTTGTGATGAAAAAAATCGATAATAAGCAGGTTCAGTTACTTTTGTTCGCATTCTTAGGATTATTGTTCGCCAGCGTATGTGTGACCGGCTATATTGGTGGTCAGCTCGTTCACGTTCACGATATTTAAGTTATTCTTCGGGCCTTTCAATATATACAAGAAATGATCTTGAAGATGAGCTTGAAACAAGTCCATACCCGCCATCAACGTTCGAGCTGGGTAACACATAGCTGTTGAACTCTGGGAGCCCCTGAAAATAATTAAAGAAGGCTTGGTCGGTCGCCTGAAAGGTCATCAAGTGTAGCCCATAATAATCATAGAAGAGCCAAGACATACTAACAGGAGCGGTCTCTACATTCCATGGCCACGGGTTCAATTTATAGGGCACATTATTCTGATCGCGGTAGTAACTGCCTTTCCAACGATTATAGGTTCCCGTAGTATCATATATGAGATTAATATAAACACTATCGCGTATACCATTATCGTTCCAGTCCTCAAAACTCTCTCCGGTATCCCATGATCCATTAGCATTGATATCATTGAATGGTTCCAGGTCCATTGAGTCTGCTTCCAGTGCAAATGAGATTATCCTTATGGTCTGGTAATCATCCTCATTGAAATCGATCTTATATAGCGGATAACTGGCAAAACTCTCCGTGAAACAGTTTCCCTGACGAAGTACCACTGTATCGATCTCCCCGGTTATCCTGAATCCGAATGGGCTGCTCATATCGATCACAAAATTATCGATATTAATAGATGGCACATGATATCCCTCTCCACGGCAATAGTACACACTTGGAGGAGTGGACCCGATCGAGATCTCTTCTGGGATAGTGGTTGTCCCTGAGACACTCTCACCATTATGTGTAACACTTATTGTATATGTTTCTCCGCTAATGAATATATGATCAGATCCCATTACATACCGTCCAGGTATGCCCGGGACCGCAGAAAGTAACAGATCGATCGTATCACCGATAACCCTTACCTCAGCATCGCTCACCCATAGGGATTCAGCAGGGGTTGACTCCGAGATCTCTGCGCTGCGAGAGACAAACACAGTATCGAGCAGGGGCATGTTTGCCTGGAAATGAGCCCACACAGCTAATTTTTCCTGATAATCGAATGTTTCATCATCTACCATACATCCGGTCAGTAACAAAGATAAGATGATCAGAAATAAGGTCTTGATCTTCATTCTAAAAATATATGGTTAGACCGATCGTAGGTATCAGCGGAAAAAGACTTATATCATTGCGCTGCATGCGGCCTTCATCAGCCTCATCCACGTTCTCTTCTCCTTTATCAGGATTACCATTTCCATTCAGGTCATGTTCTTCCTCGACCCAATCATCATCATCATCAATGCCATTTTGATCATTGCCTAATCGATAAACATATCGAAAAATATTCTTTTGGTCGTAGGTATTGATCACCTGTATGAAAAGGTCTGCCTTTTTCTTGAATATTGTACCATGCCGTACCGCACCAATATCCAAACGGTGGTATGAAGGATATCGACCGCTGTTTCGCACACCAGGAATGGTATGAAAATTATAGCCTGGGTCCCCAGGGAACTTTTCAAGATAATAACCAAGGATCGGAGTGTAAGCCTGTCCGGATTGCCAGGCCCATTTTAAATTGAGTTCCCATTTTTCATTCTTCATATAATTCCCGAGCACACTTACAGCATGGGCTCTGTCCCAGTTGGTGTAGTATTCCTCTTCTGACTCTGTATAAATACTGTTCATTATCTTGCGCGATACAGAATATGTATAGGCGACCCAGCCTGTCAGCTTGCCTAATGTTTTTTGACCAAAGAGTTCAAATCCATAGGCATAACCATCTGACGGTGTAAAAGTATCGCGCACTTTCTCAGAAGATACTTCTGCATCCGTTGATGATCTGAACTCTTCATAGGTGAGCATATTCTTTATATCCTTATAGTATGTCTCGATCTGAACTCTATATACGTCCTGAAAATATTCCTCGTAGCCAAGCACGATCTGTATCGCTGAAGCAGGATCGACCGATTCATCCACGGCGAGCCAATTATCCAGTATAGGGGGATTAAAATCATCCTGGATCGTCCCTATGAATTGATGATAATTACCGACCGCAAAGTTGATGTAACGATCATCTGTTAAGAGATACTTCATTCCCAAACGTAGGTCAATATAGGGTTCATCAGCATAAACACTATAAAAATTGTAGCGCATGCCGGGCTCGATCACCATCCGTTTGCCTGTTTTCCATTTTAGTTTCGCATAGCCAGCACCCTCTACCGGGTTCTCTCTGATATCAAATGTGACCGTATCCCCAAAAGTGCTTAAATATTCTATTCCCAGCTGTTTTACCTGGAGACCATAGCGCCATTCAAGGTCCTCTGATTGAAAGTAGGACAGGTTTGCAGAAAATGTCTTGTCATCGATCAGATTCTCATTGTTCAATCCATCCTCACCACCAAGACCAAAATTGGTAAAAAATTGGCTTGTGGCCAGAAGAAAATTCCCGACCGTTCTCTCACTGAACAATCGACGATAGCTCAGGCTAATGGTCTTGTTGCCCCAGTCGGACGTGAGTCCAAGATCACCAAAAGAGAAATCATCAAGACCACTATAAAAACTTAATGAGATGCGGTCCTTTGGGGATAGGTCAGAAAAAACATGTCCCTGGAGATCATAGAAATAATATGGCGGTACATTGGGATTGTTCTTGAATATCTGGTCAAAATAGGTTCGCCGGGCAGAAATAAGCCAGGCGCCATTATAACTGGGGCCCTCCAGAGTGGTCTGTGATGATAAAAGTGAGACACTCATCTTACCCTCAAACTTATTCCTGTTTCCCTCCCTGCTCAGCACGTTCAGGACCGCTGATAATCGACCGCCATACTCAGCACTGTATCCACCCTTTATCAGGTTAGCTTCTTTCACACCATCCACAATAAAATTTGAGAAGACGCCACCAAGGTGAGATGGATTGTAAACAGTGATCCCATCCAAAAGGATCAGGTTCTGATCCGTGTTACCTCCCCGAATGACCAGCCCTGTACTGAACTCTGAGGTAGTGAGCACACCTGGTAATGCTTGAATCGTACGGAAAAGGTCTGGTTCAGCAAGGGCAGGAGCAGCCTTGAGCATGCGTGGAGACAAATTTATCTGGCTGGGCGTAATATTATATTTCCGTTGTATCTTTTCTGCAGTGACATCAACTTCGCTAAAAGAGACCGCTTGAGCTTTCAGCACCAGGTCCAGTTTTTGAGCATCAGAACCTTTGATGATTATCTTCTTATTCAAGACCTCGTATCCTATGTAAGAAACAATAAGAGTATAGCTTCCTTCAGGGATCTGCTGAAGAACATAGTATCCATTCATATCTGTTGCCATACCCTGCCCGGTCTCAGTAATGATGACATTAGCTCCAATTAGCGCTTCTCCCTTAGCTTCATCCGTTACAAAACCATATACGCTCCCGACTGTTTGTCCCATACTAATTGACACAGTGAGAAGGATAATTAGGAATGAATTATTTAGTAAGGTCTTCAAGGATCTGTTCTGCATGTGTATTCACATTCACACTTTCATATATTCTTTCGATATTCCCATCCGGGGCGATCACAAATGTTCTTCGGCTGGGGAAAAATTTACCGGCAGCTCCATATTGTTCTGATACAGATCTATCATGATCGAATAAAAAATTGAATGGGAGTTCATACTTATTCTTGAATGAGAACAGTGCCTCTGGTCTATCATAGCTGATACCCAGTACCGTAATATTATTTTTTCCATATTCTCCATATACATCGCGGAACCCGCAAGCTTCCTTGATTCATCCAGGGGTATCGGCCATTGGAAAAAAATACACAACTAATCGTTTTTCAGCATAATCACTAAGACGCCTGGTCTTATCATTCTGGTCCTTAAGCTCAAAAAATGGGGCTGGATCACCAACCTTCAGAACTATATTACCACTAAATCCAAAGACCAGCGTAACGGTTACTATTACAGTAATAGCAATAATGATCATCAACAATTTCACTGGATTAATTACTTTAAATAAGAAAGTTCTTCCGCTGTAAACGGTAATGGTACAGCCCTAAATTTCGTAAAAAGATCTGACGTTTCACAAGTGTTCCCTTCCATTAACATAGTGAGCTGGTCACGAGTTATAGGAAACCAGCTGAACCGGTCAAACAGTGCCGCTATAGACCTTATAAATATTGCTGGCGCGGGAATGGTCCACTTATTTTTTCCTGACCCTTTGGCAACCGTCTTGATGATCTTCTTCCAACCCAGAGTGTGCGGTCCGCCAAGCTCAAATATTTTTGATATGGTATCTTCACTCGCCAAAGATCCAACGAACATGGAAGCAACATCCTTTACATGGATCGGGGACATGGAAAATCTTCCTGCACCAACTGGCACTATGCCATCGTGAAAAAGTGGTGCAGGGATAGGTAGTCTAATAAGATCTTTTTTTAGCTGGGTACAAAACTCAGGCCTGTTTGAACCGCGCGGATCGCCGAATATCAAAGATGGCCGAAAGATGGTCCATTTCAAGTCAGTATTCATCAAATACTGTTCCGCAAGCCATTTTGTTTTTTGATATCCGGTACCATCGGGCCTTACACCATTAGCGCTCATAAGGATAAAACGATCGATACCTAATTCTTTACATTGATCCATACAATTCCGGGCACCATCAAATTGAAGGTCCTCATAGGTTATTCCCTTTCGGGGAAACTGTCTTATGATACCTATATTATATATTGCTGCTTCGGTCCCTGCTAACGTATCACCAATAGCAATTTTATCACTAATATCCCCATGTACTGATTCGCACTTATCAGCCTGCATCAATTTTTCTTCCGAACCAGTCCTGACCAGCACCCTAGGAATATGATCTGATGCTATGAGCTCATCGATGAGATAAGATCCAACAAAACCTGTTCCGCCAAAAACAGCCACCTTCATGCGGTCGCTCCATGGTTCGTATCAGAAGTATAGAGCTTATATTTCTCAGTACTGAAAAGTTCATTGATAACTGACCGTCGATATTCAAATATCTGTTTTAGATCGTGCTGGATCCACAACCAGTTCGTGATACGTCCAAGCAACCCAAATGGTACCACATAGCGAACGCGGTCGGTTATCTCTACCCCATTGTTTGTCTGACAAAAATCGTGTGTATGGTGCCAAAAGGAATAGGGTCCCTTTATCTGCTCATCAGTGAATGAATATAAGTGCTCATACGCTGTGATCAAGGATCTCCATCGTACCCGAAGACCCATAAGCCGTATTGTATAATCAATGATAGTACCCTTGTCCATCTTTATCGGCGTAGGGGTAAGGATCTGAAAACGAAGTTTTTCAGGTGTGATCACTGATAGGTTCTCTGCCCTGGAAAAAAAATCGAAAACCTCAGTGATCGGTCTGTCAATGATCTGTTTTGCTGTTATCTCATAGACCTTCATAGTAAAAAACTACCTTATTTTTTTTATCCAATTTTGAAAATCATGAATGATCACATAGCTAGTCGGTACAAGGAGTAGAGTGATCAATGTTGCGAACAGGACCCCGTACGCAAGCGAGATAGCCATTGGCACTAAGAATTTAGCCTGCACACTCTTTTCAATGAGCAGCGGGAACAGGCCAGCAAATGTTGTCACCGATGTTAGAAGAATTGGCCTGAACCTACGGGGCCCGGCAGCGAGCGCTGCCTCGATCACTGTTTTATTTTCTTCACGACGGTATCGGTTTATAAAATCCACCATTACCAATCCATCATTAACGACCACACCAGCTAAGGCAACTATACCAATAATAGAAAGCACGGTCAATGGCATTCCCATAATAAGATGACCAATAACTGCTCCTGTAAACCCAAAAGGGATGGCAGACATGATGATAAAGGGCTGTAAATATGACCTAAAGGGAATAGCAAGTAGACCATATACAACGAAAAGTGCCAGAGAAAAATTTTTGAATAGGGATGATAGTGTTTCCCGTTGTTCTCGCTGCTCACCCTCGAAACTGTAATTCACCGACGGAAGATCTCTTAGGACACTTTTTAGATCATTGTTCTCGAATTTTTCCAGTATCTCGTTAGCGTTTGTCTTGTTCAGGTCTATGTCTGCTGTAATATTAATGGAACGTTTTCGATCGATCCTTTTAATGGTAGAATACCCGGTTGATAACTGTCCGTGAGCAACCTGTCCCAGTGGTACCTCTACATCATCTCCGACACGAATGTTCATTTGCTCAAGATTATTCAAACTCAACCGTTCGGCTTTTGGATATCGTAAGAATACTTTTACTTCATCCCTACCACGCTGGATCTTTTGAACCTCTTCCCCATAGAATGCCTGACGAACCTGCCTGGCAAGAGAAGACATTGTGATACCATAATATTTTGCTTCAGGCCGAAGTTTCAATTTTATCTCATCCTTGCCGGTACTGAATGAATCTTTGATATCAAAAACACCCGCGTAGGTCTGTAATCGCTCTTTTAATTCGATCGTGGCTTTTGTTAGATCATCTATATCGGAGCTTGTGAGCTGGATCTCGATCGGGGCACCTGCTGTGAATAGATCATAGTTAAATGTCAGTTCCTTTACTCCAGGGATAGGGCCTGTTAGTTCACGCCACATCTTTGAGATACTCTCAGCGCTAATAGGACGATATTCACCTGGCGCCAGTTCGACAACACACTCAGCGAGGTGTGACCCGAAAAAGGTCGCATCCAAGTTTCCCGGTTGCCTTGCTGATTGTGATTTTACTGGCTGATCCCCAGCGGTAGCGCACATATTGATAAAGATTTTTTCACCAGGAAAGAGCGTCTCAAGGGAATCTTTTAATCGGAATGCAGATCTTTCAATCCTCTCTAAACCTATTTTTGTTATCGAGATCGGTGTTCCCGCTGGATATTCCACTCCTGCTATGACAATATCCGCTTCCAGGGGGGGGAAAAAACTGAACCGTAGTATTCCGCTAAATACGATACCAAACGTGATCATAAAAATACCCATGGCTATTGCAATGGTGTTGGCGCGGTGTTCTAATACCCATTGCAAAGTAGGTTCATATACCGATCTAATAAAATTCTGGAGGTATTTATTGACCTGATTTTGCATTTTTTCCCACCTACTCGAAAAAAATAGAATATAGATATTTTTCGAACGCTTTTCACTCATATGTGCCAAGTGAGCTGGCAAGATCGTTAATGACTCTATAAGTGACATGATAAGAACAACGATAGTTACCACGGGTATGATACGCCAAATTTTTCCTAATGCCCCCTCTACCAGGATCATAGGAGAGAAAGTGACCATGGTAGTAAGAACAGCAAATATCACAGGGGTAGCGACCTGGTGAGCTCCTTTGAATGCGGCCTCAGCTTTACCAAGACCTCGCTGTTTGAAAATAAAAATATTCTCGCCCACAATGATCGCATCATCCACAACTATCCCTAAGACAAGGATAAAGGTAAATAGCGAGATCATGTTTATGGATACATCGAACAAAGGCAGTAACCAGAAACCTCCCATGAACGATATAGGTATCCCCAGTGACACCCATCCTGCCAGCTTAGGCTTCAGGAATAGTGCCAATACTAGGATCACTAATGACAGTCCCAGGTAAGCGTTCTTTAACAAAAGATTGATCCTCCCTTTCAGGATCACCGATTCATCCTTCCAAGATGTGATGGTTATTCCTTCCGGCATGAGTGGCTTTTTTTCGTCCAGATACTCGTGGACAGATTCAGCAATATCCAGAGCGTTTTGTTCACCGATCCGGAATACTCTGATCAGAAAAGCCGGCTCTCCATTGAAATTGATATCATAGTCAACATCTGCAAACCCATCTTCTACTGTAGCTATATCCCTCAATAGCAATGTAGAACCATCCAACCTGGATACTATTGGGATAGCACCGAACTCGTCACCCCTATAGGCCTGTCCCTTGGAACGGATCAATATCTCACCATCTTTTGTTTCGACCGATCCGCCTGGAATGTCCATGGATGACATCCTTATACGGTTGGCTATCTGGTCCATGGAAAGATCATATTTTTGTAATGTATTCTCCGAGATCTCGATAGATATCTCCCGAGGCTTGCTCGATAAGTATATTTTTGTGATTCCAGGAAGATCATTTATCTCATCACGGATCTTTTGTGCAATATTGAGCAGACTTTCTTCATCCACCTGTCCGTGCACTGCCACTGTAATGACCTCTGGTGAACCCTCAAAGCTCCGCACAATAGGTTTTTCAGATCCATCCGGGAAAGATGTTATTGCATCTATCTGGGTCTTAATATCATCCTTGATCTCATTAATATCCTCACCAAACATGATCTCAACACTGATGGAACCGATGCCCTCATCCGATGTGCTTGTTATTCTTTTTACACCATCGACCCCAGCTAATTGTTCTTCGATACGGATGCAGATCGATTCTTCGATATCTTCAGGCGATGCACCAGGATAGACAACGGATACATTGATTATCCCCAGGTTAATATCAGGGAATATTTCCATACGCAGTTGTGATAGGGTAAAAAAACCTGCAAAAATAATAAAGAACATGAGGAGGTTTGCTGCCACGCTATTGGCAATAAACCAGCGTATTATTCTATCCATTATAGTCTAATTAATCTGTCCGTACGGACATTCCATCTATATAGGACGATAACCGGGTTGTAAGTATTTTGTCCATCGTATTCAGGCCATCCTTGACCAGCGCGTACTCATCCTCATAGCGCAAAACTTCCACAGATCTCTTCCTGAGTCTCTTATCCTGGACCACCCAGATCGTCTCATCCTTGATCGTGTACCTTGGAACGACCACAATATCAGAAAAGTTCAGGCCCGAGATCTCAGCGTTCATGAACATACCTACCTTTAAAGAATTAGCGATCTTACTGTTCTCATCTATTGGAACCGCTGCAACCAGAGATATCATTCTTGTCTTGGGATCGATCTCTGATTCGGACCGAATGATATTGCCATATATCTCAATATCCTGGCCTCCATAATTGGCAAATAGTCTTACCCTTGGTCTATTTCCTTCTGGCAACATGGTACCATCCATAGGGATTCCGAGAAAGGGTATATCCTTATCAGCAATAGGCAACCTTATCTCCAGAAGATCTGTGGCATAGACCTCTGCGATCGGATTACCAGGAAATAGATTTGTGCCAAGATCGACCATCTTATTCCTGACCCTACCTTTAAAGGGAGCCGTGAGGATGGTTCTATCCAAGTTCCTTTTTGCCTGTTCGTGTGAGGCTTCTGCGGTAGCAAGGACCGCTTTAGCTTGGGCAAGCTGAGGCTTCCTAAGGGTCAAGCTGGACGCTTTCCCTTTCCCGACCCTTTGCCATTCTTTATTTGCAAGGTCTGCTTCAGCTTCTTCCTTTTCAAGAGCGGCCCGTGCCTGAAAAAGATTGGATTCTGTTGAGATCAGTGCAAGCTCATAATCTCTTTTTTCCAGCTTTAAGAGTACATCTCCTTCACCAAAATTTGCTCCATCGGAAAGATCCTTTGATATCCAGATTATCTTTCCGCTTACTTCCGATGTGAGCATGATCTCCTTTTCAGGCCTGATCGTGCCCTGTGAACGTATCTTTGCTTCAATATTCTGCGGTAGAGCAATGAATGTCTCGACCAATTGAGAAACAATTTCAGGTTTTTGAAATTGAGCTTCAGGCTTAATACTAAGAAGAACTGCAAACACAGCTATACTCCCTATGAGAATAAGGAATGGTCCTAAACTTTTAATATATTTTTTCACGGTTTCACTATGATGTTTGTTGAATCTCGCCTCCCAGTGCCAAGATCAAATTCAGCCTGGTGTTCACCTTTGCCCTTTGTGCGGTCAATACTTGGGACCGGGCCTGGAACCACCGTTGCTGGCTGTCCAATACCGAGATCAAGCCCACTAATCCTGAATCATACCGTTCACGAGATAGGGAATATGCTGCTTCAGCTTGTTCGGCCGATGTCTGAAAAGCAATCAATTGTTTCTTATTTGACTCTTCTGTGAAGAGTGCCTGTTCGATCTCAGCAAATGCATTAATGATAGTCTGCATCAGCATGATCTCAGCAAGCTTTAGTGATGCCTGATTCATTTTAAGGTTAGCAGCAAGTCTGCCACCCTGAAAAACGGGTGCACTGATATTCAGGCCACCACTCCAGACCTGGTAATCATCGTTAAGTAGATCGCTAAGATCACTGGATGAAGTACCAGAGGAACTGGTCAATACAAAGCCTGGTAAAAAGGAACTGACCGCTTCTGCAGACCGGTACGAAGCAGCTTGAGCCCTTGCCAGCGCGGATTGAACATCTGGGCGCCTTTTGATAACATCGGCTGGCATGCCTGGTGGTATGGCGGGCAGGTTTTTTGGTAAAACCGTATTTACAAGATAATCACCATCAGGATACTTTCCCAAAAGTGCTTCGAGATTACGGACCACAAGGAGGTAGACCTGATGCCGATTCTCTAGCTGTGCTTTAGCACTGGATACAGATGACTGGGTCAAGCGCAGGTCAAGAGAAGAGAGTAATCCTTTTTCATATCGAGAAGCAACCATATCTGCCAGTTCAGAAACACTGGACAACGTTTCCTGTGCCAGTTGAAACTGTTTTTGCGATTCCACGGCCTGGTAATAAGCTTTTACTATTTGCACCTGAAGCGAAAATTTCAGATAAGCAAGATCATATTCCGTTGACCGGAGATCCTCTATGGCCGCCCTACGCTGGTTAAATAACCTCCCCCATAGATCCAGTTCCCACTGGAATGAAAGGTTCAAACCATAGTTCTCAGTTTCAAAACTTGTTACATCATTATCATCACTTTCACCACCCTGACCTCCACTAAAAAAGTCTTCTGATAAACCGAAAGCACTTAAATTTTGTTTCCTGTTGGCCCCGTTGATCCCCATTCCAATTGATGGAAGACTTCCGGCCGCAGTAATTCTTGCTATCTGGCGAGACATCTCCAGTCTGGATGCTATAGCTTTTAGGTCTGGACTATTCTCAAGAAAATCATCAAAGACCCTTGTAAGGGTCGAATCCTGAAAAACAGTCCACCATTGCCCGGTATAGTTCCCTGTTTCCGGTAATGGACTGCTCCAGCTCTTTGGAATTGAGTTCCCGATAGGATTTTCCTTTATGGAAATATTTTCCGCACAGCCACTGATAAGTAAGGATATTATTAGCAGTATGTTAGGTTTGCAAATAATCGTTGTTGGGTCAACTATTATCATTTTCCAGATTATATGTAATTCTTGTTAATACCTTTTTTAATGTTTCAATCTCTTTATCAGAAATACCTTGCCTGACCTCCTCGCGGGTCTTTTCCATAACGGGTAGGACATCCTGAAAGAGTTGTTTCCCATGATGCGTTAATACAACCCTTTTGATACGGTGATCGATCTGGTCTGGAACCCGCACCACTAAATTCTTCTTTTCCAGGGTATTGATTATTCTTGTGATACTGGTTTTGTCTTTTAGGCAGAATTCCGCAATATCTTTTTGGGATGTACCTTCGAATTTCCAGATAGGCCCTAATACCATCCACTGATCCAGTGAGATATCCAGTCCCATCTTGTGTGTATTCTGCACAAACCTTTTTGTCATAGCTCTATGCGCTGAACCAACAAGCATACCAATATTTATATGAATTTGAAGTGCTTCTTTTTCTGTCATTCAATGAAAATATGAACATATTAGTTGTATGTACAACTATTAAATCGTTAATATTTTTACTTTTTTCCTCTTTATGATGATCAGGGCTGCAAAGAATAAATGTCAGTTCATACTATGAGAGCATGTGTGCCATATATTGTAGTGGGAAAAACAGAATACAAGCAACCCTATCAGGAACGATCAGGGTCTGTCTAATGTACCATTCTGATAATCTTCAAAGGCCTGCATCACTTCTGCCCTGGTGTTCATAACAAACGGCCCACCACGAGCAACCGGTTCGTTCAATGGTTCTCCCGCGACCAAAATGAACTGGGCAATACTGGGTCCTGTGGTCAAACATAATGTTCCATCTTTTTCCAGCACAGCCAATTGTCCCTTATGAATCGTTCTTGCAAGCTCTACACTTCCTTCATAGACATAGATAAAAGCGTTCCAGCCCTGTGGGATATCCAGTTCAAACTTTGAATTCTTCTTCAAACGAATATCATGATAGAGCATTCCAGTGTGTGGCCTTCCCGGGCCGGTCACGCCTCGGAAAGTTCCGGAAATGATCGTTGCCTTTCCCTCTTTAAAATCAACGCATGGAATATTCTCCGAGGGTATATCAGCGTAAGATGGGTCGATCATTTTAAGTTTCTTGGGCAGGTTCAGCCATAATTGAAAACCCCGGGCCAATCCTTCTGTCTGTTCCGGCATTTCACTGTGGATCACCCCGCGACCGGCGGTCATCCACTGGACCGAACCATCGGTAAGGTAGCCTTCATTCCCAGCGGAATCCTTATGCCGAAATTTCCCATTGAGCATATAGGTAATGGTCTCAAAACCTCGGTGAGGATGAGGAGGAAATCCTGCCATATAATCATTTGGGTCATCGCTACCGAATTCATCCAACAAAAGAAAAGGATCAAGCATATTCAGTTCCGGGCTGCCAATGATACGGGTCAGGCTAACACCGGCACCGTCAGATGTTTGGACTCCCTGGATAATATTTACGATCTTTCTTCTTTTCATTTTATCGGGACCAGAATCTCATTCTTTCGAAATGGGGGCAGCATCCATGGTGAATTATATTGGGCAACCATGTACTTCCCATCTGGATTCAGTTGTTGGTCACCCAGCCATTCCATCAATCTATTATGGAAATATTCTGCTCGCGTTTCTGTGGCCCAACCACCAAAGACGATCGAAGCAACCTTTCCCAGATCACGCTGGGACAGTTCTACATTACTATTATTTGGTTCCGGAAGATCATCAAGAGTATAGGAACTGGGCATGATGAATATAACTTCGTAAGCATTTTCAACATCGACCGGGCTATTGGAAATAACGGGTGCCGTCATAGCGATCTCAAGGGTTTTTTCATTACCACCAAAAATATAATTGGCAATTCTCCTGAATCCTGTATAGGTCGCTTTCTTGTAGCCGGTCAGCACTTTTGTACCCGCAACGATCATAGGTTTATATTGTCTGATCTCGAATTGACCATCCTTTCTTATCAGTTCATATTCCGGTGTCTCCAGAGTGGTATTAGCATATCCTCTGGTCATATTGATACCTAACAATAATACGATCGATAGTATAATAATAATGGTCACTTTATGCATGATAAGGACAGGGAGTTTAATCCGAGAGCGCCATTTTCAGCAAATCCTCCAGGTCACCAACTGTCTCCAGTGCGGCGATGTTAGATTCATCTTCCAGAATGGTTCCAGAACCATCATCAAATATTATTCTGACATTTGCATCCAAATACTCTGGGACCTTAGGGACCATATCCACCGGACCGGGAGCAAATAAACAGCCTGTTTTCTCACCAGGAGAAATTCTTATCTCTAAATGCTGGTCATCTTGCTCCAGGACCCACCTTACTTTAGAGTCTACGATCTCCAGTTTCTTGATATGTCCACCACGGTAAGTAGTGAACCTGTGGAAATGATCATCATAGAGAAGGCCAATTATAAATCCAGCAAATTCCCTGCCCTGGTATGGAACAACAGCGATGGATGCTGAGAGACTCATTCTCCTATTCTGGAAATGGTTTGCCTGCGTCCAGATCCATGCCCGTGGGAAATTCCTGCCCCAGTCCTTTTCTATGTACCCTATTCCTCCTCCGAAATCGAACTCGATATCATCGTATATGATCCGTCCTGTCAAAGAATGATCCATGCTAAGAATACCATGAAAACATTCCATGAATGGCACATATCCGTACCAGCCCATACAACCAGGCTCGCGCCAGGTCACGGGCCAAGGGCTCAACATAGAAAAACCAATGTTCCCTCGTATGGATATATCTGGTGAATTGATCTTTAGCTCCAATCCTTGTGATGAGAATCGATTTTCTCCGATCCGAACAGAATAACTATCAGAATAAGCTTTGAAATCATCTATTGAGAAACGTTCAAAATGTACATGGTCGTTCACACTATTGTAGATCATGATAAAAGCAAATTCATGATCTGATCCGCTACTGCGATATACACCAGGGATCACAGCTATAGCTTCTCCATCTTTTGTGACCATCTTATGATACCATCCTTCAAAGAATGGTCTTTGGCCGTGAGAACCATGGTACGCATCCGGATGGCGAATACCCTTGAACCAACTTATCATTGAGAACCTGAACCGGCGAATTTATTAGGGACCAAAAGAAGTAGGGCAGGGAGCAGAGTAATATCTGTAACGAATGCAACGGTAAGTGTAAAGGCTGAGATCAGTCCAAATTGTGCTGTGGGAATGAATGTAGAAGTGATCAGAACCAAAAATCCTGCAGCCAATACCATAGTTGATGTTAACATAGCAAGTCCGGTGGTCTCTATGGTATTCAGGATCGCGGTGTCTGGGTTGCACCCTTTGCGTCGTTCCTGCCAGAACCGGAACAAAAAATGAAGAGTGTCATCCACTGCAATACCCAAGCAGACCGCAAAGGTGATGGCCGTGGGCGGCCTGAGAGGTATGTGGGCATACCCCAGAAAACCTGCTGCGAAAATGATGGGTATCAAGTTAGGTAAAAGACTGATCAGACCAATACGCTTGGACAAAAACATCAGACCCATAATAATACTGATAGCAATGAATGCCAGACCAAACCCACTGAAAAGATCCATCACAAGATAACCATTGGTCTTTAGGGCCACGGGCATGGTACCGGTGATGTTCACGGTCAGCCAATCTGGAAAATGAACCGCTACATATTCCTTGATAGAGTTCTCTAATGCTATAGCATCACTCGAACTGAGGTCCGGCAGTATTCCTGATACACGCACCTTTGTCTCATCAAAATTGATCATGGAATCAAACGATCCTTCGGTCAATAGATAGAGATGGTCAAGGGTTCCTTGGTCTGGTGGAAAGGATGCTTCATTTTCAAAGTAGGATAAGAGCTTTTTAAAGATCAAAGGGATCGAGATCCATTGAGCTTCCGGTAACAGGACAGATAGGTACCGGTCCAAACCTTCCAGATTGGACATGACCAGGCTATCTCGCATCGACACATACGATGTATCATCCTTAGTAATGATGATCTCGAATGGTAAAACACCTCCGAACCATTTCTCAACACTCTTAAGTTCCGTATACAGTCCGCTCTGCGGATGTAGGTCTGTTAATAGAGAGCTATTGGTGGTCAAACCCAGGATACCAGAGCCTGCCAGTATGGTTACAAATATACTTATGACCAGGGTCTGCTTTGGTCGACGTGTAACAAGCTCACCCACTTTTCTCAGAAAATAGAAACGCCTATTCTTTTCAGATGATCCAACAACAGGGATCCTTCTTTTAAAAATGATCAGCATTGCCGGAATGAATGAAAGGGTCAGGATATAGGCCAAAAAGACACCAATGGCAATGAACAGACCAAACTCTCGGACTATGGCAATGGAAGCAAGAAGCAAGGCCAGAAAACCTAGTGCGGTTGTAAGACTGGTCAGAAAAAGAGCTTTTGACATATCATCCATGGCCTCCACCAAAGCGTTCCTTATATCCATACCTCGTCCCAGATAAACATTCAGGCGGGACAGCAGGTGGATAGAATCACTGATCCCGATGATAAAAAGTAGCGTGGGAACCATGTAGGTCATGACATTAAGACCTTTCCCCGTTAGAGACATGATACCCAGGATCCAGCATGCGGTCAAGGCCACTGTACCTATAGGTAAGACCACATAGAGCCAATGGCGAAACAGGAAACCGAGGACCAGAATCAGGATCAGTGTAACGGGCGGAATGAATCTTAAATTATCAGCGATCATGTATTCCACATAGGTAGTTCGGACCACCGGAACACCAGAAAATACCCAGTCCCAATCATAGCTAATGGTCAACTCTCGCAAATAACGCACCATCTCAGCACGATGGCCGTGGCTATTGAACCTGTCTCTCAGAGTAAGCCATATAGAACCACGCGTCGAATCATTGGACACTATCCTGAATGGAACTATTGATCCCATGGTCCCATTAATGCTGGCTCCGTTATCCTGCCCCTGAATCCCGGATATATCTCCCATTGAGAAAATTTGGCTAAAATAATTACTATTTGTTAGTTTGGTCACCAATTGTGATAATGAATCCAAATAACTGGAGCGTGGTTTTTGGGGCAAACGATGGATCATCATTACAATGTTATCCTCCCGCTCAAACTCACGTTGAAATTCAAAATATTCTTCGACCGGTGCCTTGCCCTCAGCAAAAAGCTGTTCAATAGCAAAATCGTATTTGATCGTATTGATCGATAAGAGAAAACCAATGGTTAGAGATCCTATTGATAAAAGGACCTTCCAGGGATGATCAAGGATGCTTGAGTAGATTCGGTTCACAATATTCAAATGAACTTATTGGAATAGACAGTTTACATTTTACAAATGATGTCCGCTCTTGTTCCGAAAACTAAGCTTTAAAAACCACAGAGATATTGGGAGGATATAGGCTGGGGAGTTAGAATATTGTTATGGATATTGTAGGAGGGATACTTTTTAATTTGCGAAGAGAAGATCTATGATCAAGGTGATATCAAGAACATCCACGCTGCCATCCATATTCATGTCAGCTGCCAGGGCCTGTCCGGCAGTCAGTGTCGAATAGCCCAATACTGAGGATACGGTTAATACAACGTCCAGTACATTCACGCTACCATCTCCATTCAAATCACCAAAATCAATATTTAGCGGCGGAATTGAACCGGCAGGAAAGATTATCTGGTCTAACCAGGCACAATCCTGACCCGAACTTTGGGCATGGTCCTTTTGATAGGTCCAGCGGAACACATGCTCGCCGGATGGAACATTAAATGAATATTCTTCCCAGTCCGTCATACCGCCAATCTTGACCTGCTCTTGATCATCAATATAAAAGGCCAGATAATCATAGAGGATCCCAGATGCTCCCTGTTCGCTGGAAGCCTTGGCATAGAAACTTATAGGACCCTGATAGATAACATTAAAGGTAACGGACAATTCAGATGTTTGATCATTATTGATATCGCCGGTCCTTGCTGCGAAGTTTCCATCAAATACTTCACTATCCTGAACGAACCAATCATTATTTCCTGATAATTCCCAAACATGGGCAGAAAAGTCGCCAGTCTCGAACCCTTCCATAAGCATACCAAAGGTCAGCGGGATCGGATAGGTGAACTGATAATCTGTATCTAAGCTTCCTATATCCAGCCACATTACTGCAGTGTACCCTATGGGAGCATCATTACTGACCACAATATTACCTGTCACGGCCGCACTGGTCCCTGTTTCCCAGTAGTAGGCATTATCTCCGCCTACTTCCGTAACTGTAAGGTAGGGGTCATTGCTATATCCAGCAAATGTAGGATAGTTCAGGGGGGCATTACCTGTATTTTCCATCACGATCTGTATGGTCGCAGACTCTCCTGGGTCCAGGGCACCATTCCCGCCATCAAAGATCATTGAACTTAGGAGCTGGTAATCTGGTGCGTCCGCGGTCAACACGATCTCATATTCCCATGATGCTTCACCATCCTGAACCACCAGGATAAAAACTATTTCCCCCTGGTCCGGGATATTGATGGATACATCGAACTGAAAAGGCCCTATCTCAATTATTTCTCCTGATGCAATAGAAGATACTTCCAAGATCTCTGTCACCATTGAAACATTGCCGGTTTGCGGTACCAGTGTCGCTGTTATGACACCGGATGGTTCAGTACCTACATTTTCTACACTGACAATGAGATCAACAGACTCACCAAAAGCGACCTGGTCATCATCACCCGATATATATTGATAAGCGTCCATTAGCATATAGGATCCATCAGGAGCTATCACATTGATGGTTGTCTCATAGGGTATTTGATTATAAGCTGTCACTACCAGGTCCAGCTCACCCGGTATCTCTACTGGTTCATCCAGCTGGATCATAACTGTTCCATTTTCATCAGCGTAAGCAGACCCTAACAATATCCCATCCAGAGAAAGCGCAGCCAGAGCTTCGGTATTGTCTATCTGAAGTGAGAACATATCACCACCAATGATAAGTATATCATCATGTGTAACATTCAAGTATCCAGGGGTATCAGACCTGACAACAAAGGAAGGATCACCAAATATGGTCCAATATAATGTCTCAACATCCCCTGATGAACCATAGTTATCGTTCATATGCATGCATCCATTGGATGAGATCCCGCCAAAGGTGCGCTTGATATTATTTGAGTAAGATTCTACGAAAATGTCGTTGAACTCATCCTGGGCGTCCATGGGCGGGCTCCAGGCAGCGTTCACAGTAGACATGAATGTGGCCACCGCTCCTGTGGGTTCTCCATCATCCGTAGCCCTTAGCCATGTTTCAGCAAAACAGGTTCCCACATGGAATTCCCCATTAACACATGCAACCGACCAAATGAATGGCCATTTATCAACATTGACCAAGCTATTCACATTCGTATTATTCATGGGACACCCGTTACCCCATGAAGAGTTTGAACCATGCCCAGTATAATTTATGATCGAACGTCCTTCATTTATGGCCGCTTCACCTTCAGCAACCGTACCGTTAGGATCGTAGATCTGATCAATTTCTACATAAGTATAATCAAGTAATTTTTCTCTGATGATATCAAGGTGTTCATCATCATACTCACCATCATCTCCTGGCCCTTGATCCGATGCAAAGCCTGAACCTTTCTTATACCATTCTTCTCCAGCACCTGGGTATCGTTCATACTGGACTGTTCGGTTCACCATTGTTTCCACGTGAGTTGAATTCTCCGCCGAGAATCGGCCGACAAATACATCCGGGTAATAATCATTACCCACTATGAATCCATAGTACGGATCTGCGGGGCTATTTGAGCCTGCACCTTCAGAGAATCGAGGAGAAGGGATCTGGTCGATATCACCCACTAACAATAGAAATGTCAATCCATGATCATAGTAATAGTTCTCAACATAGGCTTTGATCGCATCATCATCCCCGATCTCGGCCACATCTATGATCTCAGTAAAAGTACCTTTTTTATTTTTCCAATCGATCAGGGGCTGCATTGTTTCCATGAAAGCGCCATAACAAATGATGAGCATTGATCCATCTTCATTTACTGGTTCATACCGGGCAGTGGGAGATGAATAGTTCAGAAAATGTTCACGATAGATATGATCTATTTCACGGTTAAGACCGCCATTGACAGGACGGCGTAATAATGGATTGACCGTACTGATACCATTAGCTTTGATACTCACCACGAGTCTGGAATGTATTCGTAACAGTTTCTGAACAGGGTTATACTGGATCGGTTGAAATACAATTGCCTGTCCACGGACAGTACGTATGATATAGGGGTCCCTTAGAAAGGAAGTGGACCGGGGATAAAAAGCATCTTTCTCATAAACATCACCAGTAACAAAGGGAACATCCTGAATATTCACATCCCGGGTCAGGTTTCCTTTGGATGGTAAAATGTTATCAAAAGGAATTTCCACATACTCTACATCCATGACCATTAGTTCCATATGAGCCATGTCCGGTATCTGTATGGATCTGGCCATCCGAGGAAGATCTGGTGCACCTTTTTCCAGGATAGGTACCCCACCAGGGAAGGATATACGGTAGGAGTTATTCTCCTCATCCAAAAAGTATCCGGAAAGTTCAAAACTGACCTCAATGTTTCCTGCAGAATGTGTTTCTAAATTGAAAACAGGTTCCGCTGGGCGCGATGACCGAACTTCTACCCATTCCCGAGCAGATAGGACCGAAAACGTAATAATGACAAAACCAGTTATCAATCGGTACATGATCTAAATAATTTGTTTAATCACTCGCTCAACCAAGAACGGGTGAAAGTTCCTAATAACTCATTGTTCCTGTATTCTCTGACAATCAGCAGAGGACAGCACCTGATAACCCTTAACTTACTACTCAGACAATTGTTTTTCCCAATTCCTTATTTTTTCATGAACCTCATTCACCTGATCAATATTTCCCCTCTTTTTAGATCCTGCCATGAAAATATCCAGCTTTTTAATTAACATCTTGATAGCTGAAATACGATCAGAATTCTTCAGGCTTGCACTCGATAGAATATTTTCTAAAGCTTTGATCCGATATTGCTCGATCCCGCCTGGTCTCCGGGATAATTGGTCACTATGACCACCATATTTTATGATCAGTGGTTCATCAACAAACAAGACCGGATATTTAGCGGTGACCCTGAGCCAGAGATCATAGTCTTCACATATAGGGAGTGTTTCATCAAACCAGCCTACATCATCCAGAAGAGCTCTACAGAACAGTGATGAAGACGGAGATATCCTACAAATATCCAAGCATTCATTAAAGATCATCCCGCCAAATTTCTGGTGTTTTTTCATAGGATTCACCCGTACACCATTCCGTATCCATATCTCATTAGTATGACAGAACAACTTGTCCTTATTTTTCTGTAATAGCTTCACCTGGGTCTCCAGTTTTTCCGGTAACCATTCATCATCTGAATCCAGAAGAGCGACCCACTTGCTTTTTGCATTTCGTATACCTGTGTTTCGGGCAGCGCTGACGCCTCTATTCTTCTGGTCGATCAGTATGATAGATGGGTATGCTTTTTTTATCCATCCTGCGGTCCCATCAGATGACCCGTCATCTATCACGATCACTTCACGAGCTGGCTGGGTCTGTTTGAGAACAGAGTCTAATGCTCTCCCTATTAGATGTTTACGTTCAAAGGTAGGAATGATAACAGAAATATTCATGTTATGGTTATCATCAATAAAAAATTCAGAGATATTTAAATGGTTTTGATCCTTTTAACATGCTCAAGATGATATTATGATCATACTCTATCCATGATCATATTTGCCAAAGCTAGGTCCTGGATACCAATACCAACAGATTTAAAAACTGTGATCTCGTTATTTGTTTCTCTACCTATGACCTTCCCGCTAACCACTTCTCCTATCTCCCCATGGATCTGATCAAAGGACCATTGTCCATTTTGTACAGGAATGATCAGATCTCCGGCCTCTTGTTCGCAAGCCGAACGATGATCGACAACCACCTTTGCATTATTGATGGTCTTGATAGGTAGTTCCTGCATATTGGGTTTGAATGAACCAATTGCATTTATATGAACACCGTGATTTAAATGTGTATGATCAAAAAGGGGCATTGTTGCTGGTGTAGCCGTACAAATAACATCAGCTTTACTTAAATCCTCATGAACACTGGCCTCGGCCTCCAACGAAAAATTGTTCATTATGAAATCACAAAAAGATCTGGCTGACCTCTTTTCCCGGCTAAAAACCAATATCTTATCCAATTGTCTAATATTGGTCAAAGCTTCTATCTGTGTCCTTGCCTGGACACCAGTGCCAAATATTGCTCCGGTCTTTACATCCTTCCGAGCTAACAGGTCAGTCGCCAAGCCTGATGCTGCCCCTGTGCGAATCGCTGTGACCGTATCACCATCCAATGTCGCCACCTGTTCTCCCTTTTCTGCATTGAAAACATGCACGACGGCATTTATCATTGGTAAATCTTTTTGTGGATTTGAATAATTAACTGATACGATCTTCACAGTGAAATAAGGACTCCCCATAGCATAGGCGGGCATGACCAATGTTGTTGCATTCTTATCTGGGATATCCATGCTTGACCTATTAGGCAAAAGAACATTGCCATTACTCAATTGAGTGAAGGCCCATCGCATTGCTTCTATAGCATCGGACATGGGGACCAGTTCCCGGACCTGGTGTTCATTGATGTTGATCATCTTTGGATAATATTCACCAAAGTTTTCACCAGGTTATAAGAGGATCTGATAGCTAATGGTCTTGTTTTGAATACTCTGAAAAGCCACCGTCTAGGCTATAAACATTTTCATAACCCAAACTATCGAAATATCTGGCAGCATCTTTACTATTAATTCCATGATAACAATAAATGATCACGGTTTCTTCAGTGCCCGTATCCTTTTTAAACTCATCAATATTGTCCTGAGTTAAATGTATCGCACCAGGAACATGGGATCGCAAAAAGGATTCTTTGTCCCTTATATCAGTTATAGTAACATTCCCATTCTTGATCAACTCTTTTGCATCATCAATATTTATTGTTTTACATATACTTGGTTCTTTATTCATAATATTTCAGTGTTTTGAAGTTTTAGTAGTATTCGGAGATATATTCCATATCAATTTAAGCTATCTTTTATAATTTATTTTGACCTAAGGATGATCGAACAATGGCTCAGGGTATACGCCAGCATCAACCAGTTTTTGTATTTCTCCTTTGACGAATAAGCTGTCCTCTTTATAGGTAACACCAAACCATGAAGCTGTACTGTATAGCACATGGACATCTTCCTTTCCTCTTTGAACCAAATCATTCACAACGGTTGGGATCAGGTATTCGCTCTTAAGTTCATTTCCTTCATTTTTTAGGAATTCCACGAACATATCGCGTAGATACTCAAAAAGAATTGGTGTGAATCCCCACACATTCATGGAGACCGGCTCACTGCCATCCAGGTCAATATCACGGTCTGATAAAATGCCGTTATCTTTTTTCTGGAGATTACCGGTTTCAATGACCGTATCCAATTTTCCATTGTTCAGAGTGCACAATCCGCGAGTGACACCGCCAAAGGCAGATAGAGTTTTATTCAACTGAAAAGCTACCATAGAAAAATGATTGGCTCCCTGGTCATAGTGGTCTGCCACAACCTTGAATGATTCCCGACCATAAAAATCATCACCATTGATAGCAACAAATGGTTCATGGATCAGGTCAGCTGCGGACAAAATAGCATGCCCGGTCCCCCAGGGTTTTTCTCTTCCTTCAGGGCAGGAAAATCCATCCGGAAGATCATTAAGATCCTGGAAAGTAAATTCAATCTGAATTTTATCGGTATATTTATTGGTGATTCTTGATTTGAATTCCTGCTCGAAATCCCTGCGAATAATAAAAACTACTTTTTTGAACCCTGCTTGGATAGCATCGTAAACAGAATAATCGATGATCGTTTCACCGCTTGGGCCGATCGCATCCAATTGTTTTAGCCCGCCGTAACGGGAGCCCATACCTGCTGCCATAATCAATAATGTAATATCAGTCATTCGAGTAATACCTTATTTTGAAACATCAAATTAAAACCTTCGTTCCCTCATCCGAACGGATAATGTATGATTTTCCACCAACAGATTCTATTGCTTCCGCTACGGTCTGTGGATCATCTGGAGCGTATGCAAACATACAGCCGCCTCCCCCGGAACCATTGATCTTCCCACCAAGCGCACCAGCATTCTTTGCGGCATCCATCATTGATTCTATCCTGGGTGTACTGATCTGCAGAACATCTCTTAAAACAGAATGATGTTTGGTCAGATATTGTCCAATTTTTTTATGATCCATGTTTGGTTTTTCAAATTCTAAAAGTGCCTCTTGTAATAAATCTCGATTTTTGATGGTTGCAGAGAAAAGATCTTTTTCATCAAGATCAAGGTCAGATTGATCCAAATTTTCGTGACAAGTTCTTATTGAAAGTTTGGGATTTCGAATTTTTAATTGTTGAATGACCTTGAGCCTTGAGTCTCGACATCGATTCAGGATCTCCATGGTATTCTTTGGTTCACATGAATCACCCAGTACAAAGGTCCCAAGATCTGCGCCCACGGGTCTAATAGAGATTTCTGGTTCAGGGTCAAGGTAGATCAAATTCCCCATGGCAGTTGTGTATTGATCCATCATTCCACCGGGCTCATTAAACTCTGAGACTTCTGTTTGATAGGAAAGATAACCTATCTTTTGCTTGCTCAAATGAACTGGTTCATCTGCCATTTGAGATAAAAAATGTATCCAGTTGACGGTGATAGCGGAAGAACTACTGGTTCCTGCTGATATGGGAATATCGCTGGTGATCTCACATTCGAATCCGGTTGAAAATGTGAGCCCTGCTTTTTTGCTAACAATGATACCGCTTTTGAAATAATCTCTAGGTTTTTGATACGCGAGATCATTCAAAGAAAAGATCTCAGTTTCATCAATATCAGGTTTGTGGACCACCACCTTCTGGTCACTTCTTTTTTCTCCCCTAAGCTCTGCCCTGAGTGAGATCGCCATGGCGATCACGGGTAGCCCAAGATAATCCTGGTGCTCACCAAACAGGCAGATTCGGCCGGGGGTGGAAATGTGCATTAGGTCCATACTTTTTGAGAAGAACTATGTTAAAAGGTGAAAAATCATTTAACCCTTTTCATATCCAAAATTCTAATATTTTGGTTTGTTCAAGTTTGAGAACCAGTTCTTAAACATTCAAGTGAATTTCTTGATCGACCGAGAACAGGAATGATCGGTCATCTTTTCCATAATTTGAATAAACCCCATGAGGCAATAGACCCAAATCCACAAACCAGTAAGCCAGATTCGGTATGACCATAGATCAATTGCCCAATGCCAAGCAGAAATCCATAGACAGCTACACATCCTAATACCATGCACAAAATGCCATTTGGGACAGACCAGGGTTCGTTCGAACTGTTTTTAGAATAATTGGCCCAGCCTGGACCACCAGGGTTTACTTTCATTACAAACTTGAGCAGTGTTTCTTCATCATCTGGTGGCGTAAAATAGGTAGCCGCGATCCAGATAATCGTTGTGATACATGCTCCTGCAACGATCTTTTGCCATCCTTCCAAACCCGAATTACCAAAATTGAAATAACCAGCAATAAACAGTGAACTTACCATGGCCACGATCTCAGTGTAGGCATTGATCCTCCACCAGAACCAACGCAGAATATAAATGAGTCCCGTGCCGGCACCGATCATCAACAATAGATTGAATGCCTGACCGGCACTGGTAAGTACCAGCCCAAGACCGGCCCCTAAAATGATCGAAACAACAGTGAAAAGTCGACCTGCCAGTACCAGTTCTTTTTCTGTTGCAGTAGGTTTAATAAACCGGCGATAATAATCATTTACCAGATAGCTGGCCCCAAGATTGACCTGGGTAGACATGGTGCTCATAAAGGCTGCGATCAAGGATGCGGCCACTAATCCAAGCAGTCCAGATGGTAACAGCGTCAGCATGGCTGGGTAGGCAACATCATGCCCAAGTTTATCCGCCGGTAGATTGGGGAACGCTTTTTGAATATCCGATAGTTCAGGGAAAACTATCAAGGATGAGAGTGCGATAAGGATCCAGGGCCAGGGGCGCAAGGCATAATGAGCAACATTGAACAAAAAGGTGGCAGCTACGGCATTTGATTCATCCTTGGCTGAGAACATCCGTTGGGCAATATAGCCACCACCACCGGGCTCTGCGCCGGGATAATAGCTGGCCCACCACTGTACCGCCAGAGGAACCAGTAAGACCGGGACCCACACATCTGGATCCGATAGATCTGGGATCAATGATAATTTCTCTGAAACATTGGCATGAGAAATAAGGTTTGATAGCCCGCTAATCTCAGGAAGCCCTAAAATATAAACCATGGCCCAGACCGAACCGATCATCGCCAATGTAAATTGCACAAAATCAGTAATGATCACGGCTTTTAACCCACCGAG
>ENA-UPTF01000455-UPTF01000455.1-marine-metagenome-genome-assembly--contig:-NODE-455-length-29264-cov-5.370439_pt1 | contig 29264 bp, 30 predicted proteins | sample MGYA00238166_ERZ767019 | MGnify/ENA primary metagenome ERZ767019 (study PRJEB28930, sample SAMN06266391) | marine metagenome | isolation source: Sea water from 250 m depth | place: Atlantic Ocean | study... | reverse complement strand
AGAGTTTGTCCTTTCGATCACAGATCACCGCCCACAGATTATCAGTCTGACAGATGTGCCTCAGGATCAAGGCAGACAGATGAAGCTGCACTGGGAGCCAGGTCAGATTGATGATGCAGGCTATTTTACGCAGTTTTCTATCTGGAGACAGGTGCCAATGGCTGGAGCTGATGGTGTAACATTTATCAAGGAAAATTATGCTGACTGGACGCTAGAAGAGAATCAAGATCGTATCTCTGAGACGGTGTGGCTGACGCGTGCGGATACTCAGGGTATGTTTAATGCATATTCGCAAGAATCATACGAGCCTGAGGGTCCCCTTGGTACCAGTTGGAGATGGGGTCCTACGCTAGATGAAAATTACACCGATTATGAGTATACAACATGGAGTGTTGCTGTTGCGCAATCAGGATATAATGTAAACCAGACTCTAATACAACAGGCGGCCGGTACCCCTGTTTTATCTGTTTACCTGCATGATACAGACGAGTACTATGATATTACATTTTTATCATTTGGCGGCAATAATAGTGGTGGAGGATTCTCATGGTCTAGACATAGGGTAGATACCAGTTACGTTGGTTCAAACCTCTGGGATTTTATCACCTCGGTTCCCTGGATTGGTGGTGAGGACGACTACAGCAGGATTGTACCTACCTTAGGAGACTCCACAGTGGATACGACCTACTACAGCACCTTTCGGGTCACTGCTCACACAGAAGATGTAGACTTTTACCATGATTCTGAGCCGGTCACCGGTTATTCGATTGATAACCTGCACCCAAGTGTGCCTCAAGGGTTAATGGCGATACAAAACGGTGCCAGCGTGATTCTGCAGTGGCTATCAGCAGAGGATGAAGACTTTAACTATCATAATGTATATAGAAACGATCTAGACAGCTCAGATCCTGCCATGGTATTTACCACCAGTGACTCATTTTATGTGGACCTGGAGATGGCAGCTGGTTCCTGGGAGTATTGGATTACTTCTGTAGACAGTGCCGGCAATGAGAGTGATGCATCAGAGTCAGTATCTGTACTGCTTGCAAATGAAGAGGAGGCAGCGATTCCTACGGTATATGCACTAGAGCAGAACTATCCGAACCCGTTTAACCCGAGCACTCAGATCCGCTATGCACTGCCGGAGGATGCCATGGTTACGATCTCGATCTATGACATGATGGGACGGAAGGTACGCACGTTAGTAAACCAGAGTATGTCCCCTGGCTATCATACCACGCTGTGGAATGCGACCAATGACAACGGCTTACCAGTTAGTGCGGGAATGTACATCTATACAATCCATGCAGGATCGTATCACCACATGAAAAAAATGGTGCTGCTGAAATAAGAACGTATATGAGGATTATCTTAGCCAGCATCATTATCCTAATTAGCACTGCATTTTCACAAACAAATGCTAAATCTTTAAAAGTAGTAGAGTATAAATCAAGCTGGAAAGCCTACAGGTCAGGTATTGAGATACCAAAGTCTCATTTCTTCCGTATCGTTGAGGATCAGGAAAATATGGCTCTTGCGCTAGATCATGAGAAGCAGTTTATGACCAGAAAGTTCAAGCTTAGTTGTTTTATGTGCGGAAACTCCACCCTTGGATTAATGAGCCTTGCTGCTGACAATCAGAAAATGATAAAAATAACTCTCTATGGCTATGTTATCACCAATATGCTAAAAAGATTTATGAAGGAAGAATCTGTTGATGTCACTTTTGAGCAGGCCCTAGAGCTTGCCAAAGAATATAATGACAGCCTAATAGGGCAGAATAAAATAGCGATCTAAAATTTTGATAAATATCAAGGTCTTTCAGTTCTATATATTCTAAATTTTATAGACTATGGTTACTAGAGTTTTATTAACTAAGTATCTAACCTGCATTCTTGCGACCATAACACTAACATCCGCAGAAACATTCATCACTAAGAACACAACATGGTCTAATGATATTACCCTTAGTGAGAGTGTTATTATTCAAAAAAATATTACTCTTACGATCAAAGAGGGTGTAAATATTTCCATAGAAAATGTGGACCTTAATAATGATGACCATGGGGACATTGAAATTTCTGTATTGGGATCGATTAATATTGAAGGGTCTCATGAGAACATGGTTTCAATAAAACCTATCCAATATTCCTTAGACAAAAACTATTGGAGTGGTGTCACCATTCATGAGAGTAATATCCCAAGTAGTATAGAGTTTTTAGAAATATCTAATGCTCAAACAGGATTACACATTAGATCTGGGTTTAGGGCAAGAGGACTGCTAATAGAAAACTGTGGATCATCGGGGATTAATATAGAAAGTGTCTCGAATGACTCAATAGACTTAAAAAATATAGAAATATCGAACTCTGATGGAGTGGGTTTTTTCATTGAAAGGGGAAACGTTTTTATCGACTGGGCACACGTTCACCATTGTCAGGGTGTTGGTATAGTAAACAATAATCTTGGTGTGGTTGATATATTAAATACCAAGATCATAAAAAATAAAGATAATGGTATCGCTAACTACGGAAACATGACATCCTACAATCTGACTGTTAAAGAAAACAGGCACGGAATGGTCATCTCATCTGCAATAACCGTGGTTACGAAAGGCAGCATCTCAGATAATAGATCTAACGGCCTGTTAATCGGAGGCAGCAGTAACGTGAATATCGAGAGCTCTACGATCAAGAATAATCAGGGCTATGGCCTTGAGCTGACAGACTGGGAGCAGGAAGATTATTTTAGTTTTTGGATTAAAGGAGAGAGCCCTGCTGTAAAGATCGGTCGCTCAAACTTTATTGATAATCACAAGACTACCGTGTTAGATGAGCACAGGTATGAAAACATCTGGGGAAATTGGGAAGGCGTAGAATATACTGGAGATGGCTGGATTGAAAACTGGGAGGAGCAAATATATAGAGAGGTGCCTTTTGGCAGGATAGGCTGGATTGGTTTTCAATATAATTCAAACAATGGAGGAAGTGAGTTCTCTTGGCAGCCATGCACAGGAAACAGTGTCTGGTCTCCTATCTTTGAGATTAAAAATTCAAGATATCAGACGCTAACCTATCTGCCCGCACCATTTCAGTGCAGCTGGAACCCGCTTGCGGGAAAACATTCTAACACGTGGATAGAGTATAGTGACTATACCGGATCCATAGACAATACAGACAGCTATTCGGACTGGTCTATTACTAAAGAAAATCTTCTATCATCAAACAGGTATCTGCTTAGGCAATATTTTCATTATGCATATATCCCTGGTCAAGATAGTGGCTTTGTTGTGAAACCAGAGGTAAATGATTTTAGGCTCAGTTTTTATCATGGAGGCAAAGAGATCTCTAGCTATAGCGATAATAGTGAGATAGAACTAGCAGATAACTTCTGGGGATCCCAAACAGGTGAGTCTTTCATGATTAATCCATACGGTAATACGGACATCAATGCTAGCGATAAACTATCCTCTATAATAGAAGATGGAATGTCTGTTCTCGAAAATAAGAATAAGATTGATATTTACACACCAGCCAAAGGATTAGCCTATCAGGAAATTAAAATGCTAGATATCGGCTGGAAGACAATAGGCTGGATGCCAATGGTTGATATATTTTTGAGCGTAGACAATGGCCTAACATGGGAGAATATCGGATCAGATATCAGTAATAATGGAAAATTTAGATGGTGGAACAATCTTATTATTGGGGAAAAATTTTATATAAAGATAGCAGACTCGTATGATTTAAATAGTTCAACAGTTATTGGCCCGTGCGATGTCATCGAGAATATCACTCCAGTCATTGACCTGTCCACTGATAATCTTAATTTTATTACAGGAAAGAATGAGATAGATTTTTCTATAAAAAATATTGGAGGGGGTCTGCTTAAATGGTCACTCGCACCAGACGCCGGCTGGATAAAACTTAGTCGCACTAGCGGCTCAACAAAAAAGGAGTCTTCATGCACAGCGAAGGTGAAAAGAACCGGCCTGAAGACTGGAAAATATCAAGGAACCATAATGGTTAGTTCGAACTCTGAGGAAAAAGAGATTGATGTAAACATGATTGTGGCAATGCCATCTCTTTATGTTGACGCAAAATATCTCAGTTTTGATTCGACCAAAAATAGTCAAACGTTTAACATTAAAAATTTTGGTGGAGGCACCATGTCATGGGAAATACAGTCTGATGTACACTGGCTTGTAATCAGCCCTGACAGGGGCTCACTTCGTTCTGGAACAAGCGTAAGCCTAACAGTTGACCGGTCTCGCCTTCGGCTGGGAAACAATGAGGCTATGCTAAAGCTAAAATCAAATGTAGGAGAAAAAACAATAGATGTTTCTGCATTCCGAACGAAATCATTTGTTGATGACACAGTAAGCATTGATTTTACTCCCTGGCACTGGATGTATGATCATAGAGTCTATTAGAATGATTATGGTAACTATTCTTTCAAACCTTTTATATACATAATTGGCAGTATGAGAAGTAGGATCGGGAAAATATTAAACCACCATAAGACTAAGGATATTAGGCTGATGCTTATTAAAATGATCTTTTGATTCATGATAGTAAAATTTAAATACAATGGTATTCTGAATGAAAATTAGTTCTTCACAGAGTTTAGCATTTTTTGCTGCGATCGGGATCATACTTTTGTTTGTTTTTGGTACTGAAAGGGAATTTTCAATGCCAGTTGAAACAATAAATGAGTATGATAAAATGATGGTCAGAAATACGAAGTCCAATACAATAAAACAATCTATTGTCTCTACCCTTGAGATGATCGCCTATAAAGAGTGGGCCGTTGACTCGCTCAGACTAATCGAACAAAAATACGAGAGTATGGACTCGGTATTAATTCAAAGGCTAGAAGATATAAAGTTTGAGTTTGGCTATAGTGGTATGCTAGAAAAAATCAATTATGATAAGACAGTGCAGCTGAGCGGTATTGTAAAAGATGGTGATCAAAACATTAATGTTGAGGAAAAGAAAGAGCGTATTATTGATGAGATTGATTCTCTAAAAATTATTTTGAGTTATCATCGCAGGTCCTTAGACACACTCCGATCGTTAAGCAGGTATAAGTTTTACTTAGACCAGCCAAGATTTAATAACAAATGAACCAAACATATATTAGTTAGATAGAATTGCATCGGTTCGTGTCTATACAATGAAATACATAAACATTATCCAGAGATTTATTCCGCTACAGTTTGGAAAGATATATGGTGATGGAGACCTTTTTTCCAGCTTTCAAGATAGTTTGGAAAAGATTAATCATGATGGGATGATGGTTCTAAATGATATTTCATTCTTTCAAGACTTTATAAACGATGGCGTGAGATCGGAAAAATCAAAGCATCAGATTATTTATGTACTTGTCCATATTCAGCTAGCTCTTTTTTTATTGTACTCAATCAGTGGAATATCAAATGTTATACTATTCTTATTCATTATTTTGTCCATCATGGGACAATATATTTTATGTTGGACAATGATCCATGTAGATAAACAAAATCAGTTTGTTCATCAGATATTAGAATGGTCAACAAAATTATCAGATGATTTAGACCTGATGAATTATTTAGTTCTTGAAACTGTCGATTTTCCAATGAAAACCACACCCTTTAATGAAGACAAGTATGCAAAACTTTGGCTAAAAGAAATGTCGACTGGTATGGACATGCCTTGGGAAAGTATAGCCATTGAGCTATTGCCCGGTGAATCTTTTTTTGTTCCTAATATCAGGGTATCAATCGGTGGAATAAGGAAATCAATACAAGATGCCAGTGCCTATGGTTTTGCCTCTGGAAAGGATAATCTTTCACCAAATATTCTACTAAGAATGTTGATCCTTTTTTCGAGGAAAAAGAAAATTAAATTTTTTGGTATGGATGAAGAGAAAAACAAGATAGACACTCAGGTGAAACAATTAGGCAAGCATTTAGAGCTTTTGTTCGGAAAGCGGGATGATCCCCCGATTCTGTTTAATGAGGAGACTCAAGAATGGAAAACGGTGGTAAATATTGTTGACCGTTCGAACACTGACAGAAATAATATTAAGCAAAGTCTGGACATCTTTATTAAAATTATGAACTCGTATACCGGAAATATTAGGCTTCTATAGACACATGTCTCACCATAATTATTTTATTCTTACTATTTTTATCATATTTATTTTGACTGTAAGTAGGCCAGTCTATTGTCAGGAATATATTTTTGTTGGAGATCCGCAAATAGTTTTAGAAAAAGGTAGCTACAAGCAAAACTATAACACGGGCATGTATTTTTTCTATAAACGCCAGTGGCCATTGGCCATAGAATTTTTTTCAAGGTGCGACCAATTAACGAGAAAGAGGGTTAAACATTTTTCACCATTAACCTGGAGCCATATTTATATGAATGAATATACACTGGCTATACGTTCAATCTCTAGTTTGCCAAATAGAAAAGAAAAACAATTAGTCAGGCTTGTTCTAAAAGAGGTAACCTCATTACGCACTAAACATGGGCTAAGTAAAAAAGAAATAGACAGGGTGGTGCAAGATAAAAAAAATCTAATAAAAAAAACTAGGGCCAATCTTATCGCCATGTCAAAGCATGAGATTATTGACTATGGTCCTTGAAGAATTTAATTTTTTTTGAGCAGTTTCTTTTCATCTGTTTTTTTCATAATATCTGTCAGTTAATAGATAAGCTAGACCTATGAATAGAAGTATATATCTCCTGTTATTTTTTGTTATCGGTTACATGGTGACCCCGCTCTATTCTCAAAGCTCAAAATCTAGAACTCACTCATCAAAAAATTCAAAAAATACCCCTACTCATGCCAAGCCAGTAGCTGTAAAATCAACAAACAGTCCAAAGACGCATCGTACAAATAAACAATGGAAAACCAATTCAAACCTTGGAATGTTTAGCACCTGGCCATCAAAAACGAATAAGCCGTCATCGCAAAGATTTGATATGGTGAAAGACAATGATGATGAATCTGATCAAACAGATGATGAGAAACCATCACCGGGCTTGGAGAAAAAAGAAAAAGAGAGCTTTTGGGAAAAGTTTAAGCTATTCAAAAAAGAATAGCAGTCTATTATTCGTCTTCATCGACCTTTATTTTAATCCCCAGTATTTCTTCTACTATATAGACGATTTCCATCTCAGATGTCATTACAATACCATCGGCCTCAACAATATGTGCGATCATTGGTCCAAGAGAATCAATCTGTTCTTTTGAAAGGAGTGAACTAATTCTTTCTAGAACAGATCTAAGATAGTCTTGCCTTTCACTTGAGTTTTGGCTAGCCAATATAGAGTGAGCCTGGTTAAAAAAGGTTTCCGCTCTGTCAGATGTGTGTTCAGGAAATAATTTTGATATCGCACTGATCCAGGATTCTTTTTCTTCGTAACTGGCTTCTTGGTCTGCGATTTGTATCGCAGCAAATAGATGGGTCACAGACTCTAATGGTGACATATCTTGTGGAGCATTAATTATTTGTTTTTTATTTGAACTAAATAAACCCATTTTATTTGTTTTCCCATTCTTCTGGTGTTAGTGTTTTCATGCTAAATGCATGAATCTCATGTTTTAATAATTCTCCTAGTGCAGCATAAATTATTTTATGTCTATCAATTAGAGTTTTATCAATAAAGCTGTCAGAAACGATAATTGCCTCAAGGTGAAAACCGCCATCGTGTTGTTTATGATTGAGATGTCTGCCAGTAAAGTCCTTAATCTCAATATGGTGCAGGTCTAAATGTTGACCTAATTTTTGTTCAATTTTGTTGCCTATGTCCATTAATTTCTAGGGTAATCAATAAATACTATGTATGAAGAATATATCTAACTTATTCCAATTAACGGAAAAAGATAAAGACCAATATAAAAAATTAATTGATAAGATTGATCTCGATACATCTGATGATGTGATTGGCATGCTTAATACCAAGGTTGATAGGTTAATTGCGTCTGACCAGCTCAATGATATTGAGGTTGATCTGATAAAGAATGTTTCCGTATTAGTAAGCATATATCAGACATACCCAGACCTAACAGATTCAATCCGGAAAAGAATATTATTTGCAATATCTTATTTTTGTGATGAGGATGATGATATACCAGATATTGTACCTGAGATCGGATATCTTGATGACGCTGTTATCGCCAGATGGGTTATTGAGTCAATCAGTAAGGATCTGCCAGAGGTAAGCATAGCCTAAAAAGCTATTTTGATTTTTTGGAAGATTTTATTGCTTCAAAGTCTTCTTCAGAAAATTGCCACTGACACTTATAGCACCACCAGGGTTTACCGTAGTAAGAAGGCTTATCTTCACAAAGTTCTAAGGGAATTTTGCATTTAGGGCATTTTTTTTCTGTACCAGGCTTTGGCCATTTATAGTCTGGCTTATATTTTAGGCCATCTTCAAAAGTATGATGTTTCATGATACTCTAAATTACAAATCTTAGTACTTCGATTATATTGAAAAATTAACTTATTTGAAAAATGAGAAATATTGCCATCGTTATTAGACTTAGGGCAGTGAGTCTTTTTACCATATACTGTCGATCAAGCGTTTTTGTTTCAACAACATAGTGTTCGTAAAACAGGAAAACCTCTAGCGTATCGTTTGGTGCCACATAGACTCTTTTGTATGCATCCGATAGGTCTTCCTCAACATATTTTTTTGTCAATTCAGGAGGTAGATAGCTTACTAAATGAAAGCCTGGAAGTACTGGCACAGGATTATTAAGAGGGTGCTTCCCTATAAATATACCATCAACATAGAATGGAACCTGCATACTATCGGTTCGTAAATCAATAAACCCAAATTTTTCCATGTCACGTCTATTCTGGGCAATAGAATTTTCGATCAAACAAACGAGTACTGCTATGATTATGATATATTTATTTTTATTCACTTAGAATAAATTATTTTTAACAATGGTTTTAATCAAATAAGTAAATTTAACCAGTCGACATGTATAGAATTTGTAGATTAGTGCGCTTAATTCCTATAACGGTTAGCCTACTGTTATTTTCATGTGCATATTTTAATACTTTTTATAATGCGGAAAAGTATTTCAAAGAGGCAGACAGAATCCGCCTGGAAAAATCCGGCAAGGCTATTCCCTTAAGAGCTATGGACAATTATGGAAAAACGATACAAAAATGCAGGGTCGTGTTGTCTGAGTTTCCTGATTCAAAACTTGTGAATGATGCAATACTATTAATGGCAAAAGCGCAATACTATAGATCAGAATATGATGAGGCAATCACAAACTTGAAGATCATTTATAGCAAAGGAAATCCTCAACAAATCGCTGAAGCGAAATACTGGTCTGCAGTGTGTAAATGGAGAAAAGGAAAAACTCAGACTGCAATAAATGAACTCCAAGAAATAATAAAATTAACTGAAGATGATAATATAAAAGCACAGTGTCATCTTTCGCTAGCGGATATTGCATTTGACCTGGACAGAGATGAGAACTTTCTGTTTCACCTAGAGGAGGGTGCAAAAATAATAAAAGACAGGGCAGAGAAGGGTATCGTCTATAATAAACTTGCTGATATTGCATTTAATAATGAAAACTATGCAGTTGCAGAAGGCGCCTATAAAGAAGTAATAAAAAACTCATTAACAAAAGAAAAAATAGAAAATGCTCACATTCAGTTATTAAAAATTTCAAGAATTTTAGGTGACCACAGAAGCGCAGAGAGAAAGATCAAGTCTATGGTGGTTGATGAAAAATTTAAAAATATAAAAGGTGAACTAGAGCTGGAACTAGTTCAGCTCTATCTGGCCCAGAAAGATACAGATAATGCAATGGTTCGTTTAGAATCAATTATCAAAGACTATCAGAAAACAAAAACATCTTCAGAGGCATATTATCTAATGGGGCAAATTAATTTGTCCGGTATTTGGAAGCCTGATATAGCAAAAGAAAAGTTTTCTCAAGTAAAAAAAGAATACAATAGGTCAGAGTATGGTCCTATCGCTGAAAGTAAAATAAAAGCGATAGACGCATACAATGAGTCACTGAACAGTTTAAAGATTTATGATTCTATTAAGTCCGATACTTTGTTAGCGGACACTACCTCGTCAGATTCGATAAATAATAAGGCCGATAAAATATTGAAATCATACGAAGAATTATTATATCACATCGGTGATCTCGAGGCATTTAGTTTTGAAAGGCTAGACACTGGTATTGTATTTTTTAAAAGGATATTGGAAAATGATTCAACATCAAAGTTTTATCCTAAAGCATTATTTACATTGTCACTAATTTACAGTGAGATAGGAGACACGTCTGGCAGTAGACAGTTTAAGAATATGCTTCAGTCTAGGTTTCCTGGATCAGATTATACCACATATCTTTTCAAAGAAGATGGCGTTATTAATGAAAACAGGCCCATTGATTTATTATTTTTAAAGGCTGAGAATTTATGGTCTAGTAATCCATCATTGGCCATGAATGAGTATAAAAAAGTAATTAAAACGGACTCATTGAGCGAGGTGTCAGCATCAGCAGCCTATTTTTTGGGTTACCAATATGATTACACATATGCAATGGCGGACAGCGCATTAAAATACTATCAGTGGCTGAATCTGGCTCACCCTAAGTCTGAACAAAACAATCTAGCCAAATCAAGAGTAAAGGTACTCAAACATCTGGTATCCTCTACCAAAAGTGATTCTACAATAACGGTAAACTAGTTGGACACTATTAGAAAATATCTTTTTTCCATTTCCTATCGATTATTCAGGTTTTTAGTAAAGCATATCGTTTTTATCTATCAGAAAATTTTCAACAGAGACAAAGATCTGGAGTCTATTGTTGAATTTGGAGATAAGAACCTGACCTGGATCAATAATAATCTAGGTAGCCTAGCATTTAATTTTGCAATTCCTAGAGGATTAGATACTGAGCTTTTTGATTTAAAGTTTAAGTCCCCGCTAGTTGCTGCATCATTTAAATCTGATGAAAACCTGTTAGATATTTGGATGAAGTTAGGGCTAGGTGGGTCGACCTATAAGACAGTGATGAAAAATGAAAGAAGTGGAAATCCGAGGCCACGCTTGCAACAGATTAGGCTAGAGAGAGAGCAGTGCCTTGTAAACGCATTGGGACTTCCGGGTTCTGGGATTAATTTGTTTACCAAAGAACTTTTAGCCTCATCATTATGGGCATATAATAGGCCGCTGGGAATAAGTATAGGCGGTGAAAATGTAGATGAGTATTTGTCTAATTTTAATGAAATAGAGAAAACGTTAAATGGCACTGTACCAGATATTTATTATTACGAGTTAAACATAAGCTGTCCCAATACTGATACGGGTAGCTGCATTGGTGATGATTTGGATGTTTTAGAAAAGTTAGTTGAACATGTAAGGGTGAATTGTTCTGCAGCAGTTTCATTGAAAATATCTCCAGACTGGACCAATGATCGATTAAGAAACATAGGTGAAATCATTCAGAAAAAAGATAAAATGTTTGTCAATGCGGGCAATACGCAGTTTCGGACTATCGAATCTTTGGGACTTAAATCTGGTCAATTACCTAGAAATGGAGGCGGGTTAAGTGGAGTAGCTATTTTCCCTAGGACCCTTGAAATGATCCATGTATTTAGTGATATAAATATAAAAATAATGGCAACTGGAGGTATCTCAACAGTCCACCATTTACGTGCTGCTAGAGATGCCGGAGCCTCTTTATTTGGTATGGCCACTGCCCTGATTATGGATCCCTATTGTATTCCAAAAATTAATAATGATTTAGCGAGATACTAAGTTGCTAACTGTTGCACTATTTGAACCGCAGATACCACCAAATACAGGAAATATTGCCCGATTATGTGGTGCAAACAATGTAAAGCTAGATCTTGTAGGTAGTCTCGGGTTTGATATTGATGATAGATATTTAAAAAGAGCGGGCCTAGATTATTGGAAGTTCATCAACTGGGAATATTTTCCTGATATACATCAGTATTGTGAAAATACTTTTAACAAAAATTTTCATCTAATGACAACTAAATCTAAAAGGCTTTATACCAATCAGGTTTTTAAGGAAAATGATTATCTAATTTTTGGTAGTGAAACTGCAGGAATTTCAGAGAAAATTTTGACCTCTTATCCGGATAATACATGCACAATACCAATGGAAAACAAAAATATTAGGAGTCTAAATCTTGCAACAAGTGTTGGGATTGTACTATATGAAGCATTTAGGCAAATAAATGGCTAAAAGAGGTTTAATCACTTTTATAATTATTTTAATTCTTGCCTCTTGTTCAAGTGCTCCTAGATATGGGAGGGCTGCTGGTGCTCTTAAATACAAAAAAGCTGCTAGCGCTCCCTCAAAAAAATCTAAGCCCAAAAGTAAAGCGATATTCATTGATCCTAAAACCGTTAATACTAATGTAAAACATAAAAAAAGGATGGTTGGTATAAGCTCGTTCTACGCAGAAGACTTTCATGGAAAGCTTACCGCTAATGGGGAAGTTTATGATATGTATGGTTTAACGGCAGCTCATAAGACGCTACCATTAAATACAGTGGCGAGAGTGACAAATTTAGAAAACGGTAAATCGTTAATTTTAAGAATTAATGATAGAGGTCCATACATTCAAGGAAGAATGTTGGATTGTTCTTATGGCGCAGCTAAAAAATTAGACTTTATTAAACAAGGAAAAACAAAAGTCCAGGTTGATGTTATAGAATGGGGTGATGGTATATACATGCACCATAGAAAGCTAAAAAATTGAATAATATATATTTAATTGTAAATCCTAAAAGCGGGACTAAAAATTCAAAATATACTTTAAATAAAGTAATACCAGTATTTAAAGAAAATAATGTAGAATATACTTTAACATATTCTGAATACGCTGGTCACGCAATAGAACTAGTAAGATCGTGTAATTTTAGTGAGTATGATTCGGTATGTACTATCGGAGGCGATGGTACGCTTAATGAGGTTGTAAACGGAATGCTTTCGAGAGATGATAATCAGAAACTGCCCATTGGTCTTATTCCAGGAGGGACAGGTAATTCATTTATGAAGACGATTGATTGTCTTGACCCTGTTGATGCGGTGAATAAAATAATAGATAATAAACCTAGGCCAATCGATGTAATGAAAGTGAACGCATCTGATAGAGTATACTATTCTGCAAATCTAGTTGGATGGGGCATGGCTACAGATATATCAGTTGTTGCAGAAAGGCTACGCATATTTGGCGGTCAAAGGTATAATATTTCATCAATTATTGAGATAATTAAAAATAAAAAAAGAGATGCAAAGTTTGTTTTAGATGGTAAAGAGATAAACGATGATTTTTGTTTTATAATCGCCTGCAATACAAAATTTGTTGGCAAGGGAATGAAGATGGCTCCAGATGCATCTATAGATGATGGGCTAATTGATGTAATTATTGTGAAAAAAACTTCCAGGCTTACCCTGCTTTCTGTGTTTCCAAAATTATTTAATGGTACCCATGTAGATCACCCTGCCTGTGAGTATGTGCAGTGCAAATCTTTCTCAATTGTTCCAGAAGGAAAAGACCAGTTAAATATTGATGGTGAAATCATCGGAATGACCCCTGTAGAGGTAACTATTATGAACAAGGACGTTGACTTAATAGTCTGACACTATCTCTATATTAATGTAAATTAGAATATGAAAGAGTTAAAGGGTAGAAAGATAATATTATTCTTTGGCATTCCATTTGGTATTGGGTGTTATTTCCTTGGAAATCCAATATTTGCGATTATTACCACCCTGATTATGCTTGGCGGGCTTGATGAATTTTACACTCTTAGTGAAAAAAAAGGTGGTCACCCTAATCGTATCTTTGGTTTTATTATTACCCTTCTTATAGCTGTCTCTTATTCGGGGGTTTATGCTCATCATCAGATCACCATTATGGGCCTCATTTGTTTTTCCGTTGTCAGTGTTTTTTTTATTGAGATTATTAATGATAAAGAAGAGCCACTGTTAAATATTTCAACAACGTTTTTAGGCATTCTATTTGTTCCTAGTATGCTAGGCACCATTATATACATCAGACAAATGGATCATATCTATAATTCAAATATTGTGTTAACCTTATTTTTATCAGTCTGGCTCTGTGATATCGCGGCATTCTTTTTTGGGACAAAATGGGGAAAGAAAAAGATTCTCCCAAGAATAAGTCCTAAAAAAAGCTGGGTGGGATCCGTATCGGGATTCATAGTCTCTGTATTGGTCTTCATTTTATCCTATAGGCTCGGTTTTTTAGGTATTAGATATGTTTTATTTGATGCAGTTATTTTTGGTTCTATTGCAGGAATATTTTCTCAGCTTGGTGATTTTGCTGAGTCAATGTTAAAAAGAGATGCGGGTGTAAAAGACTCAGGTGATTTACTAAGGGGGCACGGTGGAATTTTAGACCGGTTTGATTCGCTACTTTTTTCATCAGCAATGATTTATATTCATCTCCTTATTTTTATTGTTTAACCATATAATACTAGAATAATTAATTGAAACTACGATCAATTTTAGCCACTGACTGCGGCAGTACAACGACCAAGGCAATTTTAATAGAATACATTGATGGTGAGTATAGACTAAGTCACAGAGGTGAGGCGCCTACCACGGTTGAAGCACCTTTCGAAGACGTCACCAGAGGCGTATTAAATGCAACAATGGAAGTCGAAGAGCTATCAGGACGCAAGCTCATTGATGGTGATAATATTATCACCCCTCAAAAAGATAGTGCTGGTGTAGATATTTATATTTCAACCAGTTCTGCAGGTGGCGGATTGCAGATGATGGTAGCTGGTGTAGTAAAATCAATGACCGGAGAAAGTGCTGAGCGGGCCGCATTAGGGGCTGGCTCTATTGTTATGGATGTTCTCGCGTCAAACGATGGTAGAAAGCCTCATGAAAAAATCACAAGAATCAGGCAGCTTAGGCCTGATATGATTTTACTATCTGGAGGAATTGATGGTGGCACCACAAAACATGTTGTTGAACTGGCAGAAATTTTGGCAGCTGCGAATCCTCAGCCAAGGCTTGGGCAAAATTATAAACTTCCTGTAATCTATGCTGGTAATAAAAAAGCCACCCCTGACATAAAAAAAACTCTTGGTGAGCTCACGGATTTAGATGTCACTGAAAATATAAGACCTGTCTTAGAGCAAGAGAACCTTAAACCCTCTAGGGATAAGATTCATGATCTGTTTATGGAACATGTTATGCAACAAGCTCCTGGCTATAAAAAGCTGATGAGCTGGACGGATGCTCCAATAATGCCAACTCCAGGTGCGGTCGGGGCCCTGATTGAAATGGTCGCTCAGAGAGAGAGTATTTCTGTTGTAGGCGTAGATATAGGCGGAGCAACTACAGATATTTTTTCAGTATTTCAAGAACAGTTTAACCGGACCGTGAGCGCAAATCTTGGCATGAGCTATTCAATTTGCAATGTGTTATCTGAGGCGACCCTTCCAAATGTGCTTAGGTGGGTGCCTTTTGATATTGATGAAAAAGAACTAACAAATCGTATCGGGAATAAGATGATTCGTCCTACTACCGTACCCCAGAGCCTTGAAGAGTTGGTGATCGAGCAGGCAATAGCAAGAGAGGCTCTAAGATTGTCGTTTATACAGCATAAGTCATTTGCAGTTAATCTGAAAGGCATACAAAAAGAGAGAACGATTTCTGATGCTTTTGAACAATCAGAATCTGGTCAATCTTTAGTGAATATGATGGAGCTAGATCTTATTGTTGGCTCGGGTGGAGTATTATCCCATGCTCCTAGAAGGCAGCAGTCAGCAAAAATGATGATCGATAGTTTTCTTCCTGAGGGAATAACTTCTTTAGCAGTTGACTCAATTTTTATGATGCCACAATTGGGGGTCATGGCCAATATAGAAAAAAAGGATCTTTCTGACCAGGCACGAATAGCCGCACTGGAGGTATTTGAGAAAGACTGTTTAATCAGGCTTGGAACGTGTATAGCACCTGTAGGTGATTTTGAAGGGAAAAAAGAGATTTTGAAAGCAGAGTTAGAGTTTAGTAATGGTGACAATAGTGAGATTAGTTTAGACCATGGTCAATTAGTATTGATCGATGCGGACTATGAAGAGATAAATATCAAACTTTTTCCTTCAAAAGGAGTAGACGTTGGTGCTGGAGTGAGTGAGCCTATTCAAACAAAAATTTATGGGGGACAGGTAGGTATAATATTTGACGGCAGAGGGAGACCTTTAAAACTAAGTCATGAACCTACTAAAAGATTATCTGATCTAAAAAATTGGTCTAATGCTTTAAAAGAATATCCAAATCTAGAGGTCTAAATTGGCACATTCATATACACCCGGTCTAAAAGTTTTAAAGAGCACCAAAATTTTAAAAGAGCGTCGATTGCCATTAAAAGGGTCGGTTGAATCAAAAGTAGGTGAGAGAGTAAAGCCTAATGATATAGTTGCAAAAACAGATCTTCCTGGAAATGTTCAGATGATTAATGTTGCTAATCAATTAAATATAGATGCGAGTGATATTAATCAATGCATGATAAAGACTGCTGGAGAATCAATTCATAAAAATGATTTGATTGCCGAGACAAAAGGAATATTTGGATTTTTTAAATCAAGTGTTTTATCTCCTTGTGAGGGAACTATTGAGACCATATCTGATGTAACAGGACAAGTTGTTTTAAGAGAGTCTCCAATACCAGTTGAGGTAGATGCATATATTGAGGGTAAAATAAATGAGGTTATCTCTGAGGAAGGTGTAGTAATCAAGACAAATGGTGTTTTTATTCAGGGCATTTTTGGTATTGGTGGTGAAAGCAGAGGCGAGATAAAAACAATAGTATACAACAGAGAATCTGAAATAACGAAAGATATGATCACTGATGAAGAAAAAGGAAAAATAATTATTGGTGGAAGCTTTATTAGCATAGATGCATATAAAAAAGCTATTGATTGTGAAGTTGCAGGTATAGTTGTTGGTGGTTTTAATTATTATGATCTTGAAGAAATATTGGGCTATACACTTGGTGTTGCGATTACCGGATCAGAAGATCTATATACCTCATTAATTGTAACAGAGGGGTACGGAAAAATTCAAATGGGTCAACAGACATTTGATTTGTTGAACACTTATAACGGTAAGCTGGCATCTATTAATGGTGCCACACAGATTCGTGCTGGTGTGATCCGGCCTGAGATAATTATTCCATTGGACTCTAGTGATGCATCAATAGAAAGTAATGATTCTAATAAATCTGATGGAATGACTATAGACAGTCTTGTCAGGGTTATACGTTCGCCAAATTTTGGTAAAATTGGACTCGTTAAAGAATTACCTCCTGAACTGAGGGAAATGGAGTCAGAGACGATGGTCAGGGTAGCGATTGTTCATATTGATGGAAACCGGTTTGAGATTCCCAGATCAAATCTTGAAGTTGTAGAAACAGATTAATTTGAAACCTTTGACAAATATTGAATCAAATGAATATTTATCTGATGCTGATATAGACTTCATTAATAGATTGGCAAAAAGAATTCATACCTCAGGATTTGTGACTCCGTCTGTGTTGTTTTTAGAAATGGTTAGGCCGATATCTTCTCTTGGGAGTCATGCTATGGTATTTTTGGGCCCTATTGTAACTGGCTTTATGCAGTCCGATGGTTATTATAGAGCAGCTGAACTATTAAATCATAAAGAAACATTAGGCATATTATTAGATGAAATTGAGCGACTTGAGATGTTAGATTCTAATGATGAAGATGGGGATATTAATTGAAGGATAAACAGTTCTGGCTAGTTACCGGGATCATTGCTTTTATTTTTTTACTATACTGGATTATGGGTCATCCTTACCTATATGAAGATAGAATTGTAATGCTGATTACAATGTTTTTAATGGGATCTACACTAATGTACAATGTGCGATATGCTCAGATGGGTGGCGAGTTTTATTTAAGACCTATACCTGGACTTAAAGCGGTTGAAGAGGCCGTTGGAAGATCAACAGAAATGGGTAGGCCAATTTTGTATGTTCCTGGTATACAGGATATGGATCAGGTGGAAACGGTTGCGGGTGTTATTGTCCTTGGTCATGTGGCGAAAATGACAGCCAGATACGAGACCAGTCTAAATGTTCCTGTGTCTAGGTCTATCGTGATGAAAGCAGCGCGTGAAGCATGTAGGGAGTCTTATATGATTGAAGGAAGGCCTGACATGTTTAATGAGGATATGGTTCATTATTTGACCGATGATCAATTCGCATATGCAGCTGGGGTTAATGGTATAATGGTTCGAGAAAAGCCTGCTGCCTGTATGTATATGGGAAAGTTCTATGCCGAATCATTAATCCTCGCTGAGACCGGAAATTCAATTGGTGCTATCCAGATTGCTGGTACAGCATCTCAAGCGCAGATACCATTTTTTGTTACTGCATGTGATTATACATTGATCGGAGAAGAGTTTTTTGCTGCTAGTGCTTACCTATCAAAAAAACCAGAGCTTATTGGTGGGGTTCGAGGACAAGATATGATTAAGGCAGCCGTAATAGTCACCATTATTTTTTCAATAATTATAATGACCTTATATGACAATACTGGCATTGGGTTTGATGTCTCAAAACTGTTAACCATACGCTAGTAATAATATGATTTGGAAAAGACAGATACCGATTTTAATAGTAACCATTGTTGGTTGGATCACACTTCTTGGCTGGTTTATTGATCAACCGGACATACAGGAATTCGTTAATGACGATGCCACTCAGTGGTTTGATATCCTTGCTAGTTTTGCGATTATTTTAGGCGCGCTTAATCTGATAAAACTTCAGGTCCAGAAAATTCTTTATCAAAAGCCAGGCTGGATATATAGTGTGGTCGCTGTAATGGGGTTTCTTTTCGCCATAACTGCAGGCTTTTTTGTGAAGGGTGTTGACGACTCTGTTGCTCAGTGGGGTGCACACGTAACTACTGATGGAACGTTGTTCAAATGGATGTTCGATTATATGTTTTCTCCAATGTCTGCAACCATGTTTTCGTTATTAGCATTTTTTGTAGCATCAGCCTCATACAGAGCATTTAGGATTAGAAATTTTGAGGCAACTTTGCTTCTTGTATCCGGAATTATTATTATGGTTGGGAGAGTTCCGATTGGTAGTGTGATTTCTTCATGGTTTGTGATGTATCTAATCGTGTTATCAGCAGGAATATATATAAACGTCTGGAAAAAGGACATGAACACTACTTTCGTTTTTGTAGCGGTTGGAATTTCGATTGTAACCATAGCGGGCTTTATGTATGGGTGGCCGATAGATAAACCCGGAATTTTTTATTTACCGGCAATACAAGAGTGGATATACTACTATCCTAATGTAGCGGGGGCTCGTTCTATTATGATCGGTATTGGACTGGGAATTTTTGCCACATCGATTCGTTATATCCTTGGAATTGAGAGATCTTATATAGGTGAGTAAAAGATGAGTAAGATTCAAGATACATTTTTAAAAATTGGTAGTATTGACAGGCGATGGATTTTTCTTATCATAGCAGCAGTGGTTATAGTTCCTTTGATTTTTCCTGTAGGGCTGCCTATTCGACCCACTGATACGACTAAGAATGTGTATGATTCCATAGAAAAATTGCCAGCTGGATCAAAGGTGTTGCTTTCTGTAGAATATAGTCCCAGTACAAGACCTGAAAACCACCCAATGACAATCAGTATACTCAGGCATTTATTTAAGAATAATCATAAAGTATTCATCACGTGCCTATGGCCCGATGGTCAGTTTATGGCTCAGGATGCAATAAACCAGGTTGCTAAACAGGAGTTTAATAAGACATATGGAGTCGACTATGTGTTTCTTGGATTTAGACCGGGAAATGAAGCAGTAGTAAAAGGTATTGTTAGTAATCTTAGGAAACTATATACGGTTGATGTGTATCAGAAAAAAATTGATGAAATACCACTGATGAATGGAATTAATAATTTTAAAGATTTTGATTTTTTATTTAGCTCATCAGCTGGATTTCCAGGTACCATTGAGTGGGTACAGTATGCCTCTGATCCAACGGGTATTCCAATGGCTTCTGGTGTGACATCTATTCAGGTTAATGAGGTAATGCCTTATGTACAGGCTGGTCAGATGGTTGGTGTCTTAGCTGGGATGCCTGGTGCTGCTGAGTATGAGGCTCTAATTAATCAGAAAGGTTCAGCCACTAGTGGTATGGACGCTCAGTCTGTAGCACATCTTGTAATTGTTTTATTTATCATTCTAGGCAATGTCTCCTTTTTCATTGAGAGAAACAGGTCTAAAAAGTATTAATTAAGGATTATGGAATTTTCAACAATACTTGGAGCATGGGTAGCTGTTTTCTTAACACTTGGTATCTTTTCTTACCTCTACAAGGATAACCCTTTTTATAAATTTGCTGAACACTTGTTCGTGGGTGTATCAGCAGGGTATTGGACTGCTATATTCTTTTGGACTCAGATTCAGCCGAACCTTTTCGGTCGATTGTTTCCGGCTAAGGTATACGGTCCTGATAGTGATACGCCTTTTATCTACAACTTATTAAGTTTTATTTCTAGCTCTGTGTTTCCGGAAGGCGGAATAGATAAGGGGCACGATCAACATTTTATATATTTGATTCCTTTAGCCCTTGGCATGATGATGTTATTGAGTCTAATTCCAAGTATAAATTGGTTTGCTCGCTGGGGTATTGCTTATACAGTGGGAATGGCAGCAGGATTAAGAGCCTATGGTTATTTAAATTCGAATGTTATAGGTCAAGTAAAGGGTACAGCAGTAAATATTTTTAATTCTAGTTTACCGTTCTTTTCATTATCTGAACCATCCATCTTTAACAATATGATAATCATTGTTGGAACAATTTGTGGATTATTATATTTTTATTTTTCTAAAGAGCATACAGGCATATTAGGCAAAGCTTCAAAGGTTGGCATATATTTCCTAATGATAAGTTTTGGCGCTTCTTTTGGATTTGCTGTAATGGGTCGGATTTCTCTATTGATTGGCAGATTCAATGATCTGATTAAATTTTCTAGTACTGAATATTATCACGCTACTATTTGGGTATTAATAGCGGTAATTGCGATACTTGGATATGCATCTTATTTGGAGAAAGAAAATAAGTCCCAAATAGCTGATACGGATCAAGGTTCTGTACAAGAAGAAGAATAATTTTTTTTTCATACTTATCTATAAAATAATCAAAATATAGTATGTCTAAAGTATCAATCAATGGATATGGAGATAGTCTAACTGTCAATGGTATATGTATTGGAGAATTGTCTCCAGGTGACCATGAGGCTATAGAAAAAGAAAAAGGTGGCCAGAACTATGCCCCCCTTGAAAATGTTGTTATTTCAAAAGTTAAAGACTCCTCTACTTTAATAGCCAGAAAACCTGATCCTGATGATATTAATAAATATATTGAATCTGAAATTCTTGATGGTCTTTGTTGCTATTCAGCGGTAAACCAGGGACAGTTAAATCAGACTATTGTCGATGCGGTTATTCGACACTTAGACCAAGAAAAATTACCCACTGTTCCTAGGTCAATACGCCATAAATACATGAGTGCCTTTTTATTATCCGCGACAGCTATTACTGAGATGGACAGGGTTATTCCTAAAGTTGCGGGTGTAGAGTCTTGGGAACTATCGTTTAAAATATGTAGAAGGTGGGGATATGAGGTAAAAGGTATACCGGATGGGAAAGCAATTATTGTAGGCGCTAGAGGGAATTTTCATGGTAGGTCTCTTGCGGCTGTATCTTTTTCAGATGACCCTGAATCTAAAGAAAACTTTGGTCCTTTTGTTCCAGGTATAGAGTTAGTTCCATACAATGATGTTGGCGCGCTAGAAAGATTGTTTGAAGAAAAGGGTGACTATATAGCAGCATTTATGGTTGAGCCAATACAGGGCGAGGCAGGTGTCATTGTGCCCGATGATGATTATTTTTCAAGGGTCTCTAGCCTATGTAAAAAATATAATATTCTTCTTTCTATGGACGAGGTTCAGACCGGATTTGGTCGCACGGGAGAGAACTTTGCTCACCAGTTATTTGGTGTTAAGCCGGATATTATGGGCTGCGGAAAGGCTGCCGGCGGCGGTATTTTACCTGTTTCTTTTGTAGCTGGTAGGGATGATGTATTAAGCGTGTTAACCCCAGGGTCAGAGGGTTCAACCTTTGGAGGGTATCCTCTTGCGTCTGTAGTTGGAACGTATGCTATCAAGGTTATGGTTGATGCTAATCTAGCTGAAAGTGCAAAAATTCGAGGTCATCAATTGATGCAAAACCTTCACCAGATAAAAGAACAATATCCAGATAAAATAATGGAAGTAAGGGGTAAAGGATTGTTAACAGCGTTTGAAATGTTTGATGAAGATAAATTAGATGGTCACAAAGTATCTGTTGGTCTCTTAGATCATGGTGTCTATGCAAAAGAAACCCATCATACAACAGTAAGACTGGCTCCAGCACTTACGATCACTAGTGAACAGATTGATCAACTTTCGGATGCTGTGAAATTGGTAGTAGCATCACTATAATAAGGTAATTTCGTTATGAATGATTTATTAAATAGTTTAAGTATAAAGAATAATAATTTTGGTTCCTGCTCTGGTCCTGATGGTTGGATAGAAAAGACTGATACAAAAATAATTGAATCCTATAACCCATCGAATGGTGAAAAGATAGCATCGGTGTATGAGGCCACTGTAGATGAGTATGATATTATTATAAAAGAATCATTAGGTGCTTTTCAAGAATGGCGTAAGGTGCCAGCACCTGTTCGTGGTGACCTGGTTAGAGAAATGGGTAACGCATTAAGAGACTATAAGGACCAATTAGGTAGTTTAGTTTCCCTTGAAATGGGGAAGATTAAACAAGAGGGTGACGGAGAAGTTCAGGAAATGATTGATATTGCGGATTTTGCCGTTGGTCAGTCGCGTATGTTGTATGGAAAGACAATGCATTCCGAGAGACCTCAACATAGAATGTATGAGCAGTGGCATCCAATAGGGCCTGTTGGGGTAATAAGTGCCTTTAATTTTCCTGTCGCGGTATGGAGCTGGAATGCTTTTATCGCTGCAATATGCGGAAACACAACTATATGGAAGCCATCTTCCCAGACTCCGCTATGTGCCATAGCTGTGCAACATATTTGCAATGAGGTTTTAAAGGCGAATGACGCACCAGGTATATTTAGCCTAGTCATTGGCGGAGGATCAACAATTGGCGAAACATTAATTCAAGATAATAGAGTCCCCTTAATATCGTTTACAGGTTCTACAAGAATGGGGAAACATGTAAATGAGGTTGTTTCATCTAGGTTTGGAAAAACAATTTTAGAATTAGGTGGTAATAATTGCATCATTGTAGATGAAACAGCGGATATGGAAATGGTGGTCCCAGCAATAGTCTTTGGCGCTGTTGGCACAGCAGGCCAGCGGTGTACTAGTACCCGTAGAGTTATAGTACATGAAAATATATTTGATGGTCTGCTAGACAAAGTTATTTCTGCTTATAAGCAGGTTAGCATAGGTGATCCTTTATTAGATAGTACGCTAATGGGTCCTCTTGTAAATAAAAATGCAGTTGGCGATCATTTTGCTGCCATTGAAAGGGCAAAAAACCTTGGTGGCAAACTTTACCATGGTGGTAATGAAATCTCTGAGCCGGGAACATATGTTGAACCAGTAATTATAGAGGCTGAAAATCATTGGGATATTGTTCAGGAGGAAACTTTTACACCTATTTTGTATATAATGAAATACAAAGAATTATCTGAGGCTATTAGAATGCACAATGATGTTCCTCAGGGCTTGTCTTCAGCAATGTTTACTCTAAATATTAAGAACGCTGAAACTTTTTTATCCTCTGTAGGTAGTGACTGTGGCATCGCCAACATAAATATTGGAACTTCAGGAGCTGAGATTGGTGGAGCTTTCGGTGGTGAAAAAGAGACTGGCGGAGGTCGAGAGTCTGGATCGGACTCATGGAAACAATACATGAGAAGACAGACCAATACGATTAACTGGGGCTCTGATCTTCCTCTAGCTCAAGGAATTGAGTTTAATATCAAAGACTAATATGAAGTATTCGGATGTACATAATATTATCGGCAATCATATGCTTGCTGATGGAATGTCGCCGGTTATTGATTTAGATAAAAGTCATGGTAGTTGGCTAGTGGATGGAACAACTGGAGATGAATATTTAGATTTATTTTCTATGTTTGCTTCATTATCTGTAGGATATAATCATCCTTATGTATTAGAGAATAAAGACAGGCTGATGGCTAGCGCAATTAATAAACCTACAAACTCTGATATTTATTCTATTGCTATGGCTGAATTTGTGGAGACGATGGGCAGAGTTGCACAGCCTGATTACCTGCCGTATTCTTTTTATGTTTCTGGAGGAACGCTCGCCGTTGAAAATGCACTAAAAACAGCTTTTGATTGGAAAGTAAGAAAAAACATTGCTAATGGTAACGGAGAACTAGGATCTCAGGTATTACACTTTGAAAAATGCTTTCATGGTAGATCGGGTTACACACTCTCGCTTACAGATTCTCCTGACACTAGAAAAGTAAAATATTTTCCTAAGTTTAATTGGCCAAGAGTTTCTACGCCATATATTCGGTTTCCTTTAGATGAAAACAATCTTCATGATGTAATAAACAGAGAAAAGATTGCAATAAGCGAAGTAAAAACCGCTATAATTGAAAATCCAAATGATATAGCGTGTATAATTATTGAGCCAATTCAAGGTGAAGGTGGCGATAATCATTTCCGTCCAGAATTTTTGATCCATTTGAAAGATATTTGTTTAGAAAATGATATCTTACTTATTTATGACGAGGTGCAGTCTGGCGCCGGAATAACTGGTAAGATGTGGGCCCATCAACATTTTCCTAAAGAAGCAAGGCCAGATATTATCAGTTTTGGTAAAAAAACTCAGTGCTGCGGCATTTTTGCAGGTGGTCGTATTGATGAGGTGGATAATAATGTCTTTCATGAGTCAAGCAGGATAAACTCTACATGGGGTGGAAACCTAGTTGATATGGTGAGGTTTACTATTTATCTTGAGATAATTGAACAAGAAAATCTTGTTAGTAAGGCCAAGGAAAATGGTGAATATCTTCTTAATCAGTTAATTGCACTGCAGAATGATTATTCTGATATAGTCTCTAATGCAAGAGGAAGGGGATTGTTTTGCGCCTTTGATTTACCTGATGCTAAAGCAAGAGACAACCTGTCATCAATCTTAATGAAAAATAAGGTGATTGTTCTTGGTTCCGGTAATAAATCGATAAGATTCAGACCTCATTTAAATATTCAGAAAGAGGAGATTGATATTGGTATTGGTGCTATAAGAAATTCCTTAAATAGTTTATAAATTGACAAATAAATTAGGAACTCTTTATATCGTTTCTACTCCTATTGGTAATCTAGCTGATATTACATATAGGGCTGTGGAAATATTAAAAACCGTAGATGTTATTGCCGCAGAAGACACGCGTAGGTCTAGGGTTTTGTTATCTAATTATGATATTAAAACTAAAATGATTAGCTATTATGAACATAATAAATATCAAAAGATAAAGAAAATTACAGAAAATCTATTAAATGGTCATCACGTTGCTGTTATTACAGATGCAGGAACTCCAGCCATATCAGACCCAGCATATAAATTAGTCAGGCAGGCGATAAAAGTTGGGTGCAATATAGAGTCTATACCAGGACCATCTGCAGTATTGGCTTCACTAGTATCCTCTGGTTTGCCAACAGATAGGTTTATATTTGAAGGGTTTTTACCACCAAAAAAAGGTCGGAAAAAAAGATTAGAAAATCTTATAAATGAGTCAGGGACTATTATTATATACGAGAATACATTGAGGTTAAATAGAACTATTAGACAAATACTTGAAATTATCGGAGATCGCCCTGCTGTTCTTTGCAGAGAATTGACAAAGATTCATGAGGAGAAGATTAGAGGAACTTTATCCAGTTTATTGGATTTATTGAGTAGCAAAAAGTTAAAAGGTGAATGCGTCTTGCTTATTGGCAAAGATGATAAAAACGTATATTTTGAATAAATCCTATTTTATATCATTCGAAGGGATAGATGGGTCGGGTAAGTCGACTCAGGCTAAACTACTCATTGAAAGACTTAATTCAAACTCTATCGAGACTTGTTTTGTGAGAGAACCGGGCGGTACCAAAATCTCTGAGGAAATTAGAAAAATTTTATTAGATGATAGGGCTGAAGAAATGTCTAGCAGGACTGAGGCTATGTTGATGTGCGCTAGCAGAGCACAGCTTACAAAAAATATAATAATGCCAGAACTTAAGTCTGGCAAATGGGTTATCGCAGATCGGTATTCAGATTCAACTTTAGCCTACCAAGGTGGCGGAAGAGGTATTGACCTAGATTGGCTTGTTAAATTAAATGAATTTGCAACATTTGGTACTCAGCCAGATGTAACTTTTTATATTGATGTTGACTCTGATATTGGATTGCAAAGAAGAAATAGTATTTCCGGTGATCGGATTGAGAGAGCGGGATCAGAATTTCAAAATGAAATAAGAAATAAATATTTAGAAATAATTAATAATTTTAGTAATCGTTGTGTACTTGTAGATGGTAAGTTAAGTATTAAGGAAATTTCTAATTTAATATGGAAAGAAATTAAAAATAGGACATCTTTTGAATAGATTTAAAATAAATACTAAAACAATATTTATTATTGTTTTTTCTGTTATTGCAATTGCGGCAAAAAGGGATGACATATATAGAAAAATAAAAGATAGTCAGCGGACCATAAACAATGTCTACAAGTATCTGATTACACATTATGTTGATGATATAAATCTAGAAAAGTTTACGAAAATGAGTATTGATAATATGTTATCTGATCTGGATCCCTATACTGTATATCTGGTTGATGATCAAAAAAGTGGATTGGATATGATAACCAATGGAAAATATGGGGGGGTCGGCATTCAGATAGGAAAAAGAGATAATGTAATCACCGTAATAGCACCAACAGAAAATTCTCCTGCTAAACGAGCAGGTATACTCGCTGGAGACGTGTTAATAAAAATTGATGGAAAAGTTACCGAATCCATGTCTATGGATGACGCTGCTAAGCTAATTCGCGGGAAAAAGGGTACGAAAGTAATTTTATCAATAGAAAGGTTTAATGAGGAGGAGCCCATTGATTTCACCCTTACTAGAGCGGATATCCCTGTAAAAGATGTCAGTTATTTTGGTATGTTAGATGAGTCAATCGGATATATAAGACTTACAAGATTCTCAAAAAATTCTTCTCCTGAAGTTGAAAAAGCAATTAATAGTTTAATGAGCAATGATTTAACTAGTATTGTTCTTGATCTAAGAGATAATCCTGGAGGGCTGCTTAATTCAGCTGTCTCAATACTTGACATGTTTATTAAGAAAAAAGAATTGCTTGTTTGGACAGATGGAAGGGCAAAACAGTCAAAGAAAAAATACTATAGTAAAAATGACCCGATTGTGCCTGATGATATTCAGATTGCTGTGTTAATTAATGGTGGTAGCGCTTCTGCTAGTGAAATAGTAGCTGGTGTTGTTCAAGATTTAGATAGAGGAGTAGTGATAGGTAGACAGTCATTTGGTAAAGGTTTAGTTCAAACAGTTTATAATATAGATAGGAATAAAGCTCTTAAGGTCACCACTGCAAAATATTATATACCAAGCGGTAGGCTTATACAAAGATCTGGTTATTTACCTGATGAAATATTAGCCGATACAGTTTCTTTAGATACACTATTCGAAACAATAGGAGGGAGAACGGTCAAAAGTGGTGGTGGTATAACTCCTGATTACGTGATTGAATCAAATGAAAGAAAGCCTATTCTTCTAGCTTGTCTGCGCAAAGGTTTATTTTTCTCATACGTTCAGAAAAATAAACATATGTATAAATCGTTTGATGAAGTAAATAATGATCCGATTCTTTTAGACAGGCTAGAAGAATACATTATGAATCATGAAGAAGATCTAAATATTAAACTAGATGGAGAGAATAATTATTTAGATACTAGAGAGACATTGATGAGTTTAGATAGTAATAATATATCAATTTCTGGAGCAATAGAGCTTCTAGATTCATATTTTGAAGAGAAGGCAATTACTCAGTTTGATCGTGAGAATGAAGATATCAAACAATGGATGCTAATGGAGTTTGCAAAACAATTTGATGGTGAGAAAGGTAGAATGAAAGTTTCTCAAACAATAGATGAAGATATTATTAAGGCAATGGATATACTGGATGATCCATTTGTCTATCGTGAAGTATTTATTCATCATTAGTAAAGAAGATTTATTATCAACTGCTAAAAAATAATGTAATTTCAAATAGAGGGCGATTAGCTCAGTTGGTTAGAGCGCTACGGTGACATCGTAGTACCCCACATCTTCGTGAAGGCCCTTCTCGGTATAGTACAAACTTATACAAACAAATACAAACCGTAGCAAAATTTGGAGACACCGTAGGGGACACCGCAGTGTGTTTTGGTTATTTTTGTTTTAGCTTTTTTTCTAGCCTAAATATTTAAGGGTAATAATTTGTAAATTTGGATATGTTTAAAAGAATTATCCCGCTGCTAATTCTCTTATCTTATATAAATGCCCAGATTGCGTTACCGACCTTTCAAGCTGTTCATAAACCACATAATATTACATCATCCAGTACGGTGGGGCCGGTGATTGCTGGAAGATGGGCTCAAATGGGCGCGATTCTGGCAAACGGCACAGTGAAATTCTGGGGCAGGAATACTTACGGCCAGTGTGGCCAAGGACATACAAATAATATTGGTGATGGTGCAGATGAGATGGGTAATAATCTCACTGCCGTAGACCTGGGCACGGGCCGCACTGCCACAGCTATCTCTTTAGGTGCTTACCATACAGTAGTATTGCTTGACAACGGTACTGTCAAAGCCTGGGGTTATAATAGTTACGGTAACCTTGGTCAGGGAAATACAAATCATATTGGTGATGGTTCAAATGAAATGGGTGACAATCTATCCGCCATAGACCTAGGAACAGGTCGTACTGCAACAGCCATCGCGGCAGGAGCTTACCATACAGTAGCCTTGCTTGACAACGGCACAGTGAAGGCCTGGGGACGAAATTCCCACGGTCAGCTTGGCCAGGGTAATACACAACATAT
>ENA-UPTF01000453-UPTF01000453.1-marine-metagenome-genome-assembly--contig:-NODE-453-length-29306-cov-4.057203_pt1 | contig 29306 bp, 14 predicted proteins | sample MGYA00238166_ERZ767019 | MGnify/ENA primary metagenome ERZ767019 (study PRJEB28930, sample SAMN06266391) | marine metagenome | isolation source: Sea water from 250 m depth | place: Atlantic Ocean | study... | reverse complement strand
AGTATGAAACGCGGTCCAGATGTGGATAGATAATCATCAGATGGGATTATTACAGCACCATTACGCACAGCGGTCACATTTTTGAATTTGTTATTTGAGCTTATGTTGTCGCCATAGGGGGCCATAATATATTGAGGGTTTCTCTCAATCAACGTTTCCGGGCTGAACTGTGCGTAACCCTCGATATCATGTGCCACGTTTTGGAGTTTAAGGGTCTTGAAGACGTTCCCGACCAGGGTATCGTTTCCTGGAGTCCAAAGCCCTCCTACATCCTGAAATATTGAAGGACCTGATTTATATGGAGATAACATGTTTTGGATCGAATCAATTCTCATCTCGAAGTCTGAGGCGAGAATATCTGCTTCTGCAACAGCGCCTGTTATCGATCCCCACATTCGGAATAAATCAGCGGTTTTTTGGAAGTCATCGTCTATTGTTTGTATGAGTAACACCCTAAGTCCCGCATTTTCAAGCTGCTCCTTGAATGTTGGGTAAAATATGTATACGAGATCCGGGTTCAAATTGACGATTGCTTCTATGTCCATATTGAAAGCATCCCCAACTTTTTTTATCGAATTCACTTGTGGAGGGTATGAAACGAAGTCGTGGGTGGCAATTATTCTATGTCCTTCGCCTATAGCAAATATGGTCTCTACAGCTGCTGAGTCAAAAGCGACTATACGGTTGGGTGCTTCTTCAAAAATAACCTCATAGCCTTCACGATCCATGATTGTTACAGGAAAAGATGCAGATCTTGGACTGTCTACTGTTTTAAGTTTATTTTTGGGTTTTGAGGTTGTTTTTATCTGGCTATTATGTTCTTTTTCGACAGCTGTAGATGTTGGTATTTCTGCCGGCTTTGCCGGGGCTGCGGGTGCAGGTTTAATAGGTTGGATAGGGGTGCTTTTCGAATATATTAATTTTTGAGCAGGAGCTGCAGGAGCGGCTTGTGCCGCGGGAAGAGGAAGTTCTGGGACCACATTGGAACATCCTAACGAAAAAACGATAACGATTGAAATCAAAGCGGATATGGAAATGTATTTATTCCTTGTTGCCTGCAACCGATTGCCTCCTAGGTTGAAGAGACCTTTTCGGAAGGTTACAGAGAGAATTCAGAAGTTTGATCCGAAGTGTTGATTTTTGCTCGTGACAGCAACTTTCAACAAACTCTTACCTTTAGAATCATAGGGCAGAGTAGTGGTGGAAAACGGGTTTCTTTCACATCTGACACCTTTCCGCGAAGGCCTAGATGGATGGGAAGGGTGGTGGACCGGACTTGTTCTGTCAGAGAACCTACCGTTGCGGGACAGTGTCGGATTTAGACCGACTTCCTCTTTAAACCCTACTGGGCACCCTTTTCCCAAACTTTTAGTTTTTAATATCGTCTATAGTTCATGAAATTGTACAAATATTCCGTATGAATTGGATCCAAACAAACGTGGGTGCCCAAACTCATCCTTTTTATTTGAGATTCAAGATTTACATCATTAATCTGCTGTTGGATCCTCCATGGGTTGCTTTTCTTTACTGTTTTGCACTTCCTCGTCTTCCGCCTCAATTTCAGTTACTGTGATTAAATTTCCGTGCTCATCTTCGAACTCCGGTGGTGGAGGACTATCTGGAATTGATTCTAATGACATCAGATTTTCAAGATCAGCCAATCCAAGCTTTTCTTTCCCTTCAGGAGTATTGTCGTATCGTGCGGGGATTAGTCGCCCTATAATGACATTTTCTTTTAGGCCGGTTAATAAATCTTTTTTCCCTGAGACAGCTGACTCCGTAAGCACTCTAGTTGTCTCTTGGAAGGAAGCTGCTGCAAGAAAGCTGTCCATATGCAGTGAAGCTCTGGTTATACCAAGTAATATTGGTATTGCAGTAGCAGGGTCTCCCCCCTCTGCCATTATTTCTGAATTTTTTTGTTCAAATTCCTTACGATCCATGGGATCTCCAGGTAGAAGGTCGGTATCACCCGCTTCGTGGACCTGAACCCTTCTGAGCATTTGTCTAATGATGGCCTCAATGTGTTTGTCGTGGATTGGTACGCCCTGAGATCTATAGACTTTTTGTACCTCTTCAATCAGGTACGATTGAACAGCTTCACGTCCCTGTATTTCCAATATTTGTTGTGGATTTTTAGGTCCTGAAGTTATCGCCTGTCCTGCTTCAACGAGGTCACCGCTGGAAATTTCTAGGTTTGAGGCGGCAGGGATGGAGTATTCCCTTTGCTCTTCGTCGGTCCAGGTTATCGATATGGTGTTTTTTTCAATACTTACTTCTCCAGAGTTTCGAGCTTGAATATCTTCGACATCGTCTTCATCAGAAGAAGCAATAGACGTTCCGATGATTACGGTGTTTCCGTCCTCTACCGTAGGAGTATATCCAGTAACGGTATACTCATCTACAAGTTCTTCCGAGTTCATAATCCTAACGGTTCTACCTTCCGGACCCTCTATAAGCTCTGCGTGCCCAGTAATCTCAGATAGGACTGCAGCACCTTTAGGTGAGCGAGCCTCAAATAGCTCTTCGACCCTTGGTAAACCACTTGTGATATCTGAGCCTGCCACGCCACCTGTGTGAAAGGTTCGCATTGTTAGCTGAGTGCCTGGTTCACCGATGCTTTGAGCAGCAATAATTCCTACTGCATCACCTATCATGATTGGTTGAAGGTTTGCTAGTGATATTCCGTAACATAATCTGCAGAGACCCTTCTCTGCCATACATGTTAGAGGAGATCTAACCTCCGCTGTCATGACTCCAGAATTTTTCAGGAGAACTATCTCCTCGTCTCCAATAACAGAGTTCCTGTCAATCAAAATCTCACCTGTGTCTGGATGTGGAATAGGTGAAGACAAGTACCTGAACTTTATTCTTTCAAAGAAGAGATCTTTTAATGCTTCGTCCTGATATTCTGAAATTACAAGACCCTGTTCAGCCTCACAGTCATTCTCCATGACGATAACCTCTTGGGCTACGTCTATCAGTCGTCTTGTTAGGTAGCCGCTGTCTGCAGTTCGTAAAGCTGTATCTGCTAGACCCTTTCTGGCTCCGTGAGTCGATATAAAATATTCAAGTACTGTGAGCCCTTCGCGAAAGTTGGATTTTATTGGTCTGTCTATGATCCTTCCTCTTGGATTTGACATTAGACCGCGCATGCCCGCCATCTGTTTGATTTGGGCTATGTTTCCTTTGGCTCCAGAATTAGCCATCATGTATATTCCACCATAATTAGGTAGGTCTTCTGCAATAACTTGCGTCAATTCATCATTAGCGTCTGTCCATATTCGGACAGTAGCATTGTATTTTTCATCGTCTGTTATCAACCCATCCATGTATTGTTCGTCAAGCTGGGTAACGGCGTCCTCTGCTTTGGCGACGATTTCAGATTTTTTTGATGAGACCCGAACGTCGTTAATCGCAATCGATACTCCAGACTTGGACGAGTTTTTGAATCCTAAATTTTTGATATTGTCGAGGACCACAGCCGCTTCTTCATTTCCTAATATTTTAAAGCACTGGCTTGTGAGTTCTCTCAATCTATTCCGCTCAACTTCATCGTTTTCAAACGGGATTTCGCTGGGTAAAACGTCATTGAATAATATTCTTCCTACTGTGGTTTCAATCCACTCAGATTCGTTGTTTCTTACATGGATCGGAGCCCGCAGTGAAATAGCATCCACCTCATGAGCTAAAGTTGCATCTTCAAAGTCGCTAAAGCGTTGACCAGCCCCTTTCGCATTTTGATCTATCGACGTCATGTAATAGCAGCCAAGTACCATGTCAAGTGATGGAGTTACAATAGGTTCCCCTGAACTAGGTGCTAGCATGTTGAATGTGCTAAGCATTAGTTTTCTGGCTTCAAGTACTGATATTCTCGAAAGAGGTACATGTACTGCCATTTGGTCTCCGTCAAAATCCGCGTTGAAAGCTGTACAGACCAATGGATGTACTCTTATGGCGCTTCCTTCTATAAGCACAGGTTCGAAGGCTTGAATACCGAGCCTATGCAAGGTGGGTGCTCTGTTGAGTAAAACAGGTCGATCCTTAACGACATCACCCAGAATCTCCCAAACCTCTGATCGATTTCGCTCTGCTAGTCTTTTTGCGCTTCGAATATTGTGGGCATATCCCTTAAGGACCAACTTGTGCATAACAAATGGTTTGAATAGTTCCAACGCCATTTTCCTAGGTAGTCCACATTGGTGAAGCTTAAGCTCCGGCCCAGCTATGATTACTGACCTTCCACTGTAGTCAACTCTTTTGCCTAAGAGGTTTTGACGGAATCTACCCTGTTTCCCTCGGAGAAGATCTGAGAGGGATTTCAGTTTGTGGTTGTGACTACCGGCGACTGCTCGCCCGCGTCTACCATTGTCTATAAGTGCGTCAACAGACTCCTGCAACATTCTTTTCTCATTGCGAACTATAATCTCAGGTGCTTGTAGCTCTACGAGCCTTCTTAGCCGATTATTTCGGTTGATAACTCTTCTATACAAGTCATTGAGATCACTTGTGGCGAATCTTCCCCCGTCCAACTGAACCATAGGTCGTAAATCCGGAGGTAGCACCGGTAACCTTGTCATAATCATCCATTCTGGCTTATTAGAGCTTTTGCGAAAGGATTCCACTACCCGCAGTCGTTTTATTGCTTTTTTTCGCTTCTGTCCTGATGTCGACTGCATTTCTTCTTGAAGTTGATCCCTGAGACTATCAAGGTCAATATGTTCACTCTCAAGAACTTTTAGTACCGACTCAGCTCCCATTCCGCCTTCAAAAATCCCAGGGAAATTGTCCCTATGTGTCCTATACTGTGATTCCGTTAGTAATTGGGTTACACGTAGGTTTTCAAGGTCCTTAATCATAGACTCCAAGTTTTCTAACTTGGGCTGATATTCTTCGTTAACAGGTTCTTGGGCTTCAGATATCCTTGCTGCTAGTCCTTCTTGAAGACTGGAAATCTTTGATACGGCTTCTTTGTGCTCTTCGCTTTGTTCAAAATCATCTTGTTCTTCTGTTAAACCGGAAACCTCAGACTGAATATCGCTGATTTGCGAATCTACCTCTTGTTGAAGGGAATTAGATATTTCCTGGAGCTTCGCATCATTTTCCTGCGTTAGTGTTTCTAGATCTGAATGTAAAATTTCCAGATGCTGTTCTTTCATAGAGGCATCTACGTCAGTAACTAGATATTGGGCAAAATACAAGACTCTGTCGAGATTTCGAGGGGATAAATCAAGGAGCAGCCCAAGGCGACTGGGAGTTCCCTTTGAAAACCATATGTGGGCTACTGGGGCGGCTAGGTCGATATGACCCATTCTTTCGCGTCTGACCTTAGATCTCGCTACCTCCACCCCACATCTGTCACACGTAACTCCCCTGAACCTTATTTTCTTGTATTTTCCACAGAAGCATTCCCAATCTTTGGTGGGGCCGAAAATGCGTTCACAAAACAACCCCTCTTTTTCTGGGCGTAGCGTTCTGTAGTTAATTGTTTCAGGTTTGGTGACTTCGCCCCATGACCACCTGGATATGGTTTCAGGGGATGCTAGGGATATTGTAATTGCATCGAAATCGTTAGCGACCTGTGCCATTTGTCATTCTCCATTGAAATAAATATTCGACGACCCAATTTTGAAAATTGAGTATTCTCTAGCTATCTCCACTTGTTAGAGGTTGGTCATCTTCTGCCACGCCAGCGTCTGAAGACTCAAGAGATTCCTCACTTGTAGTGTCGGTTTCAGCAGATTTGGACGAAGTTGATACGCTTTCCTCTTCTTCATTTTCAGTGGTCACTGTCCCTTCTAGCAATGCTAGAGGATCTTCCATTTCATTTGTTTGGCCAAAGAAGATGTCTTCGTCCGTCAGGCCCGCATCATCACTCGCTTCATTTTGAAGTTCTACTGAAAGCCCTAAGCTTTGCAGTTCTTTCATTAGCACGTGGAATGATTGGGGTATACCTGGCTGTGCGACATCCTCACCTTTTACGATGGCCTCATAAGTTTTAACTCTGCCAATCTCATCGTCTGACTTGATAGTAAGCATTTCTCTCAGATTATGGGCCGCACTGTAGGCTTCCAACGCCCAAACTTCCATCTCCCCAAATCGTTGTCCGCCCATTTGTGCTTTTCCGCCAAGGGGTTGTTGCGTGATAAGCGAGTATGGACCTGTTGCCCTAGCATGAATTTTATCTTCGACCAAATGTATTAGCTTGAGCATATAAATGTATCCGACTGTTATAGGCTGATCGAATGCTTCACCAGTTCTACCGTCAAAAAGCATCGACTTTCCCAGAATTGGCGCAGCCAGTTGAAAGTCTCTACTTAGCTCAAGAGCCAGTTCCATCATTTCGTCGACGTTCAGATTTGATGAATCACGGTTTGCGACTTCGCTGAGCCATATCTTTAAACAAGCCGTGCGGGGGGCATTTGGAACTTTGTTGACAAAAATGTCATCAAAGTTAAACCCACGCTTTTCCAAATAGTCACTTATAGAATCAAGATCCACATTTTCGATGCTATTTTCTAGCGCACTTGTGGCTGGTATAGCACCCGATTGTTCTATGATCCAGGCCTTAGCGAGTTCGTCTTCGATTGCTGTATCTTCGGCTCCATCGAAGACCGGAGTTTCAGCACTAAATCCAAGTCGTTTGGCAGCCCATCCCAGATGGGTTTCAAGCACCTGTCCGAGATTCATGCGTGAAGGTACCCCAATTGGGTTAAGAATTATATCTATTGGAGTTCCGTCAGGAAGGAAGGGCATATCTTCTTCCGGAAGTATCTTGGCAACGACTCCCTTATTACCATGGCGCCCTGCCATCTTATCGCCTTCAGTAATTTTACGAGTCTGTGCGATCCATACCCGAACTAATTTGTTTACACCTGGAGGTAAATCATCGCCGTTTTCTCTTTCAAGAATCTTAACTTCAATAATCTTTCCACCTTGACCATGTGGCACATACAGTGAGGAGTCCTTAACATCTCGTGCTTTCTCACCAAATATTGCTCTTAACAGCTTTTCCTCGGCACTGAGTTCAGTTTCACCTTTTGGAGTGATTTTCCCCACCAGTATGTCCCTATTACTCACCTCAGCTCCAATACGTATTATCCCGTCCTCATCAAGGTTTCGAAGACTTTCTTCCCCAATGTTTGGGATATCCCTAGTTATCTCTTCTGGGCCTAATTTTGTATCCCGTGCCTCAATTTCGTGTTTCTCTACGTGTATGGATGTGAACTTATCTTCCTTTATAAGCCTATTGCTTATAATAATGGCATCTTCAAAGTTGTACCCTTCCCACGTCATGAACGCGGCTAGAACGTTTTGACCAAGCGCGAGTTTTCCCGCGTCTGTAGAAGATCCATCAGCCAATACGTCTCCCTCCTTTACAGAGGTGAATTTATTAACTATGGGCCTCTGATTTATACAGGTGCCTTGGTTACTTCGATGGAACTTTATGAGTTTGTGATCATGGATTTTGTCTTTTTCATCTGTTATTTCTATGTTTGTTCCGGTGACACTGGTCACCATTCCGCTAACTTTCGCAAGTACCACTTGGCCGCTATCTTTGGCGACCCTTTCCTCCATGCCTGTTCCCACTAACGGGAACTCAGGCTTCAAGAGGGGAACTGCCTGTCTTTGCATGTTAGAGCCCATCAAAGCTCTGTTAGCGTCGTCATGTTCAAGAAAAGGAATTAAAGAAGTAGACACGCTGACCAGCTGAAGCGGCGAAACATCCATGTACGCCACATCCCCAGTCGACTCCATGCTCACCTCTTCACCATTTCGGGTTTCAACTCTATCTTCGATAAATTGGCCGGCATCATTAATGGCTGAGTTAGCTTGTGCGATAAAATAGTTTTCTTCTTCGTCGGCCGTGAGATGGACGATATCGTTAATTGATTTGGACACAAACGGCTTCACTTCGATGCGTTTGATGTGCGATTGGCCGGAGATTCTTCCGGCAGTTCTGACTGTGATTTCTGTGCCAGACCTGACTATGGTTCGGCCGTCATCAGCTTTCAGATCAATTATAGGTGTGTGTCCAATAAGAGATTCCGGAGTTCCGTTGTTAATTTCATTCAACACTTTTCTGTATGGGGTTTCTATAAAACCAAAAGCATTAGTTTTGGCGTATGTTGCGAGAGAAACTAACAGCCCGATGTTTGGCCCCTCTGGCGTCTCGATAGGGCAGATTCTTCCGTAATGAGAGTGGTGCACATCCCTAACATCAAAACCCGCACGTTCTCTGGATAATCCTCCTGGACCTAATGCCGACAATCTTCTTTTGTGGGTGAGCTCTGCCAGTGGATTAGCTTGATCCATGAATTGTGACAATTGAGAGCCGCCAAAGAATTCTCGTACAGCGGCTACAACAGGCCTAACGTTTATTAAGGCGGCTGGAGTTGTACTAGCTGGATCGGCCTGAATGGTCATTCTTTCTTTAATGACTCTTTCCATTCTGAGTAGTCCAACTCTGACCTGATTTTGAATAAGCTCACCGACTGCGCGGACTCTCCTATTGCCTAAGTGATCTATATCATTGGCCCTTCTTTCTTCATTGTTAATCTGGATAAGGCGCCTAAGTAGGTTAATAATGTCTTCTTTGTCCAATATCCTGTCATCTGGTTCGCCGTCTCTGTCGGCATTTTCTGGGCCTTTTAATACACTGTCGAGTTTATAGCGGCCAACTTTGCCCAGATCATATCTGCGGGAGTCAAAAAACAAGGTGTTTATGAGACCACGAGCATTCTCAGCGTTAGGTGGCTCACCCGGTCGTAATCTTCTATAGAATTCGATCAAAGCCTCTTCAGTGTTTGTGACCGCAGCGTCTTTATCAATCGTGGTTTTCATGAACTGGTGATCGAGATTTGTATCTACATCTTCAAACAATTCAAGTATTTCTTCATTCGTCTCGTATCCGAGTGCCCTCAACAACGTTGTAACCGGCGTTTTTCTCTTCCTATCTACTTTTACGTAGATGACATCACGATTGCTCGTTTCAAATTCCATCCACGCGCCACGATAAGGAATCAGTTTTGCCGCTGCAAGTGGACGACCTGAACCTGGATCTCTGTCTTCACTGAAATAAACACCAGGGGAACGAACTAACTGGCTAACTACAACTCGCTCGGCACCGTTGATGATGAAGGTACCCGCAGAGGTCATCATAGGTATATTTCCGACATATAACCTCTGTTCTTTAACTTCACCTTGTCCCGGCCCAGCAGCGTTAATTTGAAGTTCAACAGTGACATACATCGAAGCGTCAAAAGTTTTCTCTTGTGACCTGCATGTTTCTTCAGAAAAGTTGGGTTCCTCAAAGTCGTGATCAATAAACTTAAGCGCGAAGCGTGAGTTTTGACCCTGGTTGTCCTCTATTGGGGATATTTCTTCAAATAGATCAGTTAAACCTTTTTTTGTGAACCAATCAAAGGAGTCTTTTTGAACATCGATCAGGTCTGGTACATCCAAAACCTTACTGATCTTAGAAAAAGACTTTGTTACGGGAAATATCTCAACGTTGTTTTTGGTAGCAGAAGATGTCATCAGAACTCACACCCCTTCATGAAGTGATTATGGGTTTTTTCGAAGCAGAGGCCTTAATTACCCGAATAATTGAGATGAAAATAAAAAAGACGCCCGGAGGCGCAGCTGTCTTAAGACGATAATAAATGGACGGGAGGCGCATTTCGACCACACTAGAAAGTCTATAGTGGAACCATTAAATAGTCAACACTTCTGTAACTTTGGAAAATGACATGCCTGCTTAAACAAGTCCGCGCTATTCCTGAGCATTAGTTGTTCAGTTGAATAGTAGTTATTTCTGATATACATTACGCTCGAGCTGCACATAAAGGTCATAGTAATATTCGGCTAGGTTTTTGGTTCAGTTGCAGTTCGTTGAATGCTTGAAGTTGACACTGGCTTAGCTCTGTCAACGACCGGGCGGTATGGAAGTATAAGAAAAATTGGTGATTCAGGAGAGGTGAATTCCATGACTACTGCGGCATTTGGTGCGGCACTAAAGAGAAAAGAAGACCCCCGTCTAATAACAGGTCAGGGGACGTATGTAGAAGATGTGACTCTGACTGGCATGCTCCATATGGTTTTGGTTCGTAGCCCACTAGCACATGCTTTGATAAAGTCGATAGACACCGCTGAAGCTTTGAAGTCTCCGGGAGTGATCGCTGTATTTACAGGTGAGGATCTCAAGGAGGAGCTTGGCTCCCTTCCCTGCGGATGGGTGGTACCAGATACAAAAGAAGTTCCTCATCCTCCTCTAGCTGTTGATCGGGTTAGATATGTGGGGGATGCTGTGGTTGCTGTTTTGGCAGAGTCTGCTGCCCAGGCTTCAGATGGCGCTTCAGTTGTTGACGTGGAATATGAGGAATTGGATGCGGTTATAGATATGAACGACGCCTTGGCGGATGGTGCCGTACAGCTTCATGAAGATGCACCAAACAACACTGCCTTTGAATGGGAAGTTGATGCTGGAAGTATTTCAGAGGCCAAGTCCTCTTCTGATGTTGTGGTAACCCAGAGATTTGTAAATCAGCGATTAATTCCGACTGCGATGGAAAATCGTGGTGTAGTGGTGGATTACAACTCGGGAACCGATCAGTTAACAATGTGGACTTCCACGCAAATACCTCACTTGGTAAGAGTGTTATTGGCCTTAGTCACCGGCCATCCTGAACACTTGATAAGAGTGATAGCCCCTGATGTTGGAGGGGCATTTGGAAGCAAACTATATCTATACGCCGAAGAGGTGATAGCACCGATAATTGCAAAGAACCTTAAGAGGCCTGTCAAATGGATTGAGTCTCGATCTGAAGGTTATCTGGCTACGACCCACGGACGTGATCATATTACCGATATCGCAATTGCTGGTAATAAGGATGGCACGATAACGGGACTCGATGTCAGGACGCTAGCTAATATGGGAGCCTACCTATCAACCTTTGCTCCTTTAATTCCAACGTGGCTATATGGACTTATGTTGTCGGGACCCTACAAAATCCCCAACATTTATTGCAAAGTGATCGCTCCGTTTACCAATACCACGCCGGTTGATGCCTATAGAGGGGCAGGCAGGCCCGAGGCAACTTATGCTGTTGAGAGAGCGGTTGATCTTTTTGCACAAGAAATTGGCATGGATCCCGCGGAAGTAAGAAAGTTGAATTTTATTCCTCCTTTTGAGGACGGATATGAAGTAGCCACTACGGTTAGCTATGACAGCGGAAATTACATTGCCTCTTTCGAGAGAGCCCTTGAAATGGTTGGATACTCTGACTTTAGGAAAGAACAGCAAGAGGCGAGAGAACAAGGAAAACTTCTCGGTATAGGTTTGTCTGCCTACGTGGAAATTTGTGGGGCGGCTCCCTCTGCAGTAGCAGGTACATTGGGTGCAAGAGCGGGGTTATGGGAGAGCGCTAATGTGAGAATACACATGACCGGTAAAGTGTCGGTCTTTACAGGTTCATCATCTCATGGACAAGGTCATGAGACTGCCTTTGCTCAGTTAGTTTCCTCTGAGTTGGGTATACCTGTGGAGGATATAGACGTAATTCACGGTGACACATCTCAGATCCAAATGGGCACGGGATCATTCGGTAGCAGAAGCGCTGCTGTGGGTGGAGGTGCCATCCATATGAGTACCACGAAAATAAAGGAAAAAGCTAAGAAGCTGGCAGCCCATATTCTTGAAGCTTCGGAAGAGGACATTGAATTTGAGGATGGGAAATTATTTGTGAGAGGTGCCCCATCTGAGGGAAAAACTATTCAGGAAATTGCTTTGGCCTCCTATTACTACACTGAGGATATTCCAGAAGACATGGAACCAGGACTAGAGGCAATGAGCTTTTTCGATCCTAAGAACTTTACATGGCCTGGTGGTACCCATATCGCAGTGGTAGAAATTGATAAATCCACTGGGGAAGTTACCTTGCTTCGATATATCGCTGTCGACGATGTCGGGAACGTAATAAACCCCTTAATAGTGGACGGTATGGTCCATGGAGGAGCAGCACAAGGAGTTGGGCAGGCGCTTCAAGAAGAGGCGATTTATGATGGAACAGGACAGCTATTGACAGGGAGTATGATGGATTACGCGGTACCTAGGGCCTCTGATATGCCTATGTATGAACTTGACCGCACTGTTACACCTTCACCTGTTAATCCCATGGGTGTAAAGGGCGCTGGTGAAACCGCTACTATAGCTGGTTCTCCTGCCGTAATAAACGCTGTGGTAGACGCGCTTGAGCCTTATGGCGTAAAGCATATCGATATGCCTGCGAAGGCTGAGAAAGTTTGGAGGATTATTCGAGATTCTGACGCGTAAGATTGCTTATTAACGCATCTAATAAATCACCGTCTGCCCTGCCTTTGGCCACATGGCTAGGGCAGGGTAGATGTTTTTTTGAGGAAAGATCATATTATGACCATCGGGTATAACAACTCCGACGAAGTTACTAATCTGGTTGAGAATTTGAATAACCTTGATTATGTGGCTGATCCAGCGATCGCTACTTCTCTCCACTTGGCTCAGGTGCTCGAGAGACCGCTACTCATAGAAGGTAGGGCAGGGGTAGGTAAAACTCAAATTGCAACCACCATGTCAGAGTTACTGGATACCGAACTAATAAGACTTCAATGTTATGAAGGCTTAGATGTAAATGCGGCTCTGTATGAATGGAATTATCCGAAACAGCTTTTATGGATTCGAATGAATGAAAGTGGAAATCTGTCTCCCAATGAAATGGAAACAGAAATATTCGGGAGACAGTTTTTACTCGAAAGACCTCTTTTATCAGCTTTGACCAAGGAAAAATCGCCCGTATTGCTGATTGATGAAGTTGATAGGGCTGACGAAGAATTTGAGGCGTTTTTGTTGGAGCTTCTTTCCGAATTTCAAGTAACAATACCAGAGCTTGGAACGATTAAAGCATCAAATAAACCACTTGTGATACTCACTTCTAACAGGACCCGTGATTTATCGGATGCTTTAAGAAGAAGGTGCCTATATCTATGGGTCGATTATCCGGAGCTACAAAAGGAGCTTCAAATAGTTCGAAAAAAAGTGGAGGGGGTCTCTGAACAGCTTGCCCGTCAGGTATGTGAATTCGTGCAGGCGACACGAACAGAGGGACTTGGAAGAAATCCTGGAGTCTCTGAAACGTTAGATTGGACCACAGCTATGGTTGCTCTGCATATGGACCACTTGGACCCAGAAGTTGTATCTCAAACGATCGGTACTTTGCTCAAAGATGCGGATGACCTAAACAATTTCAAGAACACAACCATCGAAAGAATTATTCAGTCCATTGGCTAAACGTAGCCATGCCTACTGATGACCTACGTTTAGCTGAACAGTACAAAGCGATAATTCATGCTGACTTCGATGCGTTTTATGCTTCAGTTGAACAAAGAGATTACCCAGAATTAAACGGTAAACCTGTTGTCGTAGGAGGTAAGCCTGAAAATAGAGGGGTAGTGGCATCCGCTTCCTACGAAGCAAGAACATTCGGGATACGTTCTGCAATTCCTATGAGCAGGGCTTATAGGCTTTGTCCCCAACTTGTTCGTAGACCAGCCAGATTCGAAATTTATCGATCTGTATCTAGCAAGGTTATGGACATATTCCGTAGCATAACTCCATTAGTCGAGTCTCTCTCCTTGGACGAGGCATATCTGGACGTCACTGAATGCGAAACTAGTGAAATCACTCCGCCGTTGATAGCCCAGACACTAAGGAAGAGAGTTTGGGATGAGCTTTCTCTGACGATATCTGTGGGTGTGGGCACGTCGAAATGTGTGTCCAAAATTGCATCGGATATGAATAAACCAGATGGCATAACTGTTGTGAGACCGGGGACTGAAAGACAATTTTTATCTCCATTGCCTGTTCAATCTATTTGGGGTATCGGACCCAAGACCATGGAGCGGCTGAATTCCTACGGGATTAATACGATTGGAGAATTGGCAATAAGAGATATATCGTGGTTTGAATCTAATTTTGGCTCCAACGGTAGGTCTGTGAGAAATATGTGTCTTGGAGAGGACCCCAGACCTGTGATTACACACCGTCAGCGAAAATCATTTAGTTCGGAAACTACCCTGGTAGATGACTCAGAGGATCCCGAGATATTGCGAGAAATTGTCATCCGACTCAGCAATGATGTTGGCGTATCTTTATCATCTCGAGGGGTGAGAGGAAAGACAGTTAAACTCAAGTTGAGGTCTTCAGATTTCGTCACAGTTACTAGACAGCGTTCGGTTACTGAGCCAGTTCAACTTTCTTCAGAAATAGCGGATATTGCCATCGACCTACTCAGTCAGGAGTTAAATCAAAAAAACTCCTACAGGTTGATAGGTGTTGGGGTATCGGGATTCGATTCGCTTGAAAATTCTCAAGACGCCATGCAACTGAGACTGGAAGGATTTTGAAAAGACTTCAGTTGAGACCGTCTATTTGTACAGGTTTGATTTTTCCGGCTGCCTTAAATCCAAAAACCTTAGAGTAAAAATATAGTTCAGCCTCCAACGTGCGTTGAATGTTTTTGGATATTCTGAATCCGTGTTGCTCACCTTCAAATGGAAGATAGGCGACCGGTATCTTTTTATCTTTGAGAGATGCGACCATCATCTCTGCTTGATTTGGAAGTACTATTTTGTCTTCAAGACCCTGGAACAGAATTACCGGGCATGAGAGTTTTTCGGTGTGAAAGATTGGTGATCTCTCTCTGTAGACAGCTTTATTTTCAGGATAAGGCCCAACCATTGAATCCATATATCGAGATTCAAATTTATGAGTGTCTTTTGCGAGAGCCTCTAAATCACTAACTCCGTAGTAGCTTGCACCTGCGCTAAAAACATTTCTGAATGTCAAGGCTGCTAATGTGGTGTAGCCGCCTGCGCTGCCACCTCGTATACTCATTTTCTCTTTGTCGATGTCTCCTCTTTTTGCCAAATATAGGGCTCCGTTGACGCAATCATCAATGTCTACAATGCCCCATTTTCCATTTAGACGTTTCCTATAGGTCGTTCCATATCCTGTGCTTCCCCTATAGTTGACATCAAGGACCCCAAATCCCCGACTGGTCCAAAATTGAATCGAAAGGTCCAAAGTGGTACTTGTAGCTCCTGTTGGTCCACCATGGCTAAGTACCAGAAGAGGTGGCAGCTGATTCAGTTCCTCTTGATCGTAGTCGGGATTGTGTGGAGGGTAGAAAAATCCATGTGAATTCAGATCTTCTGAGGTTGGGAATGTTATTGATTCTGGAAGTGAGAAATATGTCTCATCCACTTTAGGTCGAATCGCACTCTTTAGTTCAGTAACTTTCTTATCTAGGTAAATGTAAACTGAGAATGGTTTTATGGAGGATCCCGCTCCCAACACAGTCATTCCGTTCTTTGACTCTAGCCCAGATCTATTAAATTCAGTGAAAGCTGTTTGAATACCTTCAAGTTTGGAAGTATTTACATCTAGTTCTGCAAGATTCCATTTCCCATTCGTGTTGTAGGCACATATTATGCGGTCCTCTGATAGGAAACCATAATAACGAGAGCCAAGTCCCCATTGAGCCTGTGTGAATTCTGCTTCTATTGGAGTCAAATTCTTTGACTTGGTTAACTGAATATCTTGGTACCGGTATATATTCCACCAGCCGGAGACGTCGGAAACAAAATACAATAAGTTATCTGGAGACCACCTAGGATGGCAGATGGATTCTCCTGAAGCACCCCTAAGTTTTCTTTGATTTTCAAATGTTCCGGTTGCTGATAGGTCTGCCACCCAGAGTTCTGTGGAATCCCAGGGCATATTGGGATGGTCCCACTGTATCCACGCGACTGAGGAACCATCTGGGCTTACGGAGGGAGATGAGTAAAAGTCGGCTCCTTCCGTGAGTATGATTCCTTCCGTTTCATCGTCCATATCTAGAGCCACCAAGGTGTTAACGGCTTCACCTGTTTGAGAGTGATCCTCTCTGACATAGATAATCCTATTTCTTAATTCGTCCACAGAGCCATTTGCGAATCTAATATCCAATCCTTCTGGAGTGATAGGTATTGGATTACCGTCTTCAGTTTTTACTTTATAAACTCGCTGATCGGAGTAATTAGAGAAGAATACGGTTCCTCGGTATGCTAGATAAGATCCGCCTCCGTATTCATGTACCGATGTTCTAGCACTGAATCCGAGTGGAGTCACGTCGTCTATCAGGCCTTCAGAAGTTTTTCGTACTACGACGTATCTTCCAGACTCTTCTGGTCGGGTTTCTAGCCAGTAGATGTCACTTCCATCTATATCCATGTCCCCAAGGCCTACAGCTTCAGACACTATCATTTCTGTAGATATAGGGGATTCCCAGGAACCGTATGGGGCTATATTTTTTTTTGGCATTTTTGATTATTCATTTTCGGCATTATTAAGGGTTGTATTTTTCTGACGTGCCTGTTCTTTTGCCGCTCTACGGGATCCTCCAAGATCAGCTCCAGGTAGGGGAACTGTTCCAATGATTTCCATATGTTCCATTAATTCAATCTTACTTTTTGAATAGCCAAGAATGTCTTCCAGTATGTAATTGTTATGCTGACCAAGTGTTGGTGACGGATTGTGGGTCACAGAACCGTATGAACTATCAAAGCGTAGAACTGGCCCAGACATGGGAAATATCCCAGCTTCAGGGTGTTCAACTATTTGGAAAAATTCCCGTTCATTTAAATGTGGATCGGCATAGGTGTCTGGTCCGCAATTTAGTACCACTCCCGAAGGAATTCCTTTAGCTTGGAGTGCATTCATTACGTCATACCTCTCTCTTGCCGAGGTCCACGTAGTGATAACAGAGTCTAAATCATCATGGTTTTTGATTCTGCCTTCTACTGTTGAAAACCTTGGGTCTTTGTTGAGATTCAAGGAGATTATTTCGCAGAACAAATTCCATTGTTCCTCGTTAGTAATACTTATAGCGATCCAATTGTCCTCACCTTCACATTTATACGCTCCTTGCGGAGCATACCCGGGATGTCGATTTCCTCTTCTGTCCCTCGGGACGCCAGACATTTGATATTCGATGAACATTTCACCCATGTGGGTCATAAATGACTCGGCCTGCGACATATCTATGAATTGTCCTTCGCCTGTAAGTTCCCTATGAACTAATGCTGTTGATAGAGCAAGTGTTGCATTTACTGCAGCAGCGGCATCCGGATGATGCACGAGGGAATTACTTGTGTGGTCCATATCTGGATATCCTCTCAGATAAGAATGCCCAGTAATAGCGTCAATTGCCATTCCCATGCTTCTGTAGTTCTTGTACGGTCCGGTGTTTCCATAGCCTGGCATGAGCAAATATATGATGTCAGGTTTTATACTTTTCACCTGTTCATAGCCCAAACCAAACCCTTCCATGACAGTTCTGGCGTAATTACAAAAAACTATGTCACTTACTTTTACAAGATCACTGAAAGCTTCTACACCCAGTCGAGTTTTTAGATCTAACGTGAGTCCCTTCTTGTTGCGGTTAGTTGAATTAAAGTTTGCCTGTCTGTTCCATGGATGGTTTCCAGGATCCTGTTCTGGGTACATCCCGTCTGGTGAAGGGTTTATTGGACCTCGGGCAATTCGTTGAATAGATTCAATTTTTATTACTTCTGCGCCCATGTCACTCAGCAAACACCCGCAGTATGGGCCAGCCCATATTTCAGAGAGCTCAAGCGCTCTTATGCCTGATAGTGGGAGATCGTCAGTGGAGTTGAAATTCACACTATTCCTCTTTCTCTCAGCGACATAACTTGGTTCGTGTCTATACCGATCGTTTCTGTCAAAACCTGCTCAGTATGTTCTCCAAGAAGAGGAGCAGGTCTTAAGGGCATTTTATCCACTGCAGACAACTGAAAAGGGTCTCCAGTCAGTTTTATCTGACCTTGTTGTGGGTGATCTACAAGGGTGAAATATTCTCTGTTTAGGAATTGCTCATTTTCCATTACTTCGTCGCTTCTGAGTATGGGGGAACCGGGTATTCCTGCTTCTTGGATTGCTTCAAATATTTCTTGACGGGTACGTTCGTTCAACCAACCTTGAAATATCGATTCTAGTTCTATCCTGTTGGCGGTCCTTTTGTCCGAGTCCTCAAATAAAGGGTTATTTATGAGATCTTCTCGATTAATCATTCTAGCTATATTGGGCCACATTCGTGCCCCAAGCGGTAGAAAGCTCATAAAACCATCCTTACAACGGAAAGTACCCACGGCGTATGGCTCTCTTGTGCCCGAAGCGGAAATTCTAGGTTGTTCCCTAGGGTCAAGCTCACCGGAATATATAAAAGGTGCTCTTCTACCTATCTGATGAGGATGTCCAGCCATGCATTCTTGGATTGATATATCCAGCCAGTCACCTTTTCCCTTTCTTAAAAATTTTAAGAGTGCTGATACCGTTGCGGCTGCAGCCAAGTTTCCCGAATAGTACTGAGCAACTTCTGCTCCATATCGTATAGGGTACCTGTTTGGAAGCCCTTCCCTGTGCATAGCGCCAGACATCGCGAAAACCGTTAATTCTGTGTAGTCGAATTCACTGTGCGGCCCGGTCTGTCCGTACGGGGTAACGGATGTCATTATCAAGCCAGGATTGGTATCAGATATAGATTTATATGAAAATCCTAGAGACTCCATTCTCCCAGGTTGGAAGGTTTCGATTAATACCCCAGATTTTTGAATTAATATACCTAAAATATCTCGCCCTTCTGGGGAATCTATGTTTAGTGTGACACTTTTTTTCCCAGCGTTTAGATGATGGAATAATGGACTGTCTCCGGGCTCACAGGAGTTCGGACTGTCACTCCATTTGCGCGTCAGGTCTCCTGAAGGAGGCTCAATTTTGATTACTTCACAGCCGTAGAGTCCTAGCGTTTTGGCACAAAATGAACCTGCCAGTCTGTTGGACAAATCCAAGACGGTGAATTTTTTCAGAGCGGTGTACGGCAAGAGTGGAATAGCTCCTAGCAGCTGAAGTTGGAATTTTTAGGTAAACGTATTTGCTATGAGCGACATTGTCTCGAGGGCTAGTAAGAGTGTCAATTCCGTAAGGCAACTGTCGTTAAAAATAATTTATCTTGTTGAATCTAGGAGAGTTAGTCGATGTCTTAAATCCCATCATTTTTTTTCATGGCATACCCTAGGTTCTCGGTGTAGTATCTCCCTTGTGTGTAAGGGTTTTAATGCGGCGCGGTTGTAGCGCTGAAGGATTCATGCGGAGGGCAGCATGGTGAATCATAAGCCTGTATATTTGGATTTTACGGATCGTGACCTAGATTTTTTAGTTTCCATTGTTACCCCTGGCGCTTCAAATACTTTCTCAGTGCGGGAGGCAATTAGGAATGACCCTGAATACAGGAGAGCAATCGTTTCAGATGAACGGGTGTTTTCCCAGGTCATAAACGACAGCGAATCTTTCCTGAAGATATCACCTTCACTCTATTTTGAAGTGTTGCTGAGAAGAGCTCAGAAAGATCTGATTTCTTCTGCATACACTATTGAGCGTGAAGGCAGGGGAAACATCCCTGTGTTTGATACGGGGAAAGTGGCAGGATTCCTTGACACCCCGAATGTTCTTGAATACTTGGCGAACATGCTTGCTTCGTTTACTCGAATTCGTAGTTTTGTAGTGCCTGTTCGTGTAAGGAAGGGCATCCGACGTAGGGTCCGATATAATGATATGGACGTTGATAGTCTGATAGATTTTGCCGCAAGGGCAGATGAGTCCGAAAGGTTTTCTTATTACAAGAGGATCGGCGACGTTTGTCTATTTTTGACGGGCTTGTTTCGGGACTCTACTTATTCCCAGAAAAGCCGTTTCAACTCAAATTTTCAATCCGGAACTTACCAGAGAACTTCTTTCATGAGGAAAAGGCGGCGTAGCCTTGAGGAGTATGAAAATGAAGGCAGACGGTTTTATAGACTGGCTGAAGAACATCCCACTGCCAGTGTTCTTGAATTGACAGATGTTTTTTCAGTTCTTCGGGACGAATTTGCAGCTGCGAGAAAACCTTTGGCCTTCCTCTCGTCGCGATACTTGCACTCACGGCAGAATAATTTGTTTAACGTTACGCATTCTGCCTGAAATATGTTCAGGTTTTTTTTATTTGGCAACCCTCATTATGGTTACATCTTCAGAAGTAAATACGGGTAGTAATTTCCCGTCCAGCCCTGCCTGTAGATGTGCGATCCCTTCAGCAGGATAATAGAGTTTTTCCACTTGGCCAATGTACACATATTCTACTTTGTATTTGTCTAGTAAAGCACTCGCCAATTTTGGCTCTGAATAGATTGCCTCAACGTCTCTAATTCTTTTAGCTACCATTTCTCTCTGTCCCCATCTCTGTTGTTCCTGATGCCATTTCCAACCTATTACAGTTGGCAGTCCCGTATTTATAGATACACGTCCGCCCCACCTATAAGTAGGGGTAACACCTTCAAGTACTACGGGAGACCCAGGTATGTTTTTCCGTAACCAATCGATTCCGATCATGTCGGAAGAAAGGTCAATATCTCCTTTCGGATCTTTATATATAGATTCGTCTATATATGAGTACCCATTTAGGGTGAATTTTCCGTCTTCATTCTGGAAACGGTCCCGGATCCTGTCTCGGCTACCCATTACTGGATAAATTAGGCTTACTATGATTAAGCCTACTGTGATGCCGACCCAAGTCCATCGCAGTAAAGGAGTCAGTCCAGGCATTTTCAGGAAGGCTCTATAAAGGAAGTAAGTGGACGAAATCCCCAACAGAATCCATGCTTGACCGTAGAACTTGAACACTGTGTTCATCCGGTCAATATCTCCCTCCAATCTCCATATTTCCACAAAGATCAAAAGCCCCAGACCAGCTATGCCCAGGAGATGGGCAAAAATGCGAATTGGTAGGTGTCTATATTCAGAGGAAGGACTGGAAAAAAGGCTGATAGCCAAAATCAAAATAAGACCTGTGGAGACGGGGATAACACCGCCCAATTTTCCAATCCATATGAACGTTATTAGGTATCCCAATAATAGGAGAAATATCGTTAATCCGATGACCTTCGTGGGGCTAAGATTGTTATGATTGATGACGGATAAAAAAAGTGATTTTAGACTCGAAATGGAGTTCTTTAATTGTGTTTTTAATAGATATACGCATCCTGATGTGATTAAGAATATAAATAGGCCGTTTACTGAGATTATTTGACCAAAAGTAGTCATATTTGTCGTGGTCTGAAAATTAGTAAAGAAATTTATACTCGTGATGTGATAGGGAAGGAAAGCAACAAAAGCCACTAAGCAGGTGTAGCCAGATTTCCAAAGAGCTATTGCTATTGGTGAGATTCCAAGTCCCCCATGTCGTACAAGTTGTCCTATACCGATACAGAGAAACGATATGACCATGTAGGTGGGGAGGTCCCAGGTATTTATGACCCTTAGGGATCCGACAGCTAGGCCCAGTATCGATAATCTTATAAATTCTTCCTGTAGTCGAAACCTCTTTGGTGCTTTCTTCTGTGGGGCAAGAAATATTGCCATACCCAATCCAAGTACAAGTAAGACGAATGGTATAGCTATTAGGTGTGCATGTAAGTCAGCAAAAAGGAAGGTGAAGAAAGGGAATTCAGTTATTTCAAAACCGGGAGGATCAGGAGCCATCATTCGGCTACTACGCCAGAAGTCGAATTCGCCCCCGGTCATACCATGGATGAATCTATTTTTCGCTAGAGAAACTGTTTGGATAAGACCGTCAAAGTTTCCAATGATGCACACAAAAATTACTGCTACAGCACCAATTAACCAATCGAGTCTTTTTCTGAAATGTGCAGATATTTTGGACGAATGAAGCCTGATAGAGGACACCCTGACAAGATTTGACCCAATTGTGAAGGCTCCACCCACTGTAAGTGCGAACAAGGTTGGAATAGCAAGGTTATATGCTATTTCTGTTGTGATTCCTGTCAGATGTATAAAACAGGCTATTATCAGCTGCCCCCAGTAGTAATAATTCAAATACCCACCAGAAAACCAAGGATCGTATGGAGGCATATAGCTTGATTTCACCACAGCGTTCAGATAGCCGATATCCATCGGTTTTTCTCCTCCGCGATAAGGGTGCCAGAGGTCGGGATTTGCCATCCGTACTAACAAGAAGGTGAAGAAAGCGACGAGAAACATGATTTCCAACAGAGTAATGGTTTTCCATCGGGTTTTTATAAACAGCAATATTTCGTCTTTGTATAGATAAGTCGTAAAGGAAGAAATAACAGTCAACGTTCCAATTCCCACCCAGACTGCTAAGGTTCCGAATGCAACTATATGTAAGCTCGCCAGTATCCAAGCAATGAACGAAACTATCAATATTCCCAGCCCCTTCATAAGAAGAAAGCCACGACTGTTAAGTCCTCGGAAAACTATAAATCCGATAGGAAACGCCAACAAAGCTATAAATTCTACGTAGAGAATCCAGATTAAAGCTGGCATTTTTGTAATTACTGGATTTGTAGTGAAGATCTCACTCCAGGTACCCCCTTTCTGCTGTTCCTGAGACAGCCAAGGGTCCATCATAAGATTTTTTTCATTAGCCTGATTTATCGCTTCTACACTTTGCTGAGGCTGTAATTGATGTTTAGAAGGGACCAGTCTATTGGTCTCCGAGTGTATCGACTCATTTATTTCTATGTCAGACAACCGGGAAACATTTTCGAATATCATGACCTTGGGATGGTCGTATACTGAAAAACTTTCATCTGCAAACCCAGCGTTCAAGCCCCTAGATAGGTCTTCGGAATGAGGGATTGTGGGGTCAGGCAGATTTGGCCTGGTGAATGTATCCTCTCTGAATGAAAAACCCATTAAATTTAGGTGAGAAGTTCCTATAAAGACAGGTTCGTAACCCAATTGTCCCGTGAATAGTGCATTGTAGTATCCAATCATAAGTGGATAGCGGTCTATCAATCTGGTGACTGTTCCATAGAGTCGATTACTATAGATAACCAAGTAGTCGCCGGTAGCCAGTTTTTCAGACATTTTTTGAATTTTGAATTTATTGTCTGTCTCATAAATTGCGAGTTCTTTGACTGAAAAACCACTCAAGTTTGGAAGACCCTCTTCCCAGTGCTCCTTCAATATGTGGGAACCTGACGGAGCATTATCGTTGAGCCATACAGATGCCTGAACACCCGTATGTTTTTCCGAATAAATTGAAACCATTGAAGCGGCACATAACCCAGTGATGAGTATTGTGATTGCTAGAGTTGTAACACCGGTCAATCTTTTACGAATTGAGTCAGAGGTAGCCCAGTGGACGAGGAATGCGGAGGCAAAAAGAGTGGTTAGCGGTATGAAGGGTAATGTATACCGGGTGAATTTTACGTCAAAGCTACCTGTGATGAGAACGTATGGAATAACCCATGATAGAAGAAGCATTGATACTCGACCCGATTCATTTCTAAAAAAAGAAGTGAATAGAAGACTCCCGAGAGTGATGGTCATTGCGATTACTACGTAGAAAATAGAGTTATTGAGTATCAGAATGGCGGCTGGAATTATCAGGGAAAAGAGCAGGAAAAATAAGGAGGCTTTGGAGGAAATTCCTCTACAACAGGCCCAACCAACCCCAACGAATGATAGGACCGCTAGGGGCCAACCTAATCCCCAACGACCTAGTTGTATTAGCTGGTATAGGTAAGGGGTTGTATCTATGTATTGCCGTGTGTACGGATAATCACTAATTCTCCTGACCATATCCGATTGCTCTTTTATGTCCTGCGTAAAACGCCCCCAATCCAAAATTGCGTAGGGTTCTACTAATATGAAAGTAATAACTAAGGCAATAAGTCCCCAGAAGGCAGATGTTATTGTTCGAGTTATAACGGATTCTTTTACTTCCAAACCAGCAGACCCTATGGTGAAGGCATGTAGTAAATGGGCGAATACATAAGCACCAAGAATTGGCATAAGACTGATTTTTGATGCTAATCCAAGGCCTATTAAAATTCCCGCAATGACAGAAGCTGATGTTTTTCCGGTTTGAAGAACTTTTAATAGAAAGAATAATGACCATACGCAAAAGAAAGCTAGAAAAGTATCGAAGGCAAAAAAATGGGCGAGTTGGATGTGTATGACTGATATAGAAACCAGTCCAGCAGCAAGAATAGATACTCGATTGCCGAATGCTGATCTACCCAACATGGCTATGCCCAGAATAGTTCCTAAGTCGGCTAGAATCGACAGAAATCTTCCTATGCCTCTTAAATCGTGAATTTCCTGCCCGGTTACTGTGGAGGCTATTTCTTCAACAAGTTTCAACAGATAGATTGGGAAGGATCCGTACGGGAACCACTTCGGATTCCATGAGCTTTCTTCCGGATCGAACAGGCTCCCGATGTCTTCGATAGCAGGGAAATTTATTTCCCCAGCTTTCATAAGAATTGCTCTCTCATCAGGATGGGGTGTAAATGAAAAACCTTCATCCCAAGAAATCCCATAAAATCTTATTAGTGCACCAAAGATTAAGATGAAAAGAAGGGCTGACCAAAAGAGCGTGCTTGATCTTTCGAATTTGCCTGCTGAAATTAAATTATTAGGGGAAATTTGTTTCATCTCTATATAGTTTTACGTTAGTTAGTCATCTTTAGCGAACGCAGTTGCTTCAAATTATATTGCCGTTGAGACTCTGAGGAGCGTTGACGTGACGATTGATGCAGGTAAAATCCAGATAAACATCTAAAGGGAGAAGCAATTTATGGTGCCTGACCCTAACTACATTTGCAGTGTCGAAAAACCTGAGGATTTTGATTCGTTTTGGGAAGACGTCACGAAAACTCTGGGGAATATAGATATTGACATCAGCTGCGTTCTAGATGATTTTAGGTCTACTGAGGACATTTCAGTTTATGAGGTTTTCTTTAATAGTCTCGACAACATACGGGTATCCGGTTGGTATGCAGTTCCTTCGAAGCATTCAGGTAAACTTCCCGGTCTCATGTTGGTTCCGGGCTATCAAAGTGACCCTCCCATACCGAGGGAGTGGGCCAAGAAGGGTTATGCCTGTCTTTCTGTAAATCCTAGGGGTAAGGTAAGGAGTAGGTCACAGTTTGATCCTGGTTATCCCGGGCTACTTACTTATGGGATAGTCGACAGAAATACATACTCGTACAGGGGCTTCTACTGTGATGCCTGGCGGGGAATTGATTTTTTACTTGATAGGGATGAAGTTGACTCTGAAAGAATTGCTGTGACCGGTAGTAGCCAGGGTGGGGGACTCACGATTACGACTGCGGCAATGAGAAAGGAAGTTAAGGCGGCTGCGGCCGGGGCGCCTTATTTATGTGGTTATATGGATGCTATTGAACTGACTCATACCTATCCATATGAGGAAATAAACGACTACTTGAGATCTAACCCAGGAAGTCGTAAGAGAGTAGAAGATACGCTCTCTTATTTTGACGGTATTTCGTTTGCAGACAGGATCAAGTGTCCTATTATCGTAAACATCGGTTTGCAAGATAATGTTTGTCCACCGGAAACAGGGTATGCCTTGTTTAATCAGATCGGTAGCAAAAACAAAAAGCTTTATGAATATGATGGTCATGGACATGAAGCTGGCCGATATATTCATTCTAGGATAGTGGACGAATTCTTAGAAGAGCATTTAGGTCAGGAGTAGAAAATGTCTAAAAATAGGCCTTCTGATTTCGGTAGTTTTTGGTATACGGTTGGGAAGGAACTGGCCGAAATTCCCGTTGCTCCTGAGGTCGAATCTATACCAATGCGTTCCACAGATTTTGCCGACCTATACGGAGTTAGGCTCTCAAGTATCGGCCCATACAGACTTTTCGGCTACCTTAGTATTCCCAAGGGGGATGGTCCGTTTCCAGTAATCTACTATGTGCCCAAAAATGCAAGTGTTTTGGAAATAATTCCTCAGGGTACTTCCAATGAAATACGTAGCAGGTACATAACATTTTCGCTTGCCTGCCGTGGGATGAGAAACTCAGATAGTCCCTATGCTGCCATGTATCCCGGCCAGCTTACTGATGGGTTGGAAAGCCATGAAACGTATGTCTATAGGGGTATCGTGGCTGACACAGTAAGAGGGGCTGACTACATAATGACAAGGCCCGAGGTCGATAAAAACAGAGTGGCGGCTTGGGGGAATGATAATGCGATTTTAGCTGCTGCTTTGCATGACTCAATTACGCATATTGTGTCAACGCCGGCATATTTGTTTGATCCTATCGAATCTTTGTCGAAAACAGATTCATATCCTTTGGCTGAATTCGGGGATTACATTCGTTCAAATCCTTCAAATTCAGACATGGCTCGTTCAATACTGGAATATTTTAATCTGAGATGGCATGCTCAATCTATTACTGCAAATACGTTGATAATGGCTGACCACGAGGATGGTATATATTCTACTGAAACACTTTCAGATTTAAAAGAATTGATTCCTGGTGAGATAACCCTTCATGGATCAGAAAGATCGAGTTTTAAAGATGGATTGTTTGCAGAAAACTGGATAACTTCCGAGATGTTTGGAAAAGAAGTTTCTCCAATAGTTCCAGAACACTGGAGATGACATCGACTCAAAAGCTCTTTTACGTAGAATGTGGATTTTATGACCAACACTAAATCGAAAATTTCGTTTGGCATATCTGTACCACAAATTTTCACGGAAGATCAGATAGATCTGAGCTTGGTTCGGAGTTTTGCGACTCAAGCTGAAGCGTTAGGGTATGAAAGCTTATGGGTCCAAGAAAAAATTATTGGTGAAGCCGATTCCCTTGAACCAATAAATCTATTAAGTTATTTGTCTGCAATCACAAAAGACATACGTCTTGGTATCGCTGTAATAATTGCTACGACCAGAAATCCATTTATTCTTGCGAAAGAACTTGGCACACTGGACAATCTATCAGGTGGCCGGTTAATCCTTGGATATGCATTAGGCGGTCGGCCTGACACTTATTCTTTGCTGGGAGCACCAGGCGAAAAGAGGGTGAGGCATTTCAACGAATGTCTTAGCGTTTTAGAAAAATTATGGACCCAAAAGAAAGCTTCTTTCCAGGGAGAATTTTGGAATTTTGAGAATGTTTCAATGCTTCCTTTACCCATCCAAAAACCAAGACCACCAATATGGTTTGGAGGAAGACACGAAGCTGCCTTGAAAAGGTCTGTTAGAAGGGGTAATGGGTGGATGGGAGCTGGCTCCACCTCGACGAGTCAATTTAGGGATCATTGCCGAGTTGTAAAGTTACAGTTAAAAAGGCTTGGAAGAGATGAAAGTGAATTCACTATATCGAAGAGGGTATATGTGGCCGTCGATGATGATGAGAACCGTGCATTGAAGAGACTTACTGACTGGTTTGGATCTCACTATGGGAACCCTGACCTTGCTGAGAGAGTGTCTGTTTGGGGATCAGTAGAGAAATGCATATTGGGTATGCAGGAGGTTTTGGATTCGGGGGCTGAAATGCTAATGTTTAATCCCGTTTTTGATCATATGGAGCACTTGGAAATACTAACTTATGACATCATCCCTAATTTAAAACCTTCTAGACATTCTTAGGGTGATAGCCTGATCAAATTACGTTAGTTTCCTGTGTTATACTCCCGCCACTTTCTTGACTGGTTTTTACTTATATCTAGTTAATTGAATGTTTCGACGAATTAAGCTATTGAATCGATATCAGGAGTTCCGCGGTGGCCTCTTCAGAATTTGTTAATCAGGGTGTTTTAGCTACTACAGAATGGCTTGCTGCTCATTTGGACGATCCAGATTTAGTGATTGTGGATTGTGACATGTTTGATTCTTATCAAAGAGCACATATAAAAGGAGCTGTTGGGATTAAAGTACACCACTACATCAAACACCCAGATTACGCTAATGACCCAAAGGGTTATCCGTTGGTAGCTGAACCCAGTGTGGCTAAGGATATCTTCGAAAGCATGGGGATTGATGACAGCACAACTGTAGTTTCATATGACAGTAACGGTAGTCTTTGGGCATCTAGGTTTTGGTGGGTTTTGAATTACTACGGTCATACCAATGCCAGAGTACTTGATGGTGGGTGGAAGAAGTGGTTTGATGAGGGGCACCCTGTTTCTGTCGACGCGGCTGTTCCGAGATCTGGAACTTTCACCCCTAAAACACAAGACCATCTCGTTTGCAGTTTAGATCGGGCAATCGACGGAATAGAAGATGAAAATATCCTGTTTCTAGACGTCAGGTCAGATGGTGAGTGGAGTGGAAGAAATGATAGGGGTAATTCTAGGTCGGGCAGAGTTCCAGGCTCTGTACATGTAGAGTGGCTAAATTTTGTGACTAGTGATCGTTACCAAACTTTCAAGTCGGCCGGTGAAATCACTAATATCTTGTCAGAAGCTGGAGTAACTCCCGAAAAGGAAGTTGTCACCTATTGACAGGGTGGGATCCGTGCGGCGCACGGACTATTTGTACTCCATCTACTGGGCTATGAAAGAATTCGAAATTACGATGGATCCATGGGAGAGTGGGCAAACAGAGATGATACACCTCTCACCAAGTAAGTCTGGGATATAGGAGCCTCATGGGAAGGTCTGTTCATCACCCGGTAGGGTTAATCTACACATCCTCTGAGTCATATGGAGGATACACACTCTTCACCACCAACGGTGGAGATCATGCGACACTACTTGATGTTGATGGCAATGTTGTACACAGGTGGCACAGCGATGAAGGCGTTGTTTACGCCTACCTGATACCCAACGGTAATCTTCTGTGCAGGACAAGGCCTCCAACAGATGTTGAGGTGGTGCACAACCTGGGAGGATCTTCAAGTGCTCTCATAGAGCTCGATTGGGACGGTAATGTTGTCTGGCGTTATGATGATCCTATGCTTCATCACGATTTCGCACGTATGGAGAACGGAAACACCCTTGCCTTATTGTTTAAGGAATTGGATGAAGAAACCACTCAGAAAGTTAAGGGAGGACATACTTCGGATGAAGATCCCTCAAGAATACTTGGAGACATAATAAGGGAAGTGTCGCCTGGTGGGGATACGGTGAATGAATGGGATATTTCTGAAACTCTCTCGTTTGATGAGGATGTCATATGTCCTTTAGAGCACCGCAGGGAATGGACTCATGCAAATTGTTTAAATCTCACACCGGAAGGGGATTTTCTTATTAGCTTTCGCAATACGAGTACAGTGGGAATACTTAGTAGGGATACCGGCAAATTTTTGTGGAAATGGGGACCTGGAAATGTTTGGCACCAGCACCACCCTACATTTCTAGATAATGGGAATAT
>ENA-UPTF01000450-UPTF01000450.1-marine-metagenome-genome-assembly--contig:-NODE-450-length-29438-cov-7.109976_pt1 | contig 29438 bp, 28 predicted proteins | sample MGYA00238166_ERZ767019 | MGnify/ENA primary metagenome ERZ767019 (study PRJEB28930, sample SAMN06266391) | marine metagenome | isolation source: Sea water from 250 m depth | place: Atlantic Ocean | study... | reverse complement strand
GAGTCGTCCTGTTCATCTTCACGCTGAAAATATTCAGGAGTAAATCTGGAATCGGCTATAGTTCCTCCAAACCACCTGCTTTTCTAGTCCTGGGCGGTTCTGGCGAATTGTATCACCTCATTCGTCGGTTTTCATGCAGATAATACAGTTCGATAGAGGGTGGTCGCCTGCACCAACAAGACTTACAATCCTCCCACCTCATTGTCCATACAACAACAGTATTAATTGACGAAGGAGCGCGAATAATGCCAGATGAAACCAGAGATCAAATGTTACAAAGGATCTCGGAGAATCGAGGATATTCTCTTGAGATGCATCGAATAATGGCCGAGGTGGACATGGATTGGGTCTCCGCTTACAACCAATTCATAGATGCCACGTACACTGGCCAGCGATTACTAGACCGCAAAACTAAAGAACTACTGCAAGTTGCGGTGGAAGCCGCTTTAAAAGCCGACGTAGATCAAATACAGGCACACATCCGTGTAGCTATTCAAGAAGGGGCCTCTCCAATGGAAGTCCTAGAAGCGATGCAATGCGTGATCATGCCGATGGGCGCGCTGGCTTACCGACGCGGCCTCCAAGCTTGGTCAGCCGAGACCGGTATAGGTACAGAAAAGTAATATTCCACCGAAGAGAAAGCGTCCCCTTAGACTAGGGGACGCTTTCCTTGAACTGTTTCGATAGGATCCCACTATCACTACCTATTTCTGCCAGTTCACCTTGTTTGTCAGAGTTCCAATGTCATTGATAGTGACGGTGCAAACGTCTCCGTCCACCATATTTTCGGTGGCACCATCAGTACCCATCCACAACACATCACCCGGTACCAGTGTTAAGTACTGACTCATCTTGCTAATGAAAGTGCGCACACCGAAAATTGCCGTGGCGACGTCATACTCACCCACTATCCGGTCGTTTACCTTTATAACCACATGAAAATCGTCCGGATTAAGATCAGTCACGATCCAAGGACCCATCGGCTTAAACGTATCCGTATTCTTAGCCCTCCACATGGTCCGATCTCCACGTTGCCAAGTACGTTCACTGACATCGTTGCCGATGCTGTAACCAAACACATAATCCAACGCTTGTTCCTCGGTTACATTGCGGCAAGTCTTGCCGATGACGACCACCAATTCACCTTCATACTGAAGCATTTCCGTAGCGTCTTTGGGAACGATGATGTCATGTCCATCAGGCACCAGGGCATTGATGGCCCGGTACCCGACATCAGCCTGCTGCGGCAGCACAGGCTCTTCTCCACGCATTTGAGCCGCCCAAGTCACATGTTCAGGATAATTGATACCCGCAGCATAAAATGTCGGTGGAATAACTGGGACTTCTAGCTTCACCGCATTTAATTTGTGACTGTTGGAGGTCTTCTTATAGCTCTCGAAGGGACTACCTTCAACCTCTGTTACCATGTCGTCTTCGATGATGCCGAAGGAGATGGGGCCTCCGGTGGAGAATCTACACCATTTCATTTTTGCTTCACCTCATGTTGGCCTTCATCCGTACGTCGGCCTTAGATGTCTCAGCGCAATTTTACACCGCGGTACGGCCGGGTCAAGTTGCGAATTCCTCCACTCCTAGAAGCATGATGGTAAAATCTAGCCCGTCATACTCCGAAAACCACAACTCTATAGACAATTGGCATATCGCAAAAAGGTGAAAGAATGCGACTGGAAGGAAAAACAGCCCTCATCACTGGCGCTAGCCGCAACATCGGGAGAGAGATCGCATTGACCTTCGCCCGGGAAGGAGCAGACCTGATCTTAAACACCCGCGTCAACCAGGCCGACCTTGACGAGGTTACAGAGAAATGTCGAGAGCTAGGCGTAAAAGTTCACTCAGTCCTTGCAGACGTTTCCGATTCCGCCGGCGTCACCAAAATGGTAGACGGAGGCATCCGTGCCCTCGGCAAAATTGATGTCTTGGTTAGCAACGTGGCCATTCGACCACACAAGCCCATATTGGAAGTGACCGACGAGGAATGGCACCACACCTTGGGGGTTAACATGCATGCAGCTTTCTACCTTTGCAAAGCCGTACTGCCTGGCATGATTGAGCGTGAAAACGGCAGTATCATCGCCCTTGGAGGCCAATCGGCTATCACTGGACGTCCTGGCACTAGCATCGTTACCACAGCAAAAACAGGATTATTAGGTTTAATCAGGGCAGTCGCCGCAGAGATGGCTCCTCATAACATTCGAGCCAACATGGTAAATCCCGGCTCCACGGACACTTCTAGGAATAACCCTGAATGGTACCCCGAGTTTCAGGCGGAGATTAGCCGTGGTTCAGCAGAACATCTAAAGGAGATCCCAATGGGTCGCCAAGCCACTGTCCAGGACATCGCAAACGCCTGCTTATTCTTCGCATCTGACGAGTCAAGCTACATCACCGGTGACAGCGTAAATGTAATGGGAGGCCGGTATATCAATTAATCAGTCCAGCGTGGATTCCTAAGAACTAGCCGGCGTTAATACTTTTAGGACATTATGGATCTAAACTAGCCGCGCAACTATTAGTTCTACAAGATAAAGAATTAACCAGAACACACATAACTAACACTCTAGGAAGGCCATGTTGCTACCGGTCTTCGGTAGCTCTCCAATTGCTTACTGCGCCCTTCTATATATCTGACTAAACTAACTGATCCCAGACCAACGCGGCGGCCCCTGCAAGACCTGCGGAATCGCCCAGTCGAGCGGAAGTGAGCTGAAAATCCCGATGAAGTTCGCTCATGACTCTACTAGTCACCTGACGGCGAATTTCTGGGAGCAAATCTAGCTTAACCAACCCCTGAGTCACACCTCCGCCGAGAACTATCATGTCTGGGTTGAACAGATGAGTAACATTAATCAGACCAACCACTAATGCTGAGACCGCGCCGTCTACGATCGAGACTGCCAACGGATCATTAATTCCTGCTGCATCAAAAACGGCTTCGGAATCTATGAGGTGTGATTCAACATTGGTCAACACTGAGTCAGGAAATATACCTGAAGTTATCTTTTGCTTGGCGAGCCGCCGAATAGCTGTACCCGAAGCCAAAGATTCAAGACACCCTTTTGAACCACACTGACACTCTAATGCTGCATCGGTGGTATCCACTATAGTATGGCCAATCTCTGCAGTTAACCCGTTAGCGCCAAGAAAAACCGTTCCTTGTTGCACAAACCCACCGCCGACCCCTGTGCTCACAGTTACATAAAACAAAGACCTGATGGGACGGCCATTATCTGCGGATTCTTTACCCGCTCCAAAATAATGCTCACCTAATGCCGCCAAATTTGCATCGTTGCCCACCCAAACAGGCACGTCGAAATCTTTTTCCCACAAGTCCTTGAAAGGCACCCTATCGAGCAGCATAAGGTTAGGTGGTTGATAGAATGTACCGGTAATCGGTTCTACTGGCCCAGCCAAAGCTGCTCCAATACCTAATACTGATCCTCCAGCTTGATTGATAGCCTCAGCCAGAAGACCCTCTGCGATCCCAAGATACTCCTCTTTAGTGCCATCTTGAGGGTTCGCTCGCCTGGTCTGCCAAAGAATACGGCCTTGTTTATTCACAAGACCTATCCTAATCCAAGTACCACCCCAGTCCATGGCAACAACAACTTGTGACTCGGTCATAGTCCACAGCTATCTTTATATGGTGTGATCAATCGGCTCTGTACATAGCCTTTTGGCATTCAGCGCGCCATCAGTTCATCAATTGTTTCACGTAGGGTAGTTTCAGTCATAGGACCGGACAGTTTCTTAATCAACATGCCTTCCCGGTCGATGAAATATTTTTCTGGTATTCCTCGCACACCATAATCTATGGCTACACTTCCGCTCAAATCAAACCCATTGGGGTATACCTGGCCTTCTTCCCTAAGAAAAACCTCCGCGTCCCCGGGATTGTCCCAGGTATTCACTCCGATAAACTCTAGCGACTCCCCTCTAAATGCTTCGTACACGTTTGCTAAAACTGGGGCCTCGGCTCTGCAGGGCGCACACCATGAAGCCCAAAAGTCCACCATTACAATATTACCGCGATATTCCGATAATTTAAGAGATCCGCCGCCGATCAGTTCAAGCTCAAAATCCCTGGCTACGCCTGAGTCAATGTCAAACTCGATCAGGTCAGAATTTACAGCCAGCCCACCCGGGTTGCCTCCAGTACTAATAGAAGCCCAAGTCAATATCGCAATGAGAGCTCCAATAGGAACGCCTCCACCTATAACTATCCAAGCACGCTTGTTCATTCTCTAGTTGGTTCAGCGGGTTCTTGATTTTGAACTAACACTTTGGACACTAGTTCAATCCTTTGAGCCCGGTAAGATGCGTGAGATACTTCACCGCGTTGATATCGCTGATCCAATATAGCTGCTGCCTGCACTACTGCAGCTCTTTCAATCGAATTTAACCGCTCGACTTCCAAAACCGGCTGATCAATTCCCGAGTTGGGACGATAGCCCCACAATAAGCCGTACAACAAAATCACTGCGAAAGCTGCACCTAAGGTGCTAGGAATGGCTATTTGCCAGAATTTTCCATCCTGCACGGAGGCTCCAACCCGATCCCAAACCCCTGGTGTTGGCAACCCGGTTAACTCCAGATTCACGCCTTGCCCTCGGGGTATATCTTTGCCTTCATATGCACGATAGTAAGTTTCCTGAACATTTACAGCATCAGTGCTGGGTAGTCCAGTTACCCCTATATCAGCTAACACTTCAGGTACCCAAACCTGGAACAACTCTGTTCCCTGTACCAAAGCCTGACGAAATTTGAGTGTTTCACCCTCGAATGGAACCGTATACGAGAAATCTATATTGTGAGGCCCTGGAGACACGGGTGAAGCAAGGGCAAAACCAGTGCCGATTGATACTACATCTCCAGCTGGTAGATCAGAATTGACGGTCAAATCAAAAGAATTGTCAGGCAATGAAAAGCGTAGAAAACTAATTTCATCCACATTGGTCAGATCCGGAACGAGAGTACGGTCCAATGGGTTATCGATCTGGACAAACTCAATGGCACTGAGAGTTTGAGAACTCTCATCTACCCCAGCGATGACCATCACTTGGCGTGCGATTTTTATTACTGAAGCGTCCTGGGTGGCTTCAAATATGGTTAATACCAGCTCCTCTGGAAAATCTTCTGCCTCGAAAGACATCCCATAGAACACACCAAGGTGGTTAACACTTACCGTATAGGAATCCCCGGCAATCACTTGAACATCTTCAAAGAGGAACCGACCTTCAGCATCGGTAACTGCTTGTCCGCTACCTGATAAGCGTCCGTCTAACCCTGTGATTAGCATCAAAACACTGAGGGAGTCCGGAATAACTGACCCTTCGGTGCCATTTACAACTTGGCCGCGCAAATCTACCGTCTTTTGAGCTAAAGCAGGCGTTCCTCCCAATATCGTAAGCAATGACCCGATCACTAATACCGAAAGCCACATCTTCCACTTCGTCTTCACTATGACAAAGCCATTTCAGCCCCGCAATGTGGACAAGAAGGAATCCCTTCCATGACCGCAGCGCTGCAATCTGAACAGACAGTTAATTTAGAGGAAACACTATCTTGGTCTCCGAGAGCCAGCAATATCTCCTGTTCCAACGCCCAAGCAGCATCACCTCTCCCCGACTCTAACTGATTTTTCAACACTACAGCTGCCTCAAGACGATAAGCCTGGAATTGCGCCTGGAATTCCTCGTCGGATACCCTATCTAATTGGTATTCCAGATCTAGAGTCTTTATAGCTTCAAATATTCCGGCCAATTCCGGATCATCGGCCTTTACAAAGGAGTTGCTCTCAAAGCCACCATATTGCCGAACACGCATAAATGTGTAATACACCAAACTAAAACTAAACACAGCCATGACGGCTCCGAACGAGATAGCAATAGCGGTTTCAGCATCCATATAACTCAGTGTACCAGGCCGGCAGCAGAGCTATGCGGTTAGTGGCCGAGACACGTTGCGATGAGAACTTTGTGCCGGGACAAACACGCGAATATTCTGCGGCCACAAGGCGATGACCGTACCTATTAACATCACAGGGCCTGCCACCCACATCCACCAGATAAGCGGATTTACTAGTATTCGAAAACCGACACTGCCATCAGGTAGGTTTTCGCTTGGGACTATATACAAGTCCTCGACCGGCGTTGACCTTATGGCAGCCCTGGTCGAAGCCATGTTGAAACTGGGATAGAAGGCTCTCTCGGTGCGAATGGTCTCCAGACGATCACCGTCGCGGAACACCTGAACTGTAGAAGTGAACTCGGTACGATTAGCTTTGGGCGTTTCCACCGTTCCTAAGAAGACCAGATCGTAGTCTTCGATCTGGACGCTCTGCCCAGGGCTCAAGACCACATCTTTCTGCACACCAAAAAAAGACGTTCCAACTATACCCAAAGTAACCATCACGACCGCCAAATGGACTATATAACCTCCGTAACGAGGCCTGTTAGCCATAATCAATCTGATGAACGCCGTAACATAACTCTCCTTCGAACTACGTCGGCGGGACCGGGTTCCTCGGTACCATTCCATCAGGATTCCAGTAGTGACAAAAGCCGATAGACCGAATCCAATTAAAGCGTAGTCTTTATGCAAACCAAGGATTGCTAAAATTGCCACTGTGAGCAGGCCTCCCACGACGGGCGGAATTAGCGTTTTACGTACGTTCGCTAACCCTGCTTTGCGCCAAGGTATCAGCGGCCCCACCCCCATCAAAAGAACCAAAGCCAACATTAAGGGACCATTTACTTGATCATAGAATGGACGTGCAACCGTAATCTCTTCGTTGGTCATAAGGCGGGATATCAAAGGGTATACCGTTCCCCAAAGTGTGACGAACGCGATTGCCAGAAACAACAGGTTATTAACTAAGAAGGCCGCCTCTCGAGAGAGCATAGAGTCCAAGTTTTGGGCGCTCTTAAGCAACGGGTATCGCCAAATGAAAATCACGAAAGGCACTATGACCCCAATAGCCAAAAACATCAGAAATACCCAGCCTAACTGGGAAGCCCCGAACGAATGGACTGAAGGGACCGATCCACCGCGGTTCATAAACATCCCATACAAAGCTAGTCCGAATGCCACGTTTATAAGCACAATATTCCACATTCGGAACATGCCTCGACGTTTCTGAACCATAATGGAATGTATGAAAGCCGTGAGGGCCAACCAAGGCATGAAAGCAGCGTTCTCCACAGGATCCCAGAACCAAAACCCGCCCCAACCTAAAATGGTGTATGCCCACCATGAACCGAGCAATAACCCAGAAGCTAACAGCGCCCAGGCTATGATCCCCCACACCCTTCCGGCATCCACCCACTCATCGCCTGACTGCCCAGCCAACAACGACCCAACAGCGAAAGCGAAGGGCACGGTAATGCAAATCAGTCCCGCCATCAAAGCAGGCGGGTGGAAAAACATACCGAAGTGGGTCAGGAGCGGATTTATGCCCTCACCGTCCAAAGGGACGAATGGTAGTTTGTCAAACGGATTGGCCATCATAGCCATAACAGCTATGAAAAAAGTCAACACAAGCATCAAGACGGCAGTCGTGTAGGGCATAGCTTCTTTCAGCGCCTTTGGCGCCCGCCACACAGCGATGGCAGACATTACAGACAACACAGTGGCTATATAGAGCAGCGAACCCTCATTGCCCGCGTAAAACGCCACCCAGGTGAATCGATTGGCCATCGCAAGATCGCTGTGGGCTGCCACATAAGCGATCTCGAAGTCACGGCTGATGAAACTGATAACAAGACTAAGTGTCGCAACTATCAAGACCAACCCAGCAGCATACACGGCAGATTGGGCGCTCTCTACCAACGCCGGAGACACTCGCAACTTGCCAGCAACCGATCCGACCGTGGAATATACAGTCAGCGCCAGAGCTATCCAAAGACTTATTGCGCCAAGATCAGCCATTTATTCCTTTCTTTCCGATATATCCATCCGAGCATTAGAAGGTTCAATGATGTCGTCAACCTGATTCGAAAAGCGGGTCATATCCAAATGTCGGTCGATCAGCTGTAAGTACGGGATAAGTTCAGCATCTTGAATGAGCTCGGATGAACCATTAGTTGGTTCACGCCGCGTCATGGAGCGCAAGATAAAGAACACAGCCAATAATCCCCCAGCAACACCTACCGCAGGTGTCACCCAAGCCACCAAGTTCACACCTGTTTTGGGCGGAGCTCCTAAAATATCTTGGCCATAGCGGTCAACGAAAAACTCCAATATCTCCTGTCTTTCCTTGCCCTCCGCTAACATTTCACGGACTATTTGTCTCATTTGCTGAGATATTTGGACCTGCGCCTGATCTATGGTTTCTGCAGGGCAGACTGGACACATAATCATCCGGTCTATATTTTGAGCCTCACGCTCACTGAATGAGCCTTTCTCTATTTCTGGAGTCTGCGCTTGGAGTCGTTCTATGTAGACAACAGATAACACCAAAAAAGACACAACCACGACAAGAGGAAAAACCATCTTAGAGGGAAAGAACGTCCTGTAGTGGGGTGGAATAAAAGACCTCATATATCAACTGGAGCCAGAAGCGCGGCCCCAATGCGCTTCAAACTATGTTAACCGGGTACGGTTACTTGGGCAGTGAGCCGACAAATTCGGCGATCGCAACACGCTCTTCCTGACTTAATAGTTTGCCGAACGGCGGCATAACAGATGTTGGCCCCAACGGCCTAGTCGTAGCTTCTAATCTGGATGCTATGAACGCGATCGGCCTATTCGTAATATCTGTTGGTACTATCGGTTCGTATCCGTAGTCATTCGTGATCGTAGACAAAACGGGACCGTTGCCCTTAGCGTCCGAACCGTGGCACATCTGACAGTTAACCTTGTATAGGTCAGCACCCGTGTCGGTCACCACAGAAGCAGCAGACGGGTAGAAAGCAACTGCACCAGCAACTCCATCTAACCGAGGCGGCTCGTGCGACCGATAAGACTGCTGGTAATGTTGCTCGTAGAAAATATCAACAGGGTAGGAACCCTGAGAGCAACCCACCAAGATTATGCCGAATAACATCGCTACGCCAACGAACCAACGTCTTAGCCCACGCATGTTTCGTCTTGTAGTGATTTCGTCTTTAGACGACCACTCGAAATGTGATATGGCCCGGTTAATCATTAGGATTCCTGGTTTCGGACCACATCGACAGCGCCCGCCTGGGTGAGCAACGTCTGGGTCTGGGTAAGCTGGTCTTCCTCGACGTTAGCCAAAACTCCGATATAGCCTTCTGTAATCCGAGTATCATACAGCCCTTTTTTGAACGACGGCAGACGTGACTCGAAAATGATGCCAATGATCGTAAATACAATCGCCGTAAGCATCGTGCTCTCATAGGTGACTACAGCCATAGGAGGCAGCGACAATATCGGCTTGCCACCTTGGACTAACGGGTACGCCATCTGAGTCATCGACGTTAACATAATGCCGCAGGTCAGGCCAATCAGGGCACCCACGAACGGGAATATGTAAAGCCGATGAGGTTCTTCTCTCTCTCCAAACGCTCCCTCAGGATACGGAGCATCGGTAAGAAAGTCGTAGTCAGCCGGCGAAACTCCAGCTGCCTTTAAAGCGTCGCCTGCATCGGCGGCGTTATCGGCAGTTTCAAATAGCCCTAATATTGGTGCTTTGGCCATTTCAGTCCCCTCGAGATGCCTTCTCTAATTAGTCTTCTCTAAACGTCGCCGGGACTGTAACCCGGCCGACTTTTATCTCGGTTCTAAGTATTTCGCCTTCTTTTATGTCATAGAGCGGTATTAAGGGCACCACCCTGGCAATCATAAGCATCAGCATAGTGACTAGGAAAAAGGTGCCAATGATTATGATCCATTCAACTGCACTTGGCGTATATGTATACCAGTCAAAGGTCAACAGTTGTTTTCGAGCTAGACCTGGCACGATGATCAGGAACCGCTCCAACCACATACCTATATTGACAAGGATACATGCCAAAGACATTATCCAAAGATTTCTGCGTGCAGACTTGCTCAACCAGATGGCAACCGGAGCAAAGTAGGTCACTCCCACGAATATCATCATCCATATGTTCCATGGACTGATCATAAACTGATAATCTCTGACCGCTATCTCGTCCGCCTCTCTACCATAAAAACCGAATATGACTTCCATGACGAAGAAATAGAACCAACCGGTAGCAACCACTATAAGTAATCGAGCTAGTGCATCAATGTGCTCATGCCGTATATAGTTTTGCCAACTGTATATGTACCGCAAAATTATGAGCACAAAAGCTACCGCAGATACTCCGGAGTGAACCGCGCCCACAACAAAATACGGTGCGAAAATCGTAGAGTGCCATGACTTAACCGATACTGCCATGCCAAAGTCCCACGACACTATACTGTGCACCGAAACAAACACCGGGAGGATCAATGCTGAAAGTAACACACCAGCAATAATTTGTAGTTTCCATTGCCTAGGGTTACCCTGCCAACCCATGGCCAACATCCCATATATCCGGTGGCTTATACCAGTGGTGCGATCCCGAAGTACTGCGAAATCAGGTACCAGTGCAATCACTACGAATAATATGCTCGAAGTTAAATAGGTGTACACCGCACTCGGGTCCCAAACCAAAGGCGTCCGAATATTCGGCCAAATTCCTCGAGCGTAGTCATAGGGCACAAATGGCAATGTGTAGATCCAATACACGGTACGCCATGGGCGGCCCGTGTGAATCAGAGGCATAGTCATTGCCGTCATCAGCGAGAACACTGTCAGAATCTCGGCCGCTCTGGTGGCAGGTCTCCGCCACTCAGCTTTGGACAGACGCAGAATGGCGGAGAGCATTACCCCTGCGTGACTGATACCGATCCAAAAAACGAAGTTGGTAATAAAAAAGCCCCACATCACCGGACGGTTAAGACCGGTAACACCGAAACCTTGGTTTATCATGAACCCAGCGGTAGCCATGGCGATAAGCACGCCTATCGCGCAAATGCTGACCGCACCAAAGAACCACTTGGGCGAGTTCAGAATACTGACCAAGAGTTCCCGGTTTATCTGTCTAGCTTGTAGTGGTGTGCCTTCCTGCATGATGCTCCGACGGAGTAATAAGCCCTAGTTACTCAGGTTTGCCCAGTATCAGATATTCGCCGCGATGCAGCCTGCCCCACTTTTGATAAAGGGCGCCTTCTTTCACTTCCCATAAAGACAAGACCGGCAGCAATCTGGTAGCCAACATATAAACGAAGGCCGCCGCAGCTAGACCGCCAATCACCATAAATACATCCCAAACATCCGGGAAAACCGGCGATGGAACATGTTCAAATAGATAATCGTATATGTGAGAACCGGGAGCGGCGTTCGCAGAACCAACAAAGATCCTGATATTGAACATGATGCCGCCGATGATCAATAGACCACCTGCCAAGGCCGGGCCCCAGTCACTACGACGCACTGGATTCCAGATCAGTACCGCGAATGGTAATGCAAAGCTGAAGGCTAAATTAAGCACGAATATTATTGCGTACGTATCAGTTATCAAATATTTAATTATGTTCTGTTCCACTTCCAGGCGACCGTACCAAAAGGTTATGAAGAAAGCGAACAAGTGGTATATCCAGAGCAAAGTGATGCCAAGCATGACCTTACTACCAGACCAGAACGTCGACTTACCAATGTACCCGTCGTAACCACCGAACCTGCGTAATATGAACAGTGTTACGAGGACCGCGCCGAATCCCATATGCAGGCTAGTGATCGTGTAAATAACTGGGAATATCGAGTCCTTCCAGCCTGGGATCAAGCTCTGCGCATAGTCCGAACTGATCGTGAAATGCATGAAGATCAACGTCATGAAATAGAAAGCCCCAAGCAACGCCAGTCCAGCTTTCTGGGCATTCCATTGTTTCTTAGTGCCATACCAATTGCCCGATAACTTGTTGTAGAGCGTGCGTTTGAAGCCCGTCGCAGTATGACGAGATTCGGCCATATCCGGCATTGCTGACAGCCATAAGATAAACAGTGAAGTGACTACCAAACCACCGACACCAACTACATTCCACGCGTGAGGAGCACCAATGGGTCCCTCGAACCAGATTGTTTTTCTAACCGCTAGTCCGCCCTCGATCACACCACCAACCGCTTCAGGGTTACCGATCGAGGGAAGCATGAACATCAAAGGAATGAACATCAAGAAATTCAAGATCCCAACTATCGCGAATAACTCAGAAACACGAGACAACGGACGACGCCAGTGGCTCTTTGTGAACCGAAAGGCTACTGCGGCCAAGGGAGCTCCACTGGTGACCATAAACACCATGGAGAAGACCGCCAGGTAATAACCCCATGCACTTATATCGTCGAACCCATCACCAACCGCACGGGCGACGAAGCCCACAATACCAAGAATAAACAAGATACCAGTCGCCACCAGAGCCATTAACATTGGCCTGGGCGTAGAACGGGTCTTTTCCGAGACGTCGCGACTCATGGCCGTTACATCGGGGAAGACCCACAAGCCGGCGTGTTGGCCGTGTCCTTTTGGTTCGGTAGCCGCCATCTATCTAGGCCTTTTCCAAGGGGAATGCATCTACTTTTTTCAGGTAGATGAGATTAGGCTTGCTGCCTACCTCTTCAAACAATCGGTAAACACGGGTATGTTCTTCATCGACGTGACCACCACTATGACGTGTTTCGATCTGTTCGTTGGCTTCCTCGAAGATTTCTTTCACCGGGCTTGTATCATCATGCTGATCCGCGAACATCAGTGCATTCGTTGGACAGGACTGAACACAAGCAGGCATATAGTTGCCTTCTTTCATACGGCGACTATCAAGGTTCCGGTCGCCAGCGGGAATGCGCTCACCGGTTAGAGGCTCCAGGCCCTTTCTCTCAACCTGCACCTCACCACGGCGAAGACGCTGCACACAGAAGGTGCACTTCTCCATGATGCCCCTAGTTCGAACTGTTACATCGGGGTTCAGTTGGTTCTCCAATCTAGCAGGCCATTGAGGTTGCCAGTAATTGAACATCCTGGCACTGTAAGGGCAGTTCACCGAGCAATACCGAGTGCCGATACACCGGTTATATACCTGGACGTTCAATCCTTCGTCGTTGTGGTAGGTAGCATACACAGGACAGACCGGTTCACATGGCGCGTTTTCGCAATGTTGGCACAGGATCGGGATGAACCTGGCTTTTACATTCGGGAACTCTCCCTCCCAATAGCGCTCGATTCGTATCCATTGGTATGCCCTGCGCTGCTGATAGAAAGACTTAACATTGATGGGAATATTATTCTCTGCTTGGCAAGCCACAACGCATGCCTGGCACCCGGTACATTTATCCAGGTCCACTACCATTCCCCATTTATGATTTGCTCGTTGAGTTACCATCGATTAACCTATCTTAGTTTCTCGGCTGTTTCGCCTGGCGCCCTTAGGCGTTTCCCGGTGCTATGGTCTTAATAATATCTTCCGCGGGCGTGATCCCAATCTCTACGGCCCGTGCATCACCTTCTAGCTTAGAGATACTTACACTCTCTCCGGTCTTCGACACCCGGACTCTGGTACCTGCCCAAGCCAACGATCCAGTCTCGTTGACCGTCGTCGTCTCCAAGATATCCATTACGTTCGCGCTTTCATTTCCGGGACGGTCGGTAGCATAGTCTGACCCGTGCCTTCGGCCCTGCCCAAAAGGAACACTTACAGTATCTGGCGGTACGGCCGGAGTTGGATACGCGACAGCTCGGATGGAGTCTTTTGAAGACTCAATCCTTAGGATATCCCCCTCTTTAACCCCCAATCTGTCGGCCGTTGAGTCATTCAACTCGACCCATGTCTGCCAGGTTACCGTTGAGAGCGGGTCGGGTGCAGACTGGAGCCACGGTAAGTGGCCATTGTATCCGTCTAGCAGAGTGTTATGGGCGAACGGAACCAGATAGAAGGAATCGGCACCCATTCCGATCCCGTTAAATTCAGGGCCTTCGGCCTTCCTTGCTATAGTTCTCAAGAGACCATCTGCCGGTTTGACTGTTGTCGGTCCATGCCGTAACTCGTCCCACCAGCCACCTCGGCGCAACATGTTGTTCCAGAACTCATCAGCAGTCGCAGCTTCGATAGAGCCCCGGTTAAGGTTGAATAAGGTGTCAGAACCTTCTCTCAACATAGCCTTAAAGTTAGCCCAAGGTAAATCTGACTCTTTGCCTAATTCCTGCGCCATAGTAAGAAGAACATCCGGGAAGCTCAGAGGGTCTAAGTCAAACAGTGGGTTAACGACTGGTTGTTGCAACCCAACTACTTGATAGCCTGGGCCTGGCTCGGATATGTCGTCACCCCAGTCTTCCAAGGAAACCCTATCAGGAAGAATCAAATCGGCCATAGCGCTTGTGTCGTCTATAAACGGCGAAAAGCTTACTACAAAAAGATCGTCAGCCTCTGCTATTGCCTCTTTGAGTTGCAGAGAATCCGGCAGACCGTGTACAGGATCCGCGCCGTGGAGAAGCAAGAGCTTCGTCTGCCCACTTCGTATCTGCTCAGTAACCCGGGCCCAGTCTTCAAAGCTTCCAGCCGTGCTCGCACTCGGCACACCAGACCAAGGGCTGGGCGGGTTAAACCTGAGTCCGCCTTTCTTACCGGCAGAGCCTACAAGATGGTTCAACGCATAAATTGCCTCCAGGTTGAACAATCCATTGCTCTGGGCACCGGCAGACCCTCCGCCTATCGCGATGCTGGGCTGACTAGCAGCGAATTTCCTGGCCAAGTCTTTTAGAAATTCCACCGGATTTCCACCAGACATCTCTGGTGTAAGTCCTGCAAGAGGAGCCACTACTTCAGGCCTGAAAGAGTTCAATAGGTCTCTGCTACCACCTAGGAGCGATCCGACATCCACACCGTCCGCCTCTAAGTTCTCTGAGACAATCACCTGAGCCAAGCTCAATGCGATGTAGCCTTCCCAGCCAGGGCGAACTGGCAACCATTTATCAGCGTTCGCCGCAGTCATAGAAAATCGAGAGTCAACCTGGTAAAACAAGCCTCTTTCCCGGCCTTCCCCTTGGCGGAACTCGCCGTAACCCCGTCCAAAACGAGTTGGGGAAACCCATGTGGAAAGGAAGTCGGATCCAAATGACAATATGAATTGACTATTTTCGAAGTCTAAGTCAGGCAGAGAGTCCTGATCGAAAACATTCTTGATAGCAGCCCGATAAGTATTATTGTCAATAGCCTCGAAACCCAGGCGTTCACCGCCGATAGCAGATGCAAATTTATCCGCCAAAACAGCCATGTGGCCACGCAAAGGCGCGGTAATCATAACGGATGAAGACCCGTTTGATTGGAGAGCAGCTTTCAGGGTGTCCACTCCGTCTGGTAGCCAATTCACTGGCAAGAACTGACCAGAACCCCGAGGGCCACTGCGGCGCAGAGGCGAGGATATCCGGTCGGGGTGGTAAAGAGCTTGCAGACCTCCCTCGCAACGGGCATGGATCTTACCTTCATTAGTGGGGAAGTACGGGTTACCCTGGATCATCTTCGCCCGGCCTTCCATTACGCGAACAACTATTCCCTCACAAGATGGACAAGTGCGACACAGGCTGGCGTACCAGTTATCGCTTCCTCGGACCAAATCCTCCGGCAACTGGACAGAACTCTGAACCTGAAGTTCGCCTTCGCCAATTCCAAAGCCCTCACAAGCTACGGCTCCCACCGCACCTAGTCCGGCCCAAGCAAGGAAATTTCGCCTGGTTAGTTTCATCTACCTACGACTCTGCTTAGCATAAAGATTCATCATTTGTGGCACGTCGTGCAATCTGTGGGCGCGTCGTTTACTCGGTGACAGTCGAGGCAGGTACCCATCTTAAGAGACTGCCCAGTCTTGGGCTGCACTTCGACTTTGTTGCCGACATCACCGTGGCAGATTGTGCACGTCTGGGCAACATCATGCGTTTGGGTCAATTCCTCGCCGTTGATTCCGTATTTGACCGGAATTTCATCATCGGTAAAGTACATTATGTGAGATTCATGAATGAATCGGACATGATCAGGAAGGCGATGAACGCGCTCCCAGTCAATAGGCGTGTCAGTATCAAAAGCCGTTCTTACTTTATCAATCTCTTCTTGAGCAGTCACACTCCCGCCGCCGATATCCTTGTGGCAGAATAGGCAAGTCTCGACAGCGGGCACTGTAGCAGCCTTGCCTTTAGTTACATTGCGATGACAGAATTCGCACTGAATGTTGTTCTCTGCGACGTGAACTGTATGAGGGAACGCTACCGGCTGAGCAGGGGCGTTTCCTAGCCCAAACGGAGGGTTCGAGAACCAGGATATAAGGAGAACGATGATGACAAACCCTAGGACCACCGTCACAACCCCTCCAGCAACCATCAGGGGTATCATTTTTGGGTTAGGCATCATTTAGTCAGTAGTTCCGAGTGTCAAATTAACCTGTTTGGAATCAATCATCGTTTGGACGTTAAATTAGGAGCCGGTCGTAAATCGCTTTGACATCTAGTTGAGCATTTATACCCAATGAAAGGATTACTGCTCCAGCTACGAACAGCAACGCTGCCACTCCGGTTAACGGGACTCGCAACTTCTGGGTAGACTCGGGAAGTTGCCCAGTGCTCACCATGGAGGGGATTACTGCGTGGGCGACAAGTAATGTGAGGCCGAAAGTTACGACGATCGGAAAGTAGATCCAGAACCACTGAAGGAACATGTGGATATTATTCCACTCTACACTCGTTAATGCCTTTGGATCTTCTAACATCGATTCCCGGCGTCGGTTGGAGTTGCTCTTTTCACGGGCGGACCCTCTGGTTCATTCCGCTAGTAAAATCCTCTGGTCGGAGGCAAGGTGAAAAATATCACAACGCCCTATACGTGTCAAGAGATTTCAGCTACGGCTAGACCTATTTCCAGGCACAATCAACAATCCAATGTTCATGCTGTAATGGTAAGAGGTTTGGAAAGAATGCGCCTCTTTAACCCCGTGTTGATAAAGCAATAAATCTATCAACCAAGTCGTATCTCAGGGTTATATTGGCTCGTTATCGCGGTACCAATCGACTATCTCCGAACCAGTCGCAGCCCAGACTTTCTCATGGCCCATGGCATACCCTAGGGCCTCTTCAAGGTAGCCGATACGGAAGGGTTGGCCAATCAACCAAGGATGCAGATTGATTGTCATCAACCGCCCATTAGAAGCGCCATCGTGGTACATAGCATCGAATCCGTCTTTCAATGATTGCGCAAATCTGTCGACCGTTACACGTCGGTTAGACATAGTGAACAAGTCGTCCATTTCCAGCATCGTCGGCAGCGCGGTCAAGCCGTCCCTCATAGGGTATGGTTGTTCATCATTTACCCAGTCACACACGTAATCAAATCCAGCTTGGCGCAATAGATCTGGCGTCCGTTCCGACTCCCCGTAATCAGTACCTGACCATCCTCGGGGCTTTTTGCCAGTAGCTTTTTCCATGATTTCCATAGACGACCTAATGAAAATCGTTTCTGCTTCAACAGACATATTTCCAGAAATCATCTGACTACCAGAAACTCCATGGGCAATAATTTCGCAACCTTGATCCAAACAATATTTCACCAGGTACGGGTAGTGCTCAGCAGTCTGGGAGTCCATAGCGACAGTGGCATTAATACCAAGCTTCTGCAGGACGTCCAATACCCGGAATATTCCTACTCGGTGGCCATATTCTCGGTGGGAGAAACGAGGATAGTCCGGGAATGGCCGCACGCCCAATCCTCCAGCTTGATCAGCACTAAAACTGCCTTCGGGCAATTCCCATTCCGTGTGTTCCAATGTAACTATGGCGCACAATGCTACCCTAGCGTCATTCGGCCAATTAAGTTTTCCTCGGGTAGAAATCGGGGACCATTCATGGTGGGTGTGGTCCATCCCTTGTCGTCTTTCTGCGGGCATGTAATGAGACTCCGGTCGTATTGAATTCTATCGTTAGACCCTGTACTGCTTGGCATGTTCAACTGCCTGATCGTAGTAATTTTCGATGTAATATTCGGCTATGTCATCCGCGGTGGTCATCCAGATATCACTGTGGGACGTTATATAACTAAGAATTTCGTCCAAGTACTTTATACGATGGGGCTGGCCGATCAGGAACGGATGGAGGGCAATGCACATGACCCTCGCGCTCTCAGCGCCCTCTTTATACAGTTGGTCGAACTGCCTCTTGCATATTTCCGCGAAATAATCAGCCTCGTAATTGACCCGAAACAAGGGTGAATCGTTTAGCTCAATGGAATACGGGACTGATACGAGCTTCCCAGTCTCCACATTGATGGGCACCGGCTGGTCATCGTGCATCCAGTCGGTGTGATAAATCAAGCCTGCCTCAGTCATCAAATCTGGGGTGCGTACCGTGCCTGAAATTGCAGGGCCTAACATTCCTTTCAGTTGCTTACCGGTCTGCCGCTTCAATGTTTCAACGTTGTCCCGATAAAACTCCCTCTCTTCTTCTTCCGTGTACGCATATAAATACCGGGTGTTGTATATTCCATGACTCATGTAATCCCAATCGCGTTCCACCATAGCGTCCCGAATCTCCGGGAAATGCTCTAAGACAGCCAAATTTAACGAAACGCAACTACGAATTTTATATTGGTCCAAGACCTCCAACATGCGCCAAAACCCTACCCTGTTTCCATAGTCTCGGTAGGAATACTGTTGAACGTCAGGATATGGTGTCCGCGGCCACGGATCACGTGGGCCATGTTTCTTGGGCATATACTCGTAGTGTTCCACGTTGGGAGCAATCCACAAGGCAACCCTTTCACCATTGGGCCATTTGATAGGTGGGCGCTCAATGATAGGGCTGTAATCTACCCGGTGCGGAGGTAATGACATCTGTTTAAAGCTCCTGCTGGAATGTGTGGCCAAGCCTAGGGTAATCACTAATCACTGTCAAATTAGATCTTCGCTTGTTTGGGCCAACTAGCTCTGGTAAATGCAGACAAGATAAAGCAAAATGTCGGCTAATATTGTCACCAATTATAGTCAATGTTTAACGCCAGGAGGGACCGGGATGCCAGCCAGAACAGGCAAGCAGTACATCGATGGCCTGAGCCAAAGGCCACCCAATCTCTACATGTCTGGCAAGCGGATAAAGGATCCTACAAAAGAGAACGGCCTGAGGGGTGGGATCAAAACCCTGGCCCGGCTGTACGATCTGCAACACGATCCAACAGTCGGTAAAGACATGACTTACGAATCTCCCACTACGGGTGATCAGGTCGGTATGTCATTTCTTACCCCTCGGACTCATGATGACCTGGAGCGCCGCCATCAAATGATGCGTAACTGGGCCAAAATTACTTGCGGAATGATGGGTCGAACTCCTGATTTCTTAAATGTAAGCCTGATGTCCATGGCGGCGGCAGGCAAGTACTTTGGCGAGAACCGTCCGGAGTTCGAAAAAAACATCCAAAATTATTACGAGTTCGTTAGGGAGCAAGACCTCGTTCTGACTCACACTCTAGTCAATATCCAGCGGAACAGACACGGAGCTACTACTGCCTTGGACGACTCTTTAGATGTCGCACTATCCGTGATTAAAGAAACTGACGAAGGGATCATAGTCCACGGGGCACGTGTCTTGGCAACCCTGCCAATCGCAGATGAAATCGCTGTCTACCCAGCACGCTCCCATCGTCTGCCCACAGGCGCACCAGGTAGGACATCTTTCGCGTTCGCCATCCCATGTGACTCCCCCGGGCTGAAATTTCAATGCCGGGAACCTTTCGATTTAGAACGCTCCAGCTTCGACCACCCGCTTGGCTCACGTTTCGAAGAGATGGACGCACTTGCGTTCTTCGACAACGTCCTAGTCCCTTGGGAAAGAGTCTTTTTGTATGGCGACGTGGACATGTGCAACAACATGTCACTGAAGACCCACCAATTCCTTCACTCTGGGCATCAGGTCGTAACCAAAAACGTGGTCAAATGTGAGTTCATCCTGGGGTTAGCCAACTTGATGGTGAAGACCTTGGGTTCAGAAGATATACCTCAAGTCCACGGTATGATGGCTGAAATAATAGAGAACTTGGAAATAACAAAGGCTTTGCTCCGAGCCGCTGAAGTTGACGCTGAGCTGGACGAATGGGGTGTAATGTGTCCGACGGACATATCATTGATGGTAGCACGTCAACAGTTCATCAAGATGTACCCGCGCATGGGAGAGATACTGCACCTACTCGGTTCCAGTAGCCTAATGGCGTTACCTACCGAGGAAGACTTCGAAGGACCTGTAGCCGAGGACATTGCCAAATATCTAGAAACTGACTTTTCGTCAGCCAAAGACCGCGTCCGGCTCTTCAGGCTAGCTTGGGACACATGTTGTAGTGCCTTTGGTTCCCGACAAATTCTCTACGAACGGTTCTTTCAAGGAGACCGTAATCGAAATGTAGTGTTGATGAATAACCGCTACGATAAAGAACCCATGAGCCAATTCGTTTTAGATTTTTTGAACCAGGGCTAGATAAAAGGCCTTATATCTCTCGAAAGAAGGGGATGGATTCGATCGACCAGCAGAAACACGATCCTAATCATCGTCTCCCGCCGTCCCTGCTATTGGCCTTAGTTGCCCTTCCATAGATACATCTGCTTTTGGAAGGTCATCTTCCCAGTCTGGAATCAGCACATGAGACGTGTCATCCAACATGGCAATAACCAAAACTCCAACTCCGCTGAACGCTACAGACAGCACCATAACCATGTTGAACGAGCCTGTGACGTAAATTACTAACCCTGCTAATCCGGTTGCCACAGCGTGTCCCATTAATGCACCTGTGGTCTGCCAGCCGTAGATAGTACCCATCGGCCCTTCACCATAATACTGGCGGTTGATGACCAAATAACCGGTCCATTCGCCACCAAACCCTATTCCGAACACGGCTGCGAACACATAGAACGCCCATGCCTCTTGAGACCAGAAGAGCATGAAAACCGTGAGCGCTTGGATACTCAGGCTGGCTGCCATCATCCTGCGAGTACCGTACATCTCCGCCAGTATTGGGGTAACAACCCGACTGATGACACTGACCATGGCGATAATCGTCAATATAATTCCAGCTTGGGCCAAAGACGAGAACGCGCCGCGCTCGAAAGCCATTGGAATCACGTATATCAAAATAGTGCCATGGCCAGCACATCCAAGGCCGTGAATCAGCGGCAGGTTCCAAAAAGGTTTGGTGCGCCGGGTATGTTGGTTAAACACTTTTTGACGCAACCGGTCTACCACTTTGTCTCTCAATATGGGTGGTGGATCAGTGTCTCTTGCGCCATAGGGGAGAATCCCTAAGTCGGCAGGCTTACTCCTCATCAGCGGAACCATTGCCAACATTATCCCGCCTCCGACTGCGCCAATCAGCATGAACGTATTCTGCCAACCCAGACCTTCAATCAACCCGCCCATCAATGGCGCGAGAATGCCCGTTCCAACGCCGCCGGCACCCCAAAGTATCCCCACTCCCAGCCCTAAACGTCTCCGGAACCAACCACTCACCGCCGCCATAAGGGGAACCATAGCCAGAGACTGTGTCAATGACAGGAGAATACCGAAGAAGATAAAAAAGTGCCAGACTTGCGTAACCTGGCCGAGCGAAAACATACTTATGAGATACATTATCGAAGCTGAAAATAACATCCATCGAGAACCGTACCTATCTCCCAGCCATCCGGTTATGGGCGAATATAACGCCCCGAACAGATAGTAGCTGGCGATAACAACTCCGATGGTTCCCATGCTCCATCCAAACGGACCATCAGCATCGTTCAGAGGAGGCACCATGATACCGGCGGCCATACTGATGGAGCTGGCGAATATCTGGACAATGGCCAAGATAACAATGATCAACCAGCTATAGTGAATGCCGAAGGGCAACCTGGCAGGAGTGATTCCCGGTTTAGGCCTGTCTATAAGCGCCAATAGTTATTACTCATATTTTGTGCCATATATATGCAACATCTGGAACATATTACCTCAAATCGACATTATTGTAACGAATCGTGGCCGATCATACAGTTCAGCTATCAAACCATGATATTCATCTGGTTAACTATGGTTGAACCCAGTGAAGTGTCCCCGAAGACCGTGATCTTTCCGGAATTAAGAGTGTCTGACGGATTCCAACGGCCACAGCCCAGGCACATGAACGTTTCCACATCAGTGATTAATTTTACCGTTGGGGACGTCGGTTCCGAGTCGAGCTGATTTCCTCGCCCGCCTTCAATTCCAATCGACAGCACCCTGCCCGCAGGCCCAGTAATTTCAAACACTACCGTAGTTCCATCCGGAGCCTGGGCTTTCCTTGCAGTGACGAAAGGCATGGCCCGAGTGATTCTTCCCAAGGAATGCGCTGCAACAGCCGTGTCCAATTCTCCAGGAATATTAAGAGCTCGCCGGATATCTTGTTCGTGAACCCAGGCGTCCATGATCCGAATGTTCACGAATTCCGTAATCGTGCCAGGACCCAATGGTGTCTGGGTCTCAGCCGAGAACCCTTCATCAGACAATCCTCGAAGATATGACAGGCGTTGACGTGTCAACTCCCGGAATTCCTCCAACACGTGTTGACCTGGCCATGAACGTCGAAAGTCGACAACCACTTCATTGGACTGGCCTACATCATTCTTGATGTGTCCCGTTTCTTTGGGTGTATGGTCGGGCCTGGGATTACCGAGTATCCCAGATTCCGCGCCCACCAAGTGTGACACTTGGTCTTGGACGGACCAGCCCGGGCAATCAGTGGCTGTTTTCCACTGCGTTTCCGTGAGAGGGCTGCATAACGAATCGATAGATCTCCAAACATGCTCCATCAAGTCGACCACTTGTTGATTTCCCACGCTATCTCTCCTCTTAATTCCATTTTGTTCGCCTGCGATTAATGAGTCGCGCTTTCTTATCGGCGCATAGTCTCGGATTTTTTCACGAAAGTTAAAAAATAAAAACCAGCGGGAAATCCGCTGGTTTTTTATTCTTCTATGAATTCGACCTCTTATTCTTCAAAAGTCGCGATCGCTCTCTGAGCCGCTGACAAGCTGGCACCGAAGGCAACTTCGTAACCCTCTTTATGGAGAATCGTTTCCAAAGCGGAAAGCAGCGCAAATACGTTACGCTCTCTAGCAGACTCACCCATAAGGCCGATGCGCCAAGCTTTACCTGCAAACTCTCCTAGTCCGCCGCCAATCTCAATGTCATGTTCGTTTAGTAACGCCCGACGCACCTTCGCATCTTCGATGCCATCAGGCACAGACACAGTCGTTAGCGGGTTTAGACGATGCCCATCCTCAGCCAACAAATCTAATCCCAGAGCTTCTGCTCCAGCGCGCAGGCCCGCGGCCACTCTAGCATGACGATGGATGCGGTTCTCTTGACCTTCCTCCATCATCATGCGCAACGCTTCGCGAAGAGCATAGGTCATGTTAATAGGCGAAGTGTGGTGATACGCTCTAGTTTGGTTCCAGTAGGACTCTAGATCCTTAAGGTTAAAGTAGAAGCTCTGGACTTTAGTCGGTCGTTTAGAAACCACCTCCATGGCTGCGTCACTAAGACTGATAGGTGCCAGGCCCGGAGGAGCACCTAAACACTTCTGGGTCGCGCTGTAGCAAACGTCCATTCCCCAATCGTCCATCCTAACTTCATGCCCGCCTAGGGACGTTACGGCATCTACTATGGCCAGCGCTCCACTTTCGTGAATCACATCAACTATTTCTTTCATATCGCTTATCACGCCTGTAGAGGTCTCGGCATGAACCACACCCACGGCTTTAAGGCCAGAATGTTTTTTTAGCTCGTCTCGCAACATCTCTGGATCCACAGATTTTCCCCAGGGCGTATCTATCAGATGAACAGTAGCCCCGCAACGCTCTGCGATATCACCGAGCCGAATGCCAAAATAACCGTTCCTGCAGATAAGTACAGTATCGCCAGGTTCGATAATATTGGCGCAGGCGGTCTCCATTGCACCGGTACCGGTCGACGATATGGGCACGGTCATCACGTTTTTCGTGTGAAACACCTGGCGCAGCATCTCACATACGTCGTCCATGACCTGGAAGAACGCTGGATCGAGATGCCCCATAACGGGGAGAGCCAGTGCCTGCAGTACTCTAGGGTGTACGCTACTTGGTCCAGGCCCCAGCAACACCTTCTGGGGCGGCTGCAATTCATTCATGTAAACGCTAGTCAAGTTTCGCTGCCTCCAGTCTTATGGGAAAATTCATGGTTTATCAGATCTCGCCTAAACGACAGCCGATGCCCCTCCGTCAAGGTTCACGGCGATGCCAGTAAGGTAGCTCGCCCGCTCTGACGCGAGGAAAGTAATGACGTCTCCAGCTTCTTCTGGTTCGGCCACACGTCCGATTGGCACATTGCGTCCTGAAGCCAGTTCATCATAGAACGTTTCAAGGGACAGGTTGGGCTCATTCTCTACACGAGCGTCATAACGGCGCTGGTGTTGGCCACTCTTGACCAACCCAATGCAAACGGTTGTCACTAGGATATTTTCTTTGGCTAAATCTTTAGAAAGGCCTTTGGTAATGGCTATGCCAGCCGCACGCGAGATAGATGTAGGCATCGAAGCTGGCCCTGGGGTTCGGCCTCCCAAATTAGTCACGTTAATGATTCTTCCTCCTCCGACTTTACGCATTTCACCGATAGAATCCTGCATTAATCGGACTGCAGCCCAAACCTTTAATTCGAAATCTGATTGCCAGTCTTCTTGGCTGACAGCCTCGAAAGGTTTCGCCATGGAAGTACCCGCATTGTTAACGATGATGTCCACACGTCCGAAATTATCGGTGGCCGTCTTGATCATCTTCTGGGAAGCACCATCTGTAGTGATATCCAACGCGAGAGGAACCACGGAACCTTCGGTAGCCGTCTTGATCTCTTTTACTGCCTGTTCCAGCACATCTTCACGCCGCGCGACGATCACAACGTTAGCACCTTCTTTGGCCATACTTAATGCTGCCGCTTTCCCAATACCGTCACTTCCACCAGTGATGATTGCAACTTTACCTTCGAGACCCATGTCCATAATTATTTCTCCTATAATTTGACGGAATTCAAGGTCAGGTATGACCGGAAAGTGCCTAGCAGGACCCCGGGGAATCGGCAGCCATTATAGCATAGGATTTTCTGCTGATTTAGGCGTAAACCGTGTTCAAATATAGCCCTAAATCTCTAGACCAGATGCCTCTGCCACAATACCGATGTCTTTATCGCCGCGTCCACTAAGACAAACCAAGACGATCTGGTCAGACGAAAGTGTTTTAGCTAGTTCAACCGCCCCATACACCGCGTGCGACGACTCCAACGCCGGAATGATACCTTCCGTGTGACAAAGCAAGTGGAAAGCCTCCAGAGCATTGGCGTCATTAACGTCCCGATACTCTGCCCTACCTGTGTCCTTCAGGTAGCTGTGTTCAGGGCCAACACCTGGGTAGTCCAAGCCAGCAGAGATACTATGTGTCTCTTGTACCTGACCGTGTTCATCTTGCAACAGGTAGGACATGGCGCCGTGAAGTACACCCGGACGACCAGCACTAAGGGTGGCAGAGTGTTTGCCCGTAGCTATGCCTTCACCACCAGCTTCGAGCCCAACGAGCCTCACCTCTTCATCAGGAACAAACGGATGGAACATCCCTATAGAATTGCTACCCCCGCCAACGCAGGCCAATACATAGTCGGGCAAACGTCCTTCGATCTCCAGCAGCTGCGCTCGAGCCTCTCTGCCAATAACAGTTTGGAAATCGCGTACCATTTCAGGGTATGGATGAGGACCAACGACACTACCAATCAGATAATGGGTGGTCTCAACGTTAGTAACCCAATCCCGTATGGCTTCGTTGATAGCGTCCTTAAGGGTCTGAGTGCCCGACTCCACCGGTATAACTTCAGCTTTAAGTAATTTCATCCGAAATACGTTCAATGATTGCCGTTTAACATCCTCGCTGCCCATATAAACGATACATTCGAGGCCAAGCATGGCGCAGGCAGTCGCCGAGGCGACCCCGTGCTGGCCGGCTCCGGTTTCAGCGATAATCCGCTTTTTCCCCATATGCTGAGCCAACAAGGCCTGTCCCAACGCATTGTTTATTTTATGGGCACCGGTATGGGCCAGGTCTTCTCGCTTGAGATAAATTTTTGCTCCGCCGCAAGCACGAGTCAGGTTCTCAGCGAAGTACAAAGAGGTAGGTCGACCAGCATACGTATTTAGCAGATGGCCAAGACGTTCTTGAAATTGCGGGTCTGACTGGGCAGTTCGGTAAGCGTTATCCAGCTCTGAAACGGCAGCCATAAGTGTCTCAGGGATAAACTTCCCTCCAAAATCTCCGAACCTGCCTCTATCGTCCGGAAAGCTGATCGTCGGATTTTCTTTTGCCATTAAGAATCCTTTCTTATGCCTAAGTTAATTTGGCGGCAGCCTCTTTGGCGATGCGCATGAACTCTCTAATCTTGGTATGGTCTTTTTCGCCGTCTGTTTCAACGCCACTAGAAACGTCTACTCCCCAAGGTTTTACTATCGAAATAGCGTCGGCGAGGTTATTAGGCGAAAGGCCGCCTGCCAAGAGAAACGGGTTTCCTTCTTGGGCGAGGGACGCCGCCACTTGCCAATCGAAACCTTTTCCGGTGCCACCCTGAATCCCCTCGACATATCTGTCTAAGGTCACAAGATGTCCCACACCGCTATACTCTTTTGCCTTCAGTCTAGTGCCCGCGTCGTCCTCTACGGAGGCAGACTCTATAACATGTACCACCTTGATCACACCACAGCCTGTTTGACCAGCATACTCCACCGACTCTTTGCCGCAAAGCTGGGCAAGATCAAGCCGACAGAAATCTACTATCGCGGCAACTTCCTCGATTGGCTGGTCAGCGAACAGGCCCACTATACGAGGCTTAGGACCACTTGAATTCCTAACTCCTTCAACTATAACTTTGGCCTCTTTTGGAGTAATGCGCCGGTGTCGTTCTGGAACAAACACCATACCAATAAAATCGGCGCCAGCTTCGGCCGCAACGAGAGCATCTTCCAAGTTACGAATACCGCAGATCTTAACTTTTAGATTCAGAGGATCCATGTTCATTCAGCCTGAACTTTCTGCCCAGTTAATTCCCTTACCTTCTCGCCTACATCAGGCGCAGTCACTAAAGCTTCACCTACTAAGACCGCATTGACCCTGTTTCGGTTCATCTGCCTCAGGTGATCTCGGGTAAAGATCCCGCTTTCGCTAACGATCTGTTTCCCTCGAGGTACTAATGGTGCCAAGCGTTCAGTCACATTCAAGTCAGTAGTAAAAGTCCGTAGATCACGATTGTTGATGCCCACAACCTCTGCCCCGGCCTCGAGGGCTATCTCCAATTCAGCGTCATTGTGGACCTCTACCAGACACTGCATCCAGAGTTCTTGCGCAGCAGTTAGCAATTCTTTGAGCTGGGCCGGCTCCAGGATAGCTACTATCAACAGCATAGCGTCGGCTCCTGCAGCCCGAGTCTCAACTACTTGATAAGGATCGAATATAAAATCCTTACGCATCACAGGGGCTCGTCTAGAGCTACCGGTCTCTTTGATCTCCTGTAGGTGCTGCAATTCACCCTCAAACCTCGGATCAGTAAGACAAGATATAGCGGCAGCACCATTGATGGCATAGGTTTCAGCTAGAGCAAGGTGGTCGAAGTCAGGCATCAGCAGACCACGTGATGGCGACGCTTTCTTGACTTCGGCGATAAGGCGGACGCCGCCTCCAAGGAGTGCCCCAGATAAATTCAAAGGTCGCGGTTGATCGGCGGCTACAGACTCTAAAGCCGTGATAGATATCTGTGACTTATTTTTGGCTAACTCAACACGTTTCAATGTGATGATTTCATCTAAGATGTTCGGCATGTTCACTCTTTCTTTCGCCGTCCAGATAGGCTGGCCAGCATTATATTAACTAGTAAAAGTTGCAGCGGCTCAACCAACCTTGCTCGCCTCAATCATAGACTCCATACACTCTTTAGCCGCGCCCGAGTCTATCGACTGGGCCGCCAACTGAATTCCGTCACGGATATCAGTGACCAAATCACCAATGAGTAACACCCCAGCGCTATTCAACAACACGTAATCTCTAACGGGTCCGCCCTCACCATTTAGGAGTCGTCTCATGGTTGCTGCATTCGCAACTTTGTCACCACCTCGTACATTTTCGATAGGAGTCACGGGCAGTCCTGTTTCGGCCACCGAAAGGGTCCAGGTTGTAACATGGCCGCCTGATACCTCCCACACTGTCGTACTGCCACCTAGGGTCATCTCGTCCAATCCGCCTTCACCATGAACTATAATCGAGTGGCGTGTGTTCAACAGATTCAATACAGAGGCCATCTTCTCTCCCAGCTCTGGGAAAGCTACCCCTACCAGCATTGACTGGGCTCCAGCTGGATTAGTCAACGGCCCCAATATATTGAACACAGTGCGAATACCAATTTCTCGGCGTACTGGCCCGGCATGACGCATAGAGGGATGGAACGCCTGCGCAAACATAAACCCTATTCCGCTTTCTCTAATACACCTCTCCACACCTTCCGGCGAAAGCTCAATGTTCACCCCCAGTTCTTCGAGTACGTCAGCACTTCCACAAGTACCAGAAGCCGCCCGGTTACCGTGTTTAGCCACCTTAAGTCCAGCCCCCGCAGCAACCAATCCTGAGGCAGTTGATATATTAAATGTGTTTAGTCCATCTCCTCCTGTGCCTACCGAATCCACGATCATTCCATCTACATTCACCCTTAATGCAAACTCGCGCATAACGGTAGCCATACCCGCAATCTCTTCGATCGACTCTCCCTTGAGGCTAAGCGCAGTCAAAAACGAGCCCAGCTGAGCCGGAGTGGTCTCACCTAACATGATTTGCCGCATCACTGAAGACGCTTCTTCCACGGTCAGGTTGCTGCCAGACACAACCATGTCTATCGCTTGCCTAATTTCCAACTAAAATGCTCCTATGCTAGTGATCTAGCAGACAGTTGTATCACTCACCATATCCAAAAAATTCTGGAGGAGATGCTTCCCGTCTGGAGTTAAGATAGACTCGGGATGGAATTGCACTCCTTCCACTGGAAACTCTTTATGCCTCAATCCCATTACCAGACCGTTATCTGTATAGGCTGTCACCTCCAAGGTATCTGGGATGGTTTCCGGATAGACAACCAGGGAATGATAGCGAATGGCCTGAAAAGGGTTTGGGAGTCCTGTTAACACCCCAACCCCACTGTGGTTCACCATAGACGTCTTGCCGTGTCGAATCTCACCGGCCCGGTCCACTTTGGCGCCATATACATAGCCAATACACTGATGGCCCAAACAAACGCCCAAGGTAGGAGTCGTTTGACCAAAGTGGCTTATGACGTCGTTTGAAA
>ENA-UPTF01000449-UPTF01000449.1-marine-metagenome-genome-assembly--contig:-NODE-449-length-29471-cov-4.226611_pt1 | contig 29471 bp, 24 predicted proteins | sample MGYA00238166_ERZ767019 | MGnify/ENA primary metagenome ERZ767019 (study PRJEB28930, sample SAMN06266391) | marine metagenome | isolation source: Sea water from 250 m depth | place: Atlantic Ocean | study... | reverse complement strand
ACATTTTACAGGGGTGTACTGGATTCCGTCAGGATCGATAGCATGCTTAAGACCATATTCGTATCTTCTCTTCTTGAGGGGGACTCATCCTATTTTAATGAATATATTTTTTTAGATGGTGTTGATGATCATGCTAATGTAGGAAATTTGTTTACAAAAATTCCTAAAGACCTCACCATTGAAGCATGGATCAGGACCGCCTCATCCAATCAGGGAATATTAATCATACATGATGAAGATGCTATATGGGAAAAAGGAGAACAGGTATTTTATATTGATAATGATGGCAGACCTGCGTTCACTGGTTATGGGAACAATTATCTTGTTGGTAAAAAAGCAGTGAATGACGGCAGTTGGCACCATGTGGCCATGGTCTGGGACCATTCTGATTCTGGTAATGTCGGTCAAGGAATGATCTATGTTGACGGTGTAGAAGGAACTTCCAACAACAGTTATAAACCAGTCCTTGAAGATCGTGCTGGCCTTACCGTTGAAATAGGCACACCCAATTTTCAGACCGGAGAAGCGTTCAATTATTTCTCCGGGTTGATAAATGAGTTAAGGGTCTGGTCAACAGCGCGGACAGAACGGGAGATTATCAGTAATATGTACGAAACGCTTTTTGGAAGCCTGACCGCCTCTGGGAATGTTCACTATGATGGACTTTTAGCTGCATTTAGAGACTCATCAGACGCTATGACCGATGCCCCGGGAAGATTGAATAATGGCGCATCTATTGAACGTGGTACAAACGTTGTGATCGATAGTTCAAGAAATTATTTTTCCGGTGAATACTATAGAGGCTCTAAGGGTGCGTCTCCAAAATTTGGGAATCTGATCCGAGTTCGGGATGATTCCCTGATCAATTTTCAATGGGGAGAAACAAGCCCCGACCCTTCACTCATCCCTGTTGATAACTTCCAGGTCAGGTGGACAGGCCAATTCTATGCCAAGGTTGGCGGCAATTACAGGTTCAGGACCTATTCTGATGATGGTACCAGATTGTATATAAATGAAAAACTCATTATAGACGATTGGGTGAATCATACCACACAGAGCGTCCGCGGCTCTATCATTCTGAAACCTGGTATTCATGATCTTCTATTAGAATACTACGAGAACGGAGGGGGCGCAACCTGCGAGCTGTACTGGACTCCGCCCTCAGCTATCGAGTCACCTGTGCCGCACCTTATGAGCCAGTTAATAACAAGTGCCTCCAGTGCCAATGAAGGAGATGGGATAGCCAAAATTTCAATAGACCTTTCATCAAGGTCCGGGAAAAAGGTGACACTGGCAATCCTGACCCATGATAGTACTGCGATGGGTAATGGAAAAGACTATACATCAGTCAGCAAGACCATTGCTGTTCCTGCGGGTGGTAAAAGGATCACTTTCCCCATTGATATATATGATGATAGCATGGATGAATACGATGAAGTATTAAAGATCAGTATTATAGACACTACCTTGTCTAACGCCGATGCAGGCATAGCAAGAACCCATAGATTGATCATAGTGGATGACGATGAACCTCCTTCAGTACAGTTCAATTCAGCAACATCATCCATAGCCGAATCAGGGAATGATCAAGTTGTAGTTTTGACTTTATCAGCCGTAAGCGGTAAAGATATCAAGGTCAAATACTCGGTGGATGCTAATAGTACAGCAACATCGGAGGATTACGAGCTGCCAAAGGCAGATCTTGATAGCATGAAAGGTACCTTCTATGCATCATTTCCGGCTGGTATCACCCGGGATACACTAAATATTCATATTATAAATGATTCCGTTGATGAGCATAAACAGACCATCATACTAAGACTGACCGAACCAGTCAGTGCAACCATTGGCCCAATTGATTCGCATACCATAACTATCAATGATGATGACCCTCCTCCCTCTGTCGCTTTTGTATCAGATGCGACTAGTGAGTTTGAGGTTCAAGGTAAGTACCCCTACTATATTGACCTTTCTTTATCTGAAATTTCTGAAAAGGATGTGACCACTGGCTGGTCCATAAGCAGCTATGGAACGACCGCTCGTACTATGAAGGACTTTATGACCAGTTCTGTTAAAATTAATAATGAAGGCACGGTAATATCCGTATTCCCATCCCCCGATAATGTACCACTTAGAATGCCGGAACAGAACAGGGGAACGGTCACTATAAAAGCAGGTATGCCGGGGAAAGGGCATATAGGTGTTTACGTGTTGGATGACCTTATCGATGAGAAAGACGAGATAATAGTCATCAATCTAAAGCCGGAACCCGAAAATGCACACCTGGGCACAAAAACACGGCACAATTTCACTATAATAGATAATGATGGCCAGCCTTTGGTAGAGTTCAGTGGTGATGATCATGGTAATAATAGAAAAACAGCAACGTTAGTTGATGTAGGCAGTACAACAACAGGGATCATTGAACTGGCCGGTGACGTTGACGTATTTCGAATCGATCATAAATCGCCTATGACCATCCTTGCACGCTCTGGGGGAAATACGGATCTTTATGGTGAAATACTTGATAGAGCGGGTAGTGTACTCGCTTATGATGATGATGGTAGGGATACAAATAATTTTAAGATAAAGATCCCTCTCCTCCCCCATACAAACTATATACGGGTCAAACACAGTAAAGTTGGTGGAACAGGAGAATATTCGTTAATGCTGGAGTCATCTGAACAGTACGATAAACAGGCGGATGATCTGGTGTTAAATAAAACAAGATCGTATTTCCATCCAGGCCACATTGTATATTTGGCACATAAAACAGGGATAAGTTCATTTAATGTGCAACGGGTGCAGGTGGATTCAGTATCAATTGACCTCGACCTAAAGCGTTTTATCACTATCGTTGTCAATGATTCACTGCATGTGAACCCTTCCCACTGCTATGTCCCAAGCTATGGCCGATATGAAAACCTTGGAATCATTCAAAAGAACTATATCTCAAACCCATTGCAGGTTGAAGGATTTCCCCGGTTTTTACCAGAAGAAATGTTAGAACATTCCCTTGTCTTTGGTGTCGTAAGAGATTATCGAACCCGACGACCGGTCCTTGGTGCAGAGGTACGTGTTTTTGGTAAACCAGATCCTCCACAGATCGGTAGCCAGACAACATTGATCAGCCTTGAAAAAGGTGATATATGGGGAGGCGGTCAACAATTGCCCGTAAAAAGGTCTTTATACGGTCCGCATGAATCCACTACCCCTCATCTTGTTGAAAAAGGACGACGTATCACAAGTCTTGATGGCAAATTTGCGATTGCGGTCCAGGATACAGGTTTTTTGGTGGTTCGAGCTGAATCACGCGTAAAAAATTACCGTATCCAAGAGAAAAAAGTGAAGATCAGACATAAACAGGGCGAATATTACAATGCGGATATCTGGTTGCTTCCAAAATAAAATTTTTCATTCTGAATTACATTTTTCTTCTTGCAACCCTTTTAAATTTAAATTCTGATATGGATAATTCTGAGTTTGCGACACTGGGCGGTGGCTGTTTCTGGTGTGTTGAAGCAGTATACCTGCGCGTTAGCGGTGTTCTGTCTGTTAAACCCGGTTATGCCGGGGGACACACGAAGGATCCCACCTATGAAGAGGTTTGTTCCGGCAGCACAGGACACGCAGAAGTGGCCCGCATCGAATATGATCCTAAAATTATCACCTATGACCAAATTCTGAATGTTTTCTGGCAGGCTCATGATCCCACAACAGTTAACCGCCAGGGTAATGACGTGGGGACCCAATATCGTTCTGTCATATACTACCATAATGACCAGCAGAAAGTAATCGCTGATAGTTCAAAAGCCAGTGCAGACAAATCCAAATACTGGCCTGACGCGATCGTTACTGAGATAGAACGATTAGAGAATTATTCAGAGGCGGAGGATTATCATCATAACTATTATAATAATAATCCCAGTCAGCCATACTGTATCTTTGTGATCAAACCCAAACTCGACAAATTAGAAAAACAAAAACTGATCGAACAGGTTGATGATTAAAAAGGGATCATTGGTCCTGCTCATATGTCTGCATTGCAGAAATAAGAGCGTCTAAACCTTTTTCCGGCATGGCATTATAGATCGAAGCTCGAAAGCCGCCCACAGAGCGATGACCTTTGAGAGAAACTATATTGCGTTCAGAACAATGAGATAGAAAATCGTTATCATCCAGACCATCTCGATCAAAAACAAAGGGTACATTCATCAGCGAACGATCATCCGGGTTTACAGGGCAGGTGAATAGTGAGTTTCTTTCGATCTCATCATAGAGTTTCTTTGCCTTTATCCGGTTCTTTTCTGCCATCGCACTTACACCACCAATTGATTCAACCCATTTAAGGGTCTCGTTGACCATAAAAACAGCAAACACCGGTGGTGTGTTAAACATTGACCCTTTTGAAACGTGGGTGGCATAGTCCAGCATGGTCGGGATCTGGCGTTCTGCCCTACCAACAAGGTCCTTGCGAATGATAACAAGTGTCACACCAGCAGGACCCATATTCTTTTGAGCACCAGCATAGATCAAACCAAAATCCGAAATATCAATTGGCATTGATAATATATCGGATGACATATCTGCTACGAGAAATCCATTATTATTTACCTCAGGTAAAACATGATATTGTGTACCATAAATCGTATTATTAGTTGTTATATGTAAGTATACAGATTCAGCATTCTGTTCTAAATACTTGGGAATAAAGGTATAATTATCATTCTTGGAGCTCCCCGCAATATTCACAGACCCAAAATTTCTAGCCTCCTTTATCGCTTTCGATGACCAAGCTCCAGTATCTATATAATCAGCGGTCTCATGCTCATTCAAAATGTTCATAGGAACCATAGAGAACTGTAGTGATGCTCCTCCCTGGAGCCATAGAACCTTGTAACCATCTGGGATACCTAAAAGAGAACAAAGGCGGTCTGTTGTTTCATCGAAAAGTTCCATGACCGGCTTGGAGCGATGGCTCATGGCTAAAAGACTGATGCCAGTATTATTGTAGTCCATGGCCGCATCTTTTACCGCGACCAAGACCGGTTGCGCCAGGCAAGCAGGGCCAGCACTGAAATTATAAACTTGACTATCTATGATCTAATACCGTAAAAACAAGGCTAAAAGTTATTCAATTCCCAAATGTGAAAAATATAAAAATCCCCGATCCACACGCGATTTACGTGAGATTATTTGATCTTGTCAGGGCCTCTCTACAATATATGGTATAGACCAGACAGCTGTGTTAAAACCACCCTCTTCCACAAAAAGTGTAGCAAGGTCAACCACATCAAAAAAGGAGCGAAAGACCCTGCGGACCTGTTCAACACCAGGTCCATGTACCCTCCAGGAGCCCGTATGTACATTATCATTCACCACAGTATCAAAGAATCGGCCTGTATCATTTAAATGGCGACGGCCTCGATGCTGACCATTACGAGCATATCGAAGCATGCACCACTCACCAACACCAGTAGAATCAATAGCATATTCCGGTCCTCCATTTTCTACGGTCATTCGAACCAATACAGGCTCGAAAGCTGTAAAAGTCGGTAGGGATTCACGGTCAATGAACAAATCACCAATGCCATCAGAAGCGAAGGAATAAAGCAGATCGACTTCTGCACTACCATTAAAAGAATAGATATCGATCGTTGCAATAGAAACCTTATCACCTGCACCACCGATCAAAGGTGTCAACGCATCTATTTTCCAACGATGACCATCCGGGTTTCCGGTATGCTCAACATTTACATAACGAACCAGTCTTGTGAACACAACATTAAAGTCTTTAGTAAAACTCATGGAATCAATGGACTCATGGTTAGAAGTATCAATGGCCTGTACCATAAACACACCTGTGATAGTGTATGTTACGAACCCGATTGCCGTGTCCCCATTCACTGTGAACTCAATAGTACGGTCTATGTCATTTATTTGGCGACCAAACCTGATCCGATATCCTTCCCCATACGAAAGGGTATCACCCATGACCCTTGCTGTTCCTCCTGTCTCCAAGCCAAACTCAAAATCAAGATCAGCGAGCCCTTCATCATCAAACCCGTCCAGACCAGCCGCATCATCCGCATCAAGGATCGCAATTAATTCGTTCTCATCGAATATTATTTTTCTGTCTCCATCCTCACAAGAGAATTGGACCATAAATAATGAAAGTAATATTGAATGAATAGGTTTCATTTTAAGGCTCCTCTAATAAAATCAATTCCAGAATCCTCGTCGGCCTTGGCCCCGTTTACGATGGCCTCCCTTTCTTTTTTTCATTTTCTTTCTATCATTTCCACGTTTTCTTAGTTCACCACCCATTTCCCTAAGCATTTCCTGCTTGAACATTCCCAGTATACTCATTTGCAGCGGGTCTAACAAATCATCCATTCCCAGTAAAAATTTTTCTTCCACATCAACCGTCTTCCTTCTTAGTGCAGTGATCTTTTTAACTGCAGATGTCACTTCCGATCTTGATATTTTTTCATCTTCTCCGATCTTTTGTCTCAATCTTTTTCCGATCTCTCTTTGTTCCTTGTGTATATCAGATAGGTTCTTCCTGTGTTCACGAAAACGTGGGAAAAATTTCTCTGCCTGTTTAGGTTTCAGATCCAATTCCTCTGTTAAACGCCAAACCATCATTGTCTCCATGCGTTCACGGCGACCGTGTTCATCTTCTCTATCCCATTTATCATCACCCATAGGATCATGTTCCTGGGCAATAGCGATACTCACTAAGAGAGCATATGTTATGAATAACGTTCTCATAATGTTTCCTCATTTTTTATATCATTGTCATTATAAATATCGTGTATAAGGTCTATTGTTTCCCACAGGTCATCCTCTTCCAGAAGAAATAGTGTGAGGTCAGCCATATAATCGTCACTACTGCTGGTATCATGGTCCATGTTTATTGACCAAAGATCTGTCTGAAAAATTTCACCTGAATTAATATTCCCGGTCATATAGATATTCTCATATTGGAAAGGTTCAAACTGAAGAACGGTACAATACCCTAATACGACTACTACCAATACTGCCGCAAAGCCTGAGAGCGACCTATATCGCTGGAGCTCTTTTTCCTTCTTCCGCGCGTGAAAACCGGCCAAGAAAAGATCAGCATCAGGGACCGGTGAATGATCCCGACGGTACCGATCAATGAGCTTTGCTTGAAACTTATCCATCATTTAACCAATCTTTTAACTTTGTTACGGCGTGATGGTAATTTACCTTGGCAGACCCTTCTGTCATACCAGTGATATCGGCGATCTCCTTGTAGGAGAGTTGCTGTGTGATTCGCATTATGACCACCATACGTTGTTTTTTAGGGAGCCTGGTGATAGCATTATGGAGCTCCTTCCGATCCCACTCTTTTTCAGATGAATGGTCAACCTCTCCGCGCTCCGGCGCTTGGTCCAGGTGGAGTAAGTTCTTCCACTTATTTCGCGAGATCCATGAGCTTGCAGTATTCATATTGACCCTGTACAAATAGGTTGTAAATGCAGATTCAAATCGAAAATTTTTAAGGTACTTATATAGTTTGAGGAAAACGTCCTGGGATAGATCTTCCGCAGCCATTTCATCCCTAGTAACATTGAAGAAAAAACCAAACACTGTAGGCAGGTGCCGTTTGACCAGTTCATCGAATGCTCCTTCTTGCCCTCTCTGAAACTGTTGAATGAGTTCGTGATCATTTTGCATATCATCTCGCACTTTAAGACACAATAGGGTACCTAAGGTTAAAAAACTTTTTTTGATCAGACCATTAGCATTTCCCCCATGGAGAATAGTGATTATCTTTTGTCAGGAATTTTATTATTTATTTATTACCTATGGCGTTAACAAGACCACAACCCACCCCAAACCCAGCTCAAGAATCTGCAATTATTCATTCACCCGGCCCATTAATGATCCTTGCTGGAGCAGGAACTGGAAAAACGTTCACACTCCTCAGAAGGATCAGCCACCAGATCAAAACTGGAAAAATGTCTGCAAAAAATATTGTCCTGCTTACTTTTACAGAGCGTGCCACTATTGAGGCCAAGGAAAAAATTCTTAATATCATAGGATCAAAAGGTTCTGGTATCGTTGTGAGCACCTTTCATGGATTTTGCCACAGTATACTTCGAGAATTCGGTCCCAGTGAAATGGTAGATCGGGTTCTATGGCAGGATAGCGATATCGTACATTATTTAATAGACCATTTTGATGAACTGGATGAGCTCTCATCACGCACTTTCAAGACCGACCCTGTCGTAGCTATCACAACTGCTTTCATTCCATTTTTCTCTAGGCTGAAGGATGAACTTATCACTCCTGAATATCTGGAAAAATATTATGCACCAAAAGAGTGGTCACGGGAATGGGTCTCGGATAATTTTCCTGCTCTCCATGCTGGAACGGATAAAGAAGAAGCAGCATTGCAACTTCAGGATCTGATACAAGTATACCATTGGTTCCAATCTGCTAAGGCTCGCGAAAAAGCCTTGGACTTTGGAGACATGCTTTTGCACTGTTATACCCTGCTCCGCGGTACCCCTGTTGTTCTTAAAAAGGTGCAAAATAGGTATCGGCATTTTTTTATCGATGAGTACCAGGATAACAATTTTGCATTGAACAAGATCATAAACCTGATCTCAGCCAGATACCAAAGCATTACCGTTGTTGGTGATGAAGATCAGTGTATATACAGTTTCAGAGGAGCAAACTATTATAATATCCAGGATTTCATTGGCCGATACGGAAACCACTCTGACTTCTCCGTAATCAGGCTGGAGGAAAACCGACGCTCAACCCAAGAGATACTGACCCTCGCCAATGCATCGATCATAAATAATACAAGACGAAATCTCAAAATATTAGAAACGCCTAAGGCCAATCCAAAACATGGGCCAATACCGAAATGGACCATAGCAGAGAGCAGGGATACAAAGAGTGAAGTTCCAACTCTAATTAAAAGGTTAACGGAAACAGGAAAAACAGTGTACGGGGATATTGCAGTTATCTGTCGATCCTGGACCAATGTTAAGGATATGGCCAATGCTCTGGCTCAAAAGGGTATAGCAGTTGACCTACATATTGAGAAATTTTTTCATGTCCCAATTGTTAAGAATGTTATAGCCTGGGCACATTTGATTCAAGGAGATGACCGGTCACAACAGGCATTATACAGGATTCTGATACAAACGACAGGAGAGTCACAGGCCCGTTCATTTTTCTCTATCACGAAAAAGCTTAGCCTAAATGAAAAAATGTTGAGACTAAGAGAAATAATCGATAATGACCCAACTGATCTTTTGGATGTTAGATCCCTCGAAAATATGCTGGAATCATACGAGCACCTGATCAACAAATTAGAACAAAAACAAAACGCTGCAGAGTTGGTCTGGGGAATTTTGACCGCTTTAAAAACGACCGAACAAATGAAAGATATGAGAAGTGCATACCGTTATGCTGAGCGACTGAACCTTGCAAATATGGGTAAGCTATTGACATTGGTAGAAAAATTCGTAAACCTTCGCCCTGAAAAACAAGGATCTCTAAGTGGATGGCTAAAATATCTGGATGCCCTCGAAATGAGCGGGAATATTCCTGCAGTACAGCCAGACCTCCCTAACCGGCGGCTTGCGGTTCAGATACTTACCGTTCACCAGAGCAAGGGGTTACAATATCCTGTTGTTATAATACCATTTCTTCGTCAAAATACTTTTCCTATGTCCTTTAAGAAGCACACAATGGTGGACCGTTTACCCGAGTCCTGGATGAAATGGGGGCAAGAAGGATCTGAGGCTGTGGTCGATCATTTCGAAGAAGAAAGGCGCGTGTTCTATGTAGCATGTACACGGGCAAAAAATGAACTATACCTATTTGGGCCAAAAAGGTCCCAATCAGATTTTTCTAAGGAATTAGAAACATTAAAACCGAAAGTTATGGAGAACTTTACCATGGAATTTGAAACTCAAAATAAGAATGATGAAGTACCGCAAAGTCTACAACAAATGATGGCAGACCTGAACCGTGAAATTTCAGCAGGTGAGTTTGAGAATGCCCGAGTGATCCTCGATACGATGGAATCAGTCGAACATAGATCTTACTCACCCAAGAAATTGGGCAAGAATAGGGGTGTGATCCATGAAAATCTAATCACTCTCTCATCAACTAGTATTGGAGATTATCAGGACTGTCCTCTAAAATATCGTTTGAAGCACCAGGACAAGGTCCCGGAACAGAAAACCCAGTCAACACTTGAATTTGGTAAGATCATGCATGATATACTCTTTGACTTTCATGGGTTGGATGCCATTGATCAGACATTGGATAATCTTATTGAATTATTTAACAAACACTGGCGCCAGGACGCGTTTGAATATCGACAGCGGGAAAACGAATTTAACCAACAGGGTAGAGAATTGCTCGAGAATTACTTCAACCATAATCAGGAACATCGACCGGTCGTGGTTGGGAGAGAGAAAAAATTCAAATTCGATCTTCCAGAGATCGGTGTGAGCATCACAGGAAAGATAGACCGCATAGACCGTGATGGTGACCTTCTCCGTGTGGTGGATTACAAGACCAGTAGAAAAAAAGGGAAGGCAAAAGATAGCCTTCAAATGGCACTGTATACTGAGGCCCTTTCACGTGATGCTGTAGACGACATTCAGGGGAGTCCAGGGTCTGCTGTCCTGCATTTTCTGCGCCACGGGGAGGATCCAGAATCCATTCATACATTCTCAGAAAAAGAATTATCTGACCAACAAGAAAAGATAGCTAAAGTGACACAGGGGATACGAGAACGGAACTTCGAACCAAGACCTAATGAATATGGAGTTTGCAAGTGGTGTGACTATAAGGATTTTATCTGTCCTGCCTGGGAAGAATGAGATTTACTGTCGCAGGATCTGGAAATCGACCAATCCGCTAAACTCTGATCCAACAAATTCCATCCTGTGCGGATTCCCAGTGAATAATACAGAATCTTCACTAAAAGCAGTAATATTTGTATTGACCAGAATATCTAACATAGTAGCAATATTATCATTATAAAGCCGAATAAATGTTGAGTCACTGGCCTGACCTGAATAATCTTTTACAACTAAAGATGTATTCAAAAGATTCGTATTAGTAGATGAAAATTCAAGGTCATAGCTTATAGAGTCAGTATAGTCTTCAGCCCTAAGAGAGAAAGAAAAAAAATCTGGCTCATTGATTATTGCCGGAAGGTTCTCAAGGAGCCCATCATTGTATTCCGGTGGCTCAACACAACCACTTATAAAAAAAAGAAATGAGGTCAACACGAATAAACTAATATGATAAAATAGTTCATCTAAGAATTTTTCGCCCTTAGATAATATTCGACCGATATGAAAAATGACCAACATTCTCTTTATTCTTCCAATTCATCCACTGCGGAGCGATGTCCCAATTGTAATTCAGAGATCTTCTCCATTGGTCTTTCTAAAGCCCGTAAGCGCGTTCCTTTTAAGTCTTCGTAGTGCGTTGTCAGTGTCCCCAATGTTTTTCCTAACGATTCCAATTTTTCTAAAAACTTCACCCATTGTTTACTGAATACTCCAACCTGCACCTGCATCTCCCCTGCTTTCTGTTCCATGGCAAAATTGCTGACTGCCTGACGCACCAATGAAAGGATCGCATACAAGGTGATTGGTGAACAAAGCATGATCTTTCTTTCCAGAGAAAAATCGATCAATCCATGATCTTCCTGGTTTAAAAACGCATAGATACTTTCGTTAGGAATAAATAGCAAGACATAGTCTACGGTTCCACCTTCCGGATTCACGTACGATCGCTTTGCAACTTCTTTGACCCTCTCTCTGACATCCTTTAAAAACGCTTTTTTCTCTGATTCTTTTTCTGATTCGCTTTCAGATGCCAGATATTTTTCATAGTGAACCAGTGGAAACTTTACATCCATGTTAATGGATTTTTCTTCCGGAAGAAAAAAGGTGAAATCGGGCCTATCGGAACCAGCCTGTGTCTGTTTATTGTAATTTATACCCTCTGATAGCCCAATAAAATTCAAAATATCTTCTACCATCCTCTCACCCCATTGACCCCGCGCTTGGGAGCTCGATAAGATCTGACGCAACTGAGACGTGGTATCTGAGAGTTGCCCTACACTTTTTCTTGATTCTTCCATCTGGGATCTTAGTGCCACAGTATTATCTGACAGATCCTTCAGGTCTGATTTCATCTCTTTTAAAGTGGAATCAATGAGCTCTTTTTTCTTCCCCAATTTTTCATCTGAAGATCTTAAAAGATCATTGAATCTGGTCTCAGCCAGTTTCAGGAACGACTCCAGGTTAGCATCTAATGCCTGTTTTGATAGGTCACCAAATACTGCTTTCAAGCTATCATTATTATGTGTGGTGACATCCAATTCTTTTTGACGCACGAACCAGATCAAAACACCTCCAGCAATAAAACCAATAAGAAATAGGAATATTTCAGTTCCCATAAGTAATCATTATTATTGTATTTACAATGTTAACGCAAAGGAACTAGCCAAGATCCCAGGACAAACTGTTCCTCCTATATTTCGTCCACCATAGGTTTGAACCTCTGGTATCAATTCAGTGCTCGCCCCCACTGCTTCCAACTCATTTCCAAAGAACCTATAAAACGTATCGTCAAAACGCATTGTTTTTATTGGTGCCTGGATCTCTCCATTTTCTACCCAGAAACAGGCATAGCGGGTCAACCCTGTGATCCGACCGCCAGGATTATCGCTCCAATTAAGATAATGGATATTCGATAGATAGAGCCCTTTGTCCAAGGATGATAATACATCATCCTGGCTAAGGTGGCCCGAATCCATTCTCGGCGAACGCAAATACTCATCCCCTTCCGCATAATTTGTCTTGGCACCATATTCCGCAGCAGTTCGAGAGCTTACCAATGTATTCTTTAACTCACCATCCTGGATCAATGGTAATACATCCGGAGACGTTTCCCCATTCGAATTGAACTTAGGGACCAGACCCGAAGTAAAATCCTCCGCTATGGAAAAACTGGGAGAAAGTCTGGTGTCATCATGCCGCATTTTCCCAAATCCGCTGCAACCCTGTTGCAGGCTTGCTTCACTTATACCGTTCCAGGAGAACATACCTAAAAAATCGGCGACTGCTGCAGGCTCGAACCAGGTGCGATATTCTCCGGTTGATACCTTTACCGGTTTGCGCTCCATTAGCTCCAGCTTGGATCTCGAGTTCGCTATATAATTTTCGTACTCACCCTGGTCCCAATCAGTGCCTGCAAACGTTCCCTTTACCATCTGATGGCCCGGGGTCACCAAGGAATAATCCAGACAGAAAGATTCGGTCTCGAACCAGTGTCTTTGACCTAATGAGTTTGCGTTTCCTCGAAACATTCGACCATTTGCCCAGATACCCACAAAATCCACACCCTGCATTGCTGGAAGGAGCGCATCTACTGCTTTATCAAAGGCCAAACCATGGGCGGTCTGCACTTCATGGCTGGATCCCGTGTTTGATGGCATAACTAAAAAGGGATCCTTTGGGATCTCATTTGATTCAGTACGCATACGAGAGATCTCGATCTGACCACGAACAATATCTGTATCATTGTTTCCGGAAACTGTAAAACTTCCTGTACAGGTTCGGTCGTTGGCAATGAACTTTAATTCTATGGTCGAATCGTCTACCAGTCCGGTCTGGCGCACCCCAGCATTGTTGAAACGAATGAATTGACTACTCTCTCCACCAAAAGACAGAGTTAGTAGCTCATCTTTATTGAGTTCTGAAAAAAGCGCATCACACAGTGACGTGAACATTTGTTCCATAATTATGCTCCTCCAAATACTTGTACCTTATTAAATAGACAAACTGGCGAGGCATGGCCCACTCGTATAACCTGATTTGGCTCACCCTTTCCGCAGTTTGGTGTTCCATATATTCCAAAGGTGTCTTCCCTACCTACCATTTTCAGACTATTCCAAAAAGGATTACTGATTCCACGATAATTTGGATTCTTAACCGTCTTTGTCAATTTACCACCTTCGATCAGTTTAGCATATTCACAGCCAAACTGGAATTTATTCCGGTAATCATCTATGGACCATGAACGATTACTTTCCATGTATATACCTTTTTCAACATTACCTATGATTTCATCGAACGAAGAATCACCAGGTTCCAGGTTCAGATTGGCCATACGGTCGATAGGTGCCCTGTTCCAAGAACTTGCACGGAAATTTGCGACACCAGGAACCCCAGACCGGATCTGGCTCTCCATTCCTCCCAATCCTCTTACGAGCACACCATCCTTAATGATATACTCACGAGTAGCTTCTAATCCTCCATCATCATATCCATAGGACGCGAACTCTGACGAAACAGTGGGGTCGAAAGTTATATTCATGAGCTTAGAACCATATTGCAAACTGCCAAAATCCTCCAGCTTTACAAAACTCCATCCAGCATAGTTCCGCTCATCACCAAGAATACGATCTACTTCAAGAGCGTGCCCTACGCTCTCATGAATTTGTAACATCATCTGGTCAGAAGCGATGACCAGGTCCATCTCACCCGTTGGAGTCTCATCAGCTGAAAGGAGTTCCAGTGCTTGTTCTCCGATCTTCTGCGCGTGCGCCATGATCTCCAACTGTTCAAAGTACTCCATTCCGACCTGCAGGCAGTTACCCCGCATTCCACCAAAAGTGCGAGTTTGTTGGTTTGCACCTTCAACCGCAGTGGCAGACAGATCGAACTCTACCATTAGAAAATCTTGTGTTATATCGCTTCCATTGGAGCTGATAAAACGAAACATCGTTTCTATGGTTTGCGCGAGGGCTCTGGCACTAACGATCTTATCCGAAACTTTAAGGTATGCGTATGCATCCAACAGTATCTTATTAATCTGTCCTGCGCTAATACTATCTTTCTCCCTTGCAAATGGTGACTGATATCTTCCTACATTTCTTGGCCTGGCCTGTGATGTAAATGAGCACACAGCATGCTGGGCAGCATGGCTGGCCTGTACAAATGCCTTTTTAGATGCGCGGGATACACCTTCCAAGGTCAGATCAGGTGTTCCATAATACCCGAACTGTCCATCTGTTAGTACCTCAACCATAAGACCATGGCTGGCAAAGCGTCCATTAGTAACTGGTACACCATCACGAATCATCCGCGGTGTATGAGCTTCATAGACCTCTCTTATTCCAACCCAATCTGCTGGCACGTCCACAGCACTCATGAGATCTTTAATATCTATATCAGTTTTCATATTTTACTCTTTTCTTGCTCTTATTTGGATTTTAGTTCTAAAAACCTTTGTGGTTCTTTTTGCATTGCCGATGTCACTTTCTCAAATGTTCGTGTGATATCCATTGTATCATCATGATTACCTAGTAGATAGGTCTGTTTTAACCAAACCGCTTCCTGATTCGCAAATCGTTCTGTATTAGGCAACTCCAGATCCTGATAATCTCTACCCTTCAGCCAAGGATACTCATCAGGATCAGTAATGAACAAAGGCTCTTGATATAAAGGCGAATATCCCTTGTAAGTGTAAATACCTTCAGCCTGCATGACCTTAAAAAACGTTTCCCTGGAAATGCCATTGAATTCCGATGCATCATACCTGCACATATATAAATGATTTGCCGAACGAGATCCATCCATTGAGGCCATGGGGTTGATACCAGGAATCTCAGATAAAGATGCATCAAGCATCTCCCGGTTACGATCTCGTATGACCATATCAGTGGCCAATGTATCAAGCTGAGGTATCAGCACTGCCGCATTCAAGGCACTCATACGAAGATTACTACCTAACCTGTGATGCTCATACCATTTCCCATTCCTTACACGACCACAGTTGTGATACGAAAAACAGGCATCAAAAAATTCGGGATCATTAGTTACGATAGCACCGCCTTCACCTGCGGTCATATTCTTCGACGTCTGAAAACTGAAGATCCCGCCCAGACCAATTGCACCGACTTTTGTTCCATTGTACTCCGCACCATGGGCCTGGGCTGCATCTTCAATGATAGGTATTTCGTGTTCTTCTGATATATTGGTCAATGCTCTCATATCAGCAGGATTTCCGGCAATATGGACAGGAATAATTGCTTTGGTCTTTTTAGTGATAAGGGAATCAACCTTAACAGGGTCAATATTCCCTGAATTCAGGTCAATATCCGCAAAAACAGGGACAGCATTTGCCAGAATCACTGCGGTTGCCGTTGCAATAAAAGTATAAGCTGGAATAATTACTTCATCGCCTGCCTTCACTCCCGCAGCCTTAAGAGCCACCCACAGTGCTGATGTACCGGAATGGACCGATATCGAATATTTCGCGTTTTGCAACTCAGCAAAACGCGAATTGAATTCATTTATGACATTGCTACCAACGCCCCAAGTGTCATTCTGAAGAGTGGATGAGATCTTATCCAGGATGATATCCGTGGACCTAGGCCATTCCGGAAATGGTTTGGTTCTAAGGGGTTCTCCACCAAAAATCGCTATATCAGACATAAGCCTTTAATATTCCATTATTAGAAAATAATTGAGCCAGTGAATTTACCGACTCCATTCTCCGTCTACAATTGTATGCATAAACACTTGCATATATTAATTAATGTCATTATGGCATTATTCAGCCACCTATTCGCCTATTTTTACGCCATAATTACATATTATATTCAAATATTTGCAGAAATTTTTTATTGGCATTATGATTGATAGAACAATGCTGACATGAAAAATAAATAAAATAATAAAGGAATAAAACATGACATTAGTAAAATGGACACCGAGCCCGGTATCAATCTTTGACGAAATGAATCGCATGGTGCGTAACGTATTTAATGATGACTGGGATCTACCCGTGTACCGTGATTCTATCTGGAATCCGGCAGTTGATGTAAAAGAAAATGAGAGATCTTTTATTCTCACCGCTGATATTCCCGGGCTCACTAAAAAGGACGTAAAGATCAATATTACCAATAGAGTTCTTAACCTAAATGGTGAGCGGAAAGAAGAAAAGGAAAAGGAGGATGGAAAATTCTATTATCGTGAGCGCCATATTGGTTCATTTTCCAGGTCCTTTCAACTTCCGGAAACGGTGAATGAAGATGGTATCCAGGCATCCTTCAGGAATGGAGTACTCAGTATTCAATTACCAAAGCAAGAAGAATCGCTTCCAAAGGACCGTGAGATCAAGATCAGCTGAAACTAATTCGTATTAAATGGAATAAAAAAGGGCTCAATCGAGCCCTTTTTTATTATTCAAAATCTTAGTGAAACCTGATACAATTGTATGAACCGACCTTTCATTAAGTGTCTGGTCACCTTCTACCGTAATTGTTCGTGGCATAACAATGGTGCCAAGATATTCCAATTGATCTCTGAATGTTGAGAGAAAACGAAAGGCCGGACCCGCGCTGTGTGTAGCAATGATTGCCATCTTGCCATTGAATGCATCTCTCCAATCATTAGAAAAAGTAGTGATCCAGGCTATTGTATTTGATAGGATCGGGGGCACACCTCCATTGTATTCCGGAGCGCAAAATATAAATCCGTGCGCACTTCGGAATCGCTCGACCAATGCACTAACTGTTTCCCTATCACACTCAGTTCCCGGCACGAATAATGGTAGCTCAAAATCTTCAAGATTCAGAATTTCGGTACTTTTACCATCATCAATCAATCCACTCAATTGATTGGCGAGAACCAAATTGTTTTTGGATGTAGCTGATATGATCAATATCCTTGTGTTATTTGATTCCATTATACCACACCGTATTCATAGATATTTATCACTTTTATGCTGACCTAATAAGCATTATTGAAGAATATTAGTATCAACAATGGAATTTATGAATAATAACAAAATGGATCTAAAAATCATCGGTATGAATGGAGATACCTAATTTTTTACAAACGGGGCTCAAACTTTTCCTTAATGATGCTGGACCACAATAGAAGAGATCAAAATTTGCTCCTTCAGATCCATCTTGAATTTTACTTAATTCATTGTTCCAATCAGGAGACCCGGCACTTGCTCTCATTCTCTGACCTTGCAATAATTCAATTTCTGTGGTAGAACTGTTGACATCGGTGGATAGGTAGAGCATACTCTTAGGAAGATCTGTCGCAATCCTCTCAATAAAGAATATATGATAATCAAAGATGCTTAGTCCATCTGTAAGATCAATCTCTTTCAATAATTTTGAGAACCATTCAAAATAAAGATCATTATCACTGAGCCATATGAAATATAATCTTTTGATTAATAGGTCAGGGTCACCATTTTTTTGGCGTAATGCGATATCTTGTAGAATGGATGCAAATTTTGATACACCGGTACCTGAACCAACAAGAATAATATTTTCCAAACCAATTATATTCTCGCTGGATGAACCATAGGGGCCATCCAGCCTGGCAGTCATGTCAATAATTTTTCCATCTGATAAAAACTGAATAGTTCTCTTGTACAATTTAGATGACCAGGACCCATTCGTTTTTATATTCAGCGTTATCCTATCTTGGGACGGATCGCTAATGATATTAAAAGGGTACCATTCGACCGTAGATATCCAGGGACAGTTCAAATAAACATAATCACCAGCCCGATAGTGGAACCAATCAGGACGCTCGATCTTTATGGATATATTTTTTCCTGGAAGTATCTCAACAGAATCAATTGGGATCTCACTGCGATTTTTTCGCCTATTTACCAGGATATTATAATAATAGATCAATCGAGGTACCAATAACCACTGCCAAGCTGCAAGATCATGTACCTGGACCTTAGATAATCGCCTATGTGTCTTAACTATTCGCGGCCTCTTTGATCCATGGTGTTTATTTACGTACCTTTCCTGATTTAACCATGCAATAGGATTGACGGCTATCCCTTTAAAAAATTCAGGATACTTTTTTGCTATTTCTATAAATTCTTTAAGATCGATCGTTTCGCTCTTATCCGTATCCGCTTTACGGAAAAACTCGTCCACCAGGAGATCGACCTGGTAAGGGTCGAAATCCAGGTCATTCTCAATTAAACTGTCTTTTATAAATATTCTCAATTCTTCATGATCAATATCTCCGCTCGAATCCAGATCATGAATGTCAAAAGCAAACCTTATTAGCTCTTCTTCTGATCCATTGACCAGAGATTGAAAACCTGAAAGAAACTCTTCTGAGTCAAGATAATCATTATGATCCTTATCGAAAATGTCAAATATCCGATCTGTGATCGCATCATTGCCAATAAGCATGCTTTCATGGAACTCTTGACGGTCTATTCTATTATCTTTACCAGCGATCTCGCGGAATCTATTTCGCAATTGGACCAAGAATGGACCTGTAAGTTTTTTAGATCGATTTACCAATTATGTTTTTTATGTTTGATACAATTCCAGACCATTAATTTATCTCGGGTATTCGCCATAATATGACAACTTTTTAACTACGAATAGCGCAATGATATATAATACAATACTGGAGACAATCGGAAATACTCCCATTATTAAACTGCATAGGATCGGGCAGGAGTTGGAGTGTGGTCTGTATGCCAAGTGTGAATTCTTCAATCCAGCAGGGTCGGTCAAGGATAGGATCGGCTGGCGCATGGTCAAAGATGCAGAAAGATCCGGTCGAATCAAACCAGGAGACACTCTTATTGAGCCTACTTCAGGGAATACAGGACAAGGTATAGCGCTGGCAGCAGCTGTTAAGGGATACCGTTGTATTATAGTGATGCCGGATAAAATGAGCCGGGAAAAACAAATCGCAATCGAAGCTTTAGGGGCTGAGATCGTCCGTACACCAACAGAGGCTGCATGGGATGATCCGGAAAGCCATATTTCAGTATCAAAAAAACTCAATGATGAGATACCTAACTCACATGTACTTGACCAGTACTCTAATCCATCCAACCCGAATGCACATTATGATGGGACCGCCCAGGAGATACTGGATGATTTTGGCAAAGAGATCAATATGATCGTAATAGGCGCTGGAACAGGTGGAACCATTACTGGTGTTGCAAAAAGGTTAAAAGAAGAGATTCCAGGTGTTATTATCGTTGGAGCCGATCCGGTCGGATCTATTCTCGGAGGGGGTGCAAAAGTGGAACCTTACCTGATCGAAGGGATCGGTTATGATTTTATTCCCGATGTTCTTGACAATGATCTTGTTGATGAATATATCAAGACCAATGATGAAGAATCCTTCCTAATGGCACGGCGACTAATAAAGGAAGAAGGTTTACTCTGCGGGGGTTCCAGTGGGTCCGCAATGGTTGCAGCATTGCAAACAGCAATAGCCCTAGATAAAGGAGAAAAATGCTTGGTTCTACTTCCCGATAGTATTCGTAATTATATGTCAAAATTTCCTAATGACGATTGGATGAAAAAAAATGGATTTAATATTTGAAACTTGAAAAAAGAAAGTTTAGAAACTCCGGGTTATTAGTTTTATTCTTTTGTTTCCTGTTCTCACGGGAATCAGATAACCGTGGCTATATTGTACGTGTGGGAGACCCTGCACCAGAGATCGTTCTGGAGTACACAACGGGTGAACAGATCACGTTATCAGATCTTCGTGGAAAAGTGGTTGTTCTGCAGTTTACCGCTAGCTGGTGCTCTGTGTGCCGACTTGAAACACCCCATCTGGAAAAAGAAGTCTGGCAGCGATTTAAAGGTGATAGCCTGGTCCTTATTGGCATAGACAGGGATGAGCCCTTGGATGTGGTGAAAAAATTCAAGAAAGAAATGGGTGTTACATATCCAATGGCACTGGACCCTGGAGCAGATCACTTTGCAAAGTTCGCTCTAAAGGAATCGGGTGTGACACGAAACATTGTTATTGATAAGGATGGTAAGATCGTTTTTCTAACACGACTTTTCGAAGAAAAAGAGTTCAAGGAAATGATCGTTGTGATTGAAAAACTTCTATCTAAATTTTGATTTAAATATTCTTATCGAATAATTTGTCATAGTATTCTCCAACCTTCTTATAATCTATGTCATCAATGAAGACCGAGAATGCAAAATAACATATCAGGAAATTAAGATCACTTGCCCATGGAGGTATGAATTCAGGTGTCTTTACAAGACCGTCCTTTGCCATCTTAGCTATAATCGGGATATCATCCAATTCCATCTTTCCAGCGAAAACAAGCCGGAGAACGTCTTCCCTGCTGCGCGATACCGCTGAACGAAAAAAGTTATGTACGCGTATAAGTCCATCAAGGTATACAATATCTTTTGTAAAAGGCGCGCCACCGGTCATTACACCGCCCCGGAAAACACGCCTGGCATTTTCAAAGGCCTGATTCTTTAAATCCGTCCTTTCCATAAAAAATCGATACACTTCAATGAAATCAGCTCCATCAATGGCCATCCTGATCGCCAGAACACGGTCCACTATTCGTCGCATACGCTCGATATCTATGGACCCGGTAATAAACTCCGAGAATACCGCAAGACCTTCCTGGGTTTTGGTTACAGAACCATAGTTAGCACCTAATATTCTCATACTTCCCTGGGCCCTGCCATTGATAGTAGTTGCCACATGCACCAGTGCTTCATGATTGATAAGCTGTTGGACATCTTTACCATAGAACCGTCCTTTTTTCCTTATCTTTATCTTACGGGATGTCGCGGTTGCCTTAGCTGATAGTTCATCCACCACGATAACTTCGGGAGCAAGATTCCCAAAAGTGTTCTTTACGGTTCTCGATATACGAGCACACATTTCATCCGCAGAGATACGTTCTAATTGAACATTCTTTACCGGATCTTTCTGGAACGAATCGATGATAGCCTCAAACTTACATGCCAGGTCCAGGGGTGTTGTGGATCCATCATGAAGCTTGCTATTGGGTAACCCGTAGATCTGCGCTGAGATATTAAAGAATTCTCTGGTCCCGCAATTTGCTAATAGGTTCGCGCTAAGTTCGATCTCTTTTGCTTTCTTAAGGAACCATCCATCATAGTCAGAGTCCTGCAACAAACGTCGGGCTTGGCTTAAATCATTGGTAACTGCAGTAAGATCATACGGCTTATATTTCACTTCGGGAAGTTTCTCTCCCTTGTTCCTGAAGAACATATACCTAACTCTTCCCGACCAGCTGATGGTCCGAAGGATTCTGAGACGGCTACTGGCGGTGTAGAGTATTTCAGAAATTTTCTTGAGCCGGGATCTTTCCTTTGAGCTCAGCATACGTTTATTCGAAAGATAAGATCATGAACATCATGCAAGATCTCCAATAAGCTCATACTCATTAGCGTGCTTGATATCCACTTTTACAAATGTCCCCGGTTCTGCACTATTCTGGATATGCACAATATTGTCGATCTCAGGCGAATCATACTCTGTTCGGCCAACGCTTACTTCTTCCCCATTCTTATCGATCAGAACTTTTAGGGTCTTACCAATGAAGGATTCATTCTTCTCAAGGCTGATGTCATGCTGAATCTCCAAAAGTGTATTCTTCCGATCATCCTTTACATTACGTGGTATGTCATCATCTAAAAGTGCACCAGTTGTTCCTTCTTCTTCAGAATAGGTAAAGATCCCAAGTCGGTCAAACCGAGTCTCCTCAACAAAACTTTGAAGCTGTTCAAAATCCTTTTCCGTCTCCCCTGGGTAACCAACAATTAGAGTGGTGCGTAAACGTATACCTGGGTTTGCGGAGCGTAACCGCTCTATCCTGTCTCGAATACCATCTCGATTAAGTCCACGGTTCATAGACCGCAGTATTGGGTCAGATGCGTGTTGGATAGGCATATCTAAATAATTACATACCTTATCAGAGTTTGAAATAGCGTCAATGATACGCTGGGAAAGGTGTGCAGGATGGGCATAGTGAATTCGGATCCATTCAATACTATCGATCCTATTAAGTTCCCTTAAGAGATCGCTTAGGTAAACCTTTCCATCCAAATCCCAACCATAGGATGTGGTATCCTGGGCTATGACCAATAATTCTTTGACCCCGCTGCCCGCAAGGCGCCGTGCTTCCTCTACGATATCAGGGATATTCCTGCTTTTTTGCTGACCCCGCATCAGGGGAATACTGCAAAAAGAGCACCCGTTGTCGCATCCTTCAGCGATCTTTAAGTAAGCATAATGGTCAGGGGTCATCAGAGATCGAAAAAAGAGGGGGTCATCCTTGGCATGATCTTTACCCGTCAAAAAAGATACGATCTTCATATGATCATTACTGCCAAAGATACGGTCGATCTCAGGAATCTCTTTCACCAGCTCATTCGGATAACGTTCTGAGAGACACCCCATGACCACTAACTCCTTTAGTCTCCCCGTCTTTTTTAGTTCTGCAGCCTGAATTATAGTATCAACCGATTCTTCACGGGCAATATCCAAGAAACCACAAGTGTTAACAAGTATAGTGTCCGCACTCTCCGGATCCTCAGTGATCATGATATTTGATCGTTTCAAGCCACCCAGCAATATCTCAGAGTCGACAAGGTTCTTAGCACATCCCAGACTAATCAGGTTTAATATCTTTTGTTCCATTTCAAATTGATATTAGGTCAATCATTTTTCTTTATGTTTGGCTTTTATCATGGTTGCCAAACAGACCGTCCACATATTCATTCGGATCGAATGGCTCCAGATCAATTATATCTTCTCCAACACCAAGAAATAGTACCGGGATCTTAAGCTCTTTATACAATGGAAAGATGATTCCACCTTTTGCCGTTCCATCCAGTTTTGTTAATATAGCACCATCCAGACTAATAAAAGTGCCAAATTGCTTGGCCTGCAACAGAGAATTCTGCCCCAAGGATGCATCCATAGTGATCAGGTTAGAGACAAAAAAGTCAGGAAAATGGTTTCTAATAACTCGTTCCATTTTCTCCAACTCTCTCATTAGATTGTTATATGTATGCAGTCTACCAGCCGTGTCCACGATAATAACGTCTGTATCTGATGACCTTGCTGCATGTAATCCATCAAAAAGTATTGCAGAGGGTTCCATTGTGCTCTCATTACAGATAAGCCTGGTTCCTGCTCGTTCAGACCATACTCTCAACTGCTCAACCGCTGCTGCACGATAGGTATCAGCTGCTACTATCATAACATTCTGGTCAAGTTGCTTGTAATAAGAAGCTAATTTTGCAGTAGTAGTGGTCTTACCAGTACCGTTCACTCCAACAATCATTATAACTGTTGGGCCTTGAACCTTTTTTGGATAATTATATTCAGGCATGATGGATATCATATATTCCCGAATCTTTGACTCGATATCATTATTAGAATATCGCTTGATGACATCTAAGATCTCATCAACAGTATCTATACCTATATCGGCAGCCAGTAATTGTGCTTCAAGCGATTCCAGCGATTCCGCTGATACCGATCTCCCCTTTATGATATTGATCGCACTCGCAAGGGATGAGCGGGTACGGCCTAATGCTTCAAACAGTTTACTTAGCACGATAATTTATTATTACATAGTAATAGTCACGATAATAGATCACCCAGCTAATTACCGCCAGCACTGTTGCAGAATATAAGGATGCAGGCTTAAGCCACCATACAGCATCAAACTGGAAAATATGAAGGAAAACAGTTAATGCAGTGATTCCCGTTGCCCATTTTCCCCACCAGTTAGCAGACAGGATATACATGCCATGGTTCACAAAATAAATTGCTGGAGCCGCCACCATTATATGCCGTATGATATAAAATAAAAAAAACCAGAGTGGAAACATTTTCAAGATCACCAGATAAAGGACTACAGCAGTGATCACAACAAAATCTGCAATTGGATCGAGCCACATCCCCAAATGCGTCACTTCTTTTGCCCGTCGCGCAAAGTAGCCGTCCAAAGAGTCTGACAGTGCTGCAGCAAGAATAATAATTGCAGTAAGCCAGTGCCATTCTGGGTAATTAAGAGTATAAATGATCGGGATAGCTGAAGATGCTCTTAACATGCTAATCAAATTTGCCAGGGTCAATACCCTTTGTGGATCATCAATGATCTTTTTCTTTTTGGAAACCGGCTTATTCATATTTCACCAATGAATTCTGCATTACTGTAGATGAATCTATATCAATTATTTGGTCACACATCGATAAAAGAAAGTCCCGATCATGTGAAACTACAATTAAATGATTCTGTGTTAAATATTCCCCTAAGAATTTTCGTAATCTTTTCCGTTGTCCCCAGCCAAGACCAAATGTTGGTTCATCCAGTATCAATATATCATATTCACAATGAGCTAATAGAACGATCAAAAATATTCGAAGTGCAGGCCAAGAGAGTTTGTCTCCAGGCAGATCTGCTATGGTACTCCAACTAATTTGGAAACGAATAAGACGATTTATAAACGTGCTTGTCTTACGGATATTGAACAGTCTTGAGTCTATTAACTGGGATAAAAATTGTGCGGGTGTATTCAATCCTAACATATTTTCAGGAAACTGGTCCACATAACCAATAATGTCTATCGACCTGTTGTGAATTTTGATATCGATCGTTCCATGCAACGGTTGTAGATAATCAAATAGCAGACTGGCTAATGTAGTCTTACCACAACCATTATTGCCGGCAAGCCCAAGTGCTCTGCAGGATGTTAATTCTAGGTTTAAACCATCATAAACAGGATCTTTGTCTTCAAATGCAAATTTTAAATTCTTAATGGCAATATTCATATTTCCTTTTTTAATCCTGATCGGATGATATCTTGAAATATGCGGTGCATCAATACTCATAAAATTATTTACTGATAGCTCCCAAGCGGAATCTGCTATGGTCAGATCATTGCGTTCTGAAGATAGCCATATCACTACAGTTTGAAACTCTGATATCCTTTTTCTGATCAGGCTGATCATTTTTTCCTTATTTTTGATAGATAGAAATGATAACCCATCATCGATCATCACTAATGGTGGACCTAATTGGAAGGCAGTTATCAAGTTTAGTATCTCTTTTTCTCCCCCAGATAGGGAAGCAGTGTTTTGATCTAAACTGACCGCTGGTGGAAGGCTTTGTTTATTGACATGGATCCAATCCCCTATCTTATCAGGATCAGTACCATGGCACTCAAGAGCAAACGCCAACTCTCCTTGTACAGTTCTGCTAACGATCTGATTGTCTGGATCTTGAAAAACGATCTGAAACTTTTCAGGGAAAGAAAGCTTTGAGATCTTGAAATTCTCTATAGTATCAATTTCCATTCCTGCCATTTTTTTTATAAAACTACTTTTTCCGGTACCACTTTCTCCATAAATGACATGTATACCTGGTGGAAAAGAAATTTTCTTTACATCTGTGTTGAATTTTCCAAATTCAATTTGAAATGATACTGGTTCAATCACGAATAAGGCCTCTGATAATTCTTGTAGAAGAACCCATATTTTGGTGGATAACATTTGTCGCAGAATAACTGGCTTCCATCAAGCGGTCCTTACTGGATAAAATCCTTGAGAGATATCTGATAAATTCTTCACCGGTCTTAACACAAAATCCACCTCCATTCTCCAATAACTCTTCGGCTTCATGCGCATGGTGATATTTTGGACCAAAAATAACAGGCAATCGAGCAATAGCCGGTTCCATTACATTATGGATCCCTGTGGAAAATCCACCGCCAATGTATGCGACCTGCGCCTGCCAATACAGCTTAGACAAAATACCAACCACGCTCACAATGACAAGCTGTTCATCAGGAATTGTCAAATTATTTTTCGACCCAATAACCCCTACAGATAGGCCAGACCGTTGAAACAATTTAATTAACCGTTTGATTTCCGATACCGATGGTTCATGGGGTACCCATAGAACTTTAAGATCATTATTTTCCAACATATAAGAGACCAAAGGATTTAAAATGATCTGCTCGTCTTCTGAGTGCATACTGCCTGTCACCAACCTCTTTTCTCTGTGCAGTAACAATTTGACCCTTTCCCTGGTAAATTCATCAGCATGGGTTTTTACCTGGTCATATCGCGGATTTCCCAATACACGTATGATAGTGCTTGCGCCAGAACCTACCAATGACCTGATTCGCATATGATCCTTTTCTGTTACCGTATATATACTTGCCATTGATCCATAGATCGATCGGTAAATATTCCTAAGGACAGGCTTCGTTTTATTGGAGTGGTCTTTTACACGGGCAGCAATGACATTTGTATGAATTTTATTCCATGCAGCTATCCAGATCCAATTTGGCCATATATCATAGGATGCAAAAATCATTTTTCGCGGGTTTACAATTTTAAATACACGGTATATCGTCCAAGGAAAATCAAAGGGTAGATAGATCTTACAATCGATATTTTCCGCATTTACTTGATCATATCCGGAAGGTGAGGAGAAGCTCAGTAGTATTATGGTCTCAGGTTCAATTTCCTTAACACCTCTAATTACAGGTTCTATCTGTAAATATTCACCATATGATGATGAGTGAAACCAATATATTAATTTATTTATACTTCTATTTTTAAAGTATTTCTTTAATATTCCAACGGTAGATATTCTCCCAATCATTCCCTTCCTGATCTTTTTATCAAACAGAGAGCCAAATAATGCAAAAACAAATAAAACTGGATAAAAAATAAGATTATATAAAAGTATCCAGAACCATTTCATGCCAGCAATCTCTCTGTAATAGAACCAGTAACATTTTCAATGGATATCTGATCCATACAGAATTGCCTGCTCCGGTAGCATGGACGCTTTCCATTTTGGGAGCAGGGTCGACACCATACATTAGATGCTATATTTTTTGAGCTTGCCAGGCTCACTCCTGCACCGGTTTCCTTTGATGTTGGACCCAAGATCATTGAAACCGGAACACCCAACGCTTCTGCAGCATGTAGTAAACCTGTGTCGCTTCCGAACGCATAATCTGCCAGGGATATTATGCTAAGGGCATCCCTCAATGATGTTTTCCCTGAAAGATCGATCAGATCTCGATTCAAATTAAATATCTCATCACAAATACTGTCATTCTCACTGCCCAACATTATTACCCTTTTATCTGTATATTGATAAAGTTTTGCAACTACTGCAGCGTATCGTTCGGCAATCCATTGTTTTTGACCCCATGCAGCACCCGGAATCAAAACAATGAACGAATCATCTATTCCATGGGATAATAACATTTTTTGTGCTGTGATTTTCTCAGACCGATCTACTTTCAATCTTGGTAATGGCAGGGGGCTATCAAGTAATAAACTATCTTTAAAACATTCATGATACATGGTTGAAGTAGAAAAATCTTTATTAAATGTGTTCCAATGAAATTGAAATAATAGAAACCTCGATATTCTGGGTTTTTTAACACGAGATATTGGAACAGTGAACCCGTGGCAGATCATGCGGGAACGCAGTGAATTATGAAGATCGTAAATATGGTCAAACCCGATCGATCTTATATATTCCTTAAAATGCATGAGCCCCTGTAGACCAGTGGTGGGATCAAAAGAAATGATCCTGTCAATAGCTGGATGACATTCCAATAGAGGGACAAAACGATCTAAGGTCAAAAAATGTATCTCGGCATTGGGAAAAGCATTCCGTATGGTCTGTAGCGGTGCCGTAGCTATGACAATGTCCCCGATAGAACTGAATCGGATGATCAAGATCTTCCGATGGTGTGGCATCTTATCTTACTCTGGCAACATTAAAAGCGACCATATCAGAGAGTGATCGTTTTATAGGAGACTCAGGGTAGTTTGAAATGGCTTCAAGTGCATTATTCGAAAATTCATCCAACCTCCGACGGGCATACTCAAATCCACCTGATACTTCTATCATTCCCTTTAGTTCTTTCATGATCTTCGTTGTTTTTCTTTTAGTGCCCAAGAGAGTTTTCAATCGACGACGTTCCCTCATTTCCATATTATCATAGGAATAAATGATAGGCAATGTCCTCATATTCTTTTTTACATCTCCTCCAGAATCTTTACCGGTATCATGTTCAGTTCCAAGTAGGTCGAACAGATCATCTTTTATCTGGAACGCCATACCAAGATTCTCTCCAAATTGGTGTGTGGCCACCCTGTCCTTTTTGGTTTTTGATGTGGTAATAGCCCCTAGTTCACAGCTGGTAGCTATCAGGGATGCTGTTTTTTGGTTGATCATTTCAAAGTATATCTTTTTATTCATCCTTCGGGTCAAGTTCTTCTCCATCTGGAGGATCTCTCCTGCGCATAATTTTTCAGTCGTGTCAGATATCGTTTCAAGGGCCTCAAAATCTTTTAGGCCTATCATATTGATCAGTGCTTTACTTATAATAAAATCACCCATTAATACAGCAACTCTATTTTTCCAAACTCGATTTATAGATGGTTTTCCACGGCGTAAATTCGCTTCGTCCACCACATCATCATGTATCAGGGTAGCAATATGCAGTAATTCCATCATAGCAGCAGCCCGATAACTATTGATGGTAGGCTTACCACACAACCGGGCAGAGAGTATAGTAAGAA